>Ga0197143_1000062_pt1 | contig 114843 bp, 105 predicted proteins | sample GBS70_MetaG_FD_148603 | JGI IMG/M metagenome (GOLD analysis project Ga0197143, IMG submission 148603) | Sediment microbial communities from Great Boiling Springs, Gerlach, Nevada, United States - GBS 70_MetaG | ecosystem: Environmental > Aquatic > Thermal springs > Hot (42-90C) > Sediment... | reverse complement strand
AAATTAATATTATAAACCTTTTCATTTCTCCCTCCTTATGTAATTCATATATTTTTTATATGCTTCTTCTGTTTCATTCTTCTTTTCTATATTTCCAAGTTTATCCATAACTTCAATCCTTTTTTCAAGATATTTTTTATGGAATTCCTCTTTTATCTTTGTTATTTCAACATCAGAAAGGTTATTTTTTGTTGCTTCAATTACCTTTTCTCTTGCCTCTTTAAGAGAAGGTATGATTTCCTTCCAAAAACTTATTTCACAATATGAACTAAATGTTACATTTGGAATTTTAAATCCACCTTGTTCCCATAAGATATCACCATATTTTCTTTCTCCAAATACACCCCCATAGGAAAAATCCTTAAATATTTTTTCTTTATAAGTTAATTTTAAAAATTCTCTTGATGGTGAAAGTAAAAAGGGTCTGAATTCAAATCCTGTTTTAAGTTCATAATATTTATCTTCACCTTGAAGGATAAAATCAGGTGCCACCTTTAGCTCTGTCTTTCCCTTTGGAATACCTTTAAAGTTATATCCTCCCATTATTATAAAGATACCTAAGAAAATTTTCATAAAGCACCTCCCTTTCGTTCTATTATACCATAAAATTAAAAAAAAGTCAAGTTTCAAACATGGGTTATCTTAGGTATATTACCTTTTTGATTTTGAAATCTCTGGAAGGGATTATGAAATAAATTCCGCTTCTTTTAATATTTAAAAATGTCTTTTTATCTGGTTCTAATTTTAATTTTTTAATCCTTCTTCCCTGGACATCAAAAATCTCTATTTCCATAGGTTTTTTTACCCCTTCTAAAAGAAAGGTAGGATTTCCCTTAGAGTAAAAAACCTTAAACTCTTTCTTTTTAACTTCTTTTATTCCTGTAAATCCTGAGCCTCCATAGAGTTCGCAGACACCAAAAATTAAAGGGTCAGCAGGATGATAAGAAATAATATCCTTTAATGGTTGCCAGGAGGTTCCATCATAAAGAAAACTTCTTCCAGAAGAAGGTTTATAATCCTCCCATGCCAATACTGGCAAACCTGAAGGTCTTATGCATTCAACCCCTATATAGAAGGTATCATTATGGGAAAATTTTAAAGGATAGGGCAAAGAGGCAAGATTCCATGAGAATCTTCTTGTGGGAGTATTTTCCGGATAATCCTTGAAGGAGAGAAGTGGAGATAAAGAAGGCATTCCTCCCTCAGAATTAAAAACCTCTATAAGGACTGTATCTACAGGAGTTGCATCATCACTATAGGTTAGATATAAGATAGAGGTCAATTCAAGGGAATCTACACCTACCACAAAGCCTGTAGCAACCCTTATACCGCTTCCCAAAAGCGCAAGGGAGGGATTTTTAACCGGGTCATGATTGAAGAGCAGTTTACCCTGCACTTTCTCATAAAAGGGAGTTTTTGACCTATTACCCCTTATATCCTCTGCCTCAAAGGAATAATAAACTCTCTTACCCGCGCCGAGATAGGGTAATGTAAAGTAATAAAGGTCATTCTTTACGCTGTCATAACTTACGGATAAAGTGGTTCCCATTACAGATTCCTCTACATATTTAAGAATAACCTCTGAAAGCGGAATTCTATCAATGACTTTTGCTTTTAAAACTGTGTTCCCATAGAAACTCACTGTATCAGGGGGTTCATAAAAGATAATCCCTGGTGCTCCTCTATCTTTTGTTTCTCCCATAATTATAAAATTATCAAAAAAGATACCAGGGCGATTTAACCCAGGGTCTGATTCAAGTCTCAATCTTACATAAACGGATTCAGCACCAGCCAGTCCTGAAATATCAAGGGTTTCTGCCTTCCAGGCGGGATGATAGCCAGTATATTTCTTCACATTCACAAAATGGACACCATCACTTGATATATCCACATAAGCATAATCAAACCCCTCTTCAATATCATAGGAAACCCAGTAATAGATTTTGACCGATTTATATATTCTTAAGTCTAAAGGATTTTTGATCTTTGAATAAATGCGAGCCATATTGGGATAAAAGGCATTTGCTTTTTCACAGAAGGAATAAAGGCCAGAAACTGCCTTTTCCTGTGTTCTTTCAAAACCTGCTTCCCACTTGAGTTGAGTTCTTTCCTCATTTTCAAAATCATCCCAGAAGGGCATATAAGCAGTAACAAAGGTGTCTCTAAAAACATTATTTGAGGGCACTGCATCCACGGAATCCACTATTTCCACCTCCAATTCATATTTACCAGGGACATTATACCTAACCGGAAGAAAAGAAATTAATGTTTTTTCAAAAGGATTAAGAGGTGGGATATATTCTGTATCCACCAGAACTGTATTTAGAGAGGAAAGTTCAGTTATTTTTAATATAATAAGAGATACATCAGAAGGAACAGCCCCTTTGTTTGAAACTTCCGCATTATAAGTAAAAAGTTCAAAAGGATTTGCAACCGGATAAAGAGAATCAAAGACAATCTCGTGTGGGTAAAAAGTATCAATTACAAGGTCAGGCAAAGAAGGTTTTACATATCTAAGCAAACCCTCAATTATTTTGTAAAGAAGAGTATCCCTTTTTTGAGAGGGGACTATATTTTCAAAGGAGGCTGTCAAAAACACAAATCTTCCTGTATCTGTGGGTGCTATAAATTCTTTATAATATAAAATACAGGAATCAGAAATGGTGGTGGGATGATAATTTGCTACCATAATCCTTATAGCACCAGGGGCAAGTTCCACAAAATCCTGGAATCCCGCTGCATTTGTATTATTTGAAAAATCATCAAAATTAATATTAAATCCATCAAAAAATGGTGCACCCGGAACTCCAGAAGCACTTGCGTTTGAAAGGTCAATCAAATCTTCATAACTTTGAATACCAAAATAAGAAGGTATCCCTATTCCTCCATAGACAGGATCAAGATTGTAAAGAACCTCGGCACCATGAAGGAAAACATTTCCTCCTTGAAGCAAATATTGATATATCAAAGCAGTGTCTGTAGCGGTGAGTGCTGCTAAGTAACAGGCGTTATTCCATATCACAACCTTATAATTCAAAAGAGTATCAAGTGGAGGAGAGCCCAATACATTGTAGTCCCATACCCTGTGTATATATCCAAAATTGGAAAGAGAATTGATCATCACTTGTTCATAGGGGGTTCCATCATTAAGAGTTCCTCCACCATCATGGTCTATAAGGAGAATCTCACCTGATTTTAATAGAATAAAACTTGAAAACAAAAGAAATATAACTCTTTTCATTTTTTACCTCCCCTTTATATTTATTATCTTAATAATTTTTTCTCCATCTTTTAAGAAGAAGACCCCTTTTCTTTTAAACTTCAAAATATAAGGCCCTTTACCTTTCATTATCTCCCTTCCTGAATTATCAAAAACCTGAAACTCTCTTTTATTCTTAAAATAGTAAATAGAAGAAATAAGTAGAGAGCTGGGATAATTCCCATAAGGAACACTTTTTTCTTTTTCACTTACAGATACCATACCAAACCATTCAAGCACATCCCTTATTACATCCTTTAAACCTGTCAAAGGAGCAGATGCTTCAATATTTATAGATTCAAGAGGAAAGGAAACAAAAAATGTTTTATAATTGTTTTCCTTTCTTACAGCTGCCCCTGAAATTGTGATTGGTCCAATTTTATAATTAGCACACACAATTCCTCCATTAACACCTATAAGCCCATCCGGAGAATTATAATTTTGAACCCCACCTGTAAGATAAATTGTCCAGGCATCACATACAGTATCCCCTGGAACACCTTTAACTCTATAAACCTGAGAAGGGTTAATTGAAACTGTATCCATCTTTACTCCAAAGTATTCCTGCATTATCAGAGAATCACTCCAGTCTCCTGTATCAAAAAGATACTGAGAACTCATAAGAATATTTCCTCCATTATCAAGATATTTCATAATTGAATCGCCTTCTTCCGGGGTTAAAGTATTTAAATCTGTATTTCCTGTAAACCAGATAACAGAATGGGGACTATATAAAGTAAGAGGTGGAATACCCCTCCAGGAAATCCGCCACGGGTCATAACTTAAATTAAGAGTATCAAGAACCCTTTCATAATATCTTGAAATTCTCCTATCTGCTTTTCCTACAAGTAAAAGGGGAGATGTTCCAAAAGTAATATAAAAGTAATGTAAGGAATCAAGAGAAGGAGGATTCGCTGAAATTTTGAGTTCAAACTTAACTCTACCTGAGGAATTAGGCACAATTAAAAAATAATCTGGCACTTCAATTGTATCCTTAACATTTATGTCACCTGTATATTGAAGAAGGAAACTTACTACTTCAACAGAGGGGTCATAACTCCTTAAAGTAAACTCTGTGGTTCCTGTAGCTTTTTTTGGTCCATTATTTTTCACCTTAATATAAACCTTTAAAGTTTCACCAGGTTCAAAAATTCTATCAAAATCTCCATATTTTTCAACTATTCTGTAATCAAGAAAAGTTAAACCGGAATGAAAGGGTGCAAGGAGAGTTTTATAAGCATTAACCCTTCCTGCACCGAGAAGCCCCTCATATCCTGGATTTAAAGAATCAATATTGTCGGCTCCAAGTTTTAAGTATATCCCAATTGATTCTGCTTTTAGATTAGGGAAAAGGGATTTCATTAAAGCACAGACTCCTGCTGCATTTGGGGAAGCCATACTTGTTCCAGACCATGCAGTGTATCCCTCAGGAGGAATTGTGCTCCATATATTTGAACCCGGAGCACATACATCAACCCAAGTTCCGTAATTGGACCAGGAGGTTTTTTTATCATAAATATCTGTTGCAGCAACAGCAATTACATTATTAAGGGCAGCAGGGTAAAGGGGGACGCTTACTCCTTCATTTCCTGCTGCAGCCACAACAGCAACCCCTTTTAAAATACAGTAATCCACAGCTGCCTGAAACATCTGTCTTTCACTGGTACCCCAAGAGTACCCACCCCAACTATTATTGATAACTCCAAACCCCATATTAGCAGCATAATAATGAGCCTCAACACATGAATAAAAGTCAATATAGGTTGTATCATGATACACAAGTTGACAGTTAAAACCCGCAATTTTTACCTTCCATCCTATTCCTGCAATACCTATTCCGTTATTGGTGGTAGCTGCCATGGTACCACCCACATGTGTTCCATGCATCCATCCTCCCCCATCATTTGTTATTTGAGGTTTTGGATTCCATATTCCCCATGTAAAATTCCATCCTATAATATCATCCACATATCCGTTTCCATCATCATCTATTCCATTTAAGTCCTCAGAATCAAATTTTCCATTATTATTTATATCTTCACCAGGGTTTACCCATAAATTATCAATTATATCAGGATGCTCCCACCATAAACCTGTATCTGCAGCCCCAACTACAACTGTAGAATCACCCTGTGTTATATCCCATGCCTCAGGAACCTGCATTTTAAATATATTCCACATTGAAGAATCCTGAACCATAGGGTCATTGGGTAAAATCTTTAAAGGATAGGCTTTATCAGGAAAAACACACTTTATATAAGGAGAAGATTTAAGAGCACCTATTATTTCTCTTGAATCTATATCTTCAGGAAATTTAATAAGAAAAATAAGATCAAGATCATATTCCTTCGCTTTTTCAGGAATTTTCCCTTTTGTCAACCTATCAACTTCATAAACTCTAAAATTTTCAAGCAGAACATCAATATCCTGAATCCCTGTTTTAGCAGAACCTTTTTCCCAGTTTATATAACTTCTTGCTTCAGGGTTTAACCATAATATCACCCTTCCCGGAATCTCTCTCCCTGAACCTAAAAAAAGAAAGATAAATACACTTAACACTCTTTAAACCTCCTTTCTCAAAAGGGATTTGGACCCTCATCACTATTATAAGAAAAAAATTGATTTAATGCAAATGAAAATAATAAAATTTTTATATGAAAATTTTAATTCCCTTTTTAATTTCCTTAAATATACAAAAAATTACCTTAGACACCGGGTTAAATGTCTTTTTATACAAAAATGAGATTTCCCCTATAGTTACAATAGCTCTTGCCTTCAGGGCAGGTGGAGAATATCAGGTACCTGAGGATGCAGGGCTCTTTCACCTTGTTGAGCATATGTTTTTTAAAGGAAATAGGAAATACAAAACACAGGAAAAATTCATGGAGAGAGTAAGGGAACTGGGTATAATTTACAATGGAGCCACATCCCATAACTATGTTATCTATTATTACACCCTGCCAAAGGAAAAAATTAAAGAGGGACTTGATTTTGCCTACAATGCAATAACAGGTATTCTATTTGATGAAAAGGAACTTGAAAAAGAAAGGACTGTAGTTCTTGATGAATATAACAGGGATTATTCGAGTCCTTCTTACAGTTTCTATACTGACCTTTCAAGATTATTTCATGAGGAACTTTTCTATCGGGATGACCTTCTTGGTCCAAAACATAACATATTAAAGGCTGATAGAAAACTTTTAATTGAGCAGTATGAAAAATTTTATGGTCCTCATAACTGTAATCTAATAATTTCAGGTGATATTGATTTTGATGAAGCGGAGAAACTTGTAAAAAAAACCTTCGGTAAATGGAAGAAAAAAAGCTTCTGGCAAACACCTGAACCACTTCCACCTTTAAGAACAAAAAAATTTCTCAAAATACTATCAAAGGAGGTAAATACAGCAAGAATTTTTGTTGGATTTAGGGGACCTGGAACACTTTATCAAAGAAAAGATACATATATCGGAGATTTAACAGGAACAATTTTCTCCCTTTCCTATTCCCTCTTTCAAAAGGAATTTGTGCATTCAGGAATTGCAACTTCTGCAAGTTTCAGTTATTACACAAAACCCTCAACAGGTGAAATCTACCTTTTACTTGAATTACCAAAGGAAAATATAGATAAGGCAAAGGAAAAAATTTATGAATTTTTAAATACATGCGATGAGGAAAGGTGGTATCCTGATGAACTTATAGAAGATGCAAAAATGGAATTAGAAAATGAGTTTTCCTTATCAACAGAGAATTCACAGAAATTTGCTTTAAATCTGGGCTTCTGGATTTCCACAGCTGATTTTGAATACTTCAAAAATTATGTTGATGAAATAAAGAAGATAACAAAGGAGGATATAAAAGAGTTTATGAAAAAATATATTAAGGACCAAAATTATGTTTTTGGAATTCTCGAACCTGAAAAATAAGGAGGGTAAGATGAAAAAGATAGCCTCTTTAACACCCCTTTTTATCTCTTTACTTTTTTCTGAAGTTTTAACTCTTAAAAATGGTATTCCTTTTATTTATAAAAAGACAGAAGGAATAGATGTTTTTAGTATCGGAGTGCTCTTTAAAGGTGGTTCAGCAAAATATGAAGAGGGAACAGATGGTATTGAACTTTTTTCTCTTAACGCTATACTTGAAGGAACAAAGAAATATCCATACCCTGAATTACAGAAAATAATGACAAGAGAAGGAATTCGAAAAAGAGTTGAATCTGATTATGATTATTCTGTTTTAATTTTAAAATCACCCATTAAAAATTTCAAAAGAACAATTGATATCATTTTTGAGGTTTTCAAAGCACCTGAACTGAATCCTGACAGAGTAAAAATTGTAAAAAACAAATTGATTGCAGATGCAAAAAAAAGGGAGGAAAATCCTGATACAAAACTTTTTGACCTTTTAAATAAAGTCTTTTATAAAAATCACCCCTATTTAATTGACCCAGCAGGAAAAACAAATACACTTGAAAAATTCGGAATTGAGGATATCAAAAAATTTCTTGAAGAGAACTTCCATGCAAAGGGAATTGTTATAGGTTTAACAGGACCTCTTGAAAAAACAGAAATTTTAAATCTCTTAAACGAGACCTTTGGAAATCTTCCAGAAAAAGAATTTAAAATAAAGGAAATCCCGGATTTTTCACCAAAAGACACCTTTTTCTCTTTTAAAGAACCAAATTATAAAACAAGTTATATGGCATGCAAATTCCCGCTACCCTCTTTAACTCATAAGGATTATCCCGCAATACTTGCTCTCTCAGAGATATTATCCACAAGGTTTGAGGAAAAAGTAAGAACAGAGATGGGACTTTCTTATTCTGTGTTTGCAGGCTCCTCCATGAGAAAAAGAAATTATGGATATTTTTATGTCTCTTCCTCCTTCCCTGATTCAGCATGGAAAATTATGCTTGAGGAGGTTGAAAAAATAAAAAAAGAAGGAGCAAAGGAAAAAGAGATAAAGGAAACACTTAACCTATGGAGAACAGTCAGATATTTACAGAATGCATCTACTGATGGTGCACTTATTGCCTTACTTAGATCCTATATACTCACAGGAAACCCTGATTATATTGACTCAATAATATCACAGGTTGAAGAGGTAAAACCTAAGGATATAAAAAGATGTGCTATCCAATATCTTAAAAATTATACCACAATAAAAATCTCTCCTTAGATGATTTTATAAGGGACTTTTCAAGTTACTCCCCCTCTATATCCTTTAAAAATGGGATGAGTGTTAGAAAGATATTGAGTATTATGTTTCCCGGAAGCTTTACAAAAGGAATTAGAAAAGGTATGAATTTCTTCAATAGTAATTCTGCTGTCTCTTTCTGGATTTCTGCGTGCATTCTTTTCTTTATCTCTGCCTCATCTTGAAAAAATATGGGGATTGCCTTTAAAACCGCCTCCTTCCCCTGAGATTCATATATCTTTCTCAAAATTTCTTTTTCTCTTGAACTTGTATCTTCTTCTTTCTTTTGGCTAAATCTAAGGAGCTCACCATGATTGAAAAACATACCCTTACAGGAGGAACAGAATAAAATTAAAAAGTCTTTATACTTTGGATTTATGTATTTCTCCATTTTAGTTAGGCATAAAGGACAGTTAAAGAATTTTCGGTTCTGTAAGGGAAATTTTGTTTTTAAAAGGGGTAGATTCACCTCTTCCAGTTTTTTGGCCTCACTTCTATCTATTCTCAATCCCCCCAGATTTTGTAAAAATATACCACCGCACTGAAAGCACTGATATGCCTTTTCTTCTTTTCCATATATATTTTTGAATTTTCTTTCCCTTAACTTAATTTTACATAAAGGACAATTCATTTTAAAAAGAATTTTCTTATATCTTTCAAAACATCCACAAATTTATCAATTTCCTCTTTTGTGTTGTAGAGATAGAAACTTGCTCTTGCAGAATTCTCTATATTAAAATGCCTCATTAGAGGTTGTGTGCAGTGATGTCCGCTTCTTATTGCAATTCCCTCTTCATCACATATTCCCGCTATATCGTGGGGATGTATCCCTTTTATATTAAAGGAGATTATTCCCAAGCTCCTTTTTCCTTTATGACCGTAAATTTCAATTCCTTCAATTTCTTTCATCTTTAAGAGTGCGTAATCAGTCAATTCTCTTTCATGTTTCTCTATATTATCCATTCCAATTTCATTTATGTAATCAATTATAGCTCCAAGCCCTATTCCACCTGCTATGTTTGGTGTCCCTGCTTCAAATTTCCAGGGAAGTTCATTCCAGGTAGCCCCTTCTTTTGTGACCTCAAAAATCATATCACCACCGAATAGAAAGGGCTCCATTTTCTCAAGGAGTTCCTCTTTACCATAAAGAAAACCTATTCCTGTGGGTCCTGCCATTTTATGACCACTTGCTGCAAGAAAATCACAATCAATCTCCTTTACATCAACTTTAAAATGGGGAACTGCCTGCGCACCATCGCATACTATTATAGCATCGCTTTTATTTCTCACAATTTTAACAATTTCTTTGGATGGTGGCACTGTTCCAAGAAAATTTGAAGCAAGGGTGAATGTCACTATTTTTGTTTTTTTATTCAAAAGTTTTTCAAGATCTTCAAGGTCAAGTGTTCCGTCCTCAAGAACATTAACATAATGAAGTTTTATCCCTTTAAGTTTTCTCAACATCTGCCAGGGAACAATGTTTGAATGGTGCTCCATTAAGGTAGTTATAACCTCATCTCCTTCTTTTAGCCAGTTAATCCCTATGGAATAGGCAACAAGATTTAAAGCCTCACTTGCATTTCTTGTAAAAACAATTTCCTGCATTGAACTTGCACCTATAAAATTTGCCACCTTCTCATGCGCTTCCTCATACTTCACTGATGCTTCATAACTGAGAGTATGAACACCCCTGTGAACATTTGCATTGTATTTTTCATAAAACTCTTTAACTGCCTCAATAACCTTTTTAGGCTTCTGGGTTGTTGCTGCATTATCAAAATAAATTAAATCCTTCCCCCTTATTTTTCTCTTTAAACAGGGAAAATCCTCTCTTATTTTATAAACATCAAAAATTTTTTCTTCTGTTTTCATCTTTTATTTTAAAATCTAAAAAGGGATTTGAACCTGAACATAAATTATAATATAATTTCCCTATGAAAAGATTATTTATTTTAATTTTTCTTCCTTCACTTTTACTTTCTAAAAAAAGCGTAAAAGTGGGGGTAAACACTTCTTTTATTTATGAAAACGGGGAAACCTATCCTGTGGTTGGAATAAATATTGGGTATTATCCCTTTTCCTTCTTCTTTGTAGAGGCAAATGGTGAGTATATTATGAAAAATTCTTATAAGGAGCTTGTATTTCCTCTTACAGCAAATTTTATCTATAATAAAAAATTTTTCTCACCCTATGCAGGTCTTGGAATTGCCTATCATTACTATTCCTATGAATCTTACTCAGATAACTCACTTGGTTACAGGTTAAAGGCAGGGTTTAAGATGTTTGACAAGAAGGGAACCTCCATCTATTTTGAAGCAAGTTATGATGTTCCTGATTTCAAAAAAGGTGGTGGAAGATGGTACTTGACAGGAAAGGCAGATAAAAATTTCAATTTTGAATTCTGATATTAGTGTCAAAATTTATTAAAAAAAGGAGAGGGAGTATATCACATAGCACTTAAAGTTGAAGAAAATTTTTAAAGACCTGAAAAGAAAATTTCCTGAAGAATTCTTTATTGAGGAAGATGTTAGAATCGCTTACTCCTTTGATACCTCCTTTCTATATTCCATACCATCCGCAGTTTTCATTCCCAGGGAAAAAAATAAATTAATTGATGTAGTTTCATATTTACTTGATAAAAAAATTCCTGTTACCCCCAGGGGAAGGGCAACAGGAAGAAGTGGAGGATGTGTTCCACATCCTGAAAGTGTTCTAATAAGCACAGAAAGATTAAAAAACAAAATTGAGTTTTTCATTGATGATGAAATCCTTATTTGCGAACCCGGTTTTTCAATTGATGAAATCAACATATTTTTGAAAAATTACCGCTATTTCTATCCACCTGACCCTGCCTCAAGTGATATTGCAAGTATCGGAGGAACAGTTTCAACAAATGCAGGGGGCCCAAGAGCCTTCAAATACGGAACAACAATAAACTATGTAAAGGGACTCGAAATTTTGCTTTCTGATGGAACTCTTTTAAAAACAAATGGATTCTTAAGAAAAAATAAACTTTTTTATTCAATTAATGAAATATTTGTGGGCTCTGAAGGAACTCTTGGTCTTATCACCGAAATCTATTTAAAAGTAAAAAAAATTCCTGAATTCAGAAAAAGCTTTTTGATTGAATTTGATAAAAGAAAAAAAATGAACGAAATTGCAAAGATGCTTTTAAATAAAGAAGAAACTTCCCTTTGCGAAATAATGGAATGGGATAAAAAATTTATCCTATGGGGAGAATTTGAAGGCAAAAAAGAAGAGGTCTTAAAGGAAATAGAAAATTTAAGAAAAAAAATAAAAGGAGAATTTGTGCTCCCTGAAAACGAGGAAAAGGAAAAACAAATTCTGTCACTTAGAAGAAAATACTCAAATATTATGTGGATTTTAAAAGGAAGAAAGAAATCAATTGATTTAACAATTCCTGTCTCAAAGATAGATTTTCTTCTCTCCTATTATGAAAAAATTGAAAAAAAATATAAAATAAAAATAATTCCCTATGGACACTTCGGTGACGGTAACATCCATACAAGTTTAATTTTCAGTAAAAAAGAAGAAAAAAAAGCAGAAAAAATAAAAAAAGAAATATGCGAATTTGTCTTAGAATCAGGAGGAACAGTAACAGGAGAACACGGGTTCGGAATAAAATATATGGAATATACCAAAAGATTCAAAGAATATGAAATTATGAAAAAAATAAAAAAGGCACTTGACCCTGAGGATTTATTTAACAGAGGAAAAATAAAAAATGGGTTTAAACCCCTTAAGTACAATCCAGGAGAAAAAGATAAGTTATGTGTTCTTTGCGGTTTATGCAATTTATATTCAGAAAATTATAAGAGGTTTATAAGAGAAGACAAGGGAACAAGAGGGGAAATATTTAAAGGCAAGATAAAAGAGAAATTAGAAATAAGCAAAGAGAATATAAAATCCTTAGAAATATGCCCTCTCGGATTCAAAGTTTAAAATTAAAATCCATCACCTTCCCTTACTTAAAAGCTCTTTAAACAAATAATTTAGAAAATCAATCTTGTTTCTATATAAAAATTATAAAAAGGTTTTGAAACAGAACCCCTTCTGTAATTTAGTTTCAAAAACATCCTTATATTTTCTGTAAGACCCTTTTCAATCCTTAAATTAAAACTGTATCTCCACCTATCCCTGTCATAATTTGTAACAAAACTCTTTTCATAGGATTTTTTTACTAAAGAAGTTAAATCAAAAAAAAGTTTGCTTCCTTTAAGAAAAGAAGAATTAAAATGAATATTTATTTCAAAAAAAGGAGATAGAAATCTATCAATTTCAGGTTTTTCATAATAGAAACTTATATACCCTGGAGAAATTTCTGCTCTTATATCCCTTTCTTTTTTTAGAATATTAAGTGAAAGAAAAAGAAAATAGGTAAATTTATTATATATACTGTTAAATCCTTCAAAAAAATACCTTTTGAAATTTAACCCTGAGTCAAATATACAATCACCTACACTTCTTTTAATACCCCCTTTTATATCATAATTTTGATTTCTAAAAACTCCCTCAAATAAATTGTTTATATCATCTATATAGAGGAAATTCAAATAGGGATTAAAGAAAATATTAAGTTCAAGGTTTGAAATAAAAGACAAATACCTTCTATATTCAAAGCCCTCCTCTTTGCGATATATAGCATTTGAATTTAAATTGAGCCTTTCAAGGACAATAGAAATTGAACCTTCATTTTCCAGATTCAATATTCCCTGATTTAAGGGTATTTCCCTTATTCTCTTTATATAAGAACCCTCAGGGTCAGGATAAAAGGTTTTATTTAAAGAATCATAACTAAAACTTCCTCTACCCTCACCCACAAAAACATATTCAAAAATTTTCCTTGTTCCTGTTTTTCTTATCATATTTGAAATCAAAGTCAAATTTATTAAAGAAGAAGGATAAAAATTTGATTCAAGATAATAGTTAAAATCCTTTCTTTTTTCTTCATTTTCCCTCCTTATAATATAACTTGTGGAAAGTTTTAAATTATATTTGGAAAAATCTGAAATCAAACGGAAATTGTGTTTCAGTTCTTTTTTATCTTGATACCTAAAAGAACTCATCTCATAAGTGAGCCTATTTTTATCAGAATTAAATTTACCACCTATTCTTTCCTCAACTTTCTTAAGGTTAAGTGTATCCCTTTCATAAAAATAAAAATAAAAGGGCATTATTTTGAAATCCTTTTCTCCATAAAAGTTGAACCTTTCTATTTTTTTATCCTTAAACTTAATCTCCTCAAACTCAGAATTATTCTTTAAAACAAAATCTAAATCATATCCTGCTGATCTTTTATAAATATTAAAATTCTGTGATTTTAAAAAAGAATACTCACTAAAAACCTTAAACCTCTCTGAAAATCCCACGTAGGGTTTAACTCTTACATCATAGAAATTTCCCTTAATGATCTTACCCCAATAATAGAAATAATCTTCCTCATATATTCTAAAAGGTGATTTAAAATCTCTGCGATTTAAAAATTTAAAACTCGTGCCATACATAAAATTTTTCCCCTTTTTAAAATCAAGGGTAAAATCATTAAAAAAACCCTCCCTTTTTTCCTTTGAAAATAAATTGGGATTGTAAAGGGAAAACCCTGTTTTTAGATTTGATTTTAAAAAATTATTTTCAGAATCAAAAAAAAATATAAAATTCTGATTCCTCTTCGGCACTATCCCCCACTTTCCAGTAACATAAGAACCCTTCCCCTCTCCAACATATACAAAATAACCTTTTTCCTCCACATAATCATACTCACCATTATATAGTCCCACAAATACAAATTGAGGATTTATATTACCCTTATCTTTACCTACATATATAAGGGTATCATTTCTCAATATGTAGTCTCCCTTACCTGAATCAACATAAATAATACCATTCAATAAAACCCAAGTTGTATCTGAAACCCTTTTCAATTCCTCCTTATCAGCATCTGCTAAAAGAAATCTTGGCATTGAGGGAATATCACTTTCATTAAAATACATAAAGTTTACTCTGAAACTACCTAAGCTTTTGCCTGATTCTAAAAAAACAGCATAACTCTGATACGCTCTCTCCTCTACCTCAAAATCTATCCTCAACCTTGATTTCATTGTATATGACACATTTGGTGTAAGGGTAATTGAACCTCTTGAATAATCAATTATATAATCATTCTCTCTTCCCTTTTTAAGCAACCTTCCATCAAGATAAACTCTTTCAGAACCTGGAACAATTCTCTCCTTTAAGGGATCCACTAAGTTCAAAGTGTTTAAGTCATTCTTATCAAGTTCTATATAAATGGTTTTAAACTTCCCCTTTGGATAACCAAGGACAAAACCAAGGTTATCACTATTTGTATTATAATTAAACTCAAGACCCAAAACCTCCCTTTTGAAATTCTTATTAAAACTTGACTTTAACCTGAATTCACCTATTTTTGCTCGAATTTCAGGACCTTCAAAATTTATACTTGCCTCTTCCAATTCTGAAAGATTCCTTGTAAATTCCTCTCCTTCAGGATATGATTCATCACTTATCATACCCTTAACCCTGTAACCCTCCTTTATTTCACCATCTATCTCAAAATGCAGACTCTGGTCAATTTTAAAGCCAGACTCTGTAAATCCTGCGGAAAAAGTTTTTTCACCACCAAAATTAATCTTCTTTTCTTCAAATTCAAAAAACCTCCTTTCTTTACTTTCCCTTTCCTCTGGTAAAAAAGGTTTAACCTCAAAAATTGTTGTATCTTTTTTATAAAAAAATGAACTGTATATAACATAAAGGGTATCCTCCTTTTTCAAAGGCAATAGGGGGAAGAGAGTATCACCCTTTAACTTATAAGGAATTTCATAACTGTCCTTTAAGACCTTTATTGAACCTATTAAAGGAGATGTAAGAACTATATAAGGCTTTTCAAAGGTGATAACTTCTCTTTTAACCTCAAAATCATCTGATTTCAAACAAAAAAATAATAAAAAAATTATAGTTATTATTTTTCTATATACTCCCATTCCCCTCTTTTAAAAATAAAATATCCTTTATCTCCTTTATATAAAAGTTCGTAATCACCTGTATAAACTCCTTTAAGAGTCCCATCAAACCTATAAAGAGTATCTCCCTTATAAACATAAAAAATTCCTTTATATTTGAAATAATTCTTATATCCCCCTTTAATTTCAAAAACCCTCTCTTTCCCTTTATAGATATGGATATTTTTATCACTTATAAATACAAAAAAAGAATCCTTTAAAACAAAAAAATCATGGATCTTATCCTTTAAATTAAAAAATACTCTTATGGAATCAAAGGGAGAAAATTTAATTTTTAAAACCTTAAAAATCCCCCCTTTTTTTATAAGAAAATAAAAATACCCTTTTGAAGTTATATCAAAACTATAAGAATAAAAAAGTGCCTTTATTTTAAATTCTGATTTTATATTTCCGTTTTCAGGATTAATAGCAATGATTTTTGAGTCATTTGTCAGGAAATAAAAAAAAAGTCCATCAGTTTTAACATCCCTGAAATATATATACCTTTCAATCCTTAAAGTATCTACTGGAAAAAGGGAAATATAAAAATTTTTTGAATTATAAAATATAAAAAGTTTAGAGGAAAGAAGCAGATACTTAATCATATCACAACAACATTTTCCCTTTTAATTCTTACAACTCCCTTTTCTCCTTTAACAGGTTTTACATATTTTCTTAAAGTATAAATCACCTTTACCTTCTTTCCCTTTTTCAACTTACTGAACTCCTTCGCTATTCTTGAGGCAAAGATTATATCCTCCTCGCTTACCTTTTCATTTTTACCCTTCTTTAAAATAACATGAGCACCTGGTGCATCCCTAACATGGAAAAAATAATCATCAGGACATGCAATTTTAAATGTGAGTTCATTTGCAAATTCCTTATTTTTTGAAACAAGAACCTTGAAACCCGAGGGTGAAATAAAAACTCTGTAAGGTATTTTTATATTCTCTTTTTTTATCTTTTCCCTTATCTCTTTTCCTCTTTTCAATTTTTTATATCTTTTAAAATACCTCTCAGATGCCTTTGAAGGTGTCTCTCCCCCCTTTATTTCAACCTCAACATCCCCGTATTCAGGGTGAAATAGCTTAAATTTCCCCTTTTTCCCCTCAAGCTTTTCAAGGTTCATCAAAATAACCTCACCCTTTATCCTGTATATATTAGGACTAATCTCAGGAAATTTTTTTTCCTCTTTTTTCTTTGATTTTTTCTTTTTTAATTTTTCCTCCTCAACTTTGTGCTCAATCTCTTCATATATATATGAAAGTGCTTCATGAAGTCTTTTAAAGCAGAGAAAATTTTCTCCTTTTATAAGGTGAAGATTCAAATTTTCATCTACATAAAAGGGACCTTTATAAATCTCCTTAAAATTATCTTTATTTTCAAGGGAAATAGGGCTAAATTCTTTCCTTTTTCTGAAGGAAAAAAGCACCCTTTTATCTTCAATAATCAAAAAATCCCTTCCCCTTCTTGTGAAATCAATAATTACCTTCCTTTTTTTAATTTCACCCAAGGGATTCCTCTTCAAAAAATCAATTAAAAAAATCCTTTCCCCTTCAATTATATCTGATTTATGATAAAAAAAATCCTTCAAATAGGGCAGTTCTTTTTCACCTTCAACTTCCCCTTTAAAGGGATAAAAGTAATAAAGGTCAGGATGCAATGAAACTTTAAGGGAAATATTCTTATCAAATAATATAAAAACCTTAAAACCACTCAATAAAACCTTTTTAACCCTTCTCTTTTCAAAAATCTCACCAAATTCCCTTTTTAAAATCGGAAAGAAGAATTCAGAAAAATGATGCTTCATTAAAAGAAATGCTTTACCTCATACTCAAAACTTTCCTTTGAATCTGATGCATGAACAGAATTTTTTGTAATGTCTATACCATAAAGAAATCTAATTGTCCCTGGTCTTGCCCTCTTTGGATCCGTGCTCCCTACCAATTCCCTGAGCACACTAATTGCATTTTCCCTTTCCAGCAAAAGAGCAACAATAGGTCCTGAGGTTATGTAATCTATAAGTTTTTCAAAAAATTCCTTACCCTTATGAACCCTATAAAAACTTTCTGCCTTTCCTCTTGCAAGATTTTCCATCTTTATATTTATAATTTTAAATCCCTTCTCCTCACAAATACTTATAATTTTACCAATTAAGTTCCTCTCAACAGCATCAGGCTTTATAATTAAAAGCGTCCTCTCCATTTAAATAAAGTAAAACCGGGGCCTGAGGATTAAAACCCCAAAGCCCCGGATAAGCAATTTAAAAAACTTAAAAAACTATTTACTTAACTATTATAACCCTTTGAACAGGAAATTCCTTTACACCTTTCATCTTCACAAAATAAACACCAGGTCTTAAATCTCTTCCCCTGTAGTTAACTGTATATTCACCTTTTTCCTTTACACCTTTTACAATGGTTGCCACCTTCTGTCCAAGAACATTATAAAGAGAAATATCAACATTCGTTTTCTCTGTAAGTGCAAAATGAATTGCAATGTTCCCTTTGACAATATTCTGCTTAACAGTAAAGATGGGCTTAAGATCTTTACCACCCTTCTCTGAAACACTGATAGCAGCAGCTCTTTCAATGTAATAGTAGTTATCATTTGGTATATCCCAATCACCATCTGCATCTCCTGCAACAACATAAATTCTGTCACCAGTTCCACCCCTTGCCTGTCTCCCTATTGCAAAATGGTTTCTTACAATAGGAACAACATAACTGGGCATCTCCATCCATGTCCCTGAAGATATATTATACTCCCACACAGCGTTCGTTACATAAAGAGCATCAATAAATCCACCAACCATAACTATACTCCCAGGGAGAGCAGCTGCAGCATTATTCATATTTGGATAAGGAAGAGGACCAAGGTTTGTCCATGTAATACTATTAGGATTTGTAGGATCAATTACACCCATCCAGAGAGAAGACCAGCATCCACTTCCATTATACCCTCCAACAATGAATATCGTATCCTTTCTGTGTGTAACACCACCCATGTAAAAGAAATCTGGAAGTGAAGTGGCTGGACTCCATGAACCACTATTGATATCATATCTGAAAACCGTATTCGTAGCATTAAAGGAGGCATCCACACCACCAATTACATAAACACTTCCATTCCATGCAACTGTTCCGTGTGCAACTCTTGCGGAAGGAAGAGGAGTTAATGTAATCCACTGATTATTTTCAATATCATAGGCTTCAAAAACATTTAAGGCTGTCCCTGAGTTTGAATATCCTCCTGCAACATAGATAAATCCATCCCAGTAAGCACCCTGTATCCATCCTCTCGGAGTGGGCATTGGTGCAAGATTTGTCTCCCAGGTATCATTCAAGGGGTCATATCTATAATTAAAGGAGACATTTGAGCCGGATGTTCCATCAGGGGTTCCTCCTATCATATAGATTTTATCATTATCAAAATCATAAACAGTTGCATGTGTTAATCTATGAGGATTAACTCCGGGCTTTTGATACTCTGTCCATGAACTCCATGGGATAACATTTGCTGTTCCATAAAGCGTATTATTTCCTGCATTTTCATCAAAGTTACTTACTACATATCCGAAAACACTATATACTCCAGTAGTATCAAATGTAACCTGTCCAAAATCAATCATCTCAACAGAATAAGGATTAAGGGTGATAACAGAATCCTTTGCAAATATCACATTTGAAGAGGGATCTAAAACTTCCATATGTGCAGTAAAGGTTTCAGGGAAAAGGGAGCCAAGATTTGCAAATACTCCTATAACACTTGCAGTATCATTGATTTGATAAAATCCAAAAGGCGATTGGATAGCAATTATTCCCACATCTCTTGAAGGCATAGGATAACCCAAAAACCTTAAAACCCTTCTTGCAAATTCATGCCTATTATACTCATCATTAATGTTTTCAAAAGGAAAAGTATTGAAGAAAAGATAATAGGGAACACCCCTACTCGGGTCAATAGCAACTGTATTTGTATCACCATTTTGATTTACAACCTCTGACCAGGCAAGAGAATCAGGAACAATAAGATCTGAAAAATCAGTTATTGCCCCTCCAGAAGTAGCAAAGTTAAATCCACCCATTACAGGACCAACACCTGTTGCTGTCGAACATCCGACATCGGATGCAAAAGCATCTATATGCATCCAGGAAACTTTTCCAATATCATAGAGAACATCCTGGGAAGAAAGCCAAAGCCTTCCACCTGCATTTAAATACTTTTTAATCTCAAGGGTATCAGTAGAGGTCAAAGTGTTAAGCCAATCATCTCCTGTATTCCATATAACTATATCAAAACCAGACATTGTGGCAGAATCAGGACCATTCCCCGAAGGAGCAACAACATAAATTGAATCAATATTAACACCAAGGAAACTTAAGGAATTTACGAAAAATGTATCAAAATTCATACCTTCATCATCATCAACAAACATAACATGAGGAGGAAGGAATCCTTCAAGAAGGAAATTATCAAGATAAAAACCCCATCCCCAGTCACCTTCATCCCAATAAACAAACATTAACTGAACACTATCAGCAGGAAGGAAACTCCCAAGATAAAGGGTGTCATAATTTGGTCCTATATCTGCATTATATTGAACAAGTATTTGCCATGGACCCCATGCTCCGGATGAGAAAGATCTTGCCCATATTTCTCCATATTCATAAGGGGCTACTGTTCCAAATTCTTGAAAATCATAGGCGTATATAAATCTTAAATCAGAATAACCTCTCACAGGGTAAGATACAGTTTTAACAGTATCCCTGGAAGGTGGAGCACCTGAACCTGCATCATCATCCGAGAAATAAAGATAAGCAGTTCCATAATCAGGCGGATAATAAGGATCATCACTTACACCTACAGTCCATGTGTAGCCATCTCCGTTTCCATCAATTACAGTCCAACCCGCAGGCATAACCCCTGATTCAAAATTCTCCTGCATAACCGTAATCCACCTCTGCTTTAATGCTCCTACCTTAGGCTTTTTAACAGAAGGAGCATATATAGGTTTTCCATGAGAGGGAATGTCAAGTGCCTTTTTATTGGGAGAAGGGTCCCTTCTATTCTCTTTCACCAGATCCCTTGGGGTCATTCCCATTAGAAGGATTAGAACTGCACTTAAGATTGCTGCCTTTATTTTGTACTTCATAAAACCTCCTTTTAGAAATTTAAGGGAATTGAACCCAAAATTAAATTGTAAAAAAATTTTTTCAAAAAATCAAGTTTTACTCAATTTATGAGCCTTATCCATAAGAATGTGTTTACCTTCTTTTATAAATGAAAGTGTCAGTCTAAGTGCCTTGTAGGGTGTTATTAAATTTCCAGGTGAAATCCATAGAAATTTTTTTCCTTTTTTTAATCGCAAGCAATAACCCTTTATTTCACCATCAAGATAAAGAGGTTTATACTGGAGTTCCCTTTCAGGTAATCTACTTATATTCCCTACAAGATTTTTCTTAGCAATTCCTATGGTTGTAAGATTATGGAGCACACCAAAATGGGAAGCAAGACCAAGTCCAAAGGGATGCAATATTCCATGACCATCAAAAAATAATGCATCAAGGTTTATTTTTAATTTCTTATATAGCTCTTCAATGACAGGGATTTCTCTGAAGGATAGAAAGGTAGGAACATAGGGGAAAGAAGTTTCCTTTTCTCTCACATCTTCATAAATAATTTCCTTTTTGAGTTTATCATAAACAACAATTGCTCCTTTTGCTTTACCTTTTTTATAGGAAACATCACAGGCACCTATATATCTTATTTTTCTTAAGTCGATATCTTTTAACTTTACTTTCTTAGCTAATTCTATCTGCAGTTCCCTTAATCTTTCAAAATCTATATTAATAATTGTAAAATCCTTTCCCTGTTTTTCTTCCAAGCAAACCTGCTTCAACCATTTTTCTAAGTAGGGGGCAGGGTCTGTACTTGGGGTCTCCAAGGTCTTTATACAAAACCTCAAGTATATTTAAACAAACATCAAGACCTATAAAATCTGCAAGTTGAAGTGGACCCATTGGATGATTCATTCCCAGTTTCATAACAGTGTCTATTGCTTCCTTTGTAGCAACTCCTTCCATTAAGGCGTATATTGCTTCATTTATCATGGGCATCAAAATTCTGTTTGAAACAAAACCAGGATAATCATTCACGAAAACAGGTTCTTTACCAAGCTTTTTAGCAAGTTCAAATATAAAGTTTGCTGTTTCCTCAGAAGTCCTTATTCCTTTAACAACTTCAACAAGTTTCATAACAGGAACAGGATTAAAAAAGTGCATTCCTATAAATTTCTCCTGTCTTTCTGTGACAGAGGCAAGAAGAGTAATTGAAATTGAGGAAGTATTTGAGGCAAATATTGCTTCTTTTTTTACAATTCTATCCAGTTTCCCGAAAAGCTCCTTTTTAACCTCCACATTCTCAAATACAGCCTCTACAATTAAATCACAATCCGAAAGGTCATCAAGGGAAACAGTTTTTTTGATACTTGAAAGGGCTTCCTTCTTTTTATTCTCATCAATAATTCCCTTTTTTATCTGTCTATCCATATTTTTTGAGATTGTCTCTATTGCTTTTTCAACGATTTCCATTTGCAAATCCTGTAATATCACCTCATACCCTGAAAGGGCAAAAACATGTGCTATTCCGTTTCCCATTGTTCCTGCACCACAAATTCCTACCTTCATTTTTATATCTAAGAATATTAAAAAGGGATTGAACCTTATTTATCTTGAATAAACCTCAACAGGGAAAATCTTCCTTAGTTCCTCCCTCAAGGAATCTTTTACTTTCATAATTTTTGTGAGATGAATATACTGCCTTATATCATTAAGTATATCCTGCTTTGAAAGTTTTGTTGGTGTGGAACTTAAAATTTTAACAACTGCAAAACCAGGGGGACTCTCAATAGAAATCACATCAGAAACCTTCCCTTTTGGTAAATTGAGTAGTGCACGGGCAATTTCCTTAGGAAAGGGAAGAACTGTCTCAAGATGCAGATAACCTGCATTTACACTTGTTAAATCTCCAATAGCATTATATTTAGATATTATTGTCTCAACAATCTCTCTGCTAAAAACACTTCTTTCAAGAATTCTACCTATTTCTTCAGCATCTTTCATTGAATTTACAAAGAAATAAACAAATTCAATCTCCTTCATAAAATTATTCTCAAATCTTTTATAAAAGGAATCTACCTCCCCCTGTGTTACTATTACATTCTGGGTATTTCTCCTGAAATACTCATCTGATAATACCATTCTTCTTGCCCATAAAAGTCGCTCCTTCATAACGGGTTCTTTATCTATCCCCTTTTTTTCTGCCGCAAGAGAAAAAAGAACAAGGTCAAGAACATAATCAAAAAATTGCCTTCTCTGTTCTTCTCCCATTAATTGGTATGCAAACTGGGGTAAACCTTTTTCAATCTCTTCCCGGGTTATATAAACATTCCCAACCTTCGCTATAGGCACACCTTGAAAAGCACCCTCTTCCCTTCTTTTACAGGAAATAAAAACTATGATTATTAAAAGGGTAAAAGATATATTCTTCACGGGATTTCTCCTTTTAAACTAAAAATGGAAAGGATTTGAACCTTTATTATAAAATTTTAATTCAAATGAAAAAAAAATATCAAAAGATTCGTGGAACAAGGGACATTTACGGGGAGGAATTTGATAAATTTATATTTGTTTTTGAAAATTCAAAAAAAGTATTTGAAAAATTCGGTTATAAATTCATAATAACCCCTACCTTTGAAGAAAAAGAACTTTTTGAAAAATCTACAGGAGAAACAACAGATATTGTTCAAAAGGAAATGTATGTATTTGAAGACCCGAAAGGAAGGGTTCTTGCTTTGAGACCAGAAGGAACACCCCCTGTTTTAAGAGCGATAACAGAGGAGAACCTTGAGATTCCTGGAAAGTTTGCCTATTTTATGAATATGTTCAGATATGAAAGGCCCCAAAAGGGAAGATATAGAGAATTTTATCAGTTGGGAGCAGAAGCAATCGGATACAGGGAACCTTATATTGACTTTGAGATTCTTTTACTTGCTGAGGAAATTTTAAAGAGCATAAATATAAAAAATTATAGATTTGAAATAAACTCCATAGGCTGTGTAGAGGATAGAAATAGATATTCTGAATACCTTAAAAAAATGCTCAAAGACAAACTCAAGGAATTATGCGATAACTGCAAAATAAGATACGAAAGAAATCCCTTCAGAATTATTGATTGTAAAATTGATAAAGGAAAGATAAAAGATTTAAAACCTCTGACAGAATTCCTTTGTAGAAGTTGTAAAGAACACCATGAAAAATTGATTTATATATTGGAAAAAGAAAAATTTAAATTCCGGGTTAATCCCCTTATTGTCCGGGGGCTTGATTATTACACAAAAACCACCTTTGAGATAATATCCGATAAACTCGGGGCTCAGGATTCCCTTGGTGGTGGAGGAAGATACGATTATTTACTTAAAAACATGGGAGGACCTGATGCACCGGGAATAGGATTTGCTTTTGGTGTTGAAAGATTGATGATAGCAATGGAAAAATTTGAAAAAAAAGAGGAGGAACTTGTTTATGTTGTATATGTTTCTGAGAAGGAAAAGGAAGAGGCTATTAAATGGGTAATTAAGTTAAGAGAAAAGGGGATCCATGCTGATATGGAATGGGATACAAGAAGTTTAAAGGCACAGATGAGAAGGGCGGATAAAAGAAAGGCAAAATGGGTCTTAATAATAGGAGAGGAGGAAAAAAAGAAAAATATGATTAAATTAAAAAATATGGAAAAGGGAGAAGAGATTTTAACAGAAAATCCTTTTGATTACTTTTCCTTTTCACTAAAATAATTTATAACCTGCTGAGCCACTGAATAGGCTGCTTCTTTTATTTTTTCCTCTATTTCCTCAGTTTCAAATATATTTTCTTTTTTCTTTTCCCCTTTTATATTATAAATATAAAAAGTTACCTCAATCTTTCCTATCCCTTTTCTTTTCAATTCTCCATAAACAGCATAATCCACCCCAAGTTTGGTTATAACAAATTGAATCTCTCCTTCAGGTAATCTGTTCTCATCATAACCTATGGACTGAATAGCACCTTTTGCTGCATTAATGCCTGTTACTTCAAGCCTTGGTGACCTTCTTATCCCTTTTTCAAGTTCGGAATTAAAAATCTGTGGATAAACTGAACCTATAAGTTCAGATGAAACCCTGAAAGGGAAAACACTTATTTTTATCTTTCTTATTATCCCTCCCTTTTCTATCTCTCCTCCCATATATTCCCTGTTTAATCTTTCAAGAACCCTCTCTGTTAAATCCATTGCATCCTTAGCATAGAGAATATCATCCCTTGAAGCATCAAAAACAACATCAACACCTTCTTCTTCAGCTATCTCCTTTATCATATTCCTTACCTTTTCTGTTAGTGGTCTAATCCTTTCCTGTGTTGCCCTTTCAAGTTTACCCCCTTTCCCCCAAATCTCTTTTATAAAATTCTGATACTCCTTTTTCAAAATTTCAATTTCTTTTTCTCTTTTCAACCTTCCTTCTTCTGAAAGACCAACTTTTTCTTCCTGATAAAGTCTCTCAAGTGAATCTATTTTTGTTTTTTTTCTATTAAGTTCCTCTTCCCATTCCTTTAAAAGTCTTTCTATATCTCCCCTTGCCTCTTTCATCCCTTCATAATTTTCTGTTACTCTCTTTAAATGAACAATTCCTATTTTTGTATCACCAGAAAAAAGGAGATTTGAGAAAAAAAACAAAAATATAAATATTTTCCTCACCATAAAGGCATACCCATTACAAAGTGAGGGACCCATCCCTTATTTAATTTATCAAATCCATAAGCAAAATCAATACCAACTATCCCGAGCATAGGTATTTCCATCCTCACACCTATTCCAGCACCCCTTTTGAGCCTTAAAGATTTACCTTCAAGTAATCTTTTAAACTCTCTCTCCATATAATAAGGGGAAAGCCATGCATTACCTCCGTCAAAGAAAAAAGCTATATAAACCCCTTCAGATACTACAAATCTTAATTCAAAATTAAAGACATAGGCAGCTTTTCCTCCTATTACAGCTCCACCTGATTTAAAACCTAAAGACCTCTCCTCATATCCTCTAACAACAAAATCCGTGAACATAACTCCACCCGGTCTAAAATACTCATAAACAGGAATAGGTTTTGATTTTGTATAGGGATACATAACCCCGAGTTTAATATTAGAGACAGGAACAAGTTTTTCCTTTAAAAAAGATTTATAATAGGATAAACCAAAAACATGCCTTGTATAATGCTCATCTCCCTGAAAGATACCACCTGAAAGTGTAATTTTATACTCTGCCTTTGAACCATTCCTTGCATTGAATTTTCTATCCCTTGAATCCCTGTAAAAGGAATGTATTATTCTTGAAACTATCTTTGGCCATTTCTCTTTTCTCAAATCATAGGGGCCTAAAGGAGCATATGTTAAAGCAAAATCAAATACCTTTGTCCTGTCAAATTCATATCTTGTGTTTGTCCATAAATACTCATTTTTATCATAGGGTCTTGCAAAGGCAAAAGAAAAACCTGTTCTCTGAATAGAATACTCACCTGGAAAAACATCAACATAGTGATGAACATCAAATCCAAAGAGATAATGCCTTTGAAACATCCATGGCTCTGTAAAGGAAAATCTTACATTTTGCCTGTAAGGCCCTAATTCAATAGATAAGGAAAGATTTTGTCCTCTTCCTAAAAGATTACTTTCCGTAACAGCAAGTAATAAAGAACCCTTCTGCGTTTGAGACCATGAACCACCTGCTTGGAGTGTCCCAGTAGGTTTATCTTTAACCTTAAAAATTAAATCAACATGTTCCGAATCATCAAGAATATCAAACTTGAAATCAACCTTTTCAAAATAATTAAGAAAATAAAGGTCTCTCAAACTCTTTATAACTTTTTGCCTGTTGAATTTATCTCCTGGATAAATATCAAGTTCTCTTCTTATAACATAATCCCTTGTTCTTGTATTCCCTTCAATATTTATCTTCTTTACATAACAGGGTCTACCCTCATTTACATGAAAAACAACCGAGATTGTATCAGATTCTTTTTCTTCACTTCTCTTTTCCTCAGGAAAAAGTTTAACAAGTAAATATCCTGAATCCGCATATAAACCCTGAATTTCCTGAAGTGATTCCATAAATTTTTTAAAAGAAAATACATCCCCCTTTCTAAGTTTCAATTTTTTTGAAAGCAGTTTATCATTAAAAAACTTGTTACCTTCAAATCTATGATCCCCGAAATAGTATCTTTTACCCTCTGTAACAAAAATTTTAATATAGAGCCATTTGTCTTCAGGCTTTATTTTATAGGAATCAACCTTTGCATCAAGAAATCCATGGTTTTTATAAAATTCCTCAATTTTCGGCAAATCCTCCTCCCAGTATTCCTCTCTGAAAACAGCCTTTCTATACCATTTTTTTTCTCTATTTCTTAAAAGTATTTCAAGTTTATTATCAGAAAACTTTTCATTTCCAACAACATCTATCTCCTTAATCTTTGCCTTTTCTCCCTCATGTATTTTGAAAAGAATATCCACAAACATTTCTCTTTCTGTATCCAGAATTTCTGTCCCAACCCTTGTTCCTGAAAATCCCTTTTCCTGATAGAGTTTTATAATTTCATTTTCCCATTTTTTAATATCACTTCCTGTTAAGGGCATCCCTTTTGTAATATCAATCTTTTCTATTATTTCCTTATCCTTAACCCTTCTTGCCCCCTCTATCTTTATACCGTATACTCTCGGATTTTCAAAGACCTTCATTAAAGGAACTATCTCTCCCTCATTTTCACCTTCAAGAATAAAAATCTCAACCCTTTTAAAATTGTTTGTTGTATATAGATTTTTAATTGCCTTTTCTATATCAGAAGGAGTTATAAACTTTCCCTTCTTAATACCAGAAGAATTTATTATAAATTCAGGAGATACATTTATATTACCCTCCACCTTTACATCTGTCACAAATCCTCCCTGAAAAACATTAAGGATTAAATAAAAAAATAAAAGATTCATCATTTATGATAATTAAAAGGAGGATATATTTTCAATTATAAGGGGCAACCGCTTCAAACAGGCTCTGCATACCTTCTTTCTAACCTTCAAGTCTTGAAATCCTTTTAAATTATTTATTTTCTACATGCGCACCTTCGAGTTTTCTGAAAACTATTCTACCATCCTCTACATCTACCTCAATTTCATCTCCCTCTTCAAAGACACCTTTTAGGATTTCTTCTGAAAGTGGGTCTTCTATATAATTTCTTATAGTTCTTTTTAAAGGTCGTGCACCAAAATCAGGGTCAAAGCCTTTTTCTGCTATGAATTCCGTAGCTTTCCTTGTAAAGATAACTTTTATTTTTCTATCTACATAAACCCTTTCTGCAAGTTCCTTTAGGAGGATCTCAGAAATTTTAATTGATTCTTCCTTTGTGAGGGGTTTGAATACAATTATCTCATCTATTCTGTTTATAAATTCAGGTGGGAGTATTTCCTTTACCTGTTCAAAGAGAAAGCTTCTCATTGCCTCAAAATCAAATTCACCCTCTTCCTCTTTATGAAATCCTAATCCATGATGTGACTTTAAATATTTTGTGCCTATATTACTTGTTAAAATTATAACAGTATTTTTAAAATTCACCCTTCTACCAAAGCTATCTGTTAAAACACCATCCTCAAGAATCTGTAAGAGAATATTAAAAACATCAGGGTGTGCTTTTTCAAATTCATCAAAAAGAACAACAGAATAAGGTTTTCTTCTAACTCTTTCAGTCAATTGACCACCCTCTTCATATCCTACATATCCAGGGGGAGCCCCTATCAATTTTGAAACATTGAATCTTTCCATATATTCGGACATATCAATTCTTATAAGAGCGTTTTCGTCTCCAAATAAAAACTCTGCAAGAACTTTTGCAAGATGTGTTTTACCAACCCCTGTAGGACCAAGGAATATAAAGGAACCTATAGGTCTTCTCGGGTCTTTTATTCCTGCCCTTGACCTTCTTATTGCTCTTGCGATAAGTTGAATTGCCTCATCTTGTCCAACAATCTTTTTTCTGAGTTCGTCTTCCATCCTGAGGAGCCTTGCCTGTTCTTCTTCTTCAATCTTTGTTAAAGGAATACCTGTCCATCTTGAAACAACATAGGCAATATCTTCTACAGTAACCTTCGGTCTTTCTCTTTTGCTCTTTATCTCCTCCTTTCTCTTTTCTATAAGCTGTGTTAACCTCATAATTTCATCACGTATTCTTGCTGCCCTTTCATACATCTGCTCCATTACAGCCCTGTTTTTTTCCTCCTTCAATCTCTCAATTTCTGCCTTATATTTCTCTATAATCTCATCCTGAAATTCTGAGATAAGTTTTACCCTAGCACCTGCTTCATCTATAACATCAATTGCCTTATCAGGTAAAAATCTATCTGAGATGAATCTGTCAGCAAGATGGGCTGCTGCATGGAGTGCTTCATCCGTATAACTAACTCCGTGATAATTCTCATATTTTTCCCTCAAACCCTTCAATATCTCAATTGTTTCATCCACTGTGGGAGGGTCAACTATAATTGGTTGAAATCTTCTTTCAAGTGCTCCATCCTTTTCTATATATTTTCTGTATTCTTCCATTGTTGTCGCACCTATACATTGAATCTCACCTCTTGCAAGTGCAGGTTTTAAAATATTTGAAGCATCAATTGCACCCTCTGCAGCACCTGCTCCCACAAGGGTGTGCAATTCATCAATAAAAAGAATTATATTCTCACTTGAAATAACCTCATTTAAAATTGCCTTTAATCTTTCTTCAAATTGCCCCCTGTATTTTGTGCCTGCAACAATTGCAGCAAGATCAAGGGCTAATATCCTTTTATCCCGCAATGATTCAGGAACCTCTCCTTTCACAATTTTCTGAGCAAGCCCTTCAACAATTGCAGTTTTTCCAACACCTGGCTCTCCTATAAGAACAGGATTATTCTTCTTCCTTCTTGAAAGAATTTGCATAACTCTTTCAATTTCAACTTCTCTTCCTATAACAGGGTCAAGTTTATTCTGTGTTGCAAGAATAGTAAGGTCTGTTGCAAACTGATCAATTAATTTACTTTTCTTAAATCCCATACTCCTTTGTTTCATTTGGGGCTGAGGTTCTTCAATACTTGAAAGAATTCTTAAAGTTTCTTCAAGTACAAGTTCAAAATTGGCTCCCATCTCATAAAGAATCCTTGAACCAAGACTCCTTTTTTCTCTCATTATCCCCATTAAAAGATGCTCTGTTCCTATATGGTTATGTCCGATCTTCCTCGCCTCTTCCGCAGCGTACTGTATAGTTCTTCTTAAACTGGGACTTAAGGGAAGTTCATGACCTGAGTGACTATAATTCCCTGGAGGATGTGCTGCTTCTATTTTATCTCTCAAAATATCAAAATCAATCCCAAGATTTGAAAGCACCATTGCAGCAACAGAATCTGGCATTCTTATAAGAGCAAGTAAAAGATGCTCTGTTCCTACTTCAGAATGAGCAAGCCTTATCGCTTCATCCCTTGCAATCTGGAATGCCCTTTTTGCCCTCTGCGTAAACTTATCAAAATAGGATTCTCCTAACAAAATTTTCCTCCTTTTAAATATTTATCTTTCTAGCAATATCACCAAGGAAAGGAATTTCAAATTCTTCACCTCTTAAAGCACCATACATTCCCATCACAATCAAAATAGCCAGAGAAAGGATATAAAATGCAAAAAAGAAATTTACAAAAATATATCTTACTATAGGAAAGGCTCCCACAAGTAAATAAAAAGAAAAGAAAAGAAGCACCCCTATGAACTCAATCACAAAAATTAAAAATCCCTGTTTTGCATGAAAATGAACAAAATCTCCTGCTTCTTTATCAAAAAGTGGAAGAAAATTTAAAAAAGGAATATAAGAAAAAGAAGCATATATATGCCTTTCTTTATTTTTCCCTTTTGTTCTTCTTTCAACCTTTTGTGGATTTTCCATATGTTATAATTCTAAAAAACCTTGAAGTAAATTTTCAAGTTTAACAAAATCCTCCTTAAATTGAGGAGAAATATCCTTCTTAACTTTTTTAAGAAAATCATAAGCCTCCTTATAAAGTTCCTTCTGCATAAGGAGTTTAATCAAATGGTAGGCAAAATAGGTTTTAAAAGTTTTATAGGGAATTTCTTTATAAGCTTCCATTATTCTTTTCCTTCCTGACTCATAATTGCCCATAATAAAATCAATAACCCCAAGTGCCTCCTTTGCTCCTGCCTTTAAAAGAGGGTCTTCCGGTTTCCTCGCAAGATAAGTTTCATACCTTGTTTTAGCTGTAACATAGTCACCCTCAAAAAAGGCAAAATTTGCAAGATAATAAATAGCTTTTTTACCCTCTGGTGATTTCGGAAATCTAATAGAAAGGTCCTGTAAAACCTCTATAGCATCATTAAATCTCTGTGCCTGCATTAAACTTACAGCCTGAAACCACATCTGTCTTGCAATGGGGAAATCCTGATTTGAACCCGACCTCAGCATATATATAAGAAAAATAAGAGCAATAACAAGCAAAACCCCTCCTATATAATCTCTTGGCCTTTCCCTAACTTTCTCATAAGTTCTCTCAATAAACTCTACAAAGGGATCCCTTTTAAGTTCTCTTTTTGTAATTTTTTTCTTCTTTTTTAATTTCATGTTTTTAAATTATAATATCTTATTTAAAATTATTCAAGTTTTGTCTTAAAATGAAAACATGAAAGGATTAAAAGACCTTTTAAAGGAATTTAAACTTGATTCAAAGAGTTATCATTTCTTTTCACTTCAAAAAGCAGCGGAAAAATATGGAATTGAGATAGAAAAACTCCCTTTCACAATAAGAATACTCCTTGAAAACCTTATAAGAAATTTTGATGGTAAAAGTATAAATGAGGAAACAATCCTTGCTTTTAAAAACTGGAAAGGTAAAATAGAAATTGAAAAAGAGATTCCCTATTACCCCTCAAGGGTAATTCTTCAGGACTTTACAGGGGTTCCAGCAGTTATCGACTTAGCAGCAATGAGAAAGGCAATGAAAAAAAATGGGGGAGACCCGAAAAAGGTAAATCCCAGAATTCCCTCTCATCTTATAATAGACCATTCTGTTCAGGTGGATTATTTCGGAACAAAACTTTCCTTAGCTTTTAACATTCAGAAGGAATTTGAAAGGAATAAAGAAAGATATACTTTATTAAAATGGGCTCAAAAGGCCTTTGAAAACTTTAAAGTAGTCCCTCCAGGGAAAGGAATAATTCACCAGGTAAATCTTGAATATCTTGCAGAGGTGGTAAATGTGAGAAAATATGAGGATAAAGAAATTTTAATTCCCGATACCCTCATAGGAACAGATTCCCATACAACTATGATAAATGGAATAGGGGTTCTTGGATGGGGGGTTGGAGGAATTGAGGCAGAGGCTGTGATGCTTGGAGAACCTATTTATTTAAAAATCCCTGAGGTTATCGGAGTTAAATTAAAGGGGAAAACAAGAGAAGGAGTAACTCCCACAGACCTTGTCCTTTATATAACACAGAAACTGAGAGAAAAGGGGGTTGTTGGAAAATTTGTCGAATATTTTGGAGAAGGAGTTAAAAATCTATCGGTTCCTGATAGAGCAACAATTTCAAATATGAGTCCTGAATATGGTTCCACCTGTGGATTCTTCCCTGTTGATGAAAAAACACTTGAATACCTCTATGAAACAGGAAGAGAAGAAGAAATCATCAAAAGGGTTGAAAAATACACAAAGGAACAACTCCTCTTTAATACCTATGAGACAGAACCCGTTTATACAGATGTGATGGAAATAGACCTATCTTGTGTCTCTCCCTCAGTATCAGGACCAAAAAGACCCCAGGACAGAATAACCCTTGATAAATTAAAAGAAAGAGTTAGAGAAATACTGGAAAAGGATTTCAAAATTAAAGAAGAAAGAATTGGAAAAGTAAAAAAGGAGGATGTTGAGTTTGAATTAAAGGATGGTTCAATAGTAATTGCAGCCATAACAAGCTGCACAAATACAAGCAATCCTTATCTTCTTTTTTCAGCAGGACTTCTTGCAAAAAAGGCTGTTGAAAGGGGATTAAAGGTAAAACCCTTTGTAAAAACCTCCCTTGCACCTGGTTCAAGAGTTGTAAAGGAATATCTTGAAAAATCAGGTCTTATTCCGTATCTTGAAGCTCTTGGTTTCCATATTGTAGGGTTTGGGTGCACAACCTGCATAGGAAATTCAGGTCCGCTTGTCCCTTTTGTTGAAAATGTAATAAAAGAAAAAAAACTTATCCTTGCATCTGTTCTTTCAGGAAATAGAAACTTTGAAGCAAGGATTCATCCTCTTGTAAAAATGAACTTTCTGATGAGCCCACCACTTGTTGTTGCTTTTGCAATTAAAGGAAGAATTGATTTCAACCCTTATGAAGAACCCATAGGTTTTGACCCGAATAATGATCCAGTATACCTTAAAGATATATGGCCCTCTGAAGAGGAAGTGAGAAAGTACATAAAAGAATTTTTATCAAGAGATTATTATAAAAAAGTTTATTCAAAAATATTCAAAGGAGATGAAAACTGGAAAAATCTAAGGACACCAAAAGGGAAAATTTTTAAATTTGATGATAAATCAACATATATAAAGGAACCACCCTTTTTGGATGATTTCAAAATTGAACCTGAACCCTTAAAAGATATAAAAAAAGCAAGGTGTTTATTAATGCTGGGTGATTCAATAACAACAGACCATATATCTCCTGCAGGAGAAATTCCTGAAGATTCTCCCGCAGGAGAGTATCTGATTTCAAAAGGAGTAAAACCAATTGAATTTAATACATACGGTTCAAGAAGGGGAAATCATGAGGTCATGATAAGGGGAACTTTTGGAAATGTAAGATTAAAGAATAAAATTGTTCCTGAGAAAGAAGGTGGATGGACAAGGAAGTTTCCTGAAAATGAAATTATGACTGTATATGAGGCTGCAATGAGATATATAAAAGAAGGAATTCCTCTTGTTGTTATTGCAGGAAAGGAATACGGGAGTGGTTCTTCAAGGGATTGGGCAGCAAAAGGAACAAAACTTTTAGGGATTAAAGCTGTAATTGCTGAAAGTTTTGAAAGGATACACAGGTCAAACCTTGTTCAAATGGGTGTGATTCCTATTCAATTTGAAGAAGGCAAAAATGCGGAAAAGCTGGGTTTAAAAGGTGATGAAGAATATTTTATAGAGGGTATTGAAAATGATCTAAAACCAAATAAAAAGGTAAAAATAATTGCGAGAAGAAATGGTGAGGAAAAGATCTTTTACGGAATTCTTTGTATTGATACGTGGATGGAAATTGAATATCTAAGATACGGAAGCATTTTAAATTTTGTTCTTGCAGAATTTTTAAAGGAAAAATGAAGGCATATCTTTATTTCTTGCTCTTTACCTCCCTTATATTTTTCATATTTCTTTTTATTGAACTTATTTCCTCAACTATAAAGAATAAAATACTTGGGTATAAAAGAAAAGAGGAGGGACTTGAACCTTATGAAAGTGGAATGCTATACAGGGATACCCCATATAAAAGATATGGAGTAAGAGTATTTCCTTTTCTGCTTTTATTTTTACTATTTGATGTAGAGGTTTGTATTCTTTTCCCTTGGGCAATAGAGGCAAAAAAATTTGGAATCTATGCAATAATTGAGGCATCTATATTTATTTTAATTTTGTTCCTCGGTTATATATTCGTTCTTAAAATGGGGGGACTTGACTTAAATAGACGCTAAAATAGTGGTTTACTTATAAAAAGGTATTTTTTAGTGTTATCACGCTTATCTTTGAAGCAGTCTTCTGTGCGAGTTTTTTAAAAGCCTCCTTTGAGGGAGAATCTTTTATCTTTTCAAAATAGGGTTCTCCTTTTTCAGAATACTCTGAAATTAAAGGGTCAAAGGGAATTTTTATGTATTCATCAATACCGAATTCTTTTGAAAGGATCTCTCCTCCTGAGCCGCTGAAAAGTTTTGAAGATTTACCACAATGTGGGCATATAAATTCACTCATATTTTCAACCACGGAAAGAACAGGAACATTTACCTTTTTAAGAAAATTCCCTGCTCTCCTGACATCTGAAACAGAAACATCCTGAGGAGTTGTAACAAGGATAGACCCTGAAAGTTCCACAAGATCTGTTATTGAAATTAAAGGGTCTCCTGTTCCTGGGGGTAAATCAACAATAAGGTAATCGAGTTCTCCCCACTCAACATCAAAAAGCATCTGCCTATAAGCAGTGTGAACTATAGGACCCCTCCATATAATTGCCTGGTCAGGATTTGTCATGAAGCCTATTGAAAGAATTGGGATCCCGTAATATAAAGGAGGAATTATCTTTTCTTCTTCATTAACAAGAGGCGGTGCCTTTGTTTTTCCTATTATTGAAAGGGTAGGACCATAAACATCTCCATCAAGAAGCCCAACACTTGAATTAAAACTTTTAAATGCAAGGGCAAGATTGATGGCAACTGTTGATTTACCCACACCACCTTTTCCACTGACAATAGCAATCACATGTTTGACCCCCTTAATTCTTTTTTCAGGGATTAAAGTTTTAGTTTTCACATTTGCATCCATGACCACTTTTACACTTTTAACCCAGGGGAGAGAGCTTACAGCTTCTTCTGCCTCTCTTTTCAGTTTATCTTTCAGGGGACATAGAGGAGTAGTTAATGTGAATTTAAAAGATACAGCCTCATCACACACCTTTACATCATTTACCATTCCCAGGGAAACTATGTCCCTTCCCAGTTCAGGGTCAATAACCTTTTTTAAAGCATTTAAAACTTCATTTATTTTCTCTTCCATTTTTTCCTCCTTTTATAAGTTTTAATAATAAAGTTTAATCGGAAATTAAAACAATAAACTCGCGTATCAAAGTTGCTAAGATTATCCCTGAATTTAAAGCATCACCTCTTAAAGGATTATATTCAACAAAATCCACTCCTATTAAATTTTTTGCAAGGATACTTAAAATATCAATTGCCTCTTTAAAAAATATACCTCCTGGAAAGGGGGTTGATAGAGAAGAAAAAACGGAAGGTTCAAAGACATCAAGGTCAAAGGAAAGATAAAAATTCCCTTTAAGATTTTTAAGTTCCTTTATATCTTTTATAAGAGAAAAGGGTGTTTCTGGAAAATTTTCCCTTACACCATAGATGTAAACTTCTTTATCTTTTATAATTTTTTCTTTATATAAATTTTTAAGCCATGTGGCATGGTTTAACTCTGAACCCATAAACTCATTCCTGAAATCAGTGTGAGCATCAAGGATTAAAAGTTTTAAATCTGGATAAAACTTCTTTGCAGATTTAAAAATAGGATATGTTATGGTATGGTCACCTCCTATGAAAATTCCGAATTTTTTATTTTTAAAGATCTCTTCCGCCTCCTTCTCTATGACACTTATTGCTTCTTCAATACCAATTCCAAAACAGGGAATATCACCCGAATCCTCAAAATTTTCACATTCTTTATTAAAATAGGTGCTTTTTGTTTCAATTGATTCAGCACAGTATCTTAAAAAACAAGGAGCAAGGGCACATCCCTGTGAAAAAGAAACACTTTCAAAGGGTACTCCCTTTATAACTGAATTTGAGCCCGGCTTATCTTTTCCAAAAAATTTCATTTTTTCCTTAAAGGTTGATGCAAAATATAGTTTTTGATTGTTTCATTTGTTTTTAATTATAAAAGAGTTTTAGGTTAGTTTCAAAAAGAACTTTACTTCTTAGGGAATAATTCTTTATTATTTAATCTATGGAAATATTTGGACTTTCTATTACATTTATAGGAATAGTCTTAACTTATATCGCCTGGAAAAATGGAAAATGGATGAAGGAATAAAAAATATAATTGAAGAATACTCTTGAAATTCTGAAATTTTTCCCTTATAATATAACTTCCCCGGGCTACCATGCCAGAGGGGAAACACCCGTTCCCATTCCGAACACGGAAGTTAAGCCCTCTAGGGCCGATGGTACTATACCCGCAAGGGTATGGGAGAGTAGGTCGTAGCCCGGGGATTTTTATTTTAAAGTTTTTATAAAACTGACACTCAAACCAATAAGTATACTGTGTATAACAAAATTTGTCCCCCCATAAGAGAAAAAGGTTAAGGGAATTCCTGTAAGGGGTAAAAGTCCAAGAACTCCTCCGATATTTGTTAAAAAAGAATAAAAAATAGAAGTAAAAACACCAAGAACAAAATAAGAAGAAAAACCAAAAAGGTTTAAGGATAAAGTTAATAAATCTCTGAGAAGTAAAAAATAGAGAAAAATAAGAAAGGAAGAACCAATAAAACCGAATTCCTCTGCAAAAGAAGGAAAAGCAAAATCAGAATGTGCCTGAGGTAAAAAAGCAAGGGATTTGTGTGTTCCTTTAAGAAATCCCTTACCAAAAATCCCACTCGAACCCATAGCGAGTCTTCCCTGTAAGATTTGCCATCCTGCACCCTTAGGGTCTTTGGATGGATTTAAAAAATAGAGAATTCTTTTCCTCTGATATTCTTTCAAAACATTATTAAAAACAAAAGGAAAAGTTAGACCAGGTATAATTATTGCAAGAGTTAAAAAAAGCTTATCACCTGTATCAAATCGGGCATTAAAAATTACATAAAGAAGGGAAAATATAGAAAATATAAGAAATAAAAGAAGGTTAAATGAAAAAAGAAGAGAAAAAAAGGAGAAAATATAAAGTAACTTTACTTTTAATTTAAATTCTGAAAACAAAAGATATATACCGAATAAAAATATAAAATAGCCTGCTGAACCGAGATCAGGCTCAAGTAGAACAAGAACAAAAGGAATAAAATGAAAAAGTAAAAGATAAAAGGAATCACCGTAACCTCTTTTTTTATTTTTAAACCACATCATGGATAGAAAATATATGATAAAAGGTTTCACAGCATCAGAAACCTGAAGGGAAAATTTTGAAATATGGAGCCATCTTTTAACGTCTCTTTCTTTTAAAAGAACAAAAATTAAAAGTAAAATCGCGAAGAGAAAAAGTACATAGGATAACTCCTTCCATTCCCGTATTTCTATTCTTGAAAATAAAAAAGAAAAAAGAATCCCTATAAAAAAGTAGGAAATATGTTTTATAAATAAAACTTCGCCAAAAGACCTTGATACCGAAAAAATATTAAAAATCCCAAGTATTGAAATCAAAATAAAAACAAAAAATAATCTGTTATGAAGATTTAATATATTTCTCATAAATCCATTTCATTATTTTTCCTGCAAGCGGAGCAGCTATTTCTCCACCCATTCCACTCTCTTCCACAATTAAATAGAGAACATATTCAGGATGCTCAAAAGGGAAAAAAGAGGCAAATTGAGCATGGTCCCTTTCTCCTGGATTCTGAGCAGTCCCTGTTTTACCTCCTATAGCAAGACCCCTAACACCTGCAAGACGAGCTGTTCCCTCTTCTCCCTGCACAACTTTAAAGAGTGCTCTCTTTAATATCCCGATGTTTTCCCTTTTAAAGGGCAACTCAAAGTAATCTGTTTCTTTATTTTCTAAAAGACACGGTCTTTTGCATTTACCATCAAGTGCTATCGCACCAAACAGAAGTGCTATCTCAATTGGGGTCATCAAAATTTCTCCCTGGCCTATTCCCAGATTAAGAGCATTACCTTCTCCATACCCATATCTACCATACCGTGTTTCATAAAATTTAATTGTTGGATAAAATCCACTTTTTTCATCCGGTAAATCAATGCCGGTTTTATCAAAAATTTTAAGTTTTTCAAAATATTCCAGAAATTTTTTCAAGCCTATTCTTTTAGAAACTTCATAAAAATAAACATCACAGGAAACCTCAACTCCTCTGAAAAAATTAACTCTTCCATGCCCTTCTTCTTTCCAGTCTTTGAATACCCTGTCACCAAATCTATATTTCCCCTGACAGAACAAAAACTCATTCGTATCTATCAGCCCTTCCTCAAGGGCAATTAGAGAGGTAATTACTTTAAAGATACTTCCTGGTGGATAAAGCCCTTGGGTAGTTCTATTCAAAAGCGGTTTAAGAGTATCATTGAGCACTTTCAAAAGTTCCTCCTTTTCTCTCTTACCTGTAAGAAGATTTAAATCAAATGAGGGTTTTGAGTAAAGGGCAAGAACCTCACCTGTTCCAGGTTTAAAAACAACACATGCTCCCTTTTTATAGGGCTTAAAAAGGGAATCAATAAACTTTCCGAGTTCAAAATCAAGGGTAAGATATATCTCTTCACCATCAACAGGCTCAATAAGGGGTCTTGTTTCATTTGAATAAACTCTGCCTTTTGCATCCATTAACAAGAATTTATAACCGTCCTTACCTCTAAGAATTTCATCATAAAATTTTTCTATTCCAGATTTACCTATCCTTAAAAGAGGGTCAATTCCTTCCTTTATTTCTTTTTCAGATGGCAATCCTGTAAATCCTATGGTCTGTGCATAAATGTTTTTATAGGGATAAAACCTATAAGGAAAGGCATATACACTGAAAATTTTTGATGAATCAGGATTTTCAAGATAACTAACAATCTCCTCCAGAGAAACATCTTCAAGAAATACTTTACCTTCTCTTAAAAGCCTGAAACCTGTTCTCCAGTAAGCAATAGCCTTTTTACTTCTATCAAAAATTCTTCCTCTTTTTGAAGGTAATCTTATCTTCTTTGACTTCACCTCTATGGCTTTTTCTTCATAAAACTCACCTTTCAGTATTTGAATTTCAAAAATCTTAAAGAGGAAAAGAACTGTTACAAAATATAGAAAAAATTTCAGAATTTTAATTTCAAAAATTTTTTCCATTTTATACTCTCAATTATAAAAAATAGGATAAAGGAAAACACAAACACTCTAAACCCTCTCTGAATTAAAAGGGGTAAAAACAAAACTAAATCCCTTGTAAATTTTATAAAAGAAATAGAGAAATTAATTTTATCTTTAAGATAGGAATATAAAAGATAAAAAAGAAGAAGGAAAAAGGTAAAAGGGAAATTAAAAAAATAATCATTTAGAACCCCAAATATAAAAAGATAAACAAAATTTAAGGTTTTCACCTCCCTCAAAATAATAAGAAAAATTATAATATAAGGAATATCAATTAAAAACCTGGGGAAGAAGATTCTCATAAAAGGAAGGATAAAAGCTAAATTAAAAAGAAAAATAATAAGGCTAATCATGGTTTTGGAGGAACTGTGTAATAAAACCCGTAAATCTGGGGATCCCATAAAGGAATTACATAAATTTCATAAAATATTTCTCCCCTCTTTTTAATAATACTATCAACAATAAAAGCAGGGATTCCCATTGGAAAATTCTCGGTTAAACCTGATGTATAGAGAGTATCACCTTTTTTTATTTCAGCCCAGATAGGGTAAAAATTGAGTATCCCCCTTTTTTTCCCTCTCCCTTCATATAGCGAAAGAATTTTGTATTTTGAGATAAGAGAGCACTTAAAATCAGGACTGAATATTGTCCTGACTTTTAAGATATCTCCATTTTTATCTATAACCTTACCCACAAGCGCACCCTGAGTCACAACTACATCTCCCTTATCTCCTTCCCCCTTGAGAATAATTTTCTCAGGATAGGGGAACTTATCATAATAGAGAGGAAGACTAACAAAAATAGGTTTATTTTCTCCTAAACGGAAAAAATTTTTAACTCTTTCAATTCTTGTCTTCCTTATATAAACAAGGGAATTTATTTCATTATAAAGATAAAAATAGGGATAGTAAATGAAACTTTCAATTTCAGAATCTATTTTCCTTTTTAAACCTTTCTGAAAAAAAAGGAGGGATAGAAATAAAAGAAAATATACAAGATAGTTTTTAGTCAATAATTTTCTTTCTTTCCCTTAAAAGAACTTTTTCGTAATTTTCAATATTATCAAGAATCTTACCTGCACCTCTGGCAACACATGTTCTCGGATCCTCTGCAATCCTTACAGGAAGACCTGTTGCTTCCTGAATCAAAACATCAAGATTTTTAAGAAGTGCTCCTCCACCTGTAAGATAGATCCCCCTATCAATTATATCGGATGAAAGCTCAGGAGGTGTTCTATCAAGGGCTTTTTTTGTAGCATCAATTATTTGAGAAAGGGGATCTTTCAAAGCCTCTCTTACCTCTGAAGATGTAATTTTCAAGGTTCTTGGAACACCCTTTATAAGATCTCTTCCCCTTATCTCCATTTCTTTATCATCTCCAAGGGGTATACAATCTCCTATATCAATCTTAACTTTTTCTGCTGTCTGCTCTCCTATAAGCACATTATATTTTCTTTTAACATATTCCACAATTGCTTCATCCATCTCATCACCTGCTGTTCTTATAGAAATACTGGAGACAATTCCACTCAAGGCGATAACAGCAATTTCTGTTGTTCCACCTCCTATATCAATAACCATATTTCCTATTGGTTCTGAAATTGGAAGCCCTATTCCAACAGCAGCAGCTATAGGTTCTGAAACAAGGTATACCTCTCTTGCCCCTGCCTGAATTGCGGAATCCTTAACTGCTCTCATTTCAACTTCAGTTATACCTGATGGGACACATATAAGAACCTTTGGATGAAGTAAAAGAGATTTCTTTGTAACCTTTGTTATGAAGTGGTGAAGCATTTCCTGAACAAGAACAAAATCAGCTATAACTCCATCCTTCATTGGCCTTATTGCAACAATTTCTGCAGGTGTTTTCCCGAGCATTTTCTTTGCCTCATTACCAACAGCAATAACCTTCCCTGTTGCCTTATCTATTGCAACAACAGAGGGCTCATCAAGAACAATTCCTTTTTCTTTAAGATAAATAAGAGTTGTAGCGGTTCCCAGATCTACCGCCACTTCGTTTCCAAAGAATATATTAAAAAGTTTTAAAAAATTTTTCACTTTTTTTTACGCCTCTCTTTAACTCCCCTTTCAAAATAACTCAATAATTTTTCCCAAACTTCTCTTTTAAAATAGTTTTTACCCTTGCTAATCTTCTTTTTACCTTCCGTATTTCCATTGGATTTTCAATATTTCCAAGAACTTTCTTTGTCCTCAACTCAAACAACTTCTCCTTTAATTCCTTAAGAATTCTCAAAAGCTCCCCTTCATCAAGTTCCCTTAATTCGGATGCTTTCATACTCCTCCCTCCTTGTAACTTACAAATCTCGTTTTAATCGGAAGTTTATGGGAAGCAAGGCGAAACGCTTCCCTTGCATCCTCCTCCGAAACTCCCGCAAGTTCAAACATAATCCTTCCCCTCTTAACAACAGCAACATAATGGTCCACATTTCCCTTACCTTTACCCATTCTTGTCTCAGCAGGTCTCTGTGTAACAGGTTTATCAGGGAAAATTCTTATCCAAAGCCTCCCACCTTTTTTTAAATACCTCCCTATTGTTATTCTCACAGCCTCAATCTGATTTGCAGTTATCCACGCTGATTCAAGTGCTTTAAGTCCATATTCACCAAATGCAAGATATGAACCTTTGGTTGCTTTACCTTTTCTCCTTCCCCTGTGATGTTTTCTAAACTTCATTCTTTTAGGCTGTAGCATTTCTACACCTCCTCAATTTCGGGTCTTTCAAGAATATCACCCTTATAAATCCATACCTTAACCCCTATCGTTCCGTATCTTGTAAAAGCAGTCGCAAATCCATAATCAATGTCTGACCTTATTGTCTGAAGAGGAACCCTTCCCTGCATATATCCCTCTTTTCTCGCAATCTCAGCTCCTGCGAGACGACCTTTACACTGAACCCTTATTCCCTTTGCTCCCATTCGCACTGCCTGAGAAACAGCCCTTTTCATTGCTCTTCTATGTGAAACCTGCTGTTCTATCCTTCTTGCTATTCCATCTGCAACCAACTGAGCATCAAGTTCAGGAACTCTTATTTCCTGAACATGTATTGTAATGTTTTCATTCTTCAGAAGTTTTGATAACTCTTTTTTGACAAGTTCAATTTCCTTTCCCTTCTGACCTATAACCATTCCAGGAGAGGCAGTATGAATTGTAACAGTAACCTGTTCGCCTGCTCTGTCAATTACTATATAAGAAACCCTGGCATCCTTATATCTCTCCCTAAGATAATCTCTTATTTTTAAATCCTCCTCTAAATATTTAACATATTCTCCCTTCCTATCAGAAAACCAATGTGTCTTCCAGTCTTTATAAATACCGAGTCTGAACCCATAAGGATGAACTTTCTGTCCCATTATTTCACCTCCTCCACTATTACAGTGAAATGAGCTGTGTGTCTTTTAATTATTGCAGGAACCCCTCTAAATCCAGGTCTTAAAATCCTCCAGTGAGGACCTTTATCCACTTTGCATACTTTAATTTTTAATTTTGAAAAATCAATATCCTCAAATTTTATACCTTTCTTCACTGCCCATGAATTACAAGCAGACCTTATAACCTTATACAAGAGCTTCGCAGGTTTTTGCGGAAGAAAATATAACATATCAAGAGCCTGTTTTGCTGTTTTTCCTTTCACAAGATCACAAACCCTTTTTGCCTTTTTAACTGATGTCCTCAAATATTTTATCCTTGCTATTCCTTCCATTATTTTTTATCCTCTTTTGCCTTTTGACCTTTATGTCCCCTGAATGTCCTTGTTGGAGAAAACTCACCAAGTTTATGCCCAACCATTAACTCTGTAATATAAACAGGAATGAATTTTTTACCATTATGAACAGCAATTGTTAGACCAACCATTTCAGGTATAATTGTGCTTCTCCTTGAATAGGTTTTTATGGGACTTGTGTCCCCTTTCTCTTTTGCCTCAAGCACTCTTTTTAGAAGTTTGGGATCAACATAAACACCCTTTTTCCTTGACCTTGGCATTATTATTTTCTCCTTTTAATAATAAATTTGCTTGAAGGCTTTCTTGGGTTTCTTGTCTTTTTTCCCCTTGTGACTTTACCCCAAGGAGTCTTAGGAATTTTACCCTTTGTCCTACCTTCGCCTCCACCATGAGGATGGTCAACAGGATTCATTGCTGTCCCCCTAACATGTGGTCTCCTACCAAGCCATCTCATTCTTCCCGCCTTTCCTATAACAATATTTTCATTGTCAATATTAGAAACCCTTCCTATGGTTGCTATACATTTCAAATTAATAAGTCTCACCTCACCTGAAGGTAATTGAACATGAGCATAATTTCCTTCCTTTGCAAGAATAATAGCAGCCGTTCCCGCAGATCTCACAAGCTGACCACCTTTTCCGGGGATAAGCTCAATGTTATGAATTTCCATACCTTCCGGAATTTCAGCAAGAGGTAAGGCATTCCCCACCTTTAATGGAGAACCAGGCCCTGAAATAATTTCATCACCCACCTTCAATCCATCAGGTGCAATTATATACCTCTTTTCTCCATCTCTATAAACAACAAGGGCTATTCTTGCGGTCCTGTTTGGGTCATATTCAATACTCAAAACCTTCGCAGGCACCCCAAATTTTTCCCTTCTGAAATCAATAATACGATATAATCTCTTATGCCCACCTCCCCTGAATCTCGTTGTAATCCTTCCATAATTGTTTCTTCCACCTGTTTTCTTAAGAGGCACTGTTAAACTCTTTTCAGGTTCAGTCTTTGTAATCTCTTCAAAGGTAAAACCTGTCATAAACCTTCTTGAAGGAGTAACCGGCCTATATTCTTTAATTCCCATCTTTTACCTCCTATACTCCCTCATAAAGGGGAATACTCTCCCCTGCCTTCAGCTTTACATAAGCCTTCTTCCAGGATGATGTTTTTCCGTATAATCTGTGTCTTAATCTTTTCGGTTTAGGTTTAACATTAAAAGTCCTTACCCTCTCAACCTTTACCTTATAAAGATTTTCAACAGCCCACTTTATTTCTTTCTTATTTGCATCCCTGGCAACCCTGAAAATATACTGATTACATTTCTCTCTCAGAAATGATGCCTTTTCGGTAATAACAGGAGCAATTATTATATCGTATGGGCTTTTATTCACCGTTTAACCTCCCTCTTACTTTCAAAAACTCATTCAATCCCTTACTTGAAAAGAGAACATAATGAGAATTCAAAACCTTATAGGCATTTACATCAATTGCTCTTAAATAATCAATTTTTTCCAGATTTCTAAAAGCATAAAACTTATCCCTTTCATCATCTCCAAGAAGTATCAAAACCTTCTTGCCAAAGAGACCGAGATTCTCAAGAACCTTTTTACCCTCCTTAGTTTTTGGCACAACATTTTCAATTCCCTCTACTATTTTTATCCTTTCTTCTTTTGCTCTATCGCTAAGCGCAATAAAAAGTGCCTTTAACCTTGCCTTATAAGGCATTCTTATAGAAAAATCTCTTGGTCTTGGTCCGAATGTAACCCCTCCCTTTCTCCATATAGGTGACCTTATTGAACCATGTCTTGCTCTTCCTGTATGCTTTTGAGGCCATGGCTTTCTTCCACCACCCCTAACCTCTCCTCTTGTCTTCGCTTTAGCGGTTCCTCTTCTCTTTCGCGAAAGATAATATTTTACAGCAAGCCAGAGCAGATGAACATTTGGCTTTAGCCCAAAAATATTTTCGGGCAATTCCCTTTCACCAATTTCCCTTCCAGAAATATCAAAAATCTTAGCTTTCATTTTTTCTTCAACCTCACTCTTTTCGGACTTCTTATTATTACAACACCTCCCCTTGAACCGGGTACAGAACCTTTAACACCTATTATTTTATTTTCAGGGTCAACATAAATGACAGTCAGATTATGTATGGTCTCCCTTTCATTACCATAATGTCCTGCCATCTTTTTCCCCTTCCATACTCTTCCAGGATCGGTTGTCTGCCCTATGGAACCGGGTCTTCTATGAGTCATAGAACCATGTGAGGAAGGACCCCCTCTAAAATTCCATCTCTTAACCACACCCGCAAAACCTCTCCCCTTTGTGTAACCTATCACGTCCACCTTCTCACCAACTTCAAATATAGAGGGACCCAACTCCTCACCCGGTTTGAAAACCTCAGGGTCAAATTCACCCCTTACCTCTTTTATTATTTCTGCAGGATAATCTTCCCTTTCTCCAAACACCTTAATAAATTCACCAAGCAAAGGTTTTTTAATTTTATCCTTTTTCTTTTTTCCCATACAGAGACAAACTGCAGAATATCCATCCTTCTCAGGGGTTCTAAGACCAAAAACATAAGCATTTTCCACATGAAGAAGAGTACAGGCACACATTTCATCCTTATAGGGAATCTGAGTCATACCGATTTTCTTTGCAATAAGTGCCTTCATTTCTCCACACTCACTTCAATTTTTACTTCAACACCTGCAGGAAGATCAAGTTTTGAAAGCTTTTCAACTGTTTCCTGAGTTGGATTTATAATTTCAATCAACCTTTTGTGTATGGAGTAGAAGAACTGCTCCCTTGACCTTTTATGAACATGAGGACTCCTTATAACACTTATAAGTGTCCTCTTCGTAGGAAGGGGAATCGGACCTCTCACATCAGCACCCGTTCCTCTTGCTGTAAGCGCAATTCTCTTAGCGGATTTTTCAATTAATCTGGGATCATAACTTTTGAGTTTAATTCTTATCTTCTCTGTAAAGGGCATAATTTACCTTTTACTCTATTATCTCAGTAATAATACCAGCACCAACCGTTCTTCCACCTTCTCTTATAGCAAATCTAAGCTCTTTTTCAAGTGCTACAGGATACATGAGTTCAACTTCAAGGTTTACATGGTCACCGGGCATAACCATTTCTCTTCCCTCAGGAAGCTTAATTGTGCCTGTAACATCGGTTGTTCTAAAATAAAACTGGGGCTTATATCCTGTGAAAAACGGGGTATGCCTCCCACCTTCCTCTTTTGTAAGAACATAAACCTGTGCCTTAAACCTTGTATGAGGGGTAATTGAACCGGGTTTTGAAAGAACCATTCCCCTTTCCACTTCATCCTTCCCAATTCCTCTTAAAAGAATTCCCACATTATCCCCTGCCCTTGCCTCATCAAGTACTTTTCTGAACATTTCAATTGATGTGGCAACTGTTCTTCTTGTAGGACCAAATCCAACTATTTCTACCTCTTCACCGGGTCTTAAAATACCTCTTTCAACCCTTCCTGTAGTCACCGTCCCTCTACCTGTGATGGAAAACACATCTTCAATTGCCATAAGGAATGGCTTGTCTATGTCCCTCTGAGGTTCAGGAATATATTCGTCCATTGCATCCAAGAGTTCCCAAATCTTACCACAATGCTCACATTCCCTTTTACCACACCCACACCTTAATGCATTCAAAGCACTTCCCTTAATCACAGGAACCCCATCTCCAGGGAATTCATATTTATTAAGAAGGTCCCTGACCTCTTCCTCAACAAGCTCAATAATATCAGGGTCATCAACTGCATCAATCTTATTTATAAATACTACAATAGAGGGAACATTAACCTGTCTTGCAAGAAGAACATGCTCTCTTGTCTGAGGCATCACAGAATCAACAGCAGAAACAACAAGAATTGAAGCATCCATTTGTGCAGCACCTGTAATCATGTTCTTAATATAATCATGGTGTCCGGGACAGTCAATATGAGCATAATGCCTTTTTTGGGTCTCATATTCAACATGCGCAAGGTTAACCGTAAGGATTTTTGTTTCATCCCTTCTGAAAAGTTTAACATCAGCCTTTGCAACCTGCTCATAATCCATTTCTTGAGCAAGACCTTCTTTTGCAAGAACTTTCGTTATCGCAGCTGTAAGCGTTGTCTTACCATGGTCAATATGACCTATGGTCCCAACATTCACATGTGGTTTTTTCCTTTCAAACTTGGATTTACTCATTTTAAAATCTTTTTCTTTTGTCAGGGACTCGAACCCAAAAACCACCTTCCCCCTTTTAAACGGGGCTCCTTAAAAATATAATTTTAATATATAAATTCCCTTTTTTCAAGTTTTAAAGGTTTAAATTTTGAAACCTTCATCCACAGGTTTGCCCTTCCCTTTGTATGAGACCTCAAACTCGTGGCATACCCGAAAGTATTTTTAAGTGGCATCTCAGCCTCTATTTTCATCCATCCTGTAGCTTCATCTACTCTCTGGTCAATTATATCCGCCTCCCTCTGCATTAAATCCTGTATAACATTGCCCACATATTCCGGTGACACCATTATTTCGATATAGGAATAGGGCTCCAACATTAAAGGATTTGCTTTCCTTATTGCCTCTCTTCCCGCTTCCTGTATCGCTAATTTTAAGCCAATCAGTGTTGTTTTTTCAATATTATAGATCTTCTTAAGGTGAATTTTCACATTTATAAGCGGATAACCCGCAAGTGGTCCAAATTCAAGAACCTCTTTTAAAGAGAATAAAGCAACCTCTTTCATCTCCTTAGGTATATTTAAATCCTCCTCTATACTCACATCATTTCTCATAGCATCCTTTAAGGGCAAAACCCTTATATGCACTTTCCCGTAATGTTCTTTCTCACCTATAACTTTCTTAACCTCAACTACTTCTTCCGCCTCGCTTGAAATACTCTCTCTATAATGCACCTGAGGTTTTAAAGCTCTGAAATTGAGATTATGCTCCCTTTTTAATCTATCAAGAATTATTTCAAGATGAAGCTCACCCATCCCCGAAATTACTATCTGACCCGATTCCTCATCAACCTTTAATTTAAATGTAGGGTCCTCCTCAACCATCCATTTTAATCTTTGTTCCAGCCTTTGAAGGTCCTTAGCAGTAATAGGTTCAATTGCCTGAGAAACGACAGGCTCAGGGAAAAGCATTTCCTCATATATAATAGGGTCTTCAATTGAGCATAAGGTATCACCAGTTCTTACCTCCTTTGGTCCCACAATACCCACTATCTCACCACACAATGCCTTTTCAAGCGCCTTCCTTTTATTCGCATGTAATCTGTAAAGGCGCTGAACCTTTATAAATTCTTTTGTTCTTGGATTATAGATTTTCATTCCCGGTTTGAGTGTTCCTGAATATATTCTCAGATAACACAACTTACCCATGTCCTCAAAAATCTGAATTTTAAATATAACTCCGCTGAAGGGTTCTAAGGGGTCAGGTCTCCTTATTATCTCACCTCCTTTTACTGGATCCCTTCCTCTAATCTCCCCTCTGTCAATAGGGGACGGTAGATAAAAACATATACCATCCATAAGGGGCTGAATTCCCTTATTCTTAAGTGCACTCCCTATAAAAACAGGTAAAAATTTTCTTTCAAGAGTCCCCCTCCTTATTAATTTGTTTAACTTCCCAGACTCAACATAACCTCTTTCATAGAATTCATCTGCTACTGATTCATCCATCTCTGAAAGGGTTATTATCATTTCCTCATAAAATTTCCTGGGCTCTTCTTCTAAGGAATCTATATCATAAACAGAATACTCTACCCCAATTTCATCCTTATCCCATAAAATTTTTTTATATTCAACAAAATGGTAAACGCCTTTAAATTCTGATTCTATTCCAACCGGCCATTCAAGAAGGAGAGGCTTTATTTTAAACTTTTTTTCTATCTGCTCTAAAACCCTTATATGGTCTGCCCCTTGTCTATCCATTTTGTTAATAAAGGCAATCCTTGGAACACAAAATTTCTCCGCCTGTCTCCAGATGGTCTCCGATTGTGGCTCAACCCCCTCAACCGCAGAAAATATTATAACAAGTCCATCAAGTATTCTAAGGGACCTCTCAACCTCTGCTGTAAAATCCACATGACCAGGTGTATCAACAATATGAATGGTATATCCCTTCCACTCACAAAAGGTCGCAGCCGCCTGTATAGTGATTCCCCTTTCTTTTTCCTGAATCATATAATCCATTGTTGCTGTTCCCTCATCCACCTCTCCCATTCTGTGAATTCTCTGAGTGTAGAAAAGAACACGCTCTGTCGTAGTTGTTTTACCTGCATCAATATGAGCAGCAAAACCGATATTACGGATTTTAATTAAATTCAATCCTCTTTTTTATTTTGTTAAACCAAAAAAATTTACCACTTGAAATGGGCAAAAGCTCTGTTTGCCTCCGCCATCTTATGGGTATTCTCTTTTATTTTAACTGCTCCACCCTCTCCTTTTGAAGCATCAATCAATTCCCTTGCTAACTTTTCCACCATTCCCTTTTCACTTCTTGCCCTTGCTGATTTTATTATCCATTTAATTGCAAGTGAAACTTGCCTTTTAGGTCTTACCTCTACTGGAACCTGGTATGTAGCACCTCCAACCCTTCTGGGCCTTACCTCAAGTTGCGGTTTAACATTTTCTATCGCCTTCTCAAAAACCTTAATCCCCTCCTCTCCTTCCAATTCTTCAATTTTTTTTATAGCTCCATAAAATATCTTCATTGCTTTTGTTTTTTTACCATCCAACATTAAATTGTTTATAAATTTTGTAACAAGAGGTGAATTATAAATGGGATCAGGTGGAACTTTTCTTTCAGGAGCTCTCCTTCTTCTCATTTTTTATCCCTCCTTTTTCCTTCTCTTTGTTCCATATAAGCTCCTTGAACTTGACCTTCCTTCAACACCTGCACAGTCATAAACCCCTCTTACAATATGATATTTAACACCAGGTAGGTCCTTAACCCTTCCACCTCTTACAAGCACAACAGAGTGCTCCTGAAGATTATGTCCTTCACCAGGAATATAAGCAATAATCTCCCTTCCATTTGACAATCTTACTTTCGCAACTTTCCTTAACGCGGAATTCGGCTTTTTAGGGTTTGTTGTATAAACACGAATACATACCCCTCTTTTCTGAGGGCATCTTTCAAGTGCAGGACTCTTTGATTTTTTTACTTTTGGTTTTCTTCCCTTTCTTATAAGTTGATTAATTGTTGGCATTTATATCTTCAAATTTCCTTATTTTAAAAAGGGATTGAACCTTTTTAAGTGTATTAATTATAATGTGCAAAAAATAAAAATTCAAATTGATTAAGGTATTTACAAATTTATGCCTTTTCTTTTATAATAATTTATCTCTACGAGTTGCCCGCGTAGCTCAGGTGGTAGAGCACTTCCTTGGTAAGGAAGAGGTCGCCGGTTCGAGTCCGGCCGCGGGCTTTTATCCTAATCTTGGATCTCAAAGCGCATTCGGAAAGATTAAAAAAAGTTATAGAAATTCTTAAAAAGGGAGGGATTGTTGCTCTACCCACAGATACTGTTTTTGGATTTGTAACCCCCTATTGGTCCTTAGAAGGACTGGAAAGAATTTATAAAATTAAAAGAAGAGAAAGAAAAAAGAGAATGGGTATTTTTGTTGCTGAAAAAGAAGATGTCAGTAAATTTGCAAAAAATCTTACTGAAACCAGAAAAAGACTTATTTATTCCTTATGGCCAGGAGAAATCACATTTTTATTCAAAGCTAAAAAAAGTGTCCCTGAATATTTGATTCATCCTGTAAAAAAAACTATATCAATAAGAATACCCTCCCATCCTTTAATTTTAAGATTGTGTAAAGAAGTAGGACCGTTGATTCAGACAAGTGTTAATATATCAGGAGAAAAGGATATAATTGAATATAAAGAAGTATTAAAAAAATTTGGAAATGAAATAGATTATGTTTATCCCCAGGATGCACAGAATAAAATGCCTTCAACAATTCTTGATTTATCAAGATACCCTTTTAAGCTTTTAAGAAAAGGACCCATCACTCTTCCACAGATTGAAAACGCTCTTTTAAGAAAAATAAAAATTGATGGAAAAATAAAAACAAATATTTTGTTTGTATGCACAGGAAATACATGCAGGTCTCCCATGGCAATGGGAATACTTTATCATCTTTTACCAAGAAAATTAAGAGAGAAAATAAATGTCAAATCAGCAGGAACAAGTGCTATCGATGGTTTTCCCATATCAAAGGAAACCTTGTTTATTCTGGAAAAAGATTACAGGGTTAATTTAACACATTTAAGGACTCAGAGCTTTAAAAGAGAGCATCTTGATTGGGCTGATTTTATTTATGTGATGGAGAGAAAACATTTAAGGGAAATTCAAAAAATGGGCTATTATGAAAAAACAAAACTTTTGTGTTACCAAGACAAATTAAAAGAGATTCCTGACCCCTTTGGTAAAAAAATTAGTGAATATAGAAAGGTCTCACAGATAATGGAAAGATGCATTAAAAAAATTGTCAAAGATTTGAAATGGAGATATGATATAAGATGAAATACAAAGAAGCAGGAGTTGATTTAAAAAAGGCAGATTCTATTTCAAAATTTTTTAAAACTCTGACAAAACAAAAAGAGAGATTTTCAGGTGTATACAAAATAGGAAACCTTTATCTTGCTGCCACATGTGATGGAGTCGGAACAAAAACTCAGGTTGCAAGAATAGTAGGAAAATTTGAAGTCTTAGGAGAAGATATTGTCAATCACTGTGTTAATGACCTTTTATGCCATGGAGCAAAACCCTTATTTTTTCTTGATTACATCGCCTCTTCAAACTTGGATATAAAAGCAATCAAAAAAATTGCAAAAGGAATTAAAAAGGCATTAAAAGAAAACGGAGAAATCTCCCTACTGGGAGGGGAAACAGCAGAAATGCCTGATATATATAATAAGGAGGAATGGGATATTGTTGGATTCTGTGTAGGAGTTATAAAAAATAAAAATCTTTTACCAAAAAAAATAAAAGAGGGTGATTTACTTATAGGTTTTCCATCAACAGGGCTTCATACAAATGGATATTCACTTGCAAGAAAGGTTCTTTTAAAAAAATATAATTTAAAACACAAATTTAACGGGGAAACACTTAAATCCCTTTTACTTAAACCTCACAGGAGTTACTTTAATATTCTTTATCCTTTAATTGAAAAAAATCTTGTAAAAGGGCTTGCCCATATTACAGGTGGTGGAATTGAAGGAAATTTAAAAAGGATAATCCCTGAAAAATTGGGATTTGAAATAGATATAAGGGAGACTAAAAAACCTTTAATTTTTGAAATAATCCAGAAAGAAGGAAATGTTCCCTTAGATGAAATGTTAAGGGTATTCAATATGGGAATCGGAATGATAGCAGTGATTGAAACAAAAAATTTAAGTAAAATAAGAGAGTTTTTAATTGAGAGAAAAGAAACCTTTTATCTTTTAGGAGAAATAATAAAAGGCAGGAATAAGATTATTGTTTAAAAGAAAGTATTTAGTTTATAATTATAAGTTTTACAAAAAGAGAGTAAAAGGAGGAAAAAATGTCTGAAAGAGTAATTGCAACCCCAATAGAAGATGAAATGAGCACCAGTTATATTGACTATGCAATGAGTGTAATTGTGGGCAGGGCTCTTCCTGATGTAAGAGACGGTTTAAAACCTGTTCATAGAAGAATTCTTTATGCAATGTATGAGGGGGGGCTTCTTCCAGGAAGACCCTATAAAAAGAGTGCAACAGTTATAGGTGATGTTCTGGGTAAGTATCATCCCCACGGGGATATGGCTGTTTATGATGCACTTGTCAGAATGGCTCAGGATTTTTCTTTAAGATACCCCTTAATTGATGGACAGGGAAATTTTGGTTCCATTGATGGTGATCCACCCGCTGCTTACAGATACACTGAAGCAAGACTCTCAAAAATTGCAATGGAGATGCTCAAGGATATTGATAAGGATACTGTTGATTTTATTCCAAATTTTGATGGTAGATTAAAGGAGCCAACAGTTTTACCTGCTCTTTTACCCAACTTAATTATAAACGGCTCCACAGGAATTGCGGTTGGAATGTCAACAAATATACCTCCACATAATTTAAAGGAAACAATTGATACTCTTCTATATCTAATAGATAATCCCGATTGTAAGGATGAAGAAATTTTTGAAATAATTAAGGGGCCTGATTTTCCAACAGGAGGAATAATTCTTGGGAAAAAGGGAATCTATGATTATTTCAAAACAGGCAGAGGTTTTATAACCGTAAGAGCAAAGTATCATATAATAGAAGAAAAGGGGAGAAAGAAAATCATATTTACAGAAATTCCCTATCTTGTTAACAAGGCAAGCCTGCTCACAAGAATTGCAGAACTTGTAAAGGAAAAAAGGATTGATGGAATTCAGGATTTAAGAGATGAATCAGATAGAGAAGGTATAAGAATTGTAGTAGAACTTAAAAAGGGGTGGTCTGAAAAATTTGTTTTAAATCAACTTTTCAAATATACACAGCTTCAGGATAGATTCGGGATAATAATGCTTGCACTTTCCAATAATGAACCCAAAATCCTTTCTTTAAGAGAAATACTTGAACTTTATCTCAAACACAGGGAAGAAGTTACAAGAAGAAAAACAGAATTTTTGCTTAAAAAAGCAGAAAAAAGAGCTCATATCTTAGAAGGACTTAAAATAGCCCTTCTAAATATAGATAAAGTCATTGAAACGATAAAGAAATCAAAAGACCCTAAGGAAGCAAAGGAAAAACTCATAAAAATTTTTAATCTTACAGAAATTCAGGCACAGGCAATTCTTGATATGAAGCTTGAAACCTTAACAAAACTTGAATCCTCAAAAATTGAAGAGGAGTATGAAAATCTTATAAAGGAAATAGAAAGATTAAAAGCTATCCTTAAAAGCAGAAAACTCCTTTTTGAAGAGATAAAAAAAGAACTTATCGAATTAAAGGAAAAGTATGAAGATAAAAGAAGAACAGAGATAATTGACGAAGAACCCGAGGAAATAGACCTTGAAAAATTGATTAAAAAAGAAAAAACACTCATTCTCCTTTCAAGAAACGGGTATATAAAAAGGATTCCTGGTACCTATCTCAAAACACAGACAAGGGGAACCCAGGGACAAAAAGGATTTCTTCTTGATGAAGATGACTTTCCTGAAGATATCTTCTACGCCTTCTCTCATGACTATGTAATATTTGTTTCAAACTGTGGTAAGGTTTACACATTAAAAGCTTTTGAACTTCCTGAAAGTGGACTGAGAGGTAAGGGCAAACCCATAAATACAATACTTAAGCTCTCTGAATATGAAAAAATTGTGGATATGATACCGATCTCTGATTTTAAAAAAGGAAAATATCTTTTTTTAATAACAAAAAAGGGAATTATAAAAAAGACACCGATTGAACTTTTCAAAAACGCTGGAAAAAAAGGAGTTATTGCTCAGAAGTTAAGAAAAGAGGATGAGACTGTAGATGGATTTCTTGTTACAGATAAAGATGATGTAGTAATTCTTAAATCAAATGGACTTGCTGTAAGAATAAAATCAAAGATTGTAAGAGCAATGGGAAGAGGAGCCCAGGGAATAATAGGGGTCAAAACAAAGGATGCAGAATGCGTGTCAGGAACTGTAATAAAAGATGAAACTCCCCTTATTGTTGTAACAGAAAAAGGTTATGGGAAAAAATTTAAACCAGAAGAAATTTCAGCAAAGGGAAGGGGAACAAAGGGAATAATTGTTCAGAAGATAAACGAAAAAACAGGAAAAGCAATATGGATAAAAGAGATCTCTGAAGAAGACCATCTTGTTCTTTTAACAAGTTCTTCAAAACTCCTTAGACAAAAAGCAAAAAATGTGCCAATTATGTCAAGGTCAACAAGAGGAGTAAGACTCATAAAGGTAAAGGAAGAAGATAAAATTGTAGGTTGCACAAAAATTCCTGCAGAGGAGATTTAAAAATGTTAAATATTTTTACCCTTTTTATTTTTTCAATAACTCCCATCAAAGGAGCCCTTCTTTCACTTCTAATTCCTGGACTGGGTGAAAAGATGGCAGGAAATGATGAGGAATTTTTTCTCCTTTTAACAGGTGAAATTTCTCTCCTTTCCTTTTACTTCTATGATTTCAGAACAAAAAGGGAAATAAGACAGAATTATAAAATTTTCGCTTTTGAAAGGGCTTTTGCATTTGCAGGGACAGATGATGAAAATTACTGGAATGCTGTAGAAAATTTTTACGATTACCCCTCCTATTATGAGTATCTTCTAAGAGAAGGAAGAGCGATATACCCAGATAACCCTTTAAAATGGGAACAATATGCAAGTCAAAATTCTGTCCCCTATAAATGGGCATGGAGGGATACAACCTCCTGGGATGAATTCCTTCATATGAGAGAAAAAGAAAGAAAAATTGAATCAAGGATGAGATTATTTGAGGGTTTCGTAATCTCATATCATATATTTTCAGCAATATACACATTTATACACCTTAAACTTAAGCAAAAAAATTTAGAGTTAAAGGGAGAATTCAATCCAATCAAAAATAAAGCAGGAATAAGATTTGTTTACAGGTTCTAAAATAAAAAAAAGAGAGGAGTGGTTAAAATCAGGAATCACCGGAAGAATAAATAAGGTTTCAAATCATCCTTTTTCAATCATACACCACACAGCAACATCTCTTGAAGAATACAAAGGAAAAATCAACTATCTTGATAGATTCCATAAAAAAAGGGGATTTTTATTAATAGGATATCACTTCATCATAGCACCTGATGGAAAAATTTTTGAAGGAAGAAAAATCGGTGAGGAAGGAGCCCATACAAAAGGATATAATTTCTCCATAGGTATCTCTCTTATAGGGAACTTTGAAATTGAAGAAATTGAAAAAAAAGAACTTTCTTCACTTTTAAATATTTTAGAATTTCTATACAGAAATTTTCATATAAAAAAATTCTCCTTTCATTTCCTTTTGGGTAAAAATACAGTATGCGGAAAAAAGATCTTTGAAAAAATTATAAAAAACAAGAAGAAAAAAATCTTTACTTATCCTGAGGATTTATCTTATAATATCTTTTAAGGTCCAAATCCTGAATTTTAATTATGAAGGAGGAAAAAATGAAGGAAAAAGTTTATATTATAGGTGCAGGCTATGTGGGAGCAGAGACAGCAAATGAACTTGCAAGAAAAGATTTCTGTGATATTGTTCTAATTGATATTGTTGAGGGAATACCTCAGGGGAAATCCCTTGATATGACACATGCAAATCCTATAAGATACATATCACCAAACCTCAAAGGCCAAAATAATTATGAGGGAATTGAAGAAGCAAATGTAATTGTTATAACTGCTGGTGTTCCGAGAAAACCCGGGATGTCAAGGGAAGAACTCCTTGATATTAATTTAAACATAATAAAGAGCATAATAAGTGAAATTACAAAAAGAAACAATAAGGCAGTAATAATAGTTGTTACAAACCCACTTGATGCAATGACTTACGCAGCCTATAAACTCTCAGGATTTGGAAGAGAGAAAGTGCTTGGTATGGCAGGTGTCCTTGATTCTACAAGGCTCAGAGCATTTCTGGCAATGGAACTCAAAGTGGCATATGAAGATGTATCTGCCTTAACCCTGGGTTCACACGGAGATTTAATGGTCCCACTCCCTAAATATGCAACAGTTGGTGGAATACCTGTAACCCATCTTCTACCAAAGGAAAAAATTGATGCAATAGTTGAGAGAACAAGAATGGCAGGTGGAGAGATTGTTTCCCTTTTAAAAACAGGAAGCGCCTATTATGCGCCTGGAGCATCCGTTGCAATAATGGTAGAATCAATAATAAAGGATAAAAAGAGAGTGCTCCCCGCATCTGTTTTACTTAAAGGTGAATACGGAATAAATGATGTTTTTGTCGGTGTTCCTGTAGTTCTTGGAACAGGAGGAGTTGAAAAAGTTATTGAAATGAAACTTGAACCCGATGAACTTGAAACCCTCAAAAAATCAGCAGAACATGTCAGAAAATTGCAGGAAGAAATAGACCAAAAACTTTAAAATTTATTTAAACTTTAATAAAAGACCAAGAGGAATGAGAACAAGATAGCCTATTACCATAAAGATAACTGAAAAAGTTTTATCCCCTAACCATAAAAATACAAAACCTATTAAGGCAAATATAATTCCTGCCAATATTAAAATGTAGTTTTCTCTTTTATAAGGCAAAAAATTTTTCATGTGTTGATTTTAATATAAAAAAGAATTAAAAATCAATTTTAATACTCTATTTCAAAAAATCTCTTTTCTTTTATCCTGTAGAATTTTACAGACATATATCCCCTTCTATCAAAAAGATAAAACTTGTAAGCCCCCTTATAAACTGAAAGATTATATAAAAAATTGAGAAAATATAAACCCCCTTTTATATTTTTTTCATAAGCAAAGTTTAAAAGGGTTCCTATGTCATAGCCTATATAGGCTGCTTCGCCTGGTTCTGTATTATAAACATCTTTAAATTCCTTCAAAAATTTCTCTGCCAAAGTTCTATCCCATAAGCCAGCAGAAGCAAATATAACTTTTTCCTCAATATACCTGTTTGACTTTAAAGCGAAATCCTCTGTTGTAAATTTCCCTGTGGTAATAACAAAAGATTTAAGACCCTTAAACACAACCTGAGAAGTAAGAGAAAGAAGTGCCTCATCTGTCCCTGATGGGAAAATTATAAGGTCGGGACCAAGTGTATCATTAAAGAACTTTATCATTAAATCAATCTTAGGCTGAAAATCAAAAGTATCAAGGGAAAAGGTAAGAAATAGTGCATTTGATATCTTTTCTGAAGATAAAAGGTCATAAAGCAAATAATAAATACTTTCACCTTCTTCTGTTTCAGGAACAAGAACACAGATACTCCCAAAATTATTGGGAATTATAAATCTTTCAAGAATTGCCTTGATCTCCTGATAAAGAGAATTTGAAAGATTTATAATATTGTCTCCAAATTCACCTGCCCTTATATATGAAAGAGAGGGAACAATAAATACTCTATCCCTTTTCCTGCTGAAATAGGGAAGAGCAAGGTAAATATTCTTCCTTAAAAGCGGACCTATAAGTATAGAAAATTGAGAAAAATAATTAAAATGCTCTTCAAGCAATCTGTAAGTATAAATAGGCTCTCCCCGGGTATCAAATATTTTAAGAAAACTCTCATCTTTAAAGGCAAGTTTAAACCCTCTCAAAAAATCCTTTCCATAAATACTATCAGGACCTGAAATCGGTAAATAAAGAAAGATACCTTCCCTCCTTTCAGGAAAAAAGAAAGAAGATTTTTTTCTTTTGAAAATTTTTTCTGCTTCCCTTGTTTTCTCATGTTCAGGAAAATATTCCTTTAAGAGGGTATAAATTTCCTCCTGGGCTTTGAAATCTCCCTCATTTTTTGCCTTATCAAAGGCAATAGAAAGAATTTCAGGATAAATCGGCAATTTCTGAATCTTTATTAGATTCCTTAATATATCTTTCAAAGTAACATTCTTAGCAAGTTCTATAATCTTTTTTCTGGCTTCTTTATAATATATAGATTCTCCAAGATTTAAAATTTCAATATATGTTTCAAAGGCTCTTACAGAAAATCTTTTCTTTTCATACCCCTTGGCAAGCATGTAAAGAACATTCACCTTATATTTACTTTCAGGGTATTTTTTTAAAAACTCTGTAGAGTAATATATCACAGAATCAGCAACTTCCTGTTTAAAAAATACATAAATAAAAAGATAATCACTAACTTCATCCCTTTCGCCTTTCCCCCTTTCACCTCTTATAATCTCCTCGGCTTTTTTATATCTTTTTTCCCTTATTAATTTATTTATATCCTCTACCTTCTTCTCCCTCTGAGAATATAAAAGTAAAGGGAATAAAATCAAAAAAAGGGGGGGAACAAATCCCCCCCTTTTAAGTTTTAACATCTACAAATCCGCTTTTACTTTGTGATTACAAATTTCTTTGTCAGGTTCTGACCTCTGTAATTTATATTTGCAAAGTAAACACCCTTTGCAAGATTCTTCATTGAAAGAGGTAAAACATTCCTTCCAGCCTTTCCATTGAAGTTAACTGTGCTCACAAGCTTACCGGAAACATCAAAAACCCTTAGAGTGAGAGATCCTTCTGCAGGAAGATTTACAATAAACTCAGCACCACCATTTCTGAGATAGTTGAGGAAGGCTGTTAGATTCATATATTCTGTTTTTACTCCAGGTCTCTCAGAAACATCTGTGGGATATACCTTCGTGAATCCAACTATTAAATCAACCTGAGAATAACCTCCCACACCAAATACTGAAAATCCTGGGTCATAATCTTCATAAACCCCCCAGATAACAAAGTCTGTATCAGCCTTTTGAAGAACAAAGGGTGACATAATGGGATACCTGAACCAGTGGTTTTCTGAACCAGGGAATGGTGTTGCATTCAAACCAGATTGAACAAGTGTATCAACAACCTCCCAGGTGCTATATTCACCTTCAACATCAGTTGACCTTATAAGAACTATTCTTGTAGGTGCCAATGTGTCATCGGTAGAAGAAACTACAAAGTTATCTGGTTCCTGAATGAATTCCTCATAGATGGCATAAATTACACCATTATTCCAGTTCTGACCCATCTGACCTCTTCCTGCAATAGTTGTGTTATAAGAAACACCATAATAAACAGTGTCGCCTCCAATTGTATCAATTGTAACAAATCCCCTTCCTTCATAGAAGTGTCTTAAAACAACAGGTGATACATGTTGTCCATCAAATGAAAAGAAGAGATAATGAATCCTGTGATCCCTATCAATAAAAGGAACACTTCCATTTACAAGCTCATAATAATATGTTGGCTCACCCTGATTAAAGAGGGTATCAGAAAAATTAATTAAAATGTAATCTCCACCATAGAAATTAAGTCCCTGGGTTGTATCAACAAGGAGAATAGATTTATAAGTAGGGTCCATATAGGATACCACAACTTTCTTGCCATAGGGATCAGCAAAGAAACTGTACCAGGGCCCAACATCCTCTGAAACAAGGAGAATCTTTCCATCCCACATAGGTGTCCCTTCAATACCTCTTAATCTGTTATACCATATCCCACCTGTCCCACTATAATCCGTTGAAATCTGGTGCCCGAGCATTGAGTCTCCTGTAATACCAAATCTGGGCCATACTCCTTCTCCCTCACCAATAACCTCAACATAACTCAAATCAAAATCTTGCCAACTGGGATATGCATTTGTTGCTGGGTTAGGCCACCACACCGCATCATCATAAGCTCCTCTTTCATAATCATGCCCACAGAAGAAGGGGAATTTATATGTGGAGGTTGCAAGAGGACTCAAGTTTACAAACATACCACCATAACCTGCTGTATCTGACGGAGGATATGCATTTCCACCACCTGGTATCCAATTTCCTGTATTAAAGTCATACCAAAGCCACATTAAAGGACCAAACATAAACATACTTACATAAACACCTTCTTCAAGAGCCCATATTCTAATTGGTGTAGGACCATTTGCCTGATAATCTCTTCCTGGTGAAGGCGTATAAGGTTTTTGATATTCTGTGCCCACATAGGAGGACTGTTTTTTAACAGTAAAGTGAATAGGTGAAGAAGTAGAAGAACTTATAACCTCACCTTTATCCATGTGTGCCTCCTTTACAGGCACCTTCTGGGCAGCAATCAGAATTCCAGCCACCCCGATTAGGGAGATCACCTTTTTGAACATAATTCCTCCTTAAAGTTTTTTTTTGGGATTTGAACCCATTAAATATTAAAATTTTACTTCATCAATTTTTGAATTTCAAATAATAACTCCTTTATACCATCCGTAGAGAAAGGATTCAAAACATTATCAGGATCAAAATTAGGGTTAGCAATCTTAAGCACATCATAAGAATTACCATAAAGTCCCTTATTAAAATAGGAATAAGAAAGTGACGCTTCTATCTTTTCTTTTGTAAAATACGGATAATGCTGGAAATTAAATTCTTTATTTTTTAAATAAAAGGTAAGGGCTCCTAAATAGGATATTGCATCAGAATATTTCTCATCTGCAAGATAGGAAAAACCTGTTCCTGCATACGCCCATTGCGCAAGTTGAGATACATTAAAACTCGCTGTAGTGTCATAACCAACATAAAAAATAAAAAGTGTATCAGCAAATGAAGGGACATCAAGGTCTTTATTATCTATATAAATTCGATTTTTCTTAAAATAGTAGGGAGTAATATCTAAAATACCTTCAGGATTTTTTCTATAAGCGGAAGTAATATAAAGTATATATACAGGGGCATTTACAACAATTTCATATCCCTTTCCACCTATGAATGGCAAACTGTCTATATAATTCCATTCATCATCAGCATGGGCTTCTTTGGTGTAAATATTATAAATAAAAGCATTTTCGGTTGTTATTGCAAGAGAAAAGTAATCATTTGAATTTACATAATCATTTTGCTGTAAAAGAGAAAAACCTTTACCAACCAAAGCCTCTACATTTCTAACCTCATAGAAAAGCGCGGAATCAAACCTTGCTTCCGCAAGAGAAAAATTCAAATCATCGTAAGCCTTCCATCCATCATCTATTAACCTTTTAACTTCAGGAGGAGAAGGAATCTCAATCTTTTCTCTTTTACATGCATACGCAAGAAGGAAAGCAATTAAAATTAAGTTCCTTTTCATTTTTTTCCTCCTTTATTTCACAAAATAAATAAATTTCTTTTTAAACCTTTCATTTCCATTAACATATCCCTTTACAAAGTAAACACCGGATTTCAAAGCAAAATCATTAAGAATATAAATCCCGGGAGAGAAATCCTTCTGGAAAGAGGTAAGTTTCCTTCCATTCACACTGTAAATTTCCATCTTAATATTTGCTCTGTAAGGCACAAAGAACTTAATCCCGGAATTGGCATTCATAAGAGAAGGAATAACAAATTGAATTTCATCCCCTGCAAATATTCCTTCACCTTTTCTCAATTGATACATTCCAAATTTTGAAAGTTTTGCAAAAAGCACACCCTCACTTCTATCTATATTTGCAGAAACAGGGACCCACCTCTCCCCATCAAACATGTAGAGATTAACACCCTCATCCATAAGAAGAGGATTCCTCAGAGTAATATAAAATTCCTTATTTATATTAACATCCTCCTTACCAATAACATATACCCTTGAAACTCCCTCATTAAGATAATCCTCACGAAGAATTCCAATTTCTGCAAGTTCATTTTCCTTTTCTTTATAAAGAGTTAATCTTCCATAAACTGAATTCTCAGGTATATAAATATCAAGTTCTCCATTCCAGAGAGTTATCCTTTGAGAACCCCCCTTAAGAACAAAAACAGAAATGGTATCTCTTGCAACTACATCCATATTACCTGACTTATCCTGATATACATAATCAAATATAAATGTCCCCTGGTTATTAAGGGTAAAACTCGTCCTGTATATATAGATATTCTCTGAGAGTTTTTCTGTAACAGGTATAAGAGGCTTTTCCGCTGGATCTGTCCCTTTTTCATACATTCTGTAGAGAAATCCATTTTTATTAGGATCAACATACATATCCTCCATATCATTCCATCCGTAAATATGAATCACATTTTCAATACCCGGGTTCTGAAGCAAAACAGCCTTAAACCCCCCCTCTGGCAACTTTTTCCTCTTACCATATGATACAAAAACAGGATAGGGTTCCACATTTGTTAACACAAATATTTCATAAGTAGATGGATCATTATCAGTTTCCACATAGGCTTTATAAGTTGCTAAGTCAAGCACTATCCTTTCTGACTCTATAACTTCATATAAGGTATCAGTGGTTATCTTATAAATTCTTACATCATCCCCATCTGTAACATCAAATACAAGTGTATCATGCTCATTTATCTTTATATACATTCCAGCATATCTTTCCAGCACCCTCTGGACTCTATCAGAGAAATTCTCTATACCCTTATTCTGAAGAAGTTTATTTTCAACAAGGGAATTTCTCCATTTTACAATTTCATTCTCAAATGTATCTCCCTTAAGAGAAAGAATCTGTTTTAAAAGGGAAACACCTGTATACCTTCTCCTATAAAGAATCTGCGCCCAGACAGTATCATATTTCTGAACAAGATAACTAAAAAAGCTATAAAGTTTTTCTTTATCAGTTTCCGCAGGGTCAGGAATAGTAGGATGAGTGCTTGAGAAAATCCTAAGGTCTCTATTTGGGTTTTCATAAAATCCTTTAACATATGGGTGAAGATACCTTGCATGAAGAGAATCAGGTATAAGTCCCTCTTTAAAAACAAGATTATCTCCATATTTACCTGCAAGTGCAAGACCAAAACCTATTGTAATCCATGGCTCTTCAAAATCCTTATTACCAAATATTCCTATTCTCCAGAGGAGATAATCAATATAAGCCTTCATTACCTCTCTGCTGGGCAATCCTATAAACTCAAGGGGATCAAGTGTTATCGCCTCTTTCAAGGGCTCAGTTTTATAAAAGGATTCAGAAAAATAACCCAAAACTGGTTTTATATCAGGGTAATAACCTTGGCTTTGGTCAGGAGATGTCTCATAAAGAGGAAAAAGCACAATATGCAAACCATCAAAATTATCTTTATCAGGATAGGAATATCCGAATCTACCAAAAAATTCATTGAAATGTTTCTTAACATTTACATAAGGACTATCCTCTATAAATATAGTATTTAAAACAGAAATAGCTGTATCCAACAAAGCACTCTCCACATTAAAACCAAGTAGGTTTTTAGGTAAACCATCACCACCCACAAGACCAGGATCATCGGTGTATCCAGCAACAAAATTCCATTTCCCATTTTTAAAAACAAATGCTCCAAGCTCTGTGCCTACATATATTTCATCTCCAAAGAGGTTAAAATCCACAGAATTAATATTCATTGCACCTACAGATTTGAGTTCCTCAAGTCCTGTGTTAGGGAAATGATAAACTATTTTATTCTGGCTCACACTGTAGAAATAAACTCCTGAATCAGGGGCAGAAAAAAGAAGGGTATCTGAGTTATAAATTTTCATATCACTAACATAAAAATTAATTGCAGGATTCCAGTTTGTTAAATTTGAAATATCAAAATAATAAACACCGTTTGGTGTAAGCACATAAAAAGTAGAATTATTAACCTTTATTAACTTTTCAATATTATATCCAGGAAAACTTGTAAAATGGTCCTTATCCCAGAGATAAAGCGCAAATGGACCACCTGCTATAATTGAATCTCCTACAAAAACAAATGACTTTATGGGGTCAGAGAGATTACCAATTTTTTGCCATCCTCTTGGATTGCCAAATCCTCTGTAAATTCCCTTCTCTGTGGCTACATAGAAGGTATCAGAGGTATTCTTTTTGGAAACAAAATAAGGCTGTAGAATATCTCCAAAATCCATAACTACAAGACTATCAGAAACAGTCAGAGTGTTCTTACCCAAGAGGTATATTTTTTTATCAACAACTATATAATAAGGGCTTGTATTTTCAAGAGGGATGTATCCAGCAGAATAGCATTCAGAAGGTAACCTATTCTCAAAAATTTTCTTAACAGGGTTATACACAAAATATCCAAATTTTGAAAATACAAGTGTTCTTAACTTTGTAACCCCTGTCTTTCCATTAAAGAAATTAACTACATTTAACTTTTGATAGGGAGTCCAAACAGCATAATGATGAAGGGTATCCACATACCTGCATACAACACTTACATCACGCGGAGCAATACCTATTCCGAACCAGAGAATTTTATAGTCCTTTACATCACCCACTCTTGGAACTGCAAAGGTTAAAGCAGGTATTAAGATTAATAAAAGTCTTTTCATATATTAACCTCCTTTTTATAATTCATAAAAAATTGAAAATCTATGAACATCAGGTAAACTTCCCATCTCACTGAAAGAATAGGAAAGTCCAAAATAGTTATACTTAATAGATACTCCTGCACCAAACCCTCCGGGAGCTAAAGACTCGTCAATTTCCCCTATATAGTATTTATAACCTGCATAAAGAGAAATATAAGGTGAAAAGAAAAACCTTAATCCTGCTCTCAAAGATTCATAATAATCTGTGGGGTGATCAAGTTCTACTGAAAGAGTAAGTTTTGTATTCTTTGCATCAATTATTTCCATTGCCCCACCAATTCTGAAAATAACAGGAAGAGGATAAGAGGAATATTTCTCATCCGTATTCGTCTGATACTGATAGTATGTGCCTGAAGGTGTAAGGTCAGGACCAAGATTTACAAAAGACATTCCCAGCCTAAAAGATCTGAATCCTGTCCAGAAAATTGTTCCTGCATCAAGTGCAGCCCCCCTTGTATATGTTATTCCTCCCAAATCCTCGCTCACAAACTTTAATGCTACACCAAGAGCAAATTTGTCTGTAAAATACCTTGCATATGAAACCCCTATCTGAAGAGCATTATAATTAAAGGTTTCCTCCATAAGTCCTTCATCCTCGGTGGCTTTCTGAAAATTCCGTGAACTTACACCAGAGACAAAAACTCCAATATTACCATAAGGTGCAGCCTTTCTCACATAACCAAAGTAAGGAATATATGATTCAACAAACCAGGGTATATACCCTGCAAACAGACCTTGTGTTTTAACATTCGCTATACCACTTATATTCCAGAATATGCTTTCAACACCCTCTATAGCAGCCACATAAGCTCCACCCATTCCAGCAGCCTGAGGAGGTAATTCAACAGAAAGAAAGTCAGCACCTATCCTTCCAACCTTTTCCTGGGCCAAGAGGAGAGTCCCAGAAATTAAAAGTAAAACCTTTATTTTTTTAATCATTTTTAACCTCCTTTATTTTTAATCAAGAATCATAAATTTACCAAACTTATATTTACCATCAGGAGTTACAACCTTGTAATAATACACTCCGCTTGAAACCTTTATTCCATCATTATTCAGTAAGTCCCAGTATGCACTTCCAAATCCTGAATTATGCACAATCTTTTTAACCAGTTTTCCACTGAAGGTAAATATAAATATTACACAGGAAGGGGGAAGATTTCTAAATTCTATCCTGTTGTGAAGTTCAGTCGCAGACCATTTTGCAGAACCAACAAAAGGATTAGGCACCACAAACACCTTATCAAGTTCTCCCTTAGCTGTATCAGGCACTATAACAGGCTCAGGAATACCCTCTGGAGATCTTTTATAATTTGTCTTTGCACTCTCAAGGCTATCCTCATCAAAGGCAGTAACAACATAATAATATGGGTATCCTATCTTTGCTGTGTTATCAACATAACTTCTCTGAATATTTCCACTATTATCTCTTTTTAAAGTAGCAAGTAATTCATAATTTCTTGGTTCAAAAAGTGCTCTATAAACCTTGTATCCCGCGAAATCTGGAACTCCTTTAAGAGGATCAATATAATTTTCGGCTATATTATTCCATACAAGTTCCACACCCTTCTGTGAAGCTGTATATGTTAAAAGAGGTGTAGGAGGCGGAACCTTTATCTTCCAGTGAGTATCTTTTGCAGGGTCAAATTTTGGGGGCGTAGGATGAGCAGGGTCTCCAGGGTCTCCCGCATAATAAGCCTTAAATGCCCATTCTATAACATGTCTCAAACCTCTCTGCCACCCTCTACCCCAGTAAGAATCATATCCACCATCAAATCCCTGTCCAACTCCTACTACCCATACAAATTTAAGTGTATCACCATGTTTAAGGGTATACGGCCCAACTGTGTTCAAAAACCTGTAATCAAACTCTTTTGCTCCAAAATCCTTCGGATGAGGAGCATATCTATAATGAGCTGTGGCAGAATGCCTCCCTACAAGATATGCATAAACATCTGCATCAATTGCAGGGTCTGACTCCCAGTTCCACCACTGATGGGACCAGGGTCTTACTATTCTGAAAGTATCTGAACCATTTACAACAATTGAGTCAGAAGGGGATGGAGGGGCATAAATAAAAGTACCACCCAAATATCCTGGTGAAGCACCACCCTCCCCTGTGTCATCACCTGGATATGCAGGGTCATCGCCATCATATATATAACTCATACCATAAGGAATCAAATAACCTAAATAAGTATTACCCTTTTGCGTAATCTCTATTGCATCAGCAGGATTTGCAAGATGTTCTTCCTCTTCATCACCCCAGATAAAATAAAAATCAGGAATACCATCAGACTCAGGAAGAAAGGTATCCCTGGAAAGATGGGTAACTAAATCCATTCCATCATAAAGATATTTAAAATCAGGGTTATTCCACTCTCCCCTTGTCCATCCATTAAACCCTACAAGGTCATCTATGTGGTTGTTTGTAACATCAGCACCAGAAACATCACAATCATACCACATTCCAATAAACACTGAATCCAGTTGATTGCCAACACCTGGAATATCACAGGAATCTTTTATGAAGGTAATATAAAGCTCATGGGCAATAAAATCGTTAAAGGGCTCATGTGGCCATGAGAGAACTCTCCATATCACCTTTACTCCAAGATGCCTACCCGAAGAATTAAGGGGATTTGTTTTAAAATCATCCCATGCCACTACTATATCGTAAACAGATTTACCCGGTCCAATTTTAAATTGTGGCTCAACAGAAGGAGCCCATCTACCGTTATAAGGAGGAAATACAGTATATGTTACATAAGGAACTCCACCTACCTTTGCCCCCACAACAAAATAAGAGCCCCACAGATAAAAATTATTAACAGTAGCACCACCTGGCCAGGAATACCCGTAATCTGCTCCCATATAACCGGAGAATTCACCTCCCATTGCACCAACATTACTCATCCAGTTCCATGCTTCAGGAACCGTAATGAGTGCCACAGCCCTCTGTGGTCTCCCTTTGTTAAAAGAAGAAATAAAACTTCCATCTCCGGAAATCACATTTACATTTTCCTTGCTACCAATATATAACTTATTGGCAGCTAAAAGGAAGACAGGAAGTAAAAATAGATATACCTTTTTCATCCTCTAATACCTCCTTTTTAAAATCCAGAAATTTTCAAAAAGAACCCGATTCTTGTGGTTCTCCTTCCTCCCCAAACACTCAAGTCCCCCTCCTCTCCCTCAGGGTTACCAAACTGTTCATACCATTCAACATTTGCTACATCATAAAGATTTCTCTCATTAAATAGATTGTAGATATCCATGAAAACCTGTAAACCTGCATTTTTCATAAGAGTTATGTTCTTATAAAGTCTCAGGTCAGCAATTTTCGTGGAAGGCAACCTTTCCGCATTTATCTTTTCCATAGCATCTCTTGGAGACCTGAAAGTTGGGGTCCATGGACTACCTGAACTGTACCTATAATTAAATGTAACTCCCCAGTCATTTATTATAAATCTCCTATCACCCTTAGGAACAATCCAGGAAACAACAAGATTAAGATTATGCCTTATATCCCAGTCAAGGGGAGATTCTCTTGGAGGAGAAGGATATCTATACCATTGCCATATATAACCGCTGTAAGGCGAAGAGAAAGAACCCTTTGCTATCTGATAAGTGTAATTAGTATTTAATCCAAGATAGGGTATGAAGGCACCACCTGTTCTTTTAATAAAACTCAGTTCTATTCCCCTCGCAAATCCATAGTCTTCATTCACAAATGTTGTATAACTGTATCCTTCTCCAATAAACATCTTTGACCTTGCCCAGGCGTGTATATCCTTATAGAAGGCTGTTATATCCATTATGAAATCCTCAGTAAACCCATGCTTTACACCAAGTTCATAAGCAATTGTTTTTTCAGGTTCAAGAGCAGGATTACCCACAATTGGAAATGCACCTGAAAAAGCATAAGAGGTAATCATCTGATAATAGGGTGGAATCTGGAAGAAGTGTCCATATGTAAAATGTAAAACATCCCTTTCTGTAATTGGGTGGGAAATACCTAATCTGGGTGATAAATACCATTTTGCCTTAGCCTTCTCTGCTTTATTAAGGTACCTAATTCCATTCTGAAGGAAACGAGTATCCAGAACAAAGGGATTTGTGGAGTCTGTAAAATAATAACCTGAAGGATCATAATAATCAAATCTTATTCCCACCTTAGCAACCATTCCCTCCATCTCAATTTTATCTCTTACATAGAAAGCAAACTGCCAGGGCTCAACAGGATGTTCATTCATCCAGTCAACAAAGGAATAAATAGTATCCCATTCCCTTCTCTCAAAAGGCGGATTTACAAAATCAAAATAAACATTTGATAGTCCTCCTGCAAAATCAACTGTATACCTCATTATATCCATTTTTTTATACTCAATACCTGCAAGTAACTCATGACCAGCAGTTGTCTTTGTTTTTTTAACAAGCTGAGAAACAACCCTCCAGCTGAAGGTCATAAGTTTACTTTCCCCTGTTCCCCACTGACTTCTTGGATAAACCCATGGATAGGGAAGATACTGATTACCAAGCGAGGTTAAAATTTTTGTAACCCGAAAGTTTTCAGGTGGAGTAACCTTTGCATTTAAAAGATAATCAAATGTAGGTCTATAAGGATACTCATAATAACTGTCACCTATCCTAAGAAGGGTATCTATCTGGGGATACCCCTCCTCATACCACACTATTTCCACAACCTCTATATCTTGCCTTGTTCTTTCACCCCACCCAAAAGTATTATATGGGGCTTGATATGTGGGGTCACTTGGCCACCAGGCAGGTCCTGTGCTCGATGCAGGATACATATTGGCAATAGCCTCTTCCCACCAGAAAAAGGGAAGCTCCACATATCCTTCTCCCTCATTGATTTCAAAATATTTTTTATCAACTCCAAATTTTTTACTCAAACTATCAAGACCTTTTTGATAACCCTCTACAACCCATTTATTCTGGACAGTATCATAATAAACCACTCTGAAATAATCAAGATCAATTTCTACAAAACCATCTTTATCCCTATCATCAAAATCATCCAATCCATCACCATCCACATCCTCAAGCACATTTCGTTTCCATTCTCTTGCATAATAACCAAATCTAAACTCATTCATATATTTACCCCCTATTAACCAATTTATACCTCCTGTAATCTGGAATTGTCTCTGGTTAAATCTGTAATAATTATCAAGAGCAAGTCTCCAGTTAGGATTCCAGTCTCTCCACTTTTGGTTCCTGTAAAATCCAGAAATAAAGAAAAGAAAATATTTTGTAAATGGAATATTGACTCTATATGTAATTGCTTCATCTAAATTTCTATCCCTTCTATCCATACTTATAGGAAATCTTCCTCCTCTGTCACTTCTATATTCTCCTCCAATAAAGAAATTAGCCCAGTCTCTCCTTGTAGGAAAAACTGGACCTGAAATTGAAAACTCATGAAATACCTCATCATCACTGTACCTGTTCTTACCTATGTAATTTATATCAGGATTAAATCCAAGCACAATATCCTGATAATAATCCCCCTTCTCAGAGTTAAAAAACCTGTAAACAGGCTCGCTTAAAAATCTCATATTATTTGTTGAAGTCCTGTATTCAACACTGTATTTATCAGAACCACTTTTTGTAATAACCTGAATTGCACCTGAAGCGGTTACTCCCTGGTCTACATCAAAACCACCCCTTAATACCGAGGCTTCTTCTAAGGCAATAAGAGGAGCCCCTGATGTTGTATAATTTGTATAAGGATCCCTTATCTCAACCCCGTTCACCACATAAACCACCTCATCTGGTCTTCCACCCCTTATATGAAGGTCTCCCCCTCTCGCAATAACACCGGCTGAAAGTGCAACTGTTTGGTGGATGGTTGTAACAGGTATTGTTTGAACCTCTTCTCCCCTTAAAGTCTGTTTACTTTCCGGAACATCAGGTTTGATAAGCTTTTCCTTAGCCTCTACAACAATAGGTTCAACCTCTAAAGCTACAGGTTTTAGGGCAATATTCACCTCAATAGTCCTATCCGCTTCCACAATAACACTTTTAACAATCCCTGTCTGATAACCCGTATATGTGACCTCAACATCATAAGTCCCGGGTGTAATATTCAGAATGACATAATAACCCTGATCATCTGTAAAAGCACCCATTTGGGTTCCCTTAAGCCTGACCACTGCAAAGGGAAGCCCATCTCCAGTCGTTGCATCTGTTACACGACCAGAGATCTTACCTGTCGTTCCTGCCCAGAGTAAAGAAATTAAAAATCCCCCAAGCAGGAACAAACTCTTTATTTTTACCCTCATATTTTTACCTCCTTCTTTTTATCTATTTTGTTAACCTAAATATAAAAGGTATAACAACCCTAACTGAAACAGGGACACCTGCCTGTTTTGCAGGCTTGAATACACACTTAAAAGCAGCCTTTGTGGCAGGCTCCTTAAAAATTTCATGATCAGCAATGACCCTTTCAACTTTACTTACCCTTCCATCAGGTCCAACAATTACTACAACTCTTGCAATTCCTTCAAGCCCTAACTGCCTTGCAACATCAGGATACTCGGGCTTTACCTCCTTTATTAATACAGGTCTTTCTTCTACTTCAAACTCATTGAAGATGTGTCCTGGCTCAGGAACCGGAATTTCAACCTCCTCTATATCTCCTACTGTTTCTTCAATTGTTTCCTGAACACCTTCCTCTTCTGCTTCAGCCTCCTCTATTTCAACAGCAATTTGTGGCTTTGGAGGAGGCTCTGGAAGTTCAATTTCTTTAAGGGTCTCCTCAATATTTTCCATTATTATCTCTTTTGCACCCTTAGGAGTGTAAGGATTTACACTGACCTTTAAACCCAGAAAGAGCACTATAAATAAAATCAAGGTAATACTAAGAGAGATTTGAAAAATTACATCATACTTTTCTCTTGGGTCAAACATGGCAAAATTTTAACCATTTTTTAAAACTTCTTTCAAGTAAATTCATCTTTTTTCAAACTCTGTTCTAAAACTTACCCTCAAAGCCTTTACTGACCTTAAAGCCTCGGTAACCATATGGACATATTTATACTGAACTCTTTTATCCGCCATAATCATAGTTAGAAGCTGGGGATCCTCAAAAACTCTCTGTTGGAATTCCCTTTTTATAAAGGTTGTATCCACAGGCAAATCATGAACAAAGAGAGCCCCTGTATGTGAAATCCACACATAAGCGAGATGCTTATGCTTCTTAATTCTTTGAGTCTGCTCTGCCTGTGGAAATTGAATCATCTTCAAACCCTTCTCCTTTCTAAAAACTGTAGTTAACATAAAAAATATAATAAGGAGAAAGGCTATATCCGCCATCGAAGCCGTGGGAATAACAGCTTTTGGTTTTGCAATCCTTTCAACCTTCATGAGCCCTCCCCAATTCCCTTAATTGATATTCTCTTCTTTAAACGTTCATCCTCATCAAAAATTCTATTCCCATTTTTATCAAGAAGCCCTCTTTCCCACATTATTGAATCTGCCTCCTCATAGGCAAGAAGAACCTCATCAAATACATCAATCATTCTATTATAAGGAGCATTTATATTTGTCTTTATGAAAATTACAAGTTTTTCAGGATTTTTCATTATTTCCTCCCTTACCTTTTCTCTCAATTCTTCAAAAGGTGTTTCTTTCAGTTCATCCTTCAAAAATATTTTACCTTCAGGATTTATAAATATGGAAAACAAATTCTCCTTTTTTATCTTCACCTTACTTTCCTCTGACCTCTCAGGAAGTATTAGTTTAAGACCCCTATCCCTCGAGAATATAGTAGTTACCATAAAGAAGATGATCAAAAGGAAAGCAATATCTGCCATTGAGGCAGTCGGAATTTCAGCCTCCTGGGGTATCTTTCTTTTAAAAAGAGGCATCTTTTATTTTACCTTACTCTCAAGTAAATATTCAATTAAAGTATTCGCTGCCTCCTCCATATCCCTTGAGAAAGCATTTATCCTCGAAGAGAAAAAGGTGTGTGCAAGAGCAACAGGAGCAGCAATTAAAAGACCTGTTGCGGTTGTAATTAAAGCCTCCGAAATACCTGCAGCCACCAAAGTCGGCTCAACCTCACCAGCAGCTGCAACTGCCTGGAACGCTCTTATCATTCCTGTAACTGTTCCCAGAAATCCAAGTAGAGGAGCAATAGTAGCAAAGGAAGCAAGCCAAAGCATACCCCTGTCAAGAAAACCAAGCTCAGAAGAAGCCCTTCTTGCTACATTCTCCTCTATTATCTCTTTTGTTTCTCCAACCTTTTCAAGAGCTGCCTCACATATCTTGGCAACTACAGAAGTATCCCTTGTGCAGAAATCCTTAGCCGCTCCAACACCTTCCTCTTCAATAATCTCTATCAGTTGACTCACAAATTTTCTGGGATTCTTTCTGAGTTTGAAAAGTGTAAAAATGCGTTCCAGAATCACAACTATTGAGAGAATCGCCACAGTAAGAAGAAGCCACATCATACCACCACCCTTGTGAAAGTAGTCAACCATTCCCTGAACAATTCCACCTCCTTGACTAATTAACAAAAAGGAGAATATTCCCTGCATTTTATATTTTATATTTATTTAATCTTTTGGAATTGAACCATAGAAATTATAAACAAAACCCCCTTTTATTTCCAAAAAGATATTTCATTTTGAGACCCAGTAAAGATAAATTGAGGTCGCAAAAAATGCAAAAATTGCACTCAAAAGAAAAAAGAGATTCTCAACAAAGGTCAGTTTAAAGGAATTAATAAGAATATCAAATAATTCAAAACCCGCAACCTTAAGACGGGGATATACAAAAATTATCTTATAAAAATGAATAAGAGAAGCAAAAAGAAGAAATAAAGCACCTATTAAAGGGAAAAAGGACAGAAATTTAGGCTTTCTAAGGAGTGTAAGCATTCTGGAGAGAACACCCGAAAAGTAAAAAAGAGAAATCATAAAAAGAATTGTGCCTATAAAAAAAAGTATTTCTGCTCTTATATCAAACTTCATTTTCTGAAACCTCCCTTAATAACCTTCAAAAAACTTCTAAAACTTATAAATGTAAGTAATCCACCAAGAAAGAATAAGGAATAGGAAATTAATTGCATAGAAGGGCTCATCTTTATTTTACCCTGAAAGGTGGAATACAGAAAAAAGATACCATAAAGAAAAAGACCAGTTGGCGCAATTATTATAAAGAGCCACCCTGTTTTTAACCTTAAAACCCTCTCAAATCTCCTGGCAATAATTCCAGCGAAAAGGAAAGAGAGCCACAAAAGAAAAACCGCAAAAAGCAAAATATAACTTGAAAGTTTAATATATAAAAGCTCCTCAAAAGGTGTTAAATCAAACATGGTTTCATCTTAAGATAAACATAGTCACCTTTTCAAAAAACAACAAATTTTAATGTCCTTTTTTTGAATCTCATAAAATAGGAACCCTTGTTTTTAATAAACAGAGTATTGGTTCCTTTTTTAATTTCCAGTTTCCTCTCTCTCCCGGAAGAATCGAAAAGGAAAAGAGTAAAAGGCTCTCCCTCATTTTCAATAAAAACCTTTTTTTCTCCGGGTAAAAATCTTACCTTAATATCTCTTACATCAGATACCGCCTCTTCCACAGAGGTATAAAACTCTGCGCTGTAATTAAAATAAACATTTGAATAAATAGGAGCTTTCCATTTTGCATCACTTACAACCATGTAAACCTGATTTACTCCGCCATTTGTGGTATCTGTTCCCTGTCCATTTATAAGAGGCATATCCCACTCAGGATAAGGAGGTGTTGACTTTTCAAATAATCTCACATTCCATGGTCTACCAGAAACCCAGTCTCCCTGAAAACTTATTATCAACCTCTCACCACTCAAATTTATAAACCTTATAAAGTATGCACTTCCAATTTCTTTTAAAGGATTGGCACTATTATTACCACTAAAAGGGTACGAATTAACACTCTTTATAAAAGGGTTTGGCCACAAACCTGCTTCTTCAAAATGATATCCATCGTTAAGTGCACCAACGAAAAATCTCCATTCTGCATATTCAGTTAAAGCCTCTTCAAGGGTTTTTCCATAACCTGTTTTTAAAACAGAATCTATATCAATCAAGGTCTTGTTACCTAAATGAACACCCATCAAAGCCCATATCTCACGGATTACATCTAAAGTATTCAACCACTCGGAAAGAAACATAGGAAATAGGCACCCTGCATATTCATAAAGGTCATCTGTACTTGTTATATTAAGCCAGGGATTTTTAATGGGACTTGTGCCATTTAAATACCCGATATAGTCATTAATATCATCGTAAACCACATCCTCCATCCATGTAGCGCAGTTTTCATAAAACCATATGCCATCAAAAGCAGTATAACTGAATTGACAGGCATGATTAAATTCATGAGCAGCAACAACCTTTAAGAGATTGTAAGGCAAATTTATAGCAACAACAATATATGAATAATAATCCTCCTGAAGAGGGTCAGGACCAGATGCATAGGGCGTCGTATAGCCGAGAACTCCACCGCTTAACTCTTGAAGGTAAACTTCATAATAACCCACAGAAGGGTCTATAGGAGGAGCATCCCATCCCAAGCTATTCACCTCAATCTCCCATGAATATTCAAAATATTTTGCGGTAGATTCCACATAGGCAATTGAAACCTGAGAAGGGTCATAATGAATAACAAAATGGGTAGTATAATAATTAGCCTTATTAGTAAAAGCAGGGAGAGATACCGAAACCTCTCCTTTCTCCTGAAATTCCTCCAGAATTTTTCCTGTCAAACATTTCTCCACAGGTTGACCAAACTCATTCAAATATAGAAAAAAAATGAGGAATAAAAGGCTCATACCTAAGCCTCCCTTCTTTAAAGGTTTTGAACCTTTTTTATTTTACCGTACTCCATATATATTAATCTTTTAAGTTTTATTTTTTCAATTAATGAATAATTATGGGTAGCCATTAAAACGGTTGTTCCCTTTGAGTGAATCTCCCCTAAAAGTTCCATTATCTCTTCCTGTGCTTGCGGATCAATGTTTCCTGTGGGTTCATCTGCTAATAAAAGAACAGGTTCCCTAACAAGAGCCCTTGCTATTGCTACTTTTTGTTTTTCTCCACCTGAAAGTTCGTATATACTCTTTTCTGCCTTTGAAAGCATCCCGAGGTCATAAAGAACCTTCAATGCCTTTTCTCTTGCTTTTCTTTTATTTTCACCTGTTGCCTCAAGTGCAAGAGAAACATTGGATAAGGCATTTCTATCAGGAAGAAGTTTAAAATCCTGAAAAATTATTCCTATCTTTCTCCTCAAAAATTTAATTTCATCCCCTTTTATATACCTTGAAGAATAATCAAGCACCCTAACCTCCCCCTCATCAGGAAATTCAGCCATATAAATATGCCTTAAAAGGGTTGTCTTTCCTGCTCCTGTAGGTCCCACAATAAAAACAAATTCACCTTTTTTAATTTCAAGATTAATATCATCAAGGGCTTTAAACCTTTTTTCATATATTTTCGTCACCTTTATACACTGAATCATAGGTTCCATTTACATTTTCTCTGGTGCATCAATTTTCATGGAGCTCAAGGTAAATTTTAATAGATTTTTCAAAGAACTAACAATAAAAAGCCTTTTTATGGTATTTTCCCTATTATTTTCATCAACAACCCTCTCTGCCTGATAAAAGGAGTGAAAAACAGAGACAAGTTCCATTAATTTTGTAGGCAATAGATGGGTAGCATAGTTTTTTCTTATTATATTGTAAATATCCTGAATTAAAAACATCCTTTTTACAATTTCTCTTTCTCTTTCATCTAAAAGAGTTTTTTCAGGAATATCTATATCAGAAAACCCCTTTTTCCTTGAAAATTCTATAATCTGATTGCATCTTGCATGAGCATACTGAACATAATAAAGGGGATTTTCCTGACTCATCTTTTTAGCAAGTTCTAAATCAAAATCAAGAGGGGAGGAAGGGGCTCTGAGTAATAGAAAAAATCTTGCAGCATCTTTTTTCACCTCCTTTACAAGGTCATCAAGGGAATAGATCTTGCCCTTTCTTTTACTCATCCTTACCCTTTCTTTTCCTCTTTTCAAATTAACCTGCTGAACAATTAAAACATCAAAATTTTTAAAGGAAAGCGCCTCCAAAGCACCTTTCATTCTCGGAATATAACCATGATGGTCAGGTCCCCATAGATCTAAAAGAAAATCATACCCCCTTTTTATTTTATGAAAATGATAGGCAATGTCAACAAGAAAATAGGTGTATTCTCCCGTTGATTTAATAAGAACCCTATCCTTTTCGTCTCCAAATTCCCTGCTTTTAAAAAATAAGGCACCTTCCTTTTCATATATATATTTCTCAAGTTTTTTCAAGGTCTTGCCAATCAAATCACTTTTTCTTATATCACTTTCATATACAAAGTTATCAAACTCTGTACCAAATTTTTTTAAACTTTTCTTCTGTCTTTCTATTATCTTTTTAAGTGCATATCTCGTATAGTCCTCCTTGCTTCCTTCCTTTATATAATCCTCAGCAATATCCTTTAAATATTCTCCATGATAACCCTCTTCAGGAATATAAAATCTTTCTCCCTTTAATTCTTTAATCCTTTCCCTTAAGGATATACCGAGAAGTTCAATCTGTTTCCCCGAGTCATTGTAATAGTATTCTGAATAAGCCTCAAAACCGCTTATGTTGAAAGCCTTTACAAGTAAATCACCTATGCATGCTGCTCTTGCATTTGCAACATTTAAAGGACCTGTTGGATTTGCTGAAATATATTCAATGAGAACTTTTTTCCCCTTCTTTTCCTCCCTGAAATACTCTAAGGTGTCCTTATAAATTAATTTAAGAGAATTAAAAAGAACCTCATTTTTTAACTTTAAATTAACAAATCCAGAAAGATTTTCCACTTTCTCAAAAACTCCTATACCCTTTAACTCCTTAAGGATACTTTGGAGCCTATCCTTATTTTTTTTCAAAATTTCAAAAGCAGGAAAGCAAAGGTCAGCGTCAACATCTTTTATTCTGGGCTCATCAATTTCTATTTTAAAATCCCCCTCTCCCTTTTCCTTTATTATTTTCCTTATAATTTTTTTAAGTTGAGATAATTTCATTTTCTATCTTCCTTTATATTTTATTTTTTTATCATCCTCATAGAGGGATTCAAGGTCAAAAAAGACTCTTTTCTTTTTATCAAAGATATGAACAACTATATCTCCTATATCCACAAGAACCCATTCTCCTTTTTCATAACCTTCAATATGGTCTATCAAAACTCCCTTCTCTTTTTTAAGTTTAAATTCAATTTCATCTGCAAGAGCTCTTGCATGTTCACTCGAAAGGGAGGTTGCTATTATAAAATAATCACATACTCCCTTAAGAACATCACTCACATCAATTATAACAATATCCTCACCCTTTTTATTATAAATTATCCTTGAAATAAATTCTACTATTTCCAAAATAAAAGGTTATCTTTAAAAATTTTTTTATAATCCTTTCCTATAACTATTGTAACTTCACATATTCTTTGAGGATCAGGTTCAAATTCAACTCTTTTACATCCTATACTTTTTGCAAGAACCTTTGCATATTTTTTATCAGGGCTCTTTCTGTCAAAGATAACAGTATTTTTAAGAGTATCCTCCGCATTACCAAATATTATAACATCAAAACCTTTCCTTCTCAATTCCATTGAAACAATCCTTGCAAGATGCATTTCACCCGTGCCGTTAAGAACTTCAACCCTTATTAAAGAAGGGTCAATATTTTTCTCACTTAAATTACATCCGACAAGAAGAGGAAATATGAGGAAAAATCTTTTGAGCATCTTTTATTTTAAATTTAAAACATCTCCTTTTTCCATACTTTTTCTATTTCCCTTTTTAAATTTTCATCCTCTGCAAGCACCCTTGCTCTTTTAAAGAAATAATCCTTTTTCTCCTGAGGGGATATTAAAGCTGCCTTTAAAAGCATTCTTGCAGCGCTATCTCTATCCTCCTTAAAACTTTCAGCAGCTTTTTCAAATAATTGAATTGCCTTTTCTAAATTCCCCTTCATTTTTTCTCTTTCCGCGAGAAAATAAAAAAGATAGGGATTATTCTCACTTATTGAGGGAGCAAGATAATCAATCACAGAATCAAGGAGCATGGTATTATTTTCCTTTATTGAAATCTCACCAAGTAAAATAAGCGCTTTGTCTGAGATTGAATCCCTTTCCTTAAGCAAATCCTTTAAAAGGACCCTTGCCTCCCTAAATTTATTCTCTTTTAAATAAAGTTTTGATAGATAAAAGAAAATCTTTCTTCCAAATTCATCCTCATCTATTTTGAAATTTGAAAAAAGGGAAAAAATCTTCTCCTCAGAGAACTCCCTTTCAATCATATATTTAAGTGCAAGAAAGGCAGAAAAGGAGGAAAGATTACCTTTCCCTTTTTCAAGCAAGATATTTAAAAAAATAGAATCGTTCTTAACAAACCTTTCAATCTCATAAAATTCTTTAAGATAAAATTTTATTTCCTCTTCTTCCTCTATAATATTCAAAATCTCAATAAGATTCTCCTCACATTCCCTGAACCTATCTTGTCCTTTTAAATAAAAATGATAATCGGTTCTTATCTTTTTTATCCATAGGGTATCCTGTGCCTTTGATATAAATTCTTTAAAAAACTCCTCTTCTTTAATCTTTCCGGATTTCAGGCGTGAAAATAAAAGAGAATACAAAACACTATCATCCCTTTTAAGTTCATATGAAATCCTGTAATATTTTTCGCTTTCCTTATAATTGTCCCTTTTTGTGTAGAGGTCAGCAATATATTTTGCAATTAATGCTTTTTTTTCTTTATTTTCCTCCTTTTCAAAAATTTTAATAAGTTTATCCTGCCTCTCATTCAGAAAGAAAACATTGAGAGTGAGTTTAAAATACCTTTTGTTTTCTTTATCCTCAAAAAAATTGAGCAACATCTCTGCTTCCCTGTATCTTTTTTTTCTCAAAAGTTCATCTGATGTAAAGTATCTTATTGAATCTCTTTTTTCTTTATTTTCAACATACTCAATAATTTTTTCAGCAGAATCTATCTCACCTTCAAAAACATGGGCAGCATAAAAATAAACTACAAGCCTTTTTATAAAAGGATAAATCTCCTTTTTAATCTCAAGAACTTTCGAATAATCCCCTTTATCAAAGTAAAGGGTCAATAATCTCAGATAAACCTCATATTTATAATCGGTTCCCGGAAACTCATCCTTTAATTTTAAAAGGTAATTTATCTCTTTATTTTCATTTCCCCTGAATCTCTCTATAAGACTTAAAATATAAAGGGCATCATCATAAAGCTCACTAAAATAATTTTCCCTCTCCCCAATAAACTTTTTCAAAAACTTCTCTGCCTCATTTATTTTCCCTGAAACAAACTTCATATAAGAATAGGAAAAAATAAGATGAGATTCTTCCCTTATATGGGAAAGAGAAATTTCTTTTTTAAAATTTATTGCATTAAGAATATATGCATAGTAAAGAAAAGTATCCTGAAAGTTTATATCCTCAAAATACTTTTTATCTATGTTTTCAAATATTAAAAGCAGATTTCTTAACTCAGGTCTAAAATATTTTAAATACCTTTCATAGTCAGAAAGTTTCTCTCTTTTGAGTTCAATACCTGCAAGAAGATAAAGGGGTAAAACTTTGATGGAATCTTCAAAATCCGAAATATCAAGAAATTTTTTAAGGTATCTATAAACGCTATCAGGCTCATCTAAAAACTCATTTGCCCTTCTAAAATAAAAGATTTTTCTTGCTTCAAAATCAGGAGAAAACCCCTCTTCCCTTACCTTTAAAGGATAAGGAAAATTTATTATTATATTACTTAAAAGAGAAAAATTTAAAAATAGAACCGCCAACCTTTCTATAAAGTTCTTTTAATTTTTCATGATTTTTAAATAATTTAAGCCCCTCTTCAATTACATATTTTGCCTTATTTTTTTCACCAGTAGCAAGATAAGCTCTTGCGATCAGATAAAACATCTCAGGGTCATTAATTTTATCAATAATTAAATCAAATCTCTTCAAAACCTCAAGAACTTCCTCCCTTTTTCTTCCAGACCTTACATAACTTATTGCAAGATAAGCCCTTGCCTCATTGAAGGAAGGGTCCAAAGAAAGGGCAGATTTGAAATACATAGATGCCTTTGAATATTCCCCTTTATTAAAAGCATCCATTCCCATCTTAAAGGCATTTTTTGCCTGAATCTTTCTCGCTTTAATCTGAGGAGGAATATAATTCCCTGACTTTAAAATCTCATCATATTTTTTTCTTTTTTCAGGGTCAGAAAGAACACTATAGGCCTCATTTATAAGAGTAAACTTTTCAACAGCTTTTCTATAAGCCTCCTCTCCATCCCTTTTATATCTATCAGGATGAAAATTCTTTACCATTCTTCTAAATGCCTTTTCTATTTCCGCCTGTGATGCCTCGAATTTTAAACCGAGAATCTCATAATAGTCTTTTAATTCTTCTGCCATAGTTTATATTATAATGGTAAAAATAGAAGGGGGTCAAGTGCTTTTCCTCCGTACCTCACTTCAAAATGAAGGGTATATCCTGAACCAAAAATTGACATACCTACTTCTCCTACTGGTTCACCTCTTGAAACTGGTTTACCAGGGGACACAAAAAATTTCGCGAGTCCTGCGTACACAGTATAAAATCCGTCTCCATGGTCTATTATAACTGTAAGCCCATAGCCCATAAATAAATTTGCGTAAACAACGATACCTGATTCTGCAGCTAAAACTTTATCCCCTTGTTTTCCTTTAATATCTATTCCGTTATTCTTAATTTTAGTTTTATATTCAGGGTGCCATAAATTACCAAAATAGGAAACAATCTCACCTTTAATAGGCCATAAAAATATTTTTTTCGGGACATTCTTAGGTAATTTTTCCTTTAATCTTGCGAGCCTTTCCTTTTCAAGTCCTTCAAGAAGTTTCTCAAATTTCTTAACTTGGGCTTCAAGTTCCCTTTCAAATTTTTCCCTTTCCTTTTTCTTTTTTCTAAGGTCCGAAAGGATTTCTTCCCTTTCTTTCTTTGCACTTAAAAGTTCAATCCTTTTTTGGGCTGTTATTTCCTGAATTTCCTTTAAATTTTTTACCTTTTCCTCATAGGTTACCTTTTTTTCTTTTAAACTGCTAACAAGGATAACTCCCTTTTCAAGCACATTCTTTTTGAATTCTATTCCTTTTTTAATTGCAAGAAGACCTGTATAGAAATTAAGGAAAGAACCATGCCCCCTTATTATGTTAAAGGGGCTGATTTTGCCATATTTATAAAGGGAGATAAGAAATTTTTTTATTACACTTTTATATTTTTCAAGCTCTCTTTCATTTTCAAATATAAGATTTTCAAGATTTATAATTTCCTTTTCAAGAGAAATTCTCTCTTTTAAAAGTGATTCTTCGAAGGCACTTAATACCTCAAGTTCCCTTCTAAAAGATTCAAGTGAGGAAAGAATTTCAAACTCCTTTTTTTCTATTATCTTTCTCTCTTCTCTTATTTTTTTAAGTTCAAGATTAAGAGAATCAATCTTTGATTTCAAATCTGCATTAATTAAAAAAAATAAAAGTATCATATTCTTTCAAGGTCAGAAAGTGCTATCTGAGAGGAGAGAAAGCCAAGGAAAATACCGAAAGTTATCATTACTGCAATAATAGGAGTAATATACTGAAAAGAGATACCAAAGAATTCTTTAAGAATAAGTATAAAGAATATAAAAAGTAATGAAGCAATGAGGGAACCTAAAAGCCCATATGTGGAGCCTTCAAGGGCAAATGGAGACCTTATGTATTCTTCATCAGCACCTATAAGATAGAGCACCTCAAGCAAGGGAAGGCGCGACCTTATTGTTAATCTAAGGGTCTGCAAAATCGTGAGTGAAAGCAAAAAAAGGAGAAAGAAAAAGAAAAATATGTCTATAAATATCAAAAATAAAAGAATTTTGAAAACCTTTAAAAGATACTCTTCCCCAAAATACACCTCCTTAACAAAGGGAAGTCTGAGTATGAAGGATTTAAGTTCAGAGATTTCTCCTCTTAAAAGAAGGTAAGGTTTTAAATTAAGTGTGAATTTGGGTGGAAATATTTCTTCATGGAAAATATCAAGCAGTTCTTTATATTCAGGATAATCACTCAAAAAAAACTCCCTTGCCTTTTTTGAATCAATAAATTCTGCCCTTTTAACCCCCCTCAAGGATGAAAGTATATCTAAAAGAAAAGTGAGCATTCTTTTATCAAGATTTTCATCAGGATAAACCTCAAACATTATACTCTCCGACCTTTTATAGATAACATTAAAGGAATTTATTGTTAAAAGGATAAAAAACATAAAAAAGAAAAAAGAAAAGGACATAATAAAAACACTTGTAACTGCCATTCTTATATTATTTTTTATACCTTTATATGTTTCCCGCAAGATGAAAGAAAAAGACATATATATATAATTTTATGTTATAATTAATTAGAATGCATCCCTTTGATGTATTTATTTTAGTCCTTTTTGGTGTATCAATCGCTCTTGGCACATTTCAGGGTTTATGGCGCCTTTTAACAGGATGGTTTTCAGTTGCTTTTTCCCTCTTCTTTGCCTATAACCTTTCACCCAGATTAAAAATTTATCTTCCGAAATTCATCCCCTTTCCTCTTATTTTAACTTTCTTTTTTATTTTTCTGATATCAATAATAATTTTTGCCTTGCTTTCAAAGATAGGGAAAAAAGCAATAAAAAACCTGGGATTTTCCTTTTGGGATAGATTATTCGGTTCATTATTTTTATTTTTAATTGCAGTGCTTTTTGTCCTTGCAATAGTCCATTTCCTTGAAACACTTGGTTTTTCTCAACTCATAAAAGGGGCAAAAATTCCTGAAATTCTTATTGAAATTGAGTCAAGGATCTTAGAAAGAATCAGATGAAAATTTTAATGGTCTCTGATGCTTACTATCCCTTTCCAGGAGGTGTATCAGAACATATGTATCATTTATCAAAAGCATTAAGGGAAAGAGGAAATCATGTTAAAATCTTAACAGCCCATTATGAGGGAGAAGAATCAGAAAAAGATGTTATAAGGGTTGGGAAAATAAATATTTTGCCCTTGAATTTCACCCAGATTACCTTTACATGGGAAAAGGGTTACAGAAAAAAAATAAGAGAGGTATTTAAAGAAAACTATGATATAGTTCATACACACGGACCTTTTGGACATAATCTTCCCTATCATGCTCTTATGTTTTCAGATTCAAAAAATATTGCCACCTTTCACACTGCCTTTGTTGGTTTTAACTTTTATAAACTTGCAAGAATTTTTTATAAAGAGAGTTTTAAAAAACTTGACAGGGTAATATGCGTTTCAAAAAAAGCATACAGGGAAATCAAAAGATACTTTCCCCTTGGAAATTATGCTATTATTCCAAATGGAGTTGACACGAAAAGATTCACTCCTGAAGGAAAAAGGATTAAAAAAAATAATTTAGCAGTTTTATTTGTGGGAAGATTTGAGCCCAGGAAAGGTCCCTTTATCTTTTTGAAAGCAGTAAGGATATTAAGGGAAAAGGGGTATAAAGATTTTGATTTCTGGATGGTGGGAAAAGGACCTTTGCTTGAGAAGGCAAAGAAATTTTCTGAAGAGAATAATTTGAATATAAAATTTTTTGGGTTTGTACCTCCTGAAGAATTACCAATAATCTTCAGAAGCGCTGATATATACGTATCACCTGCGATAGGTGGTGAGACCTTTGGTATTGTATTAATTGAAGCAATGGCATCAGGAACATCACTTATATGTTCTAATATTGAGGGATATAGTGAAGTTGTAAAACATGGAATAAACGGACTTTTATTTGAAAATAAAAAGGAAAAAGACCTTGCAGAAAAAATTGAAATTTTAATAAATGATAAAAATTTAAGAGAAAAATTAAAGGAAAAAGGAATTGAGTTTTCAAAAAACTTTGACTGGATGAAAATAGCAGAAAAGGTGGAAATTGTTTATAGGTCTACACTTGTGAGAAGAATCCTTTAAATTGCTTTATAATAAACTATGCTTTTAAAAGAAAAAGATATAAAACTTTTTGATGAATTCGCAGATAAATTTAATTTGAGGGGAGAAAAAGATAAGTTATCCTTGCTTTCAAAAATATTAAAGGCATTCTCAAACATCCCCTACGAAAATTTGACAAAACTGATTGAAAGAGAAACCAAAAATTTTGAAAAAAGATTAAGAACCCCCTATTATATAATAAAGGATTATTTTGAAAAAGGAGCAGGAGGAACCTGTTTTTCTCTTGTTTACTTTTTAAAAAATTTTCTTGATTACGCAGGTTTTGAAGCAGAATTTCTACTTGCCGATAGAAGTTACGGAGAAGATACCCATACCCTTTTATATGTTGAAATAGAGGGCAAAAGATACCTATGTGATGTGGGCTATCTTATATATAGGCCTATCCCTTTGAAGGATGAAATCTTTGAATTTAAAACAAAGTCATATAATTTTATTCTCGAAGAAAAGAAAGATGGAATTTATGTCTTCACAAAAAATGAAAAAGGATTTAAAAAATTCAGATATAAAATTAAAAGGGAAAAGGTAAAGGAAGATACCTTTATTTCTGCATGGGAAAAGTCCTTTGAATTTGAGATGATGAATCATATGATTTTATCAAAAGAAATAGAAGATGGGCTTATTTATATAAAGGATGAACATTTCCACAAAATTAAAGAGGGAAGAACTTATTACAGAAAAATTGGAAAAGAGGAACTTCTATCAGTTTTTCGTGAACTTAAAATAAAAGAAGAACTAATTTTAAAGGCAGAATCAAATTTAAAATGAGTAAACCTGAAAAACCTTTCCCTGTTAAGTTATTCACAGGAATTTTTTTTACAGATGAAAATTCACTTTTAAAGGCAAAAGAAGAATTAATAAAAGCGTTCGGGGAGATGGATTATGAAAGTGACATTTTTGATTTTGAGTTCACTTCTTATTATGAGAGGGAGATGGGTAAAGGGATTAAAAGAATTTTTTATTCCTTCAAGGATTTAATAGATCCTTCAAAAATAGTTGATATAAAGCATATAACATGGGAAATAGAAAGAAAACTTACGATTGATGGAAAAAGAAGGGTAAATATTGACCCTGGTTATATGGATTACTTTAAGGTTGTGCTTGCCTCCTTTAAAATGGGTGGATATAAAATTTATATTTCAAAGGGTGTATGGGCTGATATAACCTTATGGTACGAAAAAGGAAAATTCAAACCCCTTTTAACAGCCTTTCCTGATTTTAAGGAAAATATTTATGAGAAGGTTTTTCTTAAAATAAGAGAAAAATATAAGAGAAATTTGAAGGAGAAATTTTAAAAAACTATCGGTGAATGTATCTTTTTAAGAATTTTCTGATAAAGATGTAATCGCATTCCTTCACCTATCCACTTCTCCGAAAACAGGGTCTAAGGAACCTATAATTGCAACCATATCGGAGATTAAATGTCCCTTTAAAATCTCTTCTAAGATCTGTAAATTTGCGAAAGAAGGAGACCTTATATGCACCCTGTAAGGCTTTTTAGAACCATCAGAAACTATATAAACTCCAAATTCCCCCTTTGCACTCTCCACAGAAGCATAAACCTCTCCCGGGGGAACAGGAAAACCATCTGTAACTATAAGAAAATGATGTATCATCTCCTCTATTGAATGATAAATCTTATCCTTAGGAGGAGGAACAATTTTGTAATCCTTTATCAAAATATCTCCCTTAGGTATTTTTTTTATCGCCCCTTCTATTATTCTTATTGACCATCTCATCTCCTGTATCCTAACCATATACCTTGAATATACATCACCATCATAATAAACAGGAATATCAAATTCAATTTCTGAATAGAGAGAATAGGGGAAATTTTTTCTTACATCATATTTTATTCCAGAACCCCTTAAAACAGGACCTGTTACTCCATACTCAAGAGCCTTTTCAGGCGGAATTACTCCTATCCCTTTCGTCCTTCTACCAAAAATTAAACTTTTCTGTATCATTTCATCCATCTCATCTATTGCTTTATTTAACCCCTTTAAAAATTCTGCCAGATTTTCTAACCACCCATGGGGTATATCAGCAGCAACCCCACCTATCCTGAAAAAGGAGGGATTCATCCTCTGACCAGAAATTTCTTCAAAGAAATCCAGAATTTTTTCTCTCCAATCAAAGGCATACATAAAGGTTGTCATAAGCCCTAAGTCAAGTAAATGGGTTCCAAGCCACACAAGATGCGCAGCAATTCTCTGAAGCTCTCCTAAAATAATCCTTATATATTCAGCCCTTTCAGGAACATCTATCTTTAAAAGTTTTTCAACAGCCATTACATAAGCCCAGTTCTGAAGTAAAGAAGCTGTATAATCCATCCTGTCAGTCCATACCATTGCTTTCTGATAGGGCATATTTTCCATTATCTTTTCAGAACCCCTATGAAGAAATCCTATAACAGTTTCTGCTCTTTTAATCACTTCTCCATCTAAATAAATTTTCAATCGCATTACTCCGTGAGTTGCAGGATGCTGTGGGCCTATATTTAATTCAATTAATTCTTCCATCTAGTAAATATCCTCAAGTTCTGGTGGCAAAATTTCCTTTTCAAGAGTAAAATCCTTTCTTAAAGGATGTCCAGGGAAATTCTCCCATAAAAGTATCCTCTTTAAATTGGGATGATTTTCAAATTTTATACCAAACAAATCGTAAATCTCTCTTTCAAACCAGTTCGCAGCAGGATAAATTGATGTGATTGATGAAACAAAAGGATTATTTCTTTCCACCTCTGTCTTCACCCTTATTCTTTCATTTCTCAAAAAGGACAAAAAATGATAAATAACCTCAAATAAATTTCTCTCAAGATAATCACATGCAGTTATATCAAGAAGATAATCAAATATAAGCTCATAATCATATCTTAATTTTGTAACTGTTTTTATTAAATCCTCTTTTTTTATAATTATTGTCAGTATATCTCCTTTCTTTATCTGAAATTCTATATTTTCCTCCTTCAATTTTGATTCAATAAGTTCTATCAAATCTTTCATATTCTTTTTTGGATTTTTTCCTGCAGTTTTTGAATTGCATATAAAAGAGCATCGGGTCTGGGGGGACATCCAGGAACATAAATATCCACAGGGATTACATTATCAATACCCTTTAGAACAGAATAGCTCCTGTAATAGGGTCCTCCTGTTGAAGCACATATTCCCATTGATATAACCCATTTCGGTTCAGGCATCTGTTCATAGAGTCTTTTTATAACAGGGGTCATTTTTAATGTAACTGTTCCTGATACTATCAATAAATCTGCCTGTCTTGGAGAAGGTCTGAAAACCTCTGACCCAAATCTTGATAAATCAAAGATAGGGTCAGTTGAAGCCATCATCTCTATGGCACAGCAGGCAAGCCCAGAGGTTAGAGGCCATAAACTGTACTTTTTGCCCCAGTTTATCACATCTTCCACACGGGTTAGAACAAAAGGCGGAAAATTTTTCATTTTTAATTTTAAAAATCTTATAATCTTAAATTCAAATGGATAAAAGAAAAATAGTGTCCGGTCTCTTTGTCCTTCTTTCAATACTGGTTCTTTTCTTTATTTATGTATTCTTTACTGAATTTAAAATTTCAAGGAACAGATTTTATTACGAGGCAACTGTTCCTGATGCTTCATGGCTTGAAAGAGGAGATATTGTTACTCTCATGGGAATAAACATGGGAAGGGTTGAAAAACTATGGATTGAAGGGGATAAAGTAGTAATAAGATTTTTTATAGATGGTCTCAAATTGAAAGAGGGAGTGAAAATACAGGTTGAGAATCAGGGATTCTTAGGAAGAAAAAGACTCATAATAAAACAGGGAAATGGCCCTGAACTTCCTCCTGGAACACGTATTGAAGGAAAAACAGGATGGGATTTAGGAGACTTAATAACAGAGGGAAAAAATCTCCTTGATTCTCTTAATATTATTTTGAAAGGTGTAAAGGAACTCGTCATTAACTACAATAATACTGGAAATGAGATACAAAAAGAATTAAAAACCCTTTCTGTTCACCTTTCCCGATTTCTCAATACCTGGGAAAAAACAGGTGGAAATTTGAATGAACTTGCGAAAGATCTAAGGGAAATTTCTGTTTTGATAAAAAGGACCGATTCTATTTTAAAGGGTTTTGAAAAAAGTGAGGGAAGTCTTAAAAAGTTCATTTATGAGGATTCCACATACATAAAGATTAATTCAATTTTAACTGATATTAAAATACTTATAGAAGATATAAAAAAGAATCCGAGGAAATATCTTAAATTTTCAATTTTTTGATGAAATATATATGTGAAAACTGCGGGTATGAATCACCTAAATGGATGGGGAAATGTCCTTCTTGTGACGCATGGGACTCTTTTAAGGAACTAAAGGAAAAGAGGGAAAAACCATTTTCTGAAAGAGAGAAAATAATAAGATTTAATGATATAAGAACAGACGAAAGAATTTATATAAAAACAGAGATTTCTGAAATAGATAGGGTCCTTGGAGGCGGAATTGTTGAAGGTGGATTTTACCTTGTAGGAGGAGACCCTGGAATAGGGAAGACCACACTTTTGCTGGAAATAGCGGAGAAATTATCCGAAAAGAACAAAAAAGTGCTTTTTATTTCAGCTGAAGAATCAAAAGAACAGCTTAAAAGAAAAGCAGATAGAATAGGTGTGAAAGGAGAAAATATTTGGATTTCCCAGAATTCTGATATTTATGTAATTAAAGATGAGATAGAAGAACTTAAACCTGATCTTGTTATAATTGACTCAATTCAGACAGTTTATAATCCTGATAATCCCTCTTCACCAGGTAGTGTTTCTCAGGTAAAGGATGTTGGTTCCTTTTTTTTGAAGATTTCAAAAACAAAAAATATTTCAACCTTTTTAATAGGTCATGTTACAAAATCAGGTGAAATTGCAGGCCCCAGAACCTTAGAACATATGGTTGACTGTGTGCTATATCTTGAAGGGGAGAAAAAGGAAGGTCTTAGAATTTTAAGACCTTTTAAAAACAGATTTGGCTCAACAGAGGAAATAGGAATTTTTGAAATGACAGAAAAGGGACTTATAGAAATAAAAGACCCCTCAACTCTTTTTATATCAAATATAAGCTCTCCTGGAATATCCCTTTTCCCAATGATGGAGGGTAAAAGGGTCATAATGGTTGAAATACAGGCACTTGTTTCAAGGACTTTCTTTCCTGTCCCAAAGAGAGAATCTCAGGGCTTTGACTTAAGGAGACTTTCAATGATTTTAACCGTTATGGAAAAATATCTGAATTTACCCTTATATCAATATGATGTATATATAAATGTGGCTGGGGGAATAAGAATAACAGAAACAGCAGGTGACCTTCCCCTTGCTCTCGCTATTTTTTCCTCTTTTAAAAATAAAAAACTGCCTGATGGGTTTTTCAGTTTCGGAGAAATAGGACTTGCAGGAGAAATAAGAAATGTAAAGAATTCACTGAAAAGAATTCAAGAGGCACATAGAATTGGTTTTAAAAAAGGTATAATACCTTACACTTCCCAAAATTTTTCTGAAATTTTAAAAGCAAAAAAACTTGAAGAAGCAATAAGAAGTTTATTTCTATGATTGAATTTGTTTTTAAAATACTCAACAATTATTACCTCCATCTCACTATCATACTCCTTTTTATATTAATATTCCTTCTTATTATCATGATTTTGCGGAAGAAAAATAACATACCTTTATATATAATAGATTTTGATACCCTTAAAGATGAAAGATTCCTTGAATTATTTGTAAATAACCTCTTTGCCTTTAAAATTATATTACCACAAAATGATTTTGAAAAATTCAGGAATTTTGTTAAAGAACTTGATAATAAAGAAAAGGATAAATTTTTATATTACTTAAAAGAACTGGAATTTAAAAAGAAAAAGGGGAATTTAAAACTCACAAAGAAAAAATTTGAGGAAATTATCTTAAAGAAAAAAAAGAAAAATATAATAATCTCCGATAAAAAGAAAAAAGAAAAACTTGAAAGTGAAAATATTGATTTTGTTTATTTCCCTGAAATTACCAGAGTTTTCCATAAAAAAATTAAGATTGGAGAAATAATAAAATTAAAAATTGTTAAAAGGGGAAGGGTCTTTGATGAGGGTATAGGATACATACCTGACGGAACTCCTGTTTTTGTTAAGGGAGGAGCACATTATTTAGGACAGGAAATTAATGCAAAGATTATAAATTTCAAAGAAACCTATGCGGGCTTAATTTATGAAGGAGAAATAGTAAAGGAGGAAAAATTTTTTAGCCCAGAACCTCCTTGATTTTCGCAACTACCTTCTTTGCTTCAATTCTTGCAAGTCCAAGATTCTGTATTTTACCAGCAAGAACAAGCGCAAAGTAAATTTCTTCATTAACAGGTCTTACAAGAATGGTGTATCTATCTGTGGTGAAAAATATCTCTTTAATTTCACCACCTTCAAAACTATCTGAAGCTCTTTTTATAACACCTATTATATTTGCAATTTCTGCATCAGCAACAGCAGGATCAAACTGTGCTTCCCTTACATGTTGGGAAAGAGCAATTCCATCATTCCCAATACAGGAGGCATAAACAGCCCCCTCCACACGGAGTACAATTTCTTCAAGTGCTGAACCAAGAGTCATTTTTATTAAAATTTTTTAAAAGAGGATTTGAACCAGGGCTATATTTTATCAAATCAGACCAGAATTTTTCAAAAATTTAAAGCAAATTTAAATTATAGAAAATAAAATCTTATAATTTTATATTGGAGCAAAACTGGAGTTCAAGTCTCTTTAAAAGGGGAGGTTTTGTTATGGCTGTATATAAAAAAATAGAAATAGTTGGAACAAGTAAAAACTCAATAGAAGAAGCTATAAAAGAAGCTATAAAGAGAGCCTCTAAGACTATTAGAAATCTTAAATGGTTTGAGATAAAAGAAATAAGAGGTTCCATAGAAGAGGGTAGTCCAGGTGAATTTCAGGTTGTGCTTCAGGTGGCATTCAGGATTGAGGAAAGTGAAAAATTATGATATTATTACTTCTTTTATCTATTACCTGGCAGATTGTAAAAGTTGATACAGCAGGTGATGTAGGTTCCTTTTCTTCTCTTGTCCTTAGAAATTTTGAAATCCACATAGCTTATTATGATTCTAAAGGCAATCTCATAAAATATGCTTATTCAGAAGACTTTGGAGTTACCTGGGGCTTTGACACTGTTTTAACTTTTGGGGCAGGGAACAGTTTAAGATGGCTTAGTATGGCTCTTGATAAAAATGGAAATCCTCATATTGCCTATAGTGATAACCAGAATACTGATTTGTATCATGTATATTATGATGGAACCAGCTGGATTAATGAATCCGTGGATGCAGAGGGTGATATAGGTAATTTCTGTTCAATATTTATAGATGATAGTGATCACATACATATTGCCTATAGGAGGTTGATTCCGAGAGCGCTAAAATATGCTTTTAAAAGAGATGTTTGGCAAACTGAAGTTGTGGATGCCGTAAGAGCTCAAGGGATTGATATTGCTGTACATAACAATAAAGTTCATATTACATATTGGGATACACAGAATAACAAGTTAAAATATGCAAGAGGGAGTTTTGGTAACTGGATGATTTATGATGTAGAAGGTAATAACACAAATACAGGAAGACAATCTTCTGTGTCCGTTGATTCACTTGGAATTCCTCATATATCCTATTTTAGATACCAAGGAGCAACAGGTTTAAAGTATGCATTTTTAAATGGAAGTGTCTTTGATACCTTCTATCTTGATTCCTTTAAGGCAGGACTATTTCCAGCTGAGGGACAATGGAGTTCTATTAAGTTGGGTCCCCTTGACTCTCTATGGATATCGTATTATGATGATAATATAGGGGGTTTAAAGGTATTAAAAAGAGGAGAACTCAAATGGGATACCTTAATTGTAGATTCTCTGGGAGATGTGGGAAGGTATTGTGCTTTAGACCTTAATCCTTATGGTGAGCCTGTAATAAGTTATTATGATGCTACCAATGGAGATTTAAAATTAGCAATAGGGAAGCGTCCGGATACTTCTCCTCCCGGACCTCCTGAGAATTTAAGAGCAAATGGAAGTAATCCGTCTCCTTGGAACAATACAGGAGTATTTGAGTTAACATGGGTTACCCCTTTTGACCCCTCAGGAATAAGGAGAGGACTTTATAAGTTATATTCACCGCCAAGTTTTAATTTTGATACAACAGGTTCTCTAAAAGCATATTCACCTGATACTGTGGTTATTACTCAACAGGGTGTTATTGATTTATATATGTGGTTTGAAGATAATGCAGGGAATGTGGATTTTAATAATAATTCTCTTGTGGTACTTAGATATGATGCAGTTCTTCCACAGGGTTCTAATGTGAATATACCCTTTAAGTATTCAAATACAGCACAGTTCACTGTTACATGGACAAAAGGCACTGATTATGGTATTGTTCCTTCAGGAATTAAAAGTTTCAATGTTTATTATAAGGATGGAGAAAATCCCTGGCAGACATTTCTTTTAGATTATCCTGATACCTTTGCGGTATTTAACGGTGTTGATGGACACAGATATTATTTTGAGTCAGTTGCCATAGATTCTGCTTCTAATACAGAACCCCGTCTTTATGTTTTCGAGGATACCGTTAAGGTGGATCTTACTCCGCCTTCTGCTCCAATAGATTTATCTGTTTATCCTTCTACATGGACTCAGGATTCAATATTTATATTTACATGGAATGAGCCTCTTGATTTTACAGGAATAAAGGATAGGTTTTATAAACTTTTGAACCCACCGATAGGGGCTAATGATTTTGATGGTGTATTGCAGGGTAGTCCTGATACTATCAAAATTTTAAAGGAAGGTACTCTCTCTGTATACCTATGGTTTTCAGATTCTGCTGGAAATTCAGGATGGCAAAATTACGGAAATATAAGTATTAAAAGAGACACATCAAGACCCTTCAATTCAGTTGTAAATATTTTACCCTTATATATAAATCAAACTACATTTACGATCGAATGGTCAAAGGGAAATGACAATGTATCAGGAATTTTCTCCTATGACCTTTATTATAAAGTAAAAGGAGGAAATTGGAATTTATATCAAAGTAACATATCTGATACTTTTATAAGTTTTAATTTTTCAATAGTTGATACCATGTATTATTTTGAGGTTGTAGCAAAGGATAGTGCAGGTAATTTAGAGATTATCTCAGGAATTCCTGAGGATTCGGTTTTTGTGGATGTTTCGGCACCTGATCCTCCTCAAAATCTTCTTGCAAATGGTTCAAATCCTTCTCCCTGGAGTTTTGATTCTATCTTTGTTTTGACATGGATAAATCCTCAGGAGCCAAATGGAATTTTAAAAGCGCTCTATAAAATAGGATCAAAACCCCAGTCAAATTTTGATACAACAGGTTCATTAAAGCCTTTTCCTCCTGATACTGTATATACTACCATAGAGGGTGGTGTTTGGCTTTACATGTGGTTGGTAGACGGATTGGGTAATTTAGATTATAGAAAAAGGGATTCTGTTCTTTTAAGGCATGACCATACTCCTCCTTATGGTGCTGTAATTGAGGTTCCGCTTTATTCAAATAAGGACACGGTTTTGATAAGTTGGACACAGGCTCAGGACCAGGGTGGTTCGGGTATAAGAGGATATGATATCTATTATAAAGATGGAAGTGGACCTTGGAATTTATTGATAAATGATACCAATTCCCTAAATGCATTATTTGTGGGACTTGATGGACATAAGTATTACTTTGAAGCAGTTTCAAGGGATTCAGCAGGAAATTTAGAGATTCAAAATATGCTTCCTGAAGATTCAATTATATTTGATTTGACTCCCCCTTCAATAATTTCAATTAATCCACCAGACGGAGCTCAAAACGTGCCTGCAAATACTGATATAATAATTACTTTTTCAGAAAAACTTAAGACTTCCACTGTTTCAGATACCAACTTTGAGATAGAGGGGAAAATAAGCGGATTTCATAATTTTTCATTAATTTATGATTCCTTAAATTATACTGTTACTCTTTCACTTCAAACGGGATTTGCCTCCCAGGAAACAGTTTCTGTAAAAGTATCCAGGAATATAAAGGACCTTGCAGATAATCCCTTACAAGGTCAAAATCAATTTTTCTTTGTTACCGAGATAGTGCCTGACACAGAGGGACCTTTATGTGTTACTTCGATTAGTCCTGCCTCTCCTGAGCCCTTCAATTATCTTTATTTATACGCTTTTGTATCAGATACAGGTTATGGAAATTCAAAGATTGTTTATGCAGAGATGTTTATAGATTTAATAGGTCCTGATAGCACAGGTATTCCTCTTGACCCTGTTGACGGAAGTTATGATGAAAATACCGAGTATGTGCATAAGAAGATAGACCTTGCTCCTTATGGCTTTAAACCGGGTGAAACTCATTATATATTTGTTCACGCTAAGGATATAACCGGAAACTTTGGACCATTTGATACAATTATGTTTACAGTTTCACCTGATGACGATACCTTACCCCCTGTATTTCTTTCCTTTACACAGGATACATTTATGCCAGGGGCTTCTTTCTATATAAAGGGTATTATACAGGACCCCTCAGAAGTTTACGATGAATCCACTGGTTCTGATGGACAGGGTGTTTATATATGGTGGGATACTGATGGAGAAATAGATACCACCTACAAGGAGTTACAGCTTGATAGGATAAGTGGTGATACCTTTAGGACTATTAATCAAATTACAGGTCCAAATTCTGGAGAGATTGTATATAAAGTCTATGCTCATGATAATGATTTTGATACAGAACATCCTCTTGATAGAACAAAAGGTTCAAGCCAACTTTTCAAAATTGTGTTTTATTCTCCAATGGTTGTAGAGCTTTCACATTCCCCGGATATAGTTTATATCGGTGACAGTTTAAATGTTAGAATCACTGCCAATCTTCCCTTTACTTATCCTCCTCTTTGCAGTTTGGTTACCTCAAAGGGTAGTTTAAAAGAAGAGATACCTGTTTTTAAAGGGTCCGAGAATGAATATATAGGTAAAATAATTACTTCTGGAGCGGATATAGGTAAGGCAAGGATTGTTGCATATTATTATGATTTTGGAAAATTGAAAAGGGAAGAAGACACGGTTTTAATCAAAGCAAAGGGAGAGTTTATGCCTGAAAATACCGTGTATGTATGGCCAAACCCTGCGGGTAATGAGGGTAATTTCCATTTTTATATCAATCAGAATGCAAAAGTTAAAGTTGAAATTTTTGATATAAGAGGTAAAAAGATTATGGAAAGTTCTGGTGTATTTAAAGGTGGTTTAAAACCGCATACTATAAATTCAAATGCTATAAAGCTTAATTTAAGAAACCTTGCTCCAGGAATCTATATATTCAGGTTAAGAGCCGAGGCTATTGACACCGATGAGAAGAAAACAGTAATAAAAAAATTTGCAATAGTGAGGTGATAATATGTTGGGTTTATTAATTAACATTTTATTTTTCTCCGTAGGAGCAAAGTTCCTTACTCTTGGAATCGGAGCAAGAGAAATAGCCATGGGTTCTATAGGTTCTGTTCTTGTAAGGGATGCTAATGCGACGTACTTTAATCCTGCTCTTTTATCCTTTGTAAAGGTTGGCAATCTATCCACTATGCATTCAGATTATCTTCTTGATATGAGAATGGAAAGTTTCAGCTTATCGCATCCTTTTGGAAAAATTTTTACTGGTCTCAACTTTTATGGACTTTTTGTTTCAGAACTTGAAGGGAGAACAGGACCTTCTGAAACATTTACACCCTTTAGCGCCTCCTTTTTAAATACAAGTTTTTCATCTTCTGCCCTTTTATTCAGAAATCTGAGTGTCGGGGTTACTTTTAAAAATGTTTACGAGAGAATCGATACCTTCAGTTCTTCATCTTTTGCTTTTGATATGGGTTTTGTTTATCAACCTGAAAAGTCCTATTTTGAAATAGGAGGTGTTATTTCAAACATAGGGGGGAAACTAAGATTAAAGTCCGAAAATTTTGAATTACCCTCCTCCTTTAAAATAGGAACTGGATTTTATTACAGAAATATTAAATTTGCTATTGAAATTTTTAAGATCTTTAAAGAAAACACGGAATTTAAGATAGGAGGAGAATACACCATTAAAGAGATTCTTTCAATCAGAGGAGGTTATATAACAGGTTATTCACAAACTTCTTCTCTGGCAGGTTTTGCTACAGGCTTTGGAATTAAATACCGCAATTTTAACTTTGATTATGCCTTTCAGCCTTACGGTGATTTGGGTAACGTTCATAGAGTGAGTGTGGGATTTGCCTTCGCACCTTTAAGAATAAAGCTACCAGAGAGGAAAAAAATACAAGAACCTAAGATAGAGAAAGAAAAAATTGTTAGAAAGGGGTTAATGGAAAAAACCATCTTCAATCTGGATTCCCTTTATACTCTTGCCTTACAGGAATTTAATAACAAAAACCTTTTTTTATCTCTTGAGCTTTTCTTCAAAATTGTATATATTAGAGACGATTTTAAAGAAGCACTCAAGTATTTTGATACAATTAAAGAAGAATTGATAAAGAGCAAAATCGAATTTGTTATGAAAGAATATAAAAAAGAACTTGATAGAGAAAACCTACTTGACGCCTATGCGGTTTTAAGAAAATCTTATGATAATCTAAAGAATGAAATCTTAAGCAATAAGATGGTTGAAATTGAAAATTCTATAATCAGAAAAAGCAGGTTAAACAAAACAGAAAGTGAAATCCTTAAAAACGCTCTTGTTTTTTATTCCTATAAGGAATATAAGAAAGCTTTAAGTGAATTTAAAAAAATATCTAATAACACCGTGATAAACAATTTCATTTCGGTCTGCGAGGAAAAAAGAGAAAGGCTTATTGGGTCCTTAAAAAGAGACCTTGAATTTTATTTAAGAAATGAAAATTTTGAGAAAGCATACAGAGTTATAAAAAAACTTGAAGAAGAAGGATATTACAGCCCTGAATTTATGGTTACAAAGGCACGTGTAGAAAAAAAACTTGAACAAAAATCACTTAGTTTTTTAGAACAAGCAAAAATTTATAAAAAAAGCGGAAACTACATAGATGCTCTTATCTTGATTTCAAGAATTGAAGAACTTTATTCTATCAAAGAGGCTGAAGAACTTGAAAAAGAAATTTTGGATAATTTTAAAAATAATAAAGAACTTTATGAAAAACTAATGGAAAAAGCTATCCTTCTTTTTAGCGAAGGAAAAACAGACGATGCCCTTTTACTATGGAAAAAAGCCGAAAAAATTGGTATAAAGGATAAAAGACTTGAATATGTAAAAATATTGCAGGACCTATCTTAAAAGCAAGGAGAAAAAAATGAAACTGTTTGTGTTTGGGCTTGACGGTGTTCCCTTTGATTTTTTTGATGAAAAATTAAAGGAGGTATTACCCAACATAAGAGAACTTATGGAAAATTCTCAATATGGAATCCTTAAAAGTATAACTCCTCCAATTACTGTTCCTGCCTGGACATGTATGCTTTCAGGAAAAGCACCAGGAGACCTTGGAATATACGGTTTTAGAAACAGAAAACCCGATGACTATAAACTATCTGTTATAACTTCAGGAGATGTTAAAACAGATACGGTTTTTGAAATACTTTCTAAAAGAGGAAAGAAAGTTATAGCGATAGGGGTTCCACCTTCATATCCTCCAAAACCATTAAAGGGAATAAGAATTTCCTGTTTTTTGACACCCGGATCAAAAAGCGAATATGTTTATCCAAAAGAAATTAAAAGGGAAATAGAAGAAAAATTTGGAGAATATATATTTGATGTAAGGGAATTTAGAACCGATAATAAGGACTGGTTGAAAGAGGAAATCTATAAATTAACAGAGCAGAGATTTGAGGTTGTTAAGCATTTTCTTAAAACGAGGGAATGGGATTTATTCTTTTTTGTTGAAATGGGAACAGACAGGATACACCATGGATTCTGGAGATTCTTTGATAAAAATCATAAACTATATGAAAAGGGTAATAAGTATGAAAATGTAATCCCTGAATATTACAAATTCCTTGACAGAAAAATAGGAGAAATTCTTGAAGATTTACCTTCTGACACATGGGTTATGATTCTTTCAGACCATGGTGCAAAAAAAATTGAGGGATGTATTGCTGTTAACGAATTTCTAATTAAAGAGGGGGTTCTTAAATTAAAGGAAAATCCAAAGGGGAAAGTGCGTCTTGAACCTGAGATGATTGATTTTAAAAATACCTATGCATATGGGGAGGGTGGTTATTATGCAAGAGTTTTTTTAAATGTTAAGGGAAGAGAAAGGGAAGGAATTGTTGAGAAAAGGGATTATGAAAAGGTAAGAAAAGAATTAAAGGAGATGTTTGAATCCTTAAAGGATGAAGAGGGAAACAATATAGGGACAAAGGCATACTACCCTGAAGAAATTTATCCAGAAATAAAAGGATTTCCCCCTGACCTTATTGTAATATTTGGGGACCTTGATTACAGAAGTGTGGGGTCCGTTGGAATAAATAAAATTTACACCCTTGAAAACGATACAGGGCCTGATGATGCAAACCATTCCTATGAAGGAATTTATATAATTAAAAGCCCTGATAATAAAATAAAGGGAAGGAAGGATGCTGAAATCTACGACATAGCAAGCACAATTTTAAAGATATTCCAAATTGAAGAAGATGTAATAACTCCCAACAGGGGAAAGAGTTTGATTTAAAAATTGGATGGAGGAGAAACCTAAATTAAGATATTTTGATGTAATTCCTGATAGAAGGGGATTTATTATAAAAGATCCCCTTTCAATTTCAAAGGAAATGCTCCTTTCAAGGGAAAGTTTTCTTTTATTATCACTCATAGATGGTAATAATACAATAAATGATATAAAGATGAAATTTTTAAAAATAACAGGAATTCTTTTATCTGATATTGAGATTATAAGTTTTATAGAAAAACTCGATGAAAATTTTATCCTTTATAATGAAAGGTTTTTAAAGAAAATAGAAGAGGAAAAGAATAAGATAAAGAAAAGTGAATTTAAGGAAATAAAAAACTATTATGATATCCATGAATTAGAAAAAGTGTTTAACGAAAGAAGCCAAGAGATTAGAGAAGATATCAAGGGAATGATAATTCCCCATATTGATATAAAGGTTGCTCTTGACACATACATAAGGGCTTTTTCATATCTTAAAAATGTAAAGGAAAAAATCATATTTATCTTTGGAGTTCCTCATTTCTGGTATGAAATTCCCTTTTCAATATCCTCAAAAAATTTTAAAGTTGATAATAAAATTATTGAAAGTGATTTTAATTTAATAGAGAAAATAAACTCAAACTTTGAATATGATATAACAGAAGATTATCTTTCCTTTAAAAATGAACATTCTATTGATTTCCCTATTATTCTTATAAGTTTTCTTAAAGAAAAAAAGAAGGTTATAGCTTCCCTTGTATCTGAAAATCAAAAGGAAAATCTTATAAAAATAAAGGAAAAAATTTTGAAGGCAATTAAAGATTTTAAAAATGATATATTTTTTATTTCAAGCATTGATTTATCCCATACAGGGAAAAAATTCGGAGATGAAAAAAACTATGATCCTGAAGAAATTGATAAAACCTATCTTGAATGTCTCGTTAAATTAAAAAATGAAGAAGGGGGATTTGACTTACTTGAAAAAAATAAAAACAAAACAAGAATTGATGGAAAAAACACAAACTTTTTATTTATAGGAATTTTAAAGGAACTCGGGGTCCAAAAGGGAGAGATTATAGATTATAGAAAATATTATGAAAAGTTAACAGACTCAACTGTAAGCTATTCCCTTATTGTATTTAAATAAAATTCAACTTTGACTTCCTTGAAAACCTTAGATTTAAATTGTATAATAATTTCACGGGTTAAATTCCCTTTTAAAACTAATTTAGAAAAATGACACAACTTGAATTTGCAAAAAAGGGAAAAATTACTGATGAGATGTTTTTTGTGGCTGAAGATGAAGGTAAAAGGCCGGAGGAGATCAGAGAGCTTGTTGCCTCAGGAAAAGTTGTTATTCCAAGGAATAAAAACCACAAAAATTTAAGGAAATTCTGTGGAATCGGGGAAGGTTTAAAGGTAAAGATAAATACAAATATAGGAACCTCCTATGAGTATGTTAATATTGAAGAAGAAATTGAAAAGGCAAAAATTGCAATTGAATACGGGACAGATACTCTGATGGATCTCTCAACAGGTGGAGACCTGGAATTGATAAGAGAGAAGATACTTGAAATCTGCACGGTTCCGCTTGGGACAGTTCCTATTTATGAAGCTGAATTTAAGGTTGCAAAAGAAAAGGGGTCAATCTATGAAATGACTGCTGAGGATTTATTTGAGGTTATTGAAAAACACGGGAAACAGGGGGTTGATTATATCACGGTTCACTGTGGAATCACATGGGAAACACTTAAAAGATATCAGAATTCAGATAGATTGACAGGTATTGTATCAAGAGGTGGGGGATTAATTGCTGCCTGGATGTTTGAAAACAAAGAAGAAAATCCTCTTTATAAGTATTTTGACAGATTGCTTGATATTGCAAGGGAATATGATATGACCCTTTCCTTGGGAGATGGATTAAGACCCGGTTCTTTACATGATGCAACAGATAGAGCTCAAATAGCAGAACTCCTTATAATAGGTGAACTTGTTCAAAAAGCAAGAAAGAAGGGTGTTCAGGTAATGGTGGAAGGTCCGGGGCACATTCCTTTAAATGAAATCCAAACAAATATTCAAATTCAGAAAAAACTTACAAATTACGCTCCCTTTTATATTTTAGGAATTCTTCCTACTGATATAGCAGCAGGTTTTGACCATATAGCAGGTGCAATAGGAGGTGCACTTGCAGGATGGTATGGAGCAGATATGCTATGTTATTTGACTCCTGCAGAACATTTAGGTCTTCCCACCCTTTTCCATGTAAAACAGGGGGTAATTGCCTTTAAAATTGCTGCACATATTGCGGATATTGCAAGAGGAAACAAAGAGGCAATTGAAAGAAATAAAAAAATGAGTGAGGCAAGGTACAGACTGGATTGGGAAAAGCAATTCGAACTCGCCTTATATCCAGAGGAAGCAAGAAAAATATTTAATGAGAGAAAAAGTAAAACAGTAGCCTGCTCAATGTGCGGTCCCTTCTGCCCTATGAATCTTGTTGAAGAAACCTTAAGAAAAAATAAAAGAAAAGAACTACAGGATAAAAAAACAAAGATAAAAGTTTAGAGTATTTATTTTGTAAGAATAAACCCAAAGATTTTCACTCCTCCATGAAATATTTTCCTTTTCCATTTGATTTTGAAATCTCTCCTATATTTTCTTACAAGATCCATCCTTGCTGTTATTATACCTATTTTCCCTTCATTTGATAGAACCTTCTCTGCTTCTTCAAAAAATTTCCTCATAACTCCTTTTTCTTCTTCACCGATTCTTACCCTCAAACCATAAGGAGGATTAAAGGCAATATAATCTATTCTTTTGAATACCTTTGAAAGATTACATGCATCAAGATTTATAAATTTCACATAATCAAGAACCCCTGCCTTTTTAGCATTTTCTCTTGCTCCCTTTAAAAATTCAATATTAATATCAGAACCAAATATTTTTAAATTTTTTTCCCTTTCTCCTGTTTTCAAAAAATCCTCCCTTTTTAAGTCCTCAAAGGATTTTAATTTAAAAATCAAAAAATCGTCCCTTAAGTGACAGGGAGAAATATTTTTTGCCCACATTGCACACTCTATTGGAATTGTCCCTCCACCTGTCATTGGGTCAAGAAAAACTTTATTTTCTTTAATTTTCATTTTTTTTATTAAAGCTGAGGCAATGTTTCCTTTTATAGGTGCAGGATGGTTAAAAACCCTGTATCTTCTTATATGCATTGCCTCTTTACCTGTTAAATCAATCCAAAAGGTTATATATCTTTCCGAGATATCACACCTCAATATAAAATCAGGTTTTTCAAGATTACAGGAAGGGGTATAATTTAGTTCTTCTTTTATTTTAGAAATAAGCCATTTTCCAACTTCTGCCTCTATCTCTTTTTTTGAAAGTTTGATTTTATTATTCCTCTTTTTACATCGGACAGCAATTGAAAGGTCCTTTTTATAAAATTCATTTATACTTAGAGAAAAAAAATAATCTTTTAGTTTATTTAAATCAAGTTCAAATACACCGAGAAGAATTCCTATTCTCTCCGCTGTTCTTAAACCGAAGAAAACCTCTGGAATTCTACATAATTCCACATCCTTAACAAAAACCCTTGCTCTGAATTCAAAGGGATTGATCTTTACCTCTTTATCCTTCAAAATCTCCTTTACTTCTTCTTTTGTAATATCTTCTATACCAACAGATGTTGTAATATAAAGATTAAGAAGATTTGCCGGGCTCCCTCTTGTTTTCAGTTTAATTAAAATTCAGGAACCTTTTCTTTAAATTCTTTGAGCTTTGGGATAAGTCCCTCTGCCTGAACTTCTCCGTAAGGTGTTATAACCTGTGCTTTTCCTACTACTTTAAAGGCAGAAGTATACTCTGTCAATTGGCATATTATTACCTCACCACTGGAGAGAATTTCTGTATGGGAAACTCTCGTCTGCATACCTCTTGTAAGTCCCATAACTCTTACTCCGTCTTCAAGCGCTTTTATAATAATATATGGATTCCCATGCACAGGGGTTCTTTCATCAGATATATTCTTTTTTTGGATTTGTTCTCTTTTAGTTCCTTCTTCATAATTTAACATAACTTTTCCCTCCTTTTTATATTCTTGCTTTTAAAAGCTTAAATCTTTCAAGATAGGGAGCCCGGTTCATCTATAATTATAGTTTATTTTTAATAAACTCTGCAAGCACCTTTAAACTTCTTTTACTTACAAACCTCATTTTCTTTTTTTTACTTTTCATTCTTGGGACATCAGGAAAAAGGGAAAGATTTATATTCATTGGAGAAAACCTTTTTGGGTCAGAAGAAGTTACATAATTTATAAGTGCTCCTATAGCTGTCTCCTTTGGAAAAATTACTTTTTCTTTATTTTTACTCATCATAAAGGCATTTATTCCTGCCACCAGCCCAGAAGCTACTGCTTCTGTATAACCCTCTGTTCCTGAAATCTGACCTGCAAAAAATATTCTACTTTCTTTTTTTAAACTCAAATCAGGGTTTAAAAGCTTTGGACCAAGAATATAAGAGTTCCTGTGAACAGCTCCATATCTTATAAATTCTGCTTTTTCAAGTCCAGGAATCAGTCTGAAAACTCTCTCCTGTTCTTTAATCTTAAGTTGAGTCTGAAATCCAACAAGAGAAAAGGCGGAACCCTCCATATCTTCTCTTCTTAACTGAACACAGGCATAGGGAATCTCACCTTTTCTTGGGTCAATAATTCCATCAGGTCTTAAAGGACCAAATCTCAAAGTATCAAATCCCCTTTTTGCCATCTCTTCTATGGGAAGACATCCTTCAAAAAATTTGATTTCCCTCTCAAATTCATGGGGCTTATGAATTTCAGCACTAACAAGTGCTTCCCAGAATCTTTTATATTCTTCTTCATTCATAACAGCATTTAAATAACCTTCCTCATCCCATCCGTGTCTATCCTTAAAGAAAAGCCTACTCATATCAAGAGAATCAGCTGAAACAATAGGAGATAGAGCATCATAAAAATAAAAGAAATCACTTCCCGTAATTCTTTTAACTTCTTCAGCAAATTCCCCTTCTGTTAAAGGACCTGTTGCAATTATAACAATTCCATCATCAGGAATCTTTTTAACTTCTTCTCTTCTTACTTCAATATTAGGATGATTCTCAATTATTTCTGTGAGATATCTTGAAAACTTTTCTCTATCAACTGTTAAAGCTTTTCCACCCGGAAGTGAAAATTTAAAGGCAGATTCTATTACAATTGAACCAAGCCTCCTGAGTTCTTCCTTTAAAAGTCCATGAGGATGTATTATTTCCTTTGATTTAAAAGAATTTGAACATACAAGTTCTGCAAAATAACCTGTCTTATGAGCAGGTGTTTGAGATAAAGGTCTTTTTTCATAAAAAATAACCTTTCCCCCTCTTCTTGCAATTTGCCAGACTGCCTCTGTGCCTGCTAATCCTCCCCCAATAACATATATCTTATCACTCATCTGTAATAAAGTTATCAATAAGCTTCAAGGGCACTTCCTCAAAGAATTCATTTATTCGGGGTAAATTTTTAAAATTATTAGAAATTTTTAAAGTGCTTGTCAAACAAAAAGTAGAAGTTTTAAAATGATTACCTATCAAAACAAGAGGGTATGTGCCTACTTTATTTATTATCTTATCCTCATAAACAGCATCAGCACCAAAGATTATTGCCTGAATACTTGGAATCAATTTTGTCACATAAAGGTCAGGAATAAGCTCAGCCTCAAAACCTATCCTTTTAAGCTCCTTAAAGGTGAGCCTTCCTTCATCTCCTGGTCTTGATTCTGTGCAATAAATTTTAAAATCAATCCCCCTTTTTCTTAACTCTCTCAATACCTTTATCACAGTTGAACTTCTTGAATGTGTAAGAAGTGTTTTTTTATCCTTTAATAAAGGATATATTTTTAAAGATATTTTTTTAGGCGCCTCTTCAACCTTTCTTGTTAGATCAATTAAGAAATCCTTGATTTTTTCCTCAGGTACTTTAACTGTTTCTTCCATCAATTTATAAAAAACAGCCATTGAGGGGTGGACCTCTATAATCTTGGAAACTGCCTTTAAAAACTCCTCTTTCTCAATTTTCTTTCTCAGGGTCAAAACCCCTTTTAAAAAAGTTAAAAGAAGCTCCTCACTCCCTGATTTGAAATCCTTTAAGATTTTATGAACAATTGATTCCATAAAAGAAAAAAAGCGGGTGACGGGAGTCGAACCCGCAACCCCCGGCTTGGAAGGCCGGTGCTCTTCCGATTGAGCTACACCCGCATATTAAAAGTCCCCTTACAATGGGAGGGGAGGGATTCGAACCCCCGAAGGCATAAGCCAGCGGGTTTACAGCCCGCCCCCTTTGACCGCTTGGGTACCCTCCCATAGCAAAAGCCGGGGGAGGGATTTGAACCCACGACCTGCTGATTACAAATCAGCTGCTCTACCGCTGAGCTACCCCGGCAGGTTTATATTATAAAGGAAAAAATTGAATCTTTTCAAGATTAAAATATATTTATAGCACTTTTACTCCTGGTTCTGTTTCCTTCTCTGTGGTTAATATTATAGTATTACCATCTTTATCCTCTGCAGCCAGAAGCATCCCTTCTGATAAAATTCCCTTTATTTTTCTTGGCTTTAAATTTGCTACAATTATAATATTTTTTCCCTTTAATTCCTCTTTCTTATAATGTTTTTTTATTCCTGCAACAATTATTCTCACCCTTTCACCTGTATCAACTTCAAGTTTATATAAATTATCGGCACCCTCAATATCATAGACATTTAAAACCTTACCGACAACAAGTTTAACACTTCTGAATTCTTCATAGGTAATGTATTTTTCTTTGGCTTCTTCCTTTTTCTTTTCAATAAGTTCTTCCTTGATCTTTTCCTTCACTCTCGGAAACAATATAGGTGGCATTTTCAAAATCTCACCTTCATTTAAAAAGGGATTTTTAGCTTCATTTAAGGAAGGTTCTTTTAAATTAAATGAATCCCTCAATACCTCCATCTTAAAAGGTAAGTAGGGATATAAAAGAACAGAGAGCAATTTTATTGCGGAAAGGGAATTGTAAATAATCTTTCCTCCTTCTTCCTTATCCTTTTTGAGAACATCCCAGGGTTTTGTAAAGTCAATGTATCTATTAACTTCCTGGGCAATTTCAATTATTTCCTGCAGGGCTAACCTTAACTTGAAGTTATTAAGATTTTCTTCAATATTTTTAAGTTTTGAATTAATAACTTCCCACATCCTATTTTCATATTCTCCCTCTATTTTCTTTTTCGGAACCCTTAAGGAAAAATATATATCAAATAATCTGAAAACTCTTGAAACAAGATTTCCTATATCATTGGCAAGATATGTATCGCATTCATTTTCAAAATCTTCAATGGAAAACTCAGAGTCCTTTGTCTCAGGCAAAATCCTTGCCACACCGAACCTCACATAATCCGGAGGATACCTTTCAAGAAAATCATCAAGCCATAAAGCTATTCCCCTTGAAGTTGACATCTTTCCACCCTTCATAACAAGATACTGATTTGCTGGAATTTCGTCAGGAAGAATATATTCACCATGGGCAATGAGCATGGCAGGCCATATGACAGCATGAAATACAATATTGTCCTTACCCAGAAAATGAATAAGCCTTACTTCTTTATTTTTCCACCAATTTTCCCAGTTTTCTCCACTTTTTAAGCACCATTCCTGTGTTATTGAAATATAACCTATGGGAGCATCAAACCATACATATAAAACCTTTCCCTTTGCCTCCTCTAAGGGAACAGGAACACCCCATGATAGGTCTCTTGTTATTGACCTTGCCTTCAAACCCTCCTTAACCCATGAAAGAGCAAAATTTCTAACAAAATCCTTCCAATTTTTTTTCTCTTCAAGCCATCTCTGCAAATCATCCTTTAATTTTGGTAAAAGAAAATAATAATTAAAGGTATCCTTTAAAAAGGGGGTATTACCGCAAATTTTACATTTGGGATTTAAAAGTTCAAAGGCTTCAAGCCATCTTCCGCAACTTTCACACTGATCGCCCCTTGCTTCTTCCCCCTTACAATAAGGACATATACCTTCAATATACCTGTCAGGTAAAAATCTTTTGCAATTTTCACAATAATAATTCTTCTCTTTTCTTTTCTCTATATACCCTTTCTCATAAATCTTTAAAAAAAATTCCTGAGAAAGTTTTTTATGATGCTCTTTTGAGGTCCTTCCGAAATAATTAAAAGAAATCCCAAGTTTTTCAAAGGAATTTTTTATTATCCAATAGTAATAATCAACAAGCTCGGAAGGTGTCTTATTTTCCTTTTCAGCACTTATTGTGATAGGCACACCATGCTCATCTGTTCCGCATATATGAATAACCCTCTTCCCTTTCATTCTTAGGTATCTTACATAAATATCAGCAGGGAGATAACAACCCGCTATATGCCCCAGGTGTAAGGGACCATTTGCATAAGGCAAGGCAGATGTAACAAGTATTTTTTCCATAGAAAAATTATAAAGAAAAAAATAAACTCAAAACAAAACTTGGAATCCTCTCTCCTTCATTAAAATCTCTATATTTCCTGCAAATCATTGAGATAAACTAAATATATGATAAATGGCTTTCCTTAGCATCTTTTCCTCAAAATAAACAGAGGGCACAAAGGATAAAACATTGTGTTTTTCTCCTTCAAGGAGTGTTAAAAAACCCTTTTCAATAAGAAATTTCCAGACCTTTAAAGCAAACCTTTCCTCTTTAAAATCAATTCCCCAAATTAACCCCTTTCCCCTTATATCTTTAATTTTTTCAGAATTTTTTAATTTTAATAAATATTCCTCAAAAATCTTTTCCTTTTCTTTAACAACTTCAACGGGTTTTTCTCTTTTATAAAGTTCAAGAAAAGCAAGAGAAGAAATAATTGAAAGGGGGTGTGTTAAAAAGGTTGTTGCGTAAAGAGGATCTCCTTTAATTTTCCATATATTCATAATTTCCCTCCTACCCACACATGCGGATATTGGGAAACCGCCTCCCAAAGCCTTCCCCAGACACAAAATATCAGGAAAATCAATTTCATATTGAAAACAGAAATCTTTACCTGTCCTTGAAAAACCTGTAAATATTTCATCAACAATAAAAAGAACATCATTATTTTTACAGAAATCATAAAGAATTTTAAGGAATCCTTTAGGAGGGATTCTTATTCCACCCCTTCCCTGAATCGGTTCAACTATTATTCCTGCAATCTCTGAAGGATTTATTTTTTTTAATCTTTTTTCAAGTTCTTCAAGTTCTTCTTCATTTTCAGGAAACTTAAATTCTACTGAATAATTCTTTAAAAATTTTTTAAAAGGATTTTGAAAATGTTTTAAATTTGTCAAAGGAATTATACCCATTGAAAGACCGTGATAGGAATTTCTAAAGGAAATAATTCTCTCCCTTTTCGTATAGAGAAAGGCAGTTTTTATCGCGAGTTCAACCGCGTCTGTCCCTGAAATTCCAAAAGTGACAGAAAGGCTTTTATTTTTAAAAAGTGAAACAATTTCCTCTGACAATTTTTCTCTCTCTTCATAGGGAAAAAGGTCTGCCATTGAGTGGGGCATTTTTTTGAAATAATTTTTAACCCTTTTAATTATAAAAGGATTAAAATGCCCAAAAAGGGAAACACCGAAAAGGGAGGTAAAATCATAATATCTTTTACCCCTTTTATCCCAAATATAATCACCTTTTGACTTTTTTAAAATTAAAGAAAAACCACCTGTTTTAAGGGAAAGTGATGCTGGAGATTCGTATTTGAACAACTTTAAAGAAAGTGGCGGCGGGCGGATTCGAACCGCCGACACAGGGCTTATGAAACCCCCGCTCTACCTCTGAGCTACGCCGCCTTGTGTTTAAATTATAGAAGGAAGAAAAAGAAAAAATCAAATTTCTATCTTTTGCATTTTCCCTTTTCTTAAATTATAATATTTAAGATGGTTCAAACCCTTAAAACAAAGGAGGAAAACTTATAATATGAAAAAATTATTTTGGCTTTCAAGCGTAATGATATTATACTTCTATTGCGCACCACAGCCAGTACAACCTGCAACACCGGAAGGTGAAGAAGTGGTAATAATAGGAGAAGAGGAAACAACTCCTGAGGAAAAATTTGTAACAGAGGAACCCATAGTTGTTGGAGAAGAAGAGCCACTCCCTTCTCCCTTATCTGAAGAAACATTTGAGGAAGAAGAAGTTGCTGTGGCACCGGTTCCTTCAATGAAAGTTCCACCACCCCCATCACCAACAAAGGTTTACGGATACAGGATTCAGATTATTGCTCTCGATGCTTCAAAACCTGGAAACAAGGAAAAAGCTCAAAAGTATGCACAAGAAGCGGAAGCAAGGTTAAAGGGTGAACATAAAGCATATGTGGAATATATTCCCCCGTATTACAAGGTAAGGGTCGGTGATTTTATCTCCAGAGAAGAAGCTGAAAAAATGAAGATGAGATTGAGGAGCCTTGGATATTACGATGCCTGGGTTGTTGAAACAGAGATAATACCAAAGAGATAAGGTTTGATTGAAAATATTGCTTGCAACAGCAAACGAGGGTAAAAGAAAAGAGTTTTTAGAATTATTAAAGGATTTAAGACTTGAATTAATAACATTAAGAGATTTAGGAATAGAAGAGGAAATTAAAGAAAAGGGAAGAAGTTTTGAAGAGAATGCTTTTGAAAAAGCGTATAAGGGATTTCTTATTTCAGGACTTCCCACAATAGGAGAGGATTCAGGGCTTTTTGTTCCTTATCTTGATGGACTCCCAGGAATTTACTCAAAAAGATTTTCTGAAAAGGGAACTGATGAGGAAAATAGGAAACTACTTTTAAAAAAACTTGAAAATGTAAGTTTTGAAAAAAGAAAAGCAAAATTTATATGTGTCATATGTTTCATTATGGATAATGAAAAATTTTACAAATTCAGGGGAGAGGTGGAAGGTTTTATAACATTTGAGGAAAGAGGAAAATCAGGATTTGGGTATGACCCTGTTTTCCTTTATCCACCTCTTGGAAGAACATTTGCAGAACTCTCAATCTCTGATAAAAACAGGGTCTCACACAGGGGGAAGGCAATAAGGGAATTAAGGAAAATTTTAGAAAAAATACTATGAAAAGGAACTTACTTTTTCTTGATAGAGATGGTGTACTTATAAAAGACAGAGACTACGGAGAACTTGGGGACCCTTTTAAACTTAAATTAAAGGAAGATGTAATTAATGGTCTTGAAAAATTGAAAAGGTATAACTTTCATTTCTTTGTATTTTCAAATCAAGCAGGAATAAACAAAGGTTATTATAAAGAAACGGATGTTATAAGAAATAATGAAAGAATTGACCAGTTTCTGTTTTTAAAAAGGATAAAAATTTTCAAATACTACTTCTGTCAGCATCTCCCAAATGAAGGATGCAATTGCAGAAAACCAAACATTCATTTTTACAGGGTATGGAAAAAGGAGTTTCCCTTTGAATATAACAAAAAATTCATGATAGGTGATAAGGATAGTGATATTGAATTTGGTAAAAAACTTGGATTTAAAACCATATACATTCCCACAAGATATACTCTATCCTTAGAACCTGATTTTATTGCAAAAGATTTTAAATCCGCAGTGGATTACATATGCTCTTCAGTTTAATTTTATTTTCTATACTTGAATTCCAACTTGTTCGTTTAAAATATGAGGGGGGTGGTGACTGGTATAACGATCCTGAAATATTACCTAATATTGCAACAGAAATTGAGAAAAGAACAGGAGTAAAAATGATAAAAAACCAAATTGTTTTAGATGTAGGTGATCCGAGAATAAGGAATTATCCCTTTTTATTTATGACAGGGCATGGAAAGGTGGAGCTATCCTCCCTTGATGCAAAAAATTTAAGAGAATACCTTGAAGCAGGAGGGTTTCTGTATATTGATGATGATTACGGAATGGACAAATATATAAGAAAGGAAATTAAAAAGATCTTTCCTGATAAAGAACTTGTTGAGGTTCCTTTTGACCACCCGATATATAAAATTTTTTATGAATTTAAAGAAGGACCACCCAAAATACACGAACATTACAAGGGGCCACCCAAAGGTTATGGAATATTCATAGGTAACAGACTTGTCCTCTATTACACATATAATTCAAATGTTTCCGATGGCTGGACAGATGCATATGGTGACCCTCCTGAAATAAGGGAAAAGGCAATAAAAATGGGTATAAATATATTTCTATATGCAATAACATACTAATTTAAAAATGAGATTTAAAATAAAGGTTGAATATGATGGAACAGATTTTTACGGATGGCAGATTCAGAAAGGACTAAGAACTGTTCAAGGAGTTCTTGATGAAGTTACAAAAAAAGTTGTTGATGCAAAAGGACTTATTCAAGGGGCATCAAGAACAGACAGGGGAGTCCATGCATTAGGTCAGGTTGCACATTTTGATGCTCCTTATAAAGTGTTTAAGCAAAGGTTTGAAGGTGACCCTGAGAAGTTAAAAAAAGCAATAAATGCAATTCTTCCAAAAGATATCTATGTGAAAGAACTTGAAATTGTGGAGAATAAATTCCATGCAAGAAAAAGTGCAAAAGCAAAACTTTATAGATATTCTATATCACTTGAAAGGTCCCCAATCGAAAGAAGGTACACATGGGAGATGAATTTCAAAATCAATTACAGGTTATTTTATGAAATGTGCCGATTAACGATAGGTGAAAGAGACTTTACACCATTTTCTCCTTTGCCTGAGGGAAATGGAATAATAAACATTGAAAAATGTTTTGCAGAAAGAAAGGGGAAAAAGGTTTATCTTTATTTTTATGCAAAAAGATTCCTAAACAAACTTGTAAGAAGTCTTGTAGGACAGATGGTGTATTATATCTCACGGAATGATATTGAAGGTTATAAAAGGGCGCTTGACAATGGACCAGAAGCAATGATCATAGCACCACCAAAGGGTTTATTTTTAATGGAGGTTTACTATTGATGAAATTCCTGATTGTTTTTATAATTTTTTCCCAAAATAAAAATCCTTACAAAGCAGCCTGGATGAGTACTTTCGTTCCAGGTCTTGGACAGATCTACACAGGTAATTACATAAAAGGTCTTTCTTTTTTCGGAGCTGAGGTATATCTTATAAACAGGTTAATAAGAGATTATCCGAAAATTGATAAGGATGAAAATACTTTATACAGATTTTCCTATAATTTCGTTTTAGCTCTTGGTCTTTGGTCCTTCAACATAGCAGATGCCTATGTATCAGCCCATCTTTATAAATTTGAAGGTGATACAACTCTAATGGGATTTAATTTAAAAAATGATAGATGGATATTTATAATAGAAGGGAAGTTTTAAAGTCCTTTTATTTACCCGCTCTTTGTTTCACATATCTACAAAATACACCTCCTCTTGAGGGTTTAGGAAACATAAAGAAAGACCCTTTACTTCCTAAAAACCCATAATCTCTTATTTTTGAAAAAATCCCTTTTTTCCTCAACTAAATATTTTCTAAATTCACCCAGAATTTCTTTATCCCAGAAAGAGGAAATTTCACTTATAAAAACCCCTCCCTCTTTCAATATCTTAAGTCCATCTTTCAACCATTTTAAAAATATTTCATAACCCTTTTTACCTCCTAAAAGTGCCTTTTTTGATTCACCTCTAAAAGGCCCAAATTTTCTGTATTCCTCCTCTGATAAATAAGGAGGATTTGTTATAATTAAATCAAATTTTTGTTTAAAAATTCTGAAATTTTTTGCTCTTAATATTTTTATTTTTACTTTTTTATCTTTACTATTAATAAGCGCACATTTACATGCTTTTTTTGAATAATCGACCGCTATAACCTCTGAATCATTAAATATCCTTTTAGCCCATATCGCAAGAATTCCTGTACCTGTTCCAAAATCAAGGATTTTTTCCGGTTTGAAACCCTGATTATTTAAATTCTTTAAATAATTTAAAACTTCAACTGTCTCTTCCCTGGGAATAAAAATCCCCTTTTCTATATAAAACTCCTCTCCAAAAAATATTGCTTTATTAAAAATATATTCAGGACTTTCCCCCCTTTTAAGTAAATTTAAAATTCTTTGAAATCTCCTTACCTTTCTATTATCAATTCTTTTAAGCACAAGCAACCTTTCAAACTTCTCTGAAAAAATTTCTTCTATAACAAACCTACAATTTATTCCTTCAATTTTTTTTAATTCCCTGTAAAATTCTAAAATTTTATTAAAGTCTTGCCTCCTTCTCCGCAAGATATTTCCCTTCCACTAAGTTTTGCAATTTTTTGAAAGCAACATCCCATGTCCTTGTCCTTAAACCACAATCAGGTGCTACATAAATTCTCTCAGGCTCCTGAATTATATCAAGGGCATATAAAATCCTATCCCTTACAAGTTCAGGTGGTTCTATAAAATCCGCATGAACATCAATAACACCCAGACCAACAATAAATTTGTTATTTTTAAACTTTTCAAGTATTTTATAACCCTTTCTTTTCTTAGAACTTACACCTAACTCTCTTGAATCCCTGTTTGCATATTCAAAGTGAATTTCCTTTAAAGTACCTTCGAGTTCCTCAATTAGAGGGAATAAAAGGAAATAGTCAGAAAAACATATATGGGTCGCGAAAAAAACCTTTTCCTTTAAATCACCAATGGATTCCTTCATTGCCAAAACAAATAAATCAATTTCATCCCTTTTAGTTGTCACAGCAGGTTCATCTATCTGAAGGTATCTTGCTCCTTTTTCATAAAGGGATTTTAAAACAGGAGGGTCTTAAAAGGTCCTGAAAATAAAACTGCCCCTGTGTTTTATATTCAAAATCTCTCTGAAGTTCCTTAAGAGCATTAATATCTTCCTTAAACACCCTATCCAATTCGTAAAGAGTTATACCTTTTCGCTCATACTCTCTGGTCGCCTGAATAAGTTTTTCACT
>Ga0197143_1000061_pt1 | contig 115049 bp, 108 predicted proteins | sample GBS70_MetaG_FD_148603 | JGI IMG/M metagenome (GOLD analysis project Ga0197143, IMG submission 148603) | Sediment microbial communities from Great Boiling Springs, Gerlach, Nevada, United States - GBS 70_MetaG | ecosystem: Environmental > Aquatic > Thermal springs > Hot (42-90C) > Sediment... | reverse complement strand
ACAAGCGGCTCCGTCCCCCGATACCACTGATACTGCGCCTGATACGTCGGCGGTGCCCCCACTACGTTCGCCTCCACCGACAACTCCGCCCGACCACCAACACCAGTGTACACCGTGTCAGGCGCTGAGAGAATCTGCGTTGGACCCGCTACGTATACAACTGCTGGCTCACTCGGCACTTCCTCTGTCCCACATGTCCCGAACACGATGCAACGGTACCGCGCCGAGTTTGCATACTGTGCGTTGCCAATCCGGTATTCTGCCCCCGTTGCACCGGGGATATCAACCCACCCCGTTGCCTCCTCACGCTGCCACTGATAGCCTAATACGGTCCCCTCCGCAATTACTCGCAAGATTGCCTCACCCTCCAGACATGTTATCACCGACTGCGGCTGTTCGACGATAGTCAGGGGCACTGCCACAACCAGCTCTGCTAAATCCGACTGCACTGGGGTTGCCCCACTATTGGCAGTGATGAGGCATGCGTAGCTGCCTGCATCCTGCGCTTGCGTATTCTGAATCGTCAACGTGGGCGTTTGCGTGCCGAAGAAGCGCCCATCGTAGCCCTCCGGAATTGGAGCGCCATTTTGCAACCACTGGTACGATAGGCTCGCGTTGAAGGTTACGCTCGCTTGAACGCCGATGGTGACATCCGTCCCCTGGCATCCGTACACGGTATCAGTAGGCTGCTGCACGATGGTGATAACAGGAATCACCTCATCGGCGCCCATGTATGGATTGCGCCGATCCTCTCCATCAATATCCTTCGGCACCGTCGTCAGCAGCGCCGCAGTACCAATGAGCGGCTCGGCAACCTCGGTCAGATGGTACTTATCCGACCCAAACGGCGGCAGGACGCTGACAGAGTTTGCATCGTAGCCCGTCCCCGCCTGCCAATCCGCCAGGGTGGCGTAGTCGGTCCCACCCCAATTCCCCACGTAGCTGCCCGAGCTGTACAGGTCGTTGTAGTTCGAGTTCGAAATCGGAGAGCCACCCCCTACGTAGTAGGCATACCCTCCACCGACATTGACAAAGATGTTGTTGAGCACATTGATGCCCTGGTAGCCGCCCACGTACATTGCAGCAGACCAGGGATCACTTGTGCCCAAGTGCACGGTGTTGTGGTAGAAGTTCACGTTCGCCGTGTAGGCGTAAAGCCCTGTTGTGTTGTTCGCGGTGCCTACTCCGCCGATGATGACATTGTTGGCAACCAAGCCCGTAGGCTCCGTCGAGGAACGCCAATCCAGGTAGAGCCCATATCCACCGTCAACGGTGACAACATTTTCCCGCACTTGGAAGCTACCTCGCAGGTCGTATAGATATACGCCGTAATTGAACCCACTTCCCGCAAGTGCCGTCACAGTATTTTGGGCGAACAAAGGAGCGGCTGCAGACGCAATAAACGCCCCAAACCAGTAGAAATTCTGGAAGGTGTTCCCGACAATCTGCAGCCCCTGTAATGGAGCAGTGTAATACTCAAGCCATAGCCCACCGCTGCCCCCGGCAAAGGTGTTGTTCCGAAGAGCCAGATTGTGGCACGCATTGTTCGAGCTGTAGAAGATCACCTCACGAGTGTCGTAGTTGTACGTCGCTGGACCTCCGTTGAAGATGCAGCCCTCGAAGGTGAGATTCTCCGTTCCACCGGTCAGCTCGACCACTCGCCAGAGGGAGCCTGTACCGTTACTGGTAAAGGTCAGGTTGCGGAAGCGCAGCCAATCTGTCCCATTGACCCGCAACACATAGTTTGCTGCACTGGTGTTAGAAGCTTGGATGACGACATCCGCAGCATTACCCGACTCGGACTCAAAGGCAATCCAGCGGGTTGCACTGCCGGCTCCGGGAATCGCCCCAAAGCTCAGTTGCCCGTTATACGTGCCGTTACGAATGCGGAAGCGCACCGTATCGAGCACTCCACCGATGTGCAGATACTGTACCGCCGCCTGCGGTGAGGCAAAATCCGGCGTACTCCCGCCTACGGTATATGTACCCGCCAATGCCGCAGCCAATTGCCCAGTGAAGCTGTCGTTTGCGGAATTCGGATCGGTGGTCCCGTTAGGATTACTGGTCGCCACGACGAAGGTGTACAGCGTCTTCGGAGCGAAGTTGTACGAGCCGATGGTCACTGTTGTCGTAGCTCCCGGCGCCAGGCTTCCCGTCCAATTGTATGGTGTCTGCGGTGTGCCGTTGACGGACCAGTTGATGGTCACGCTCGAGATGGTGTTGTTGCCGTAGTTCTTCAGGAGCACCTGGACTGTCTGGCTCCCAGGGCTGAAGGGCGCAACCGGGGCAACAATTCCTGCAATTCCGGCATCGTTGGGCATCCCCGCCTGGATATCCAGCTGCAGGTTCGGGCGGTTCGAGCTCGTTGTTCCAGAGGACACACTGCAGACTCCATCATCGCAATCGTTTATGTAGTACACGACGCTGGTGAAAGCTGTTGTCGTGTAATAGGTGCTCGCATTGTAGGTGTAGTCATAGCAGCTTGCCTGGTAGAAGCAGATGTCAATGAGCAGATTCGAGCTGCCATCCCATGCAAACGGGGTGCCGAAGGTATGCGTGTTCCAGCCGGTGGTGACGGTGTAGGAGCTCACCGAGTACACCGTTGTCCAGCCGGTGTTGTCGAAGCTGCTCGAAAGCGAAGTCGCGCTCGTCTGCTTGAGTTTGATTGTGAAATTCTGCAACGACTGGATGTCATTTGTCGCCGCGACATTGAACGCAAGGCTGGTGATGCTTCCTGCCGAGCCTCCAGCGGCAATAATCTCAGAGGCAAGCACCAAAATCTGGTGTCGCACCATTGTGTACCAATTGCCGTACGGCGCCGGATACGAGTACGCAGAGTTTGTGCTCGTCCCCGTTCCGATTGTCACCACAACCGCAGACAGTGGCAAGAAATTCACAATCAGGAGTGCGCAAACGGACAGAAGCAAGCGCCGCATAGTGCCCTCAGTAGCTGGTTCAACCTCAGCCGCCCTTATGGGCGCGCTAAAATACCAAACTTCGCTCAAAGGAGTTCCTAACCCCTATCGGCGGCGCAGCGCTCTGCGCAGGCGGAGGATGCCCACCAGGGCGGCAGCGGCGCTCCAGCACCACGGGAGTGCGATCACCGCAAGCAGCTCTGGCGGCAATGCGGTCCCCCGGACTGCACCCTCCATCACGTGCATCCAGGAAGCTCCCCACAGGGTGGCTCCGACGACTCCGGCAGCAACACCGATGCTCAGCGCTCCCAGCACTGCGCCCAACGGTCCCCAGATGCGCAGCGGAGCGATCCCCAACAGCAGCAGCACCTGGTATGCTCTCAGCCGCGCCTGTATCCGACTCACCGTAGCCCAGAGCAGCATTCCCAGTAGCGCTGCCATGGTAGCTCCAACCGCTCCCCATCCCCACTGCCCCACCGTTCGGAACCACCACAGCCGCTGCGCTTGCTCCAAAGGGAAATGCAGCTCGGCTCCAGAACTGCGGTGGCGAATCCGCTCAAGCAGCTCCGCGATGCGGCTGGGCTCCTCCATGTGCAGCCGTGCAATGAGGACGCTGGGCAGCAGCGAGTCCGGTATCTCCGGCAGCTCTGCTTCTATCCCCAGCCATCGCTGCAGCTCGTGCCAGCCCTGTTGTGGAGGAATTCGTCTCAGTTCAGTAACGAGTGGCTCCGTGGAGAGCCACCGCTGAAGCTCAAGGGCAACCTCCTCCGTTGGGCAAAACAGCTGTAGCTGGAGCTCACCCCAGAGCCGCTGCCATGTCCGCTCCAGCAGCCACCAACTCAGCGCCCACCCCTGCAACAGAAACGCCCCCAGCAGAACCACTCCCCCGTAGCGCAGCAGCTCACGCCACCATCGCCCAATGCTCCTCATGCGCGCCCTGAGCGGATAAAGTGTACAACCCCGCGCAGGTCCCGTGGGAAGCGGAGTAGTTCACGCCAGCCCAGCCCGTACGCCCGGCGGACAAAGCGGAAGTTGAGCGCTCCCAGCACCAGTGTATACACCGCCACACCCAGTGCCGAGAGCAGCGGATTTCCCACAAGCCCCGCCAGCAGAAGCGCACCGGCTCCCATCCCCGTCGCCACCGTAATGTGCAGCAGCACCCGCCGAGAGTGCCCTAATGCCAAAATCGCCGGTCCAAGCACCGCAAACGGCACTCCCAGTGCGCCCAGACTCAGCAGCTTGAAGTAGTCCACCGCCGGCTCATACTCGCGCGCCAGCAACGGCGGCAGCAGTAGCTCTGCTCCTCCCAGCTCAATGAGCAGCACGATCCCGGCAATAGTGAAGCTCAGCGCCGAGAGCATCTTCCCCAGCAGAATCCGCAACCGCTCCCGCTCCCCGGTTGCTAACAGGCGCACCGCCGCCGGATGCAGCAACCCCGCAACGGCATCGAATACCGTGTCGAAGACGCGGTAGAAGGTCTTGGCTGCCTGATAGACTCCCACAATTGCCAGCCCAAAGAAGTACTGCACGGCGTAGACGTCCAGTTGCCGCACCCCTGTGTGCAATGCTGAGGCAAGCGTCTGCGGTAGCGTAAAGCGCAAGATCTGGCGCAGCGTGATGCTACCGCACAGCCCAAACTGCAGCCACGGTCGGCACAGCCACACTCCATAGAGCGAGCTTACCCCCATCCCCGTGCAGGCAATCAGGAGCAGTTCCGGAAAGCCACGGAGCTCCCGACGCCAGACCATCCAGAGCGTCAGCACCGCCATTACTCCCAGCCAACTGAGGTCCAAGGCAAAGACCTTGCGCATCTGGAGTTCCCGGTAGAGCAGCTTCACGCAGTACGTCCGAGGGATGCTCAAGAGACAGTACAGCGGCAACGCTCCCAGCGCCACCGTCACGCGCGGCTCCTGAAACAGGTGCGCCAGCGGCACGCGCACAAGCCAAAGGAGCCCCGCAATCCCCAGCACAATCCCGCTGTGTAGCATCCCTACCAAGGTGTTGAGCCGGGCACGCTCCCGCACATCCGCCCCGAACTGTACCAGCCCCAGCAACGCCGAAGAGTCGCTCAAGATGAAGATCCACGTCTGCACGTTCACCAGCAGGGCATATAGCCCATACTCCTCCGGCGGCACAACGGCAATTTGCAGCAGCATCACAAAGCCATAGCCCACAAACAGCAGCCGTCCGGCAAATGCCCACCCTATCGTCCCGATGTGCTCGCTCAAGCGTACCATCGGATGTCCCTACTTGCTTGGCATCTGCGCCACCGCAAGCTCCACGCACTGCCACAGCCGCCGAGCCGATTGCCGCGCCACCGAGAGCACCTCTGCATGGGTCAGCGGAGCTGCACGGTTCCCCGAAGCAGCGTTTGTCACAAGGCTGAGCACAAGTACCGGACAGCCCAGCGCCACTGCACAGGCAAGTTCGTGAACAGTAGACATCCCCACCACGTCCGCGCCGGCAACGCGCAGGAAGCGAATCTCCGCCGGGGTCTCATACATCGGTCCTATCATCGCCGCATACGTCCCCTCCACGCAAGCAATCCCCTGTGTACCTAAGCGATCCCGCACAGCCCTTCGCCATTCGTGTGGGAGGAAGCAGTCCGACCAATGGCGGCGGAATTCCCCATTCACGGGCAGTGGGCGGAAGGTAAAATCGAGCACATCGCGCACCAGCACGAGCTCTCCCGGGGCTAACTCCGGATTGACAGCTCCTGCTGCGTTGGTGAGCACGAACGCCCGTGCCCCCAGCAGCCACCCCAGAATGACCGGCGCAACGACCTGCTCCAACCGGTAGCCCTCGTAGAGATGGAAGCGCCCAAGGAATAGCAGTACCGGCATCCCCGAGAGCCTGCACAGGCGCAGCTCCCCGGAATGCCCGGCAACGGTGCTGCGCGGAAACCCTTTGAGCTGTGCATACCGGCACTGCCACAGTGGAGCGGGAAGCGCCTGCCCACCAAGCCCCGAGCCGAGGATAACAGCTGCATGCGGTCGCTGCGGCAATTGCTTACGAAGCCACCGTGCAAGCTTGCTCCAGTGCAGCCGCTGTCGTTGAAGCCACTCCATTTCGGGCGCAAATTTCGGGAACCTCTGCTCCACTGCCGGAGTATACGGCAGCGTGCGGCGGCAGAGCAGCAGCCCTTCACCCTTCCCTGCCCCCGAAAGGGGCATCGGCGCAGCCCGACTCCACAAGGAGTACGGGCTGCGTTTTTTCTTGAACTCTGCAGACGCTCTTGTAGTTTTGCACCACCGATGGCTGATCCACTGCTCAAACGCCTGGAATTGGCTCTCCGCCGCCGCATGCTCCGGCGCTGGAACGCCCCAGCAACAGTGCTCATTGACACCCCCCGCCCTGTCCTCCAGCTCGATGCCGGAGCGCGGGTGCTCCTCCTACGGCAGGACCGGATCGGGGATGTGCTGGTGAGCATTCCCACGATTCGGGTCCTTCGCAGGCACTTTCCCCAGGTTCAATTCGAGCTTCTGCTGAGCTGCAACAACTGGGGAGCCCGCCGCACCACTGCCGCGTACGTACAGCAATGGTGGCTGTATCGGAAATCGCCCCTTGCCGTGCTCGGTCTGCTCCGCCGTCTGCAGCGCCGCCGATACGCCGCCATTTTGGACCTCACCGACAACGCCTCTGTCACTTCCACGCTCCTTCTCCATCTGCTCGATGCCCCCGTCAAACTCGGCATCGCCAAGGAGAATGCCGCCGTCTACACCCACGTTGTCCCTCGGCTGGACCGTGCGCACGTCCACATTGTGGAACGCATTGCCCAACTGCTGCTGCCCTTTGGGATTGACCCCAGGCAGGAGGCGCTGGACCTGGAATATCCCATCACGCCGCAGGAGGAGCAATGGGCACTCCAGCAATTGGGTCCCTGCGAATGCGCCTACCGCGTTGGGGTCAACATCGCCGCCTCGCATCCGGATAAGTACTGGGGACGCGAAAACTGGTATCGATTTCTCGCTGCTGTGCAGCAGTGCCATCCGGAAGCCGAGTTTCTGCTGTTTGCCTCTCCAGAGTATGCCGGGGAACAGCGCTTCCTTGCCAATGCTCTTGGGCTGCGGGCGCCACAGACGCACTCCTTCCACGAATTTGCTCTCCTCCTTCACACGTGCGACTTCATCATCACGCCCGACACGGCTGCAGTCCACTTGGCAGCGGCTTGGAAACGTCCTTGCCTCGGGCTGTATGTGTGGGACAGACCCGAGCTTCTGCCGTGGACGCCATACCGCTCGCCCTCGGAGATGGTCTTCACACGCCAGGGTTCGCTGCGCGCCTTGCCGGTGGAGGAAGCCCTGCAGGCATTTGAGCGTCTGCTCCAGCAGTATGCTCTGAAGAGCCCTTCCCCATGAGCAGCCGTGCACTCGTGTGGGAGACCTTCCGGCGCTTTGTGGCACCGTTCCGGTGGCTGCTGTTGCTTTCGCTCCTTCTCAATGCCATATTCTCGGCGCTCAGCACCGCTTCGATTGCTATCGTCGAGCCGATCTTCCGGGTGCTCTTTGGGACTGCTGCACCAGCGCCAACGCCGCACGACTGGTTGGGCAACCTCAAATACCAGCTCTTCGGCTCGCTGACGGCATGGATGGTTGAGGGCTCCCGCCAGCAGGCGCTGCTGCGCCTGGCGGGCGTTGTTGTAGTGCTGTTTGTGCTGAAGAACCTGCTGAAGTACTCCGCCGCGCTTGTGGGGACACGGCTGGAGGAGAGCATCATCAAGCGCGTCCGCGATGAGTTGGTCCAGAAGCTTGTGCGCCTTTCCGTGGGTTACTTTGCCCACCAGCGCACGGGCGCGCTCATGTCCATTGTGACCAATGATGTTACGGTGCTCAACTCCAGCACCGTCGGCGCCACACTGACGCTGGTGCGGGAATCGCTGCAAGCGCTATTTTTCCTGGTGCTGCTGCTGGTGCTCTCCTGGCAACTGACGCTGATCGCCTTGAGCACAAGTCTGGTCAGCCTCCTGCTCATCCGCACTGCTACGCACTACCTGCGCCGCTACAGCAGTCGGATGCAGGCAGCGATGGCAAATTACACGGCAATCCTGCAGGAGCTCCTCAGCGCCATCCGCATCGTCAAGGCGTTTGCGGCAGAGGAGCGCATGGCAGAGGCATTTGCTCGCGAGACGGGCAGCTACGTCCGCTCCGCACTCAAGCACCAGCGCGTTATGGCGCTGCTGCCGGGCATCAACGAGCTGCTGGCAATCCTTGCCCTGGTGGTCGTGCTAGTGCTGGGCGGCTACTGGGTCTTCGAGGGCAAGCTCCAGGCACACGAGCTGCTGACCTTCCTGTTCTGCCTGTTCGCCATCATGGCGCCGGTTGCCAGTGTGGTGCATTCGGTGTCGCAATTACAACGCGGAATTGTCGTTGCCGAGCGCATCTTTTCCGTACTGGGCGAACAGCCGAGCGTGCGCTCCGGACACCGCCCGGTGAACCAGTTCCGCCACTACTTAGAGGTGCGCAACGTGAGCTTCTGGTACCGTCCTGGCATCCCGGTGCTCTCCCAGGTCTCCTTCACGCTCTCCCGAGGACAAACCATCGCCATCGTGGGCAGTAGCGGGAGTGGGAAATCAACGCTTTTGGACCTCCTCATCCGTTTCTACGACCCCTGTGAGGGCGCCATCCTGCTGGACGGCGTGGATATTCGCGAATTCCGTCTGGAGGACTACCGGGCACTCTTCGGCATTGTGCCGCAGGAGGCTCCGCTGTTCAACGACACGGTTGCCAACAACATCCGCTTCGGAGCACCGGAGGCCACGATGGAGCAGATCATCCACGCCGCACAGCTTGCCAATGCGCACGATTTCATCATGGAGCTGCCCGAAGGGTACCAGACCGTCATTGGGGATCGTGGAGTGTTGCTCTCCGGCGGGCAACGGCAGCGTATTGCCATTGCGCGGGCGCTGGTGCGCAATCCCGCAATCCTGCTCTTCGATGAAGCCACCTCTGCTCTGGACACGGAATCCGAACGCGCCGTGCAGCAAGCCATTCAGCAGGCATTGCAGGGGCGCTCTGCCATTATCGTAGCGCACCGGCTCTCCACCATCGTCCACGCCGATGAGATCCTGGTGCTCGAACAGGGGCGAATCGTCGAACGGGGCAGCCATCAGCAGCTCCTCCGGCACGGGGGCGTATACGCGCGACTGTGGGCGCTGCAATTTGCCGAATCAGTTGCGCACCCGAACGGGGATGCGTAAGTTCAGCGGGCTGTTACAGGCAGTGCTCACCAGGCGGCACTCGATCCACTGCAGCGTATCCGTGCTCAGCCCTTGGCGGTTGACCCACAGTCGCAGCAGTACAACCGAATCCGGCTCGATCACTGCCCGAGTGAGCTGAACCGTCACACACCAACAGCTCGGCTGTGCCTGCAGGATATGCACCGGCTCGCTGCCGCAGTTGCGCAGCAGCACCGTTGCTCCCCCGAAGCGCTCCCCCGGAGCCAGCTCGATCGTGGGCAAGGGCAAGAGCGGTTCGATCTCCGGTGGCATCCCCACGGCGGCGATGCAGCTCAATAGCGTCCCCACGCCCAGCTTAGCCCAGAAGCGCCTGCAGCACATCGGAGAACTCATAAAACCCCTGCCGCGATGCAATCCACTGCGCTGCCAGCAACGCTCCCGCAGCGAAGCTCTCTCGGGATTTTGCCCGATGGATGAGCTCCACGCTCTCCCCCGGGGCGTCGATGTAGACAGTGTGCGTTCCGATAACCTCCCCACCGCGGGATGCACTCACGTGCAGCACGTCTTCGGGGATGGGTCCTTCGGTGGCAGTGCTTGCCGTGCGCTTGCGTGGAAGCTCCCGTAGAATCAGCTCTGCCAGCTTCCGTGCCGTGCCGCTGGGAGCATCGCGCTTGTGGCGATGGTGTATCTCGTGCACAAAGATGTCGTACTCGGGCACACGGGCAACGAACCGAGCCGCTTGCTGGACCAGCCGGTAGAGCAACTGCACGCCAATGGCGAAATTGCTTGCATAGACTACTCCGCCGCTCCAGGCTTCGGTCCAGCGCCGCAGCTCCTCGCGGTGCTGCTCCCATCCCGTTGTCCCAATGACCAGCCGCTTGCCCGCTTGCAGTGCAAGTTGCGCCGTCTGCGGCACAGCCTCAGCAACGGAGAAATCCACCACCACGTCCACCTCCGCCAGCTCCTGCACCGAGGTCAGGGGACGGGAGCGGGAGAAGATCGCCGTCACCGCAAACCCTTTGCGGCGAGCCAGCGACTCGATCTCCCGCCCCATCCGCCCATACCCCACCAACGCCAGTCGCGGCAGCTGCATCACTGCCGTGCCTGCTGCCCTACCACGCTACGGCGCCGCCCGTAGACGATGTAGATGAGCAGCCCCAGCGCCATCCATCCCAGCAATCGAACCCACGTATCCCGTGGCAATGATAGCATTTGCACCAACGACACCAACGCCCCCAGGATGGGGATGACCGGCATCCAAGGCACTCGGAACGGTCGAGGCAGGTCCGGTCGCTGATACCGTAGCACAATTACCGCGATACACACGATGGTGAATGCCAGCAACGTTCCAATCGAGACCAGCTCCCCCAGAATCCCAATGGGGAACAGCCCGGCAATCAGCGCCGCAATACTTCCCGTCAGCAGTGTTGCCCGCGCCGGAGTGCGGAACTTCGGGTGCACCGCAGAGAAAAACTGCGGCAGCAGCCTGTCTTTTGCCATCGTGTACAAAATGCGCGGCTGTCCCAGCAGCAGGACTAAGATGACCGAGGTCAACCCTGCAATCGCCCCCAGCTTCACAACGTGCCGGAGCCAGTAAAGCGGCTCTCCTTCAGCGCTTTGCATTGCATTGACTGCCACCGCCATCGGGTCGGGCACCCCCAGCTTGGAGTAGTGCACTACCCCCGTCATCACCAATGCAACCAGAATGTACAGCACGGTCGAGATGAGCAGCGACCCAATGATACCAATAGGCATATCACGCTGCGGATTGCGCGCCTCCTGCGCTGCTGTTGAGACCGCATCGAAGCCGATGTAGGCGAAGAAGATCACCCCCGCACCCCGCAGGATTCCACTCCAGCCATAATGCCCGAACTGCCCTGTGTTCTCCGGAATGAAGGGCATCCAGTTGGCAACGTTGACGTAGGCGGCGCCAAAGGTGATGAAGAGCAGAATCACACCCACCTTCACGAACACGATGATGTTGTTGACCGTGGCGGATTCGCGAATCCCCAACACCAGCAGCGTCGTCAGCACAGCGATGATGAGCGCTGCCGGCAGGTTGAATACCGCCCCCGTTGTCGCCCAGCTATGGGTCTTCGGGTCGAACGCCAGCGGTGCCGATGCCAATTCCTTGGGCACGTGAATGCCAATATCCGCCAGCCAACTGACGACGTAGCCCGACCATCCAACCGCTACCGTCGAGGCGCCGAAGAGGTACTCCAGCAGCAGATCCCAGCCGATAATCCACGCAAAGAACTGTCCCAGCGTCGCATACGCGTACGTATACGCGCTGCCGGCAATCGGAATGAGTGAGGCGAACTCAGCATAGCACAGCGCGGCAAAGACACACCCCAGCCCCGAAAGCACAAACGAGAGCGCAATTGCCGGTCCGGCATACTGTGCCGCTGCCTGACCGGTGAGCACGAAGATCCCCGCACCGATAATCGCCCCGATGCCCAGTGCAACCAGGTTGAGCGGTCCGAGCTCCCGCCGCAACTCCTGCGAGGTCGCCGCCTCGCGAATCAGCTCATCGACGGACTTTGTCGTGCGCATCTGCCTACTGAACTGTCCGACATACGCCCAACGCGATTGCAAATTAGGGAACGCACCCTGAACCACGTTGGGCAGCCGCCGCGTATCTTTGCACCGCCGTTGTGTGTACACGGAGCTGTCTGCTTGTGTCACATCGTTTGTACCTCCCATGCGACCCGAGGTAGGACAGAAGGCACCGGAGTTCTCGCTCTACGATGCCGATCGCCAGTTGCGTTCGCTGCAGGAGTTTCTCAGTGCCGGAGCGCCTGTTGTGTTAGCATTTTTCCCGGGCGCCTTCACTGGCGTGTGCACCAAGGAGATGTGCACCTTCCGCGATGAGTTTGGGCGCCTCCGTGAGCTCAACGCCCAGCTGCTGGGCATCAGCGTTGACGGACCCTTCGCCAACAAAGCCTTTGCCGAGCAGCACAACTTGCCCTTCCCGCTGCTGTGCGATTACGAGCGCCGAGTCGTCCGCCTCTACGATGTCTACCACGAGGACTTCGCCGGGCTCAAGGGCTACGTTGCGGCAAAGCGCAGCGTGTTCGTGCTCGACCCCAGCGGAACGGTGCGCTATGTATGGGTGACAGAGGACCCCGGCATCGAGCCTCCCTACGAGGAGGTCTTCCGCGCTGTCGAACAAGCCCGGCAGTAACTCCGAGCGCTCCCGCTCACGGATACGTTGGAAGCACGGGGACTAATTTTGCACCCAGTGCAAGCCGCACGTTTTGCCGAATGCGAACGCTACCGCTTCTCCTCGTGGCAGCGCTCCTTGCCACGGGCTGCGACGTCATCAGTCCGCCGTACACTGAAGAGAACCCCTCCGATACGGACACCTCAGGCGTCTTCGCGCAGAAGGTGCTGCTGGAGGATTACACTGGGTTCCGCTGCGGCAACTGCCCCGAAGCCCACGAGCGTGCCCAGGAGCTGCAGGCTCTCTACCCCGGGCGCGTCATCCTCATGAGCGTCCACGCTGGCTTCTTTGCCCGCCCAACTGCGCCACCGTACACGTATGACTTCCGCAATCCGGTGGCAACCGAGCTGGACAACTTCTTCGGCATCAGCCGGGCAGGCAATCCCAATGGGATGGTCAACCGTCGGGGATACCCCGGCAACCACATCCTTGCGCCGACCGCCTGGGCTGGAGCCGTCGCGGAAGCCCTCCAAGGCAGCGCCCCAGTGGCGTTGTCCTTGGAAGCTCGGCTGGATACCACCCGCTGGGAGCTGACCATTACTGCACGGCTGCGCTACCGAGAACGTGGTGCACCGGACCATTACCTGGCGCTCTACGTGGTCGAAGACAGCATCGTGCAGTACCAATTGGACTACCGCCGTACTCCGCCGGATATCCCCGATTATGTCCACCGCTTCGTGCTACGGGATGGCATTCTGGGGGCGTGGGGCGAGCAGCTCCATCCCGAGGGTGCTGCCGCTGGCGATTCGCTCAGCCGCACGTATCGCTACCGCTTCCCGCGCGAGAAGGACTGGCGTCCGCAGCACTGCGGCATCATCGGCATTGTGCATCGCTATGGCACAACGTACGAAGTCGTCCAGGCTGAATACGTCCCGTTTGTGCTTCAGTAGGTCATCCGGCAATGGCTGAATCCTCTGCTCCCTCGCTCCACCGGCAGACCGTCACGCTCATCCGCGGCGATGGCATCGGTCCGGAGATCACCGCTGCTGTGCAGGAGATTCTGGACGCCGCCGCAGTCCCCATCGAATGGGAGGAACGCGAAGCTGGCTTGGAATGCGCCCAGCGCTGGGGGACACCCCTGCCGGCGGAGACACTTGCTTCGATCCTGCGCAATCGCGTAGCGCTCAAAGGTCCAACGACCACGCCCATCGGCAGCGGGCACAAAAGCGTCAATGTGACTATCCGCAAAGCGCTTGACCTCTTTGCTAATGTGCGTCCGGCACGCTCCCTTCCTGGTGTGCGCACTCGGTTTGAAAATGTTGACCTCATCGTGCTGCGCGAGAACATCGAGGATACCTACGGCGGCATCGAGCACTGGCAAACGCCCGATGTTGTCCAGCAGTTGCGCATCATCACCCGCCCGGGCTCGGAGGTCTTCCTGCGCTTTGCCTTCGAGCTGGCACGCCGGCAAGGGCGACGCCGCATCACCTGCGTGCACAAGGCAAACATCCACAAAATGAGCGACGGGCTCTTCCGCGAGCTCTTCTACCAGATTGCCGCCGAGTACCCGGAGCTCCACGCCGACGATATCCTCATCGACAACCTGTGCATGCAGCTGGTGGTCCACCCAGAGCGCTTCGACGTCCTGGTGTTGCCGAACCTCTTTGGGGACTTGGTCAGCGACCTCTGTGCCGGGTTGGTTGGCGGCTTGGGGGTTGCCCCCGGCGGGAATATCGGCACTGGGCGCGCCGTCTTTGAAGCCGTGCATGGTTCGGCGCCGGATATCGCCGGGCGCGGTATTGCAAACCCAACGGCACTGCTGCTGTCGGCAGTCCAGATGCTGCACTTCCTCGGGTTGCACCGCCACGCCCACCGGATCGAGGAAGCTGTGCGGCTGACCCTGGCATCCGGCATCCGCACACGCGACCTCGGAGGCAACGCCTCCACGCGGGAGTTCACCCGCGCAGTGATAAGCAACCTCGCGCCACTGGATTTCACCGAGCTGCCCACGCTGCCGGAGGCTCCCCCGCCGGGTCCGCAGCCGGTTGCCTCAGCTGAATCCGCTCCCTGGCACCTCCATGGCATGGATATCTTCGTGCGCTCGCCCGAGGGCTTGCCGGCGCTGCCGCAGCAGCTCGGTCCGCTCCAGCTCCAGATGATCTCCAACCGAGGTACGCGGGTCTTTCCCGGCGCCCCCCCACCCATCCTGCTGGTGGACTGGTACCGCTGCCGCTACCTTTCCCCGACCCCTATCACGCCGGAGCAACTCCTGCAGGCACTCCAGGAGCTAACCTCAGCAGGGGTGCGCTGGATGCACGTAGAGCTGCTCCATCACGTCAACGGTACTGCGCTCTACAGCAGAGCCCAAGGCGAAGAGTGACGTCTCACAACGCTCGCGACCCCATGTCGCTGGAACTGCTCAAGCGTCTGTGCTCAACGCCCGCCGTCCCTGGGCGCGAGGAGCCGCTGCGCGAACTGTTGAAGAACGAGCTTGCCCCATACGCCGATGAGCTCTACACCGACGTTATGGGCAACCTCTTTGCTCTGCGGCGCGGCACCGGTGAGCGGCGGCGCAAGATTATGCTCGCTGCGCACATGGACGAGATCTCCTTCGTTGTGCGCCACATTCACAAGGACGGCTTCCTGTACTTCCATCCACTCGGTGGCTTTGACCCACGCACGCTCGTTGCCCAGCGCGTCAAGGTCTACGGCAAGCGCACCCTCGATGGCGTCATCGCTATCAAAGCCGCTCACCTGACCACTCCGGAGGAGCGCTCCAAGGTCATCCCCATCGAGGAGCTTTTCATCGATGTGGGACTTCCTGCCGACGAAGTCAAAGAGCTGGTCAGCATTGGCGATCCGATCACGCTGGAGCGCGAGCTCATCGAGATGGGCAACCTCTACACGGGCAAGACGCTCGATGACCGCATTGGCATCTACGTCATGCTGCAAGCCTTCAAGAGCTTTGCCCACAGCAGCGACGATGTCTACGCCGTTGCAACCGTGCAGGAGGAGGTCGGTGTCCGCGGGGCTCGCACCGCCGCCTTTGGGCTGGAACCCGATATCGGCATCGCCATCGACGTCACCATCGCTGCCGATACCCCAGGGACCGAGGAGCACCAGCAGTGCACACGACTGGGGCAGGGCGTGGCAATTAAGCTGCTGGATTCCTACTCCATCTCCCACCCTGGGCTGGTGCGCTTCTTGCGCCAGCTTGCCGAGGAGCACAACATCCCCTACCAGATGGAGGTGCTGCCGCGCGGCGGAACAGATGCCGCCGCGATGCAGTTGAGTCGTTCGGGCATCCCCGTGTGCACGATCTCCATCCCGAACCGCTACACGCACTCGGTCGTCGAATGTGTCCACCGCGAGGACGTGCAGGCGGCGATCGAGCTGGTGAAGGTGTTTCTGGAGCGTTCGGCGGAATTCCAACCCTGAGCCACTTGCCTCATGGGCAAATCGCTGCGCTGGTGGCAGAGCTTCCTGGGTGGTGTGGTGGGAAGCCTGTTGCTGGTGGCAGCAGTGCTCTACCTTGTGCTTCAACACCCCGTACCACGGCGCTGGCTGCTGGAGCAGCTCCTGCAGCGCTTCAATGCGGGGATCTCCGGCACGCTCTCCATCGACGACCTGCGCGTGCGGCTTGCCCGGTTGGAGCTCTTCGGTGTCCTCCTGCGCGATCGGCACGGCGATACCGTTGCTGCTGCCCGTCGTATTGCTATTGCCTACGAACCCTTCGCCCTCACCCAGCGGCGCATTATCATCCCGACGGCATTTGTCGAAGGAGCTCGGTTGAGCCTTGTCCGTGGACGCGACAGCCTGTGGAACTTCGAGCGCATCTTCCCGCGCGATACCCAACGCGGCGAACCTCCGGAGCTCTCCCTCTGGCTGCGCAGCTTCCACCTGCAGGATGCCGAACTCACGCTTGTGGATTCGCTCAGCCCCGTCGGCGAAGGCATCATCGGACAGCAGCGCTGGCAGCTCCGCCGGCTCAACCTCCTTGCCAGCGCAGCCCTCTTCCCACACGAGCGCCGAGTAAATCTCGCCGTGCGCTCCTTCAGCGCAATGGAGCTGCTCTCAGGCGCCGTGGTGGAACACCTCAGCGGCAGCATCGCGCTCTCGCCCAGAGAGCTTCGGCTGGACGGGCTTCGCTTCCGGGCGCCCGGTGCAGGTCTGCGGTTCGATATTCGGGCAACATCGCCGCAGCCCACAACGCCGGATTCGCTGCTGCAGCAGGGGCAACTCCAGCTCTTCGTGCGCATTGATTCCCTTGTGCCCCGGAGGCTCCGCCCCTGGTTCCCTTCGGTGCCACCGCTGACGGCGAACCTCTCCGGTATCCTGGAGGGCAGCGGCACACTGGAGGATCTCCGCCTGCAGCACCTCTGGCTCCACAGCCGCGAAGGCTGGCTCCGTGGCAGCTTCCGGCTCCGCAACGGGCGGCAGCCTGAGCGAGCCCAACTCTCCGGCACCATCGCCACGGCAATGGTGCCCACGAAATGGCTCCGGAGCATGGCAGCAGAATTTCCTCCCGAACTCGCTGCACTGGGCTTTGTGCGGCTGCAAGACCTTCGTATCAGCGCCGTGCGCGATTCCATCGCCTTCCAAGGGGAAGTCCGCACGGGAATTGGAGCGCTCCAGCTCCAAGCCTCACTGCAAGACCCAATGGGGGAGCTCCCCGCCTACCGCGTTCGCCTGCGCACCACCGGAATTGCCCTCCACGGGCTGCTGCCTCCAACGGCGCGGCGGCTCCAACCACTCCTGCTGCGCGGAAGCTGGCAGCTTGAGGGGCGCGGACGCGAGCTCCCTCGGCTTCACCTCCGGCTCCAGGGCACGGCAACAGGCGGGCAGATCGGTAGCCTGCCGATTGCCCGATTGGATGCCCGCCTCCAGCTCTCCGAAGGCTTTGTGACCGTAGACTCCCTCCGGCTGCAGTCGGTCCTTGGCGAGGATTCCACCGAGCTCCGCGCCTATGGCTGGACAGACCTGCGCACGCCCGAACAGCCGAGCTACCGCTTCAATGCCGAACTCGTCCACTTCCCTCTGGCTGCTGTGCTGCAGGATACGGCACTCCCGCAGTGGCTCAGCGCCCGCTTTCAGCTCTCCGGGCGTGGAGCGCATCCGGATAGCCTGGAGGGCTTCCTGCAGGCACAGCTCTCCGAGCTGCAGTATGCCCAATGGGCACTGCTGCCCTTTGAGCTCACCGTCAGCATCAGCCGACCTTCGGCATCGGTGCGCTTTGTACAAGTGAGCGGGGCGCCGGCAACGGTGCAGCTTTCGGGGCAGTGGCGGCTGAGCCAACTGCCAGACCTGCTGGAGGCGATATCGGCAGCTTCCCAGCACTGGCTGTGGGCGCAGGAGCAGCACATTCGAGCAACTACCCCACCGCCGGTGCAGCTGCGCCCGCTACCGGATACCGCCACCGTGGCATTTCGCCTGGAGATCCGCGATCTGGGCTGGCTCAACCGCTGGCTTGCTCCGAACGAGCTGACCGGATCGCTCAGCCTGGAGGGAACGCTTTCGGCACGCCTGGATTCGCTACAGCTGGAATTCTCGCGCCTGCTGCTGCGCAACTTCCACCTGCGGACGCCGGAATCGCAGGTGCGCATCGGCGCTCTCCGCGGCGATAGGCTCATGCTGGGATTCTCCACCCGCCCCACCGTACAACTGCGTACGCTCGGCGGCTCGCTTCTGCTTGAGGCGCTCAGCAACGGTAAGCAACGCTTGGATTCCCTACACCTGGCGTATGCGCTCTCTTCCGACAGCGCTCGGCTGCGCCTTTCGGCACAGTTGCTGCAACTCCGGATGCTGTGGGACATACGCCTTGTGGACGAGGGCACGGCATACCGGCTCTCCACGCCGCTGCTTGCCCTGGAGTATCCAGCTGCTGGACTACGCTGGATGACACCGCGCCCTTTTGAGCTGCACATCAGCCCGGAGGGCATCACCGTGGATTCGCTGCTGCTCCAACGCCCGGAAGCCGAACAGCTCTGCGTGCACGGCAGAACCGGGTGGGAGAAATTCGCCGGACTCGAGCTCTCCGTACAGGGGCTTCGACTGCGCGACCTTCTGCCGGTTGTGCTCGCGGACTACCCTGAGGTCCAGAACCTCGACGGCTTGATAGACTCTGTACGGGTTCGGCTCCACGGAGCCTTTGCCGCTCCGGAAGCCGTCGGAAGCCTCTGGCTCCGGCAACTGCGCTACGAGAAGGTGTCATTGGGCAGGCTCCGGGTGTACTTTGCCACGCAGGCAAACACCCTGCAGGGCGAGCTCTTCCTGGAGCATCAACAGCAACGGTTGCTACTGTCCATCGGCAGCTTCCCACTTGTGCCCGAGGAGTTCGAACGCGTCCCCGTTGCGCTCTCCTTGCGGGCTGAGCGAATTACTGCCACGGCATTTAGTCTGGCAGCGCCACAACTGCGCGAGCTCAGGGGACAGCTCAGCGCCGAGCTCACCATTCAGGGACACCTGCCAACGGGGCTGGAATTTGAAGGGTGGCTGCGCAGCGACACTCTCTCATTCGTGCTGCAACGGACTGCCATCCCCTACCGGGCACTGGTACGGGCACGCTTCCTGCGGCAGCAGTTGACCATCGAGCAGCTTGCTCTGTGGAATCTCCCTGAGGACCTGCCCAACAGTGGCGCAACGCTGACCGGCACCATTGGACTCCGCCAGCTGCGCCCTTGGGCGTTCGACCTCCGGATGCAGATCCGGCGCCTTCTGGTCCTGAGCTACGCTTCGGCGGCAGTAAACCCCTTGTTTTACGGTCCCGTGCTCATCAGCACCGGCAATGAGAGCCTGCAGTTGTGGGGGACGTGGGAGCAGCCGCAGCTCAGCGGAACCCTGCTGCTGCTTTCTGCCCGCTTGATCCTGCCCGAACCTTTCCTTGCCGAGGCACAGCAGCAGTGGCTACTGGCGCAGTACCATTGGGTTGCTGCCCGCCAGCTTGCGGAGCTGTCCCCGGCTGCACCTCCGGCAAGCCAAGCCGATTTTGCAGCGCGCCTGCGCTATGACCTGCGCGTGTACCTTGTCGGCGAGTTCTTCCTGACGGTCGACCTGGCGCCCACGCAGCAGCTCATTGCAATCCTGGAAGCGGAAACCCCAGGGGTGCCTTTGGCGTACGTTACCGGACCCGATGGGAAGCCCCAGCTTCTGGGGCGCTTCCGACTGCGCGAGGGCTCAACGTACAAGTTCTACCGCAACTTCGCCGCCACGGGTGTCATCGCCTTCACCACTGGCGAGCTGGACAATCCCGAACTGGACCTTGAGGTGCGGTACCAAGGCGTGCGCATCCTCGGCGGGCAGCGCCAAAGCTATGAGATCCGCTTCACCATCCAGGGCAGCCGTCGGAACCTGCGCATCGGCAACTGGCGCTACTGGATTGCCGGAACCCCCGGAACGGGCGATGAGAGCAAGCTCTTCTCCGATATCGTCTGGTTGCTGCTTATCGGGCGCACACAGGAAGAACTCGAAGGAGGCGGCGCGGCACAAGCTGCCCTGGGCAGCAACATCCCTATTGCCAATCTCACAACAATTGCTTCCAAAGCCGCAACCGAACTCTTCCGCGGACTCGGCGTCGTGCAAGATGTACAACTGGACCCTGTGAGTGGGACCTTCGAGCTGGAGCAGCTTCGGGCGCGCATCACAGGGCAGCTCGGCGGCATCACACTGCGATGGGGCGGCACAGTCGGCAATCCTCTCCAGCAAGCCGAATTCAGCATTGAGATCCCCTTGAGCGAGCTGTTGCGCGGCAGTCCCGGGTTCCTGCGCCAAGTCCTGCTGCACCTGAGCACCACGACCGGCAGCAGCACCGTCACCCTACCGAGCAACCAACGGCTGTGGGAGGTGCGCATCAGCGTCCGGCTATAATGCCCGCGCGCGCATGGGTGAGCCTTGCACTTCTGCTGAGCGCCTGTGCCAGCACCGTCCGCTTCAGTAGCTCCAACGGAGACATCCTACCGGGGCGCAGCTTCCGCGGCATCGCCTCCTACTACGGCGAGGAGTTCCGCGGGCGCCTCACCGCCAGCGGTGAACCCTATGACCCTACCCAGTTTACCGCTGCTCACCCAAGCCTGCCCTTTGGCACACGGCTGCGCGTGCGCAACCTGCACAATGGGCGCACGGTGATCGTGCGCATCAACGACCGAGGTCCACACGTGCCAGGACGGGTGCTGGATCTCTCGCTGGCTGCTGCGCGCGCCTTAGAAATGCTCCGCCAAGGAATTGCCGAGGTGGAGTGCGAAATCCTGCCTTGAAGGTGCGGAGGGTGAGGGACTCGAACCCTCAAGGGCTCCTCGCCCGGCGGTTTTCAAGACCGCTGCCCTACCAATTGGGCCAACCCTCCGACTGCACGGCAAATACGACGTTCCTCCCCGCACTGTGTTGCCCGCCGCCTACTGCTGCACCTGGTAGTTGAGCAGCACACCAGCTTCGCCTTCGGTCTTTTCCTGCTGTGGGGGCAACGGCGGTGGAGGCTGAATTCTCAATACCCCGGGCTCGGTCCGGTCCGCAACCCGCCCGATATTCTCCGCAAACCACATCGCCATAGTCATCTCGAAGCGCAGAGGAATCCGAATCCCCTGGGCTTCGAAATTCCCGTCAATGCTCAGCTTCAACTGGAACTTCTCTGCTTGCACCGTCTGGTTGCGTTCACGAATCAACACCTGCTCACTCCCTACCCGCTGACCATTCAGCCGAGCAACACCAACGAAACTTCCCTCGAACCCATCAAGCTTCACCCCTTCCAGTCGCAGGCTATCCTGCAAGCCCCAGGACTGCCAAGAAAAGTCCACCATTGGCACCCACGGACCGAAGGTGGCAAGTGGATTGTCCTCTATGTCCGCCACCACGTACACGTAAAGCTTATTGCCCTCGCGCGCAACATAGGTAGTCTCCACCGGCCACCCCTGATAGTGGCTCACCAGCGCGTATGCAGTCTTACCCGCTTTCCGCACAGTGCCGACTACCACCACTGAATCACGCCATTCCGTCCCCGATTTCTCCCGTCCATTCGTGTCCAGCTCTACCCTACTGTACACCCACCAGTTGCCCACTGCCAAGGGCATGTAGTTCTTGGGCTGCGAGGGCTGGGTCGGACTCTCGTCTTTTGAGCACCCTGCCACGACCAGCACAGCGAACACTGCCGCCGGAACCCACCACCGGTTCATAGCATCCACCATTGAGAGTTTGACATATGACCGTGCCGGCTCACGCAACGGTGATCTCGGCGCACAGGTACACATCCTGAATGGCATGCAGCAGCCAAACCCCTTCCTCCATCGGGCGCTGGAATGCCTTGCGTCCAGAGATGAGCCCCATCCCACCGGCTCGCTTGTTGATGATAGCCGTGCGAACGGCTTCGGCAAAGTCGCTTGCACCCTTTGACTCACCCCCACTGTTGATGAGCCCCACGCGCCCCATGAAGCAGTTTGCCACCTGGTAGCGGCACAAGTCTATGGGATGGTCCGAGGTGAGCCGCTCGTAGACCAGTGGACTGGTCCGACCAAAGTTCAATGCCACAAAGCCGCCGTTATTCTCCGGCAACTTCTGCTTGACCAGGTCCGCCTGCAGCGTCACACCAAGGTAGTTTGCCTGCCCGGTCAGGTCCGCTGCAACATGGTAGTCTTTGTCTGCCTTGAACGCACTGTTGCGCAAATAGCACCACAGCACCGTTGCCATCCCCAGCTCGTGCGCATAGGCGAAGGCTTCGGCAATCTCGCGAATCTGGCGGCTGCTCTCGGGCGAGCCGAAGTAGATGGTCGCCCCAACAGCGGCTGCACCCATGTCGTAGGCTTGGCGGACCGTCCCGAAGAGCACCTGGTCGTACTTGTTCGGGTAGCTCAGCAGCTCATTGTGGTTGAGCTTGACGATGAAGGGGATCTTGTGGGCATACTTGCGGGCAACGCTGCCGAGCACCCCAAAGCTGGAAGCCACGGCATTGCACCCGCCTTCGAGCGCCAAGCGCACGATGTTCTCCGGGTCAAAGTACACCGGATTGGGCGCAAAGCTGGCTCCGGCAGAGTGCTCCACCCCCTGGTCCACCGGCAGAATCGAGAGATACCCCGTCCCTGCCAGCCGACCGGTGTTGAAAATCCACTGCAGATTGCGCAGCACCCGATTGTTGCGGTCCGAAGCAGCAAAGACGCGATCGACAAAGTCCGGTCCCGGCAGATGCAACAGCTCTTTGGGAATCGTCGTGCAGCGGTGTTCCAGAAGGTCGCGCGCCTGTTCCTCGCCCAAGAGCTCGACGATGCGGTCCAGAATTGCACCATCTGCACGTACCCGTGGAGCCTGTACCGCCGGTGCCTCCGCCATCTTCGCGGGTCAGGTCGTTTGACCTCTCGGCCGCAAATTTACCACAACCGGGAGCTTCCTCACGCTGTCGGCTGCACGGAGCCCAGCGCTTCAGGACGGCGCACCCAGTAGAGTAGCCCCACAAGGAGCATCCCAACGGCAAGCACCAACCACACCCCCTGTAGCAGCACCCAGCTTTTCAAGTACAGTGCCACTGCGGCCCCCAACACCTGTAGAATCCCCAGCCACAGCATCGGCGGCGCCAGGAAGCCCGTTGCCATGAGTCCAATCCCTACAACAAATGCCCAGAATGCCGAAAGCCACATCGTGGACACCGTCGGCTCGCCCCGGACAACTGCAAGCACAAAGAGCCAGCTCCCCGCCATCAGCGCACCCCAGAGCACGCCCAACTTCTGCGCCAGGCTGAGCCGAAAGGGCATCTCTGCCAACTGTCCCCGCCGTTCCGCCGTTCTATAGCTCAGCATCATCGCAGCAAAGATCGCAACAGCGAACACCACAAACACCAGCACCGGTTGTTGCGCAAAAAGGTAGAGACTCCCAACCCCAAGCACCGCCGCCCCGACCCAGTACAGCACCGTCGGGAAGACGCCAAAGAGCATCCCCGTAGCAACCGCGAAGGCGAGGAACATCCCTTCAGCCCAGAACGCTCGATGCAGCACCAGCCCGAGCACTTGGTTGAGCACCCCGTAGAGTCCCCATCCGATGAGGTAGGGCGCCACATGGCGCATCTCCTGCTGCCCCCGCACCGTCAGGAGGCGCAGGATGTCCACCGTCTCAAGCAGTTGCTGCAGTTCCTGCTGCGAGAGCTTGTGCGATGGCATTGTGCATCCCATTGCTGTGGAACAATCTACGGCTGCCCGCCCGAAATGGGACCCAGCAGCCCGCGCAATGCTTCCAGGTAGCGTTCGAATCGCCGGCGACCGGATTCGGTGAGCTGATACACCGTCCGCGGACGCCGCCCTTGGAATCCTTTCCTGGCGTGGATAACTCCGGCTTCCTCCAACACGCGCAGATGCTGCGCCAAATTCCCATCGGTCACTCCCAGGGTGCGCTTGAGCGTCTGGAAATCCAGCTCGCCTGCCTGCACCAGGAGCACCAGAATCCCCAGGCGCACGCGCTCGTGCAGGACCGGATCAAGCCCCTCAATCCCCATCGTGCCTCCACCGTCGAGGGGAAGTGCCGCCGATACCAATCCGAACGTAAGCACCTCCGAGCGTCGCCTTGGGGGCGCCTGCAACGGCTCCTCCCCCTACCTCAAAGCCACTCCATCCCAGTGGGAGAATCCACCCTGCCCGCACTGTCAGCAACAAGCCCCGCGCGAAGACAGCCTCAGCCACAACGCCCGTCTGCAGCAGCCATCCACCGGTGCGCAGCTCAACTGCCCCCACAGGGTTGGCAAGTAACTCCCCAAAGTCCACGGTGCTATCCCGCACAAGGCTCAATCCCAAGCTGCCCCCGCCAATCCCTCCGAGTAGCGCAAGAGAGACCCCCGCTGGCTCGGCAACGGTGTAGCCCAGCGTAAAGAACCCATATCCGCCGGAGAGCCGCGCCTCCTTTCCCACCGCGGCAGCCTTTTGCTCCAACAGCCCATATCCCTCGCCACCGATGAGCCACCGCCGGATTCGCCCCATCCCTCCACCGCCAATGCCCACCATCCACGAGCGAAGCTCCCCATACCCAGCGCTCTGAAGTTGCTGCGAGAGCTCGCTCACCTGCACCCAGTTGACCCCCATCCCGAAGTAACCCGAACCACCCGCCTGCGGCGGCTGTTGCGCATGCACTACCACAAGGCTTATTCCAACAACGCAGACAACTCTCTGCACTCTCCACATGGCAAACCTCTGGACAACATTGCACTTGCACGTCCAGCCGGGGCAAAATTGCAAAAACTTTTCGGAACAAAGTACACTTGCACAGAAAGTGAAGAGCAGGCGTGCACGAACTACCGCATGCCCAACAGGGTGTGCAGTTTGCCGACGTCGCCGGCACCCAATGTCAGCAGCATGTCGCCGGGGCGGAGGAGCGTTGGGAGCAGCTCTGCCACCTGTTCCAGCGTCGGGACATAGTACACCTGGCGATGCCCACTGCGGCGGGCTGCACGGGCAATGAGCTCGCCATCCACGGCTGGAATTGGCTGCTCGCGCGCCGGATACACATCCGTGACGATGAGCACATCCGCTTCATCGAAGGCTTTGCCGAATTCATCGGCGAAATCGCGGGTCCGTGTGTACGTGTGTGGCTGAAAGACGCACACGATGCGCCGGTCCCACCCCTGGCGTGCTGCCTGCAGTGTTGTCCGTACCTCGGTTGGGTGGTGGGCGTAGTCATCAACAAAGAGTACGCCATCGCGCTCGCCGACGATCTCGAAGCGGCGGTAGACCCCGGTGAACTCCTCCAGGGCGGCTCGGATGGTGTCGAAGGGGATCTGCAACTGCATTCCCACCAGCACGGCTGCCAGTGCATTGCGCACGTTGTGAATGCCGGGTACGGAGAGCCGGAGCTCTCCGAGCAGCTCCCCATCGGCGTAGACCTCAAACTGCGAGGAGCGCTCGTGCAAGCGGATGCGGCGCGCACGCACGTCGCTCTGCGGCGAAAGTCCGTAGGTGCGGACCTTGCGGCTCAGGCGCGGCAGCACCTCCTTGACGCCGGGGTCATCAATGCACAGGGCAACCATGCCGTAGAAGGGCACATTGTTGGCAAAGTGGACGAAGGCATCCAGAATCTGCTGCCGGTCGGCGTAAATGTCCAGGTGCTCCTCTTCCACGTTGGTGATGATGGCAATCGTGGGCAGCAGGCATAGGAAGGAGCGGTCGTACTCATCGGCTTCGACCACGATCCATTCACCCCGTCCCAGCCGGGCATTGCTGCCACCCAAGCCGCGCAGCCGCCCACCGACGATGACCGTCGGGTCCATCCCCGCCCGGATGAGCATGAGCCCGCACAGTGAGGTCGTGGTCGTCTTGCCGTGTGTGCCGGCAATTGCCAGGCAATACTTCAGCCGGGCAATCTCTGCCAGCATCTCCGCGCGACGCAGGACGGGGATGCCGCGCTCTTGCGCTGCCCGGGTTTCGGGGTTTTCTGCAGGATTGACCGCGCTGGAGTAGACAACGACGTCTGCCCCCTCGATATGGGCAGCATCGTGACCGTAGAAGATGCGAGCACCTTTGCGCTCCAGGTATTCGGTGTTCTCGGAGGCAACCAGATCGGAACCGCTTACGCAGAAGCCCTGCTGGAGCAGGATCTCCGCCAGCCCGCTCATTCCAATTCCTCCGATGCCCACAAAATGCACGTGGCGGACCGCGGAGAAGAAGAGCTGTTGCATAGCATCCTCCGGCAATGGCGGGCGCAAAAATAGCAAGTCAAGCCGGTGTGCCTCCGTAAATTCGTGCACAGCAGTAGGATAGCAGCAGAGCCTTCATGGAGCGGCGCGAATTCCTCCGCTTGGGGATTCCGGCTGCAACGGCATTGGTAGGACTTGCTTGCTCGCAGCGCCAGCAGCCCGCTGCAACGGCGCATGCCTCCAACGTTACCGTCCGATGGCGCTTGGCAACCTCATGGCCACCAAACCTGCCCGTGTTCGACCACGCACCGCATCGCCTGGCAGAGCTGCTCTCGGCAATGTCGGGCGGGCGCTTCATCCTGGAGGTCGACCCCGCTACCAAGCACAAGGCTCCCTTTGGGGTCTTCGACTTAGTGCGCAACGGCACCTACGACATGGCGCACACCGCCGCCTACTACTGGAAGGGCAAAGACCCCGCAATGGCGCTGCTGACGACCGTCCCCTTCGGCATGAACGTGTGGGAACAGTACGCCTGGTTCTACTACGGCGGCGGCATGGAGCTCATGGAGAAGGCGTTCCGTCCACACGGGCTGCTCTCCTTCCCCGCCGGAAACACCGGCGTGCAGATGGGTGGCTGGTTCCGCAAGGAGATCCGCAGTGTTGCCGATTTCAAAGGGCTCAAAATCCGCATCCCCGGGCTGGGTGGAGAGGTGCTCGCCCGGCTGGGTGCTGAACCCATCACGCTCCCGGCAGGCGAGCTCTACACCGCACTGGAGAAGCGCGTCATTGACGCCGTCGAATGGGTCAGCCCCGGCATTGACCTGCTCATGGGCTTCCAAGAGATTGCCGAGTACTACTACCTGGGGTGGCATGAACCCGCAGCCGAACTCCAGTACCTGGTCAATCGCCGCCGCTTTGAAGAGCTCCCGGAGGATCTCCAAGCGATGCTCCTGGTGGCGATGAAAGAAACCGCCCTGGACACGACCAGCGAGTTCTACATGCGCAATATCGAAGGGCTGGAAACGCTGCGCACGAAGTACCCTCGGGTCCAGCTCCGCCGCTTCCCGGAGGAGGTTCTCGCCGAGCTCAAGCGGCAAACGCAAGCACTGCTGCAGGAATATGCCCAGCGCAGCCCTCTCTTTGCCGAGATCTGGCAGCATCAGCAGCGCTTCCTCCAGCGTGCCCAGCAATGGACCGAAATCTCCGAAGAGTACTACCTTGCCATCCGGTGAAGCCCAAAAAGCTCCGGCACCAGCAATACCAACAGCATCAGCAGCACCTGTAACGCAATAAAGGGCACAACGCCGCGGTAAATCTCCGAAGTCTGTAACTGCGGCGCAGCCCCCTTCAGATAGAAGAGGCTGAAGCCAAAGGGTGGCGTCAGGAAGGAAGTCTGCAGGTTCATCCCAATGAGCACGCCCAGCCACACAGGGTCAACCCCCGCGCGAATGAGCACCGGAGCGATCACCGGCACCACGATGTAGCTGATTTCGACAAAGTCCAGGAAGAATCCCAGCGTGAAGATGAGGAGCTGCGCAAACAGCAGCATTCCCCATACGCCTCCGGGAAGCGCCGTCAGTAGGTCGTGCACCGCAGCCTCCCCGCCGGAGTAGGAGAAGGTCATCGAAAACGCCGTCGCGCCAATCAGGATGGTGAAGATCATTGCGCTGATGCGTGCCGTCTCCCGTGCAGCTTCCCACACAAGCCGTAGCGAAAAGCGCCGATATAGCGCCGCCAACCCCAGGCTTCCCATAGCTCCGACGGAAGCGGATTCCGTCGGCGTTGCGATACCGGCAAAGATCGAGCCCAGCACCAAAACGATCAACAGCAGCGGTGGTGCTACTGCCCCTATCACTCGTGCCCACGACATATGCTCAGTACTGGCAATTGCCGGGAGCCACCCCGGGCGAACCATCCCCACGACAACGGTCCAGAGTATGTACACCCCCGCCAGGGCAATCCCCGGCAGGAATGCCGCGCGGAACAGCTCCCCGACCGACACCTGGAGCGCCTCCCCCAGAACGATCAGCACAACCGACGGCGGGATAATCTGTCCCAACGTCCCCGCAGCACAGATGATGCCCGAAGCAAAGCGCCGGTCATAGCCGTGCTTGAGCATAACCGGCAATGCAATGAGGCTCATCGAGACCACCGTCGCCCCAACAATGCCGGTCGAAGCCGCCAGAATCGCCCCCACCAACACAACCCCGATGGCAATCCCCCCACGCAGCTGCCCAAAGAGCATGCCGACCGTCTCCAGAAGCATCTCCGCCAACCCGGAGCGCTGCAGCACCATCCCCATGAACACGAAGAGCGGCACCGCCATCAGCGTCACATTGGTCATGAGCGCGTAGATGCGCTCCGGCATCATGGCAAAGAGCTCCACCTGCCCCGTTGCCACGGCAAACCCCACCGCCACCGCCGCAAAGGTGAAAGCAACGGGAAACCCCAGCAGCAGCAACGCAAAAGCAACGGCAAAAAGGAGAATCCCCACCATCACTGCTGCCGACGGAACTCCTGCCCGAGCCACTCCCGCAGCATTCCCACGCTGATGACGAGCAGAACCAAAAACGCCAACGGGATTGCCGCCTTGATGAGATACACCGCCGGGAGCCCACCGGGATTGGGCGAGCTCTCGCGAATCTGGTACGAGTATGCCACAAAGTCGTACGAAAACCACAGCACAAGTAGTGCAAACGGTATCAGAAACAGCAGCGTTCCAAGAATATTCACTCGACGCTGCCACTGCCGTGGAAGCCGAGCGTAGAAGATGTCAATGCGCACGTGCTGGTCGGCGTACAGCGTCGGTCCCATCGCCAGCAGAAAGCCCAGCGCGTATAGATACCACTCCAGCTCCTTGAGCGGCATCGCCGCAAGGTTGAAACTATAGCGGACGAACACGTTGGCGAACACCAGCAGCACCAGTAGCACCGTACACAGCGCCGCCGCAGACTCAAACATGCGGGCAAGCACGCCAACCCACACTGGACGATTCTGCATGGGCACAACCATCCACAGCGTTGGGTGCAAAAATACTGCGCGCACCACCGGCTCTGGAGGAAGCCGATATTCAGCTCGGCGGTGCAATGCCGCCTCACCGTGCGCCGCTCCACTCCCCATCCCGCTGTGCAGGTGCCCGATAGCGCCGCACCACTTGTGCCCAAGGCAGACGCCGATAGCGCACAAGCCCAAGAGCGGCTAATTTTGCCCAGTCAGCAATACATGGACCTTCCATGCGCCTATGGCTTGAGCTGCCCAACCGACGCGCCGCCATTGATCCCTCACGCCCGATCCGGCTGGCGTATCCAATTCGCAATGCTGCTCCGGCACCCCGCGCGTTTGGTCTACCACCGGCGCGTATCGCCCCAGTGCGCAGCGACGGCTTCATCGGATGCGTTGCCGAGGGAGGTCCGTGCAATTGCGACCGCATCGAGCTCATTCCCCACGCCCACTGCACACACACGGAATGCCTGGGGCACTTGACCAGCGAGCCCATCCGTATTGCTGACTGCCTGACACGCTGGATTTTCCAAGCCTACCTATTGAGCCTACAACCAATTCGCCTACGCAATGGCGATGCTGTCATCACAGCAGAGCAACTCCAGCAGCGGCTCCCGCAACCCGTTCCCGAAGCCCTTATCCTGCGAGCTCTCGGAGAGGACACGCCGAGGGATTTCTCAGGCACCAACCCTCCTTACCTCACGCCCGGGGCAGCTGAGTTCCTGGCACATCTGGGCGTGCAGCACTTGCTCACCGATCTCCCCTCCGTTGACCGCGAGCAGGATGGAGGTCGGCTCCTTGCCCATCGGGCATTCTGGAACTACCCTGCTCAGCCGCGCCTTGAGGCAACCATCAGCGAGCTGCTGCGCATCCCCCCAACTCTGCCCGATGGGGAGTACCTACTGGAACTGCAGGTGCTGGATCTGGACAGCGACGCCAGCCCCAGCGTTCCGACGCTGTACGCGCTGCTGGAGCCGTAAGCCCTGCATCCGAGCCGTTTTCTCTAAGTTTGAACCAAGCGCATGTGCCGCTGCCCTGCCGTGGAAGATGCCCACCGTCAACACCCCTCCGCCATGCCCGTGACGAAGTACATCTTCATCTCCGGCGGTGTGCTCTCTTCGCTGGGGAAGGGGATTGCCACTGCCTCGCTTGGGCTGCTGCTCAAGCAGCGGGGATTCAGCGTGACGGCACTCAAGTTCGACCCCTACATCAACGTCGACCCCGGCACGATGAACCCCTACCAGCACGGCGAGGTCTACGTCACCGATGACGGCGCGGAGACGGACCTGGACCTGGGTCACTACGAGCGCTTCATGGGCATTACTACCTCGCGGCTCAACAACACTACGACCGGGCAGGTCTACTACGAAGTCATCCAGCGCGAGCGCAAGGGCTACTACCTGGGCAAGACCGTACAGGTCATCCCGCACATCACCGACGAGATCAAGCGCCGCATGACCGTCTTCGATGGGCAGTACGACATTGTGCTGGTGGAGATCGGCGGCACCGTCGGCGATATCGAATCGCTGCCCTTCCTGGAAGCGGCTCGCCAGCTGTGCCTGGAGCGCGGTTCGCAGAATACGCTCAACATCCACCTGACCTACGTGCCCTATATCCGCTCCGCCGGCGAACTCAAAACCAAGCCCACGCAGCATTCGGTCAAGACACTCATGGAATCGGGAATCCGCCCGGACATCCTGCTATGCCGGACGGAGCAGCGCCTGCCGCGCGATGTGCGGGCAAAGATTGCGCTGTTCTGCAATGTGGAGGAGGAAGCGGTCATCGAGGCACTCGATGTCGAGTGTGTCTACGAGGTGCCCCTGGTCTTTGCCCGGCGAGGGCTGGATGCGATCGTGCTCCGAAAGCTGGGACTCCAGGGCAAGCCGCTGCGCATGGAGTGGTGGAATCGCTTCGTCCAGCGCATCAAATCCCCCAAGCACGCTGTCACTATTGCCCTCGTGGGCAAGTACACGCAGTACCAGGACTCCTACAAGAGCATCCTGGAGGCGCTCACCCACGCTGGAGCGGTCACCAATACGCGCGTGCAGCTCCGCTGGATCAATGCCGAAGAGCTCAATCTCAATGGCGCACTGCACAACCCGTTGGAAGGCGTAGATGGAGTCTTGGTCGCCCCAGGCTTTGGTGCGCGCGGCGTCGAAGGCAAGATCGCCGCAGCCCACTACGCCCGCGTCCATAACATCCCCTACCTGGGCATCTGCCTGGGGATGCAGTGCGCCGTTATCGAGTTCGCCCGCAACGTGTGTGGACTTGCGCAAGCACATTCCTCGGAATTCGCCCGCACGCCCTACCCGGTCATTGACCTCCTGCCCGAACAGCAGAAGGTCAAAGCCAAGGGGGGTACGATGCGCCTGGGAGCATACCCTTGCGTGGTGCGCCGGGGCACGCACGCATGGAAGGCGTACCGGCAAGAGCTCATCTACGAACGCCACCGCCATCGCTATGAGCTCAACCCCGAATTCCTCCCGCTGCTGCAGCAGCATGGTCTGGTCGTGAGCGGGACCTCGCCCGATGGGCGGCTGGTGGAGATCGTGGAACTGGCAGGGCATCGGTGGTTTGTTGGCGTGCAATTCCATCCGGAGTTCAAATCCCGTGTGCCGAACGGACATCCGCTCTTTGTCCACTTTATCCGAGCAGCACTACGCTACCACCGCGAGCACCTTGCCCAGGCCCAGACGCATGCTCTTTCGAGCACAAGCTGAGCCATGACCCCAGAGACGCTACTGGTGGGGGAGCTGGACAGCGCCGCTGCCGAACACTTCTACCCCTGGAGCCTCCTCCACCCCGTCTGGGAGCTGCGCTGCGGTCCGTTCCGACTCATCGAATGGTGGCAGCGGCTGCTCTCGCCCAGAGCCCTCGGATGTGTTGCCCCACCCGAGCGGCAACTGCACCGCAGTGCCTTCTGTGCCCGCTTCCCCGAACAGTGCACGGGCGCGCTTCGCCTCCCGCTTGTGCTGCTGGATGCCCGAATCCTCCCTCGGCAATCCACCGCTGAACGCCTGTGCGAGCTTGCCCAAAGCGCACAGCGCCAGGGTGTGGATGCCGTAGCGGTGTGGTCGGATTCCTCCCTTGCTGCCCTTTGGGTCTTCCGCCCAGTAGCGCAACTGGAGCTCCTCGGCACCGGCACATGGACTCCAGAGCTGGCACAATGGGCAGCGCAGCTGCCTCGGGAGACCCTTTCCTTGCCGAAGCTGGACTTCCTGTGGGAGGCTCTCCGGGCGGGCACCGAGCTCTTCGAGCACGCGGCGCGCTACTTCCCCTTGGGCTGCGATGCCCGCCGATGGCGCCGACGTGGAGTATGGGTCTTGGAGCCCCACCAAGTCTGGATTGCCGATTCCGCCACACTGCTCCCCGGAGTTGTGCTGGATGCCCGAATGGGTCCCATCCTCATCGGAGAAGGTGTCACTGTTGAACCCCATGCCCTCGTGTGCGGACCATGCGCCATCGGTGCCGGAAGCATCGTGCGCGCACATGCCACAATTGGTCCCTACTCCGTGCTGGGCGAGCAGTGCCGAATCGGTGGGGAGATCACCCACACCGTCTTCCACGCCTACGCCAACAAGCAGCACGAGGGGTTCGTCGGGCACTCCTACATCGGCGAATGGGTGAACCTGGGTGCCGGCACAACAACTTCGAACTTGAAAAACACCTACGGCACCGTGCGCGTTGAGCTTCCCAGCGGCATTGTGGATACGGGCGAACTCTTCCTCGGCACCCTGTGTGGGGACCACTCCAAGACCGCCATCGGGACTCTCTTGCGCACAGGCATTGTCATCGGCGCATTTGCCAACATCTTGGCAGGTGGAATGGAAGCACGCCACGTACGTCCCTTTAGCTGGGGCAATGTAGCACAACCCCAGGTGTACGAGCTGGAGCGAGCTCTCTCGGTTGCCCGCCGGATGATGGCACGCCGGCAACGCAGCCTCCTTGCCGAGGAGGAAGCTCTCATCCGCGCTGTGTACCAACAGGTCCGTCCACTACCATAGGTAGCACGAGCGATGTTCTTCCGGCTGCTCTACGACGAACAGCTTGCACAGGCATCCTACATCGTTGCATGCCCGGTGAGTGGTCAAGCGCTGGTGGTGGATCCCGAGCGCGACATTGACCGATACACCCGGCTTGCACAGCAATTTGGGCTGGAGATCACCGCCGTTGCCGAGACCCACATTCACGCGGATTTCCTCTCTGGAAGCCGCGAACTCGCCCACCACACTGGGGCAGTGGTCTACCTCTCCGGTGCTGGAACCCCCGAATGGCAGTACGAATGGGCAGGCGATGGCACGGTGCTACTACGCGGCGGGGAGAGCTTCCGCGTCGGCACGCTGGTGGTCACCGCCTGGCACACGCCGGGGCATACGCCCGAGCATCTCTCCTTCACCGTCACCGATGCTGCCCGTGGGGCAACGGTTCCTCTGGGGATGTTCACCGGCGATTTCCTCTTCGTCGGGGATGTGGGGCGCCCGGACCTCCTGGAGACGGCTGTAGGACAGCATGGAGCTGCCCGTCCGTCGGCAGAGCAGCTCTTTGAATCACTGCGCTTGCTGGAGCGCTTCCCCGACTTCCTGCAAATCTGGCCCGGACACGGCGCCGGGAGCGCCTGCGGCAAAGCCATGGCAGCAATCCCACAGTCAACACTCGGGTATGAGCGCCTCTACAACCCCGCCCTGCAGTACGTGCACGACCGCGAGGGCTTCATCCGCTACATCCTCAGCTCCCAGCCCGAACCTCCGCTCTACTTTGCCCGCATGAAGCGGGAGAACCGGCGCGGACCCCGCCTTCTGGGAGCTCTCCCGAACCCGCCAGAGCTTACTCCGGCACGGCTGCTTGAGCTGCTCCCCCAGTCCGTGGTGGTGGATACCCGACCGTGGGAGCTCTTCCGCCGTGCCCATCTCCAGGGTGCACTCTATGCACCACTCAACCGCGCGTTCCCAACCGTTGTGGCTTCATACGTTGGAGAGGACACGCCGGTGGTGCTGATTCTCAGCCCCCGACAGCTCCCCGAAGCCGTCCGGATGCTCATCCGGGTTGGGGTGGACAATCTCGTCGGCTTCCTGCCGCCCCAAGCCCTGGGGGAGCTTCGGGAGCCCTGGGCACAGGTCCGAACTCTGGAGCGCGCACGCGATCTCTCTGACCGGCTTGCCGCCGGCGATGCCGCTCTCGTGGACGTCCGCTCGGAAGCGGAGTACCGCGCCGGGCACATTCCCGGTGCTCTCTGGGCGCCGTATGTGCGGCTTCCGGAGCTCGCCGAGCGACTTCCCCGGCGCGAACTCATCGTCTACTGCCAGAGTGGCGAGCGCTCCGCATACGCTGCTGCCCTGCTGCAGCGCCTGGGCTTTCCTGTCTGGGTCTTCAGTGGCGGGATGGCACAGTGGGTTGCCGAGGGGGGACCGGTGGAGAGGGCGTAGCCAAGCGCTCCGCAGCACGTAGCCGTGCACTACGCGCGCGCGGATTGGCTACAACCTCCTGCGGAGTCGGGCGAACGGGCTTCGGCGTGAGGATGCGAAAAACTGGCACGGGAAATGCAGAAGTCGAGCGCAGGTACTGCTTGACAATGCGGTCCTCCAGCGAGTGATAACTGATGACGACGAGCCGTCCGCCGGCGCACAGCAGTTGTGGAGCACACTGCAGTGCCTCCTCCAGTGCGGCAAGCTCGTCGTTGACTGCAATGCGCAAGGCTTGAAATACGCGCGCTAACGCCTTACGGCGGTGGGGAGGAGGGACAACCTCCTCCACCACCGCACGCAGGTCGGCTGTGGTCCGCAACGGGGCGATGCGCCGGCGCTGGACAATCCGGCGGGCGATCGCCCCTGCGCGGGGCTCCTCGCCGTAGCGGCGAAGGAGCGACGCGAGCTCTTCCTCTGATGCTGCAGCCAGCAGGGCTTCCGCACTGCGGGGTGCAGTGGGATCGAAGCGCATATCCAGCGGCGCCCGTGCCCGGAAGGTAAACCCCCGAGCCGGCGTGTCCAACTGGTGCCACGACACCCCCAGGTCCAGCAGGAAGCCCTGCACCTTCCCCACAACGTCTGCAAGCAGCGTGCACACCTGCCGGAAATTGCCCTGCACCAGGCGCAATCGCCCTTGGGCGATTTCCCGCGCAAAGCGCTGCCGACAGTATTCGAGCGCCTCCGGATCGGCATCAATGCCAATCACCTGCGCCGACGGCGCCAAGCGCTCCAAAAGTGCCGCCGTGTGCCCCCCTCCGCCGAGCGTCCCATCCACGTAGATTCCCATCTGCGCCGTCAGCAGCCACCGCAGCACCTCCGGCACCATCACCGGTACATGGTAGACCGACCCAGCCCCTGGCTGCATCCCCGTCATGAGCGCCGCATCACTTGTGCTGCAACCTGCTCGTACGATTGCGCAAATCCGCTCAAGTAGCGCTCGAACTCCTCCGGATTCCAAAACTCGATGTGGTCCACCACCCCGACAATCGTCACCTTGCTCTCGATGCCAGCAAACTCCAGCAATCGGCGCGGCAGCATAATGCGCTGCTGCGCGTCCAGTTGTACCTCCTCGCTCCAGGCAAGGATCATGCGCAGGAAGAAACGCTCCTGCTCATCGTACTGGTTGAGCCGGGCAAAGCGCTCCTCGTACTTGCGCCATTCGTCCAGTGGATACGCCACAATGCAGCGGTCCACGCCGCGCGTGACTACAAAGGTGTCCTGCGCTTCCGGGGAGAGGCTCCGCCGCATCTTGGCGGGGATGTTCACTCGCCCTTTGCTGTCGAGCGAGTAAAGCTCCTGTCCCTTGAAGAACGCCACGACACCGCTCCGGCTATTGCGACCGACTGGGCTGGGCACTTCTCCCACTTTCTCCCACCAGCCGCTTGCGAACTAACACTACAGCGAAATTCTCCTCGCTCTCCGCCGCTATGCTTCGACTGCTGAGCCGAGTCGGAGGCTCAAAATGAGCGATTTCCGCCTAAAATCGCACATTGTCCTACATCGAACTGCCGTTATTCATCGTTTACGACGGCAATCCACTCTCCCACCTCGCCCACCACCTCTTCGAGGTGAACAGGAGTTCACTCTCGCAACCTGTTACTGAACATGCGTTCACTATCTTTGCAGTGTCCCATCCGCTACGCTGCCGATGCCGGATACGAAGCTCACAAAGCGCCAAACACAGGTCCTCCAGCTCATTCGAGAGAGCCTGCGTACCCGTGGCTTCCCTCCAACGGTACGTGAACTCTGCCAGGCGCTGGGCTGCCGTTCCCCCAATGCCGTGCACCGCCTCCTGCAAGTGCTGGTGCAGAAAGGATATCTGGAGCGCAGCGAGCAGCGCCGCTCCCGAGCCTTCCGCCTCACCGTCGGGCAAGACCTCCCTGCACTCAGCCTCTCACAGGCTTCCCTTGTGAGCGTCCCAGTACTCTCGAGCGGCTTCTTCAGCTCACCAGAGGAGCTGTTCGAGCGTGCAAGCGCCCACATCACACTCGATGCCCGGCTCTTCCCCCAACGCTCATTGTACGCTGTTGCGATGCCCGATGAAGCTCTCTCCGCCGAAGGCGTCCTCCCAGGCGATCTCCTCCTTGCGGTGCGGAGCTCCGAGCTGCGCGAAGGTTACATCGTAGGGGTACTGTTGCACGGACTCTTGCTCGTCCGACGCCTTCGGAAGCGGGATTCCGCCTGGGAACTGAGCGCCTCCGCACGCAGCTTTCCCCCGATTCGCTTCCGCGAAGGGGATCCCGATGTCGCCGTAGTGCTCCACGCGGTCGGGCTCATCCGAACTCTGGAGCCCCAAAGCTGACGCAGCTCAGCTTTGTCAGCAGGACGTTGTGAGTAAGTTTGCATCGCCGTAGGAAAAGTCGAACTATTGAATCGGACTCCAATGAATCCGGCGCTGCTTGCATCCGCTCTGCTCTTGCTCCTCACCGCATGCACTCAGGAGCGCCAGAGCACCCCTGCACAGCAAGCTCCCGCTCTTGCTGCGCGCGAGAAGGGCGCTGAAGCTGCCAAGAGTAGCCCGGCACCCGTTGCTACCGCTGCTCCACCCGCCGCCGTAATGCAGCGTGGCAAGCAGATCTACGAGAGCTACTGCAAGACCTGCCACCAAGCCAACGGGCAGGGCATTCCGGGAGTCTACCCGCCGCTGGCGAAGTCTGATTACCTCAAGGACAAGTCGGCAACAATCCATGCACTGGTCTTCGGCTTATCGGGCAAGATTGTAGTCAACGGCAAGACCTACAACGGGGTGATGCCACCGGCACCGTATAACGATGCCGATATCGCAGCGGTGTTGACCTACGTGTACAACAGCTTTGGCAACGACGGCAGTATCGTCACGGCACAAGAGGTTGCCGCAGTCCGCAAAGCCGGAAAGTCTGGGCAGAAGAAGTAAGCTCCTACCGAACCCACTGCAGCGGATCCAGCCGTTGCCGGTTCTGCCAGAGCTGGAAGTGTATTCCCTCGCCCTCGGGAGTCTGCCCGCTACTGCCGAGGATCTGCCCTGCGGCGACGGAGCTGCCGAGGGCGACCTCCACCCGCTCAAGGTTGGCGTACACGGAGCGGAATCCTCCCGCATGCTCCAGGATGAGGACGTACTGGTAGGTGGGCAGCCATGTGAGCGTCTTCACTACTCCTGGAGCAATGGCACGCACTGGGGTGCCACGTTCCACGGCAATGTCGACACCGGGATTATCCCACTCGATTCCGGTCGCAGGATTGCGCTGTCGCCCGTAGCCGCGCAGCAGGCGCCTGATGGGCACCGGTGGGGCAAACTTGGGTTGCCCTGAGCCCGGGGGCACCGGCACAAGCGACGCCTGCGCGGGCGCGCGCCGTGGCGGTGCCTTCTCACGGGCAAGTCGACTGACCATCTGCTCCAGGGCTCGGGCTTCGGCTCGGCGCTGCCGCAACTTCTGCTCAAGTTGGCGCTGCTGACGCCGCAGTTGAGCAAGCAAGCGTTGCTGCTGCTGGATGGAGCGCTGACGCTCGGCATATTGCTCGCGCCGGCGTACAAGCCACTGCTGACGCTGCTGTTGCAGCTCCTGCAACCGCCCCAGTAAGCGCTCAAGGGTGTCCTGCTGTGCGCTCAGGAGTGCGTCGCGCCGCCCAAGCTCGCGGAACAGGTTGCGGGTATAGACCCGCAAGCGCTCCAACTGCTCCAAAGCTGTCACGGTCCGGTGCGCTCGGTAGAGCTGCCGCAACAGCCGCTGCTGCTGGAGACTGAGCTCAGCACGCGTGCCCAGGAGCGCCTCAATTTCTCGGCGCAACCGCCCGATAGAGTCATCCGTGCGGCGGAGCTCCTGCTCCAGCAGAGCAATGGAGCGTTCCAGAAGCTGCGTATAGCGCTGCTGCTGTGCAAGCTGCTGCCGGAGCGCTTGGGCACGGGTCTGGGTCTGCTGGAGTTGCGCTCGCAGCTCCTCAATAGCGCGCTGCAGCTCCCTCAGGCGCCCCTGCGGCGTGGAGGACTGCGCGGCGAGCAGTGGAAGCGGGAGCAGGAGGAGGCTAATCCTGCACGCCCACGCGCTCAATCCGCGCACCCAGTTGCTGCAGCTTCCGCTCAATCGCCTCATATCCGCGGTCGATGTGGTGGATTTCCAGAACCTCCGTGCACCCTCTGGCAATGAGCCCTGCCAGAATCAGTGCAGCGCTTGCCCGCAGGTCGCTTGAGACAACGCGATTGCCATGCAGCGGGCGCCCGCCGGTAATCACAGCGGTATTCCCCTGCAGCTCAATCTGCGCCCCCAGCCGCTGCAATTCGGGCACGTGTTTGAAGCGGTCGGGATAGATGGCATCCGTCACGGAGGAGATGCCCGGTGCGCGCAACATCAGCGCAGTCCACTGTGCTTGCACATCGGTGGGGAATCCCGGAAAGGGCGCGGTAACGATGTGACCGGGCAGCGGTTCCCCCTCCATCGAAAGCCCGATGCGGTTCGGCTCCACACGGAGCCGGGCTCCAACGCGCTCAAGCTGCTGCAGGACCGCCTCCAAGTGCTCCGGACACACGGGCTCAACGATGACCTCCCCACCGGTAATTGCAGCTGCCAGCAGGAAGGTTGCCGCCTCGATGCGGTCGGGAATGACCTCAATGGATGCGGGATGGAGCTCCTCGACGCCCTCGACCTCCACTACTGGAGTTCCCAGCCCTTGAATTTGAGCGCCCATTTGGCAGAGGAATTCGCCCAACTGCACGATTTCCGGCTCCCGCGCCGCATTGCGGATCACCGTACGCCCGTGGGCAAGGCTTGCTGCCATGAGCAGATTCCCCGTTGCCCCAACACTGGGGAAGTCCAGCACAATTTCCGTGCCGTGCAACTCCTCAGCAATGGCACGGACATATCCATCACAGAACTCCAGCTCTGCTCCCAGCGCCTGGAGCCCTTTGAGATGCAGGTCCACCGGGCGCGGTCCCCAGGCACATCCTCCCGGAAGCGGGACTTCGGCGCGTCGGTAGCGCGCCAGGAGTGGTCCGAGCACGTAGAAGGAGGCACGCATTCGGCGCACCAGTCCCTCTGGGGCATGGACCGTCTGCACGGTGCTCGTATCGAGCACAAGCTCATTGCCCTCCAGGCGGCAGGTACAGCCCAAAGCGTCCAGCAGCTCCATCATCGTCCACACATCGCGCAGCTGCGGGACATTGCGGAGCCGATGCACCCCCGGCGCCAGTATCGCCGCCGGCATCAGCGCCAGCGCCGCATTCTTTGCCCCTGAGATCGGCACCCTCCCGCGCAGTCGCTCCCCGCCGTAGATTACCAGCTTCTCCATCGGTTGCGCCACGCATCGTGGGGTGGCAAAAGTACACTCTCTTGCGCAGACGGCAGCGCAGCTTCGTAATTTCGCAGCTGACGTATGTTCGATGGCATCCGCATGCCAACCGTGTTCCGCAAAGTACTCATTGCGAATCGGGGCGAGATTGCGCTGCGCATCATCCGCGCCTGCAAGGAGCTGGGCATTCGCACGGTTGCCGTCTATTCGGAAGCCGATCGCTACTCACTGCACGTACGCTTTGCCGATGAAGCCGTGTGCATCGGACCACCACCCAGCAAGCAGAGCTACCTCAACATCCCCGCCATCATCGCTGCAGCGGAGGTTACCAACGCCGATGCAATCCACCCAGGGTACGGCTTCTTAGCCGAGAACGAGACCTTCGCTGAAATCTGCCGCGACTGCGGCTTCATCTTCATCGGACCAAGCCCTGAGGCGATAGCCAAGATGGGCAACAAGTCCGTTGCCAAAGAGACGGTGCAAGCCGCCGGGGTGCCGGTCGTCCCGGGCAGCGAAGGGGTTGTCCGCTCACTTTCGGAGGCGCGCGAGATTGCCAATGCCATCGGCTACCCGATTATGCTGAAAGCCGCTGCCGGCGGTGGCGGCAAAGGCATGCGCTTGGTCCGCAGCGAAGAGGAGCTGGAACGCGCCTTCATCCTGGCGTCCAACGAAGCCGAAGCCGCTTTCGGCAATCCCGACCTGTACATCGAGAAGTTCATCGAGCAGCCGCGCCACATCGAAATCCAGGTCATCGCCGACCACCACGGTCGCACCATTCATCTCAACGAGCGCGAATGCTCGATCCAGCGCCGCCATCAGAAGCTCATCGAGGAATCCCCTTCGCCCATCATGACTCCGGAGCTGCGCCAGGCGATGGGCGAAGCCGCCATCCGTGCCGCTCAAGCCGTCGGCTACGTCAATGCCGGCACGGTGGAGTTCCTCGTGGACGCTGAGCGCAACTTCTACTTCATGGAGATGAACACGCGCATCCAGGTGGAGCATCCTGTAACCGAGGAATCCATCGGCGGCATCGACCTCATCAAAGAGCAGCTGCGCATCGCTGCTGGGGAGCCGCTCTCGATTGAGCCGGCTCCTCCGCGCTTCCATGCCATCGAATGCCGCATCAATGCCGAAGACCCCTTCCACGATTGGCGCCCTTCGCCGGGGACGATCACCAGCCTGCACTTCCCGGGTCCACCAGGTGTGCGGGTGGATTCGCACATCTACCAGGGCTACACCATCCCGCCCTTCTACGATTCCCTCATTGCCAAGCTCATCGCCGTCGCCCCAACCCGGCAGGAAGCCATCGCCAAGATGCAGCGCGCGCTGGAGGAGTTTGTCATCGAAGGCATTGCCACGACAATCCCATTCCACCGCGCGATGATGAGCAATCCGGACTTCCTTGCCGGCAACTTCTCAACGCGCTACCTGGAGGAGCACGATTGGCGCCAATACGCCGTTGAGGTCTAACCAACTGCGCAGTTCCCCATGCACTTCCCCGAAGAGCTCCACTACACCAAGGACCACGAATGGCTCCGAGTGGACAACGGCACCGCTGCCGTTGGCATCACCGACCACGCGCAGCACGAGCTCGGGGACATCGTGTACGTGGATTTCGCCGTCTCCGTCGGGCAGGAGATCCACGCCGGGCAAGTCGTTGCCACGCTCGAGGCGGTCAAGACCGTCGCCGATGTCTATGCCCCGGTCAGCGGGCGCGTCCTGGAGCTCAACCCTGCCCTGGCAGAGCATCCGGAGTTGATTAACCAGGACCCGTACGGCGCGGGATGGATCCTACGGTTGGAGCTGAGCAATCCCGAAGAGCTCGCGCAACTACTCGACGCTACATCCTACAAAGCACTCATTGGGCAGGCGTAATCGCCTGGGGCATTGGCTGTATCGGTGTTGGCGCGCTACAGGCGCAATCGCTGCAGAGTGCGTACGAACGCGGCTACGGCTTCTGGCAGCGGCAGCAGTACGATTCCGCCATCGTCTGGCTTGAGCGCTGGGTCACTGCCCTGCCGCGTGATACGAGCGCATGGGTGCTGCTGGCACGCTGTCGGCTGCGCACTGGTGATACCGCCCGGGCGCTGGAGGCACTCTCCAGAGCCATCCAGGCAGGGCTGAGCGATACGGCGCTTGCCCGAACATATTCGGAGTTCAGCACCCCCCTGCGTTCCCGCCAAGGGCGCCTACTCCAGCAGCAGTTGCTCTCCACGGCTGGCGGACGCGGCTCCGTTGCAGTGGAGTTTGCTCCTCAGGAGCGGCTTGGGCGATACTACATCTTGTACCCGCCGGGCTACTCTACCGAGCGCCGCTACTACCTCATCGTGCTGCTCCACGGGAACTCCCAGGCACCGGAGATGCTCTTCGGCTGGGCACGCCAGTGGCAACCCGAGGATGCTATCATTGTAGCGCCGGAAGCTCCTTACGTTCGGCTGCGTCCGACGCTTGATGCTGCGGCGCTGCGCTTCTCCGCACTGGGTGAGGAGCTGCAAGCGCCCGATACCCTACGCGAGGACATCATCATCACCAGCGCTCGGTGGTACCACACTGTCGCCGAACACGCCCGGCGCACACTCCCGCTTAGGCGCGCGCTCCCCGTTGTGGTCGGCTTCTCCCAAGGCGGATTCATGGCAGGGGTGCTACTTGCGCAATACCCGTACGCCTACGCCGGTGCAGCCTTGGTCAGCGCCAGCTATTACCCCGAAGGCAAGGTGCTCGAGCGGCTTGACCTGCTGCGCCGCTACGGGGTCGAACTCCTGCTCCTGCATGGTCGGCAGGACCCCATTGTGCCGGTGCAGACCGCGGAGTTGTTCGCTAACGCGTTGCAGAATGCCGGGGTCGCGTACGAGCTCTTCCTCTTCGACGGAGAGCATTGGGCATCGCCGGAGGCAACGCAGTGGCTGCGGCAGTGGCTTGTGCGGTTGCTCCAGCGGCAATGATATTTGCCGCGCTCGTTCGTCTTGCGCAGCTGCTGCTATGAAGCGCTGTGGCATCTCCATCGGTGTACTGGTTGCGTTGGTGTTCCCGCTGCGGGGGCAGATCGCCGGAGAGCCTGCGCCCGAGCTTCCCGATAGCCTCTTCGTCTTCGAATCCCCGCATCCGCTGGTGAGCTCGCCCTCGGCAAGCTCCTCCTGGGGCATTGTGCTGAGCCTATCGGAGAACGGCTTCGGTGGCGGCATCTTCTACCAACGTTCGCTGACGGCTCGATTGCACTGGAGCATCGAGGCAACGCTCTCCGGTGCGCGCAACTCGGATGAATTCGAGGTCTACGATCCCTCCACCGGCGACATCTTCGTGCCGGGCAAGGTGAATCGGCTCTTCATGCTGCCGATTTCGATAGAGCTTCTGCATCGGCTCTTTGGGGAATCGCTGGATGATTCCTTTGCCCCACTGGTCTCAGCAGGAATCGCTCCAACGCTCATCATTGCAACCCCGTACGAGGAGGAGTTCTTCCGCTCCTTTTCGCATGCTCGCCTCTTTGTACGTCCCGGCGCTCACGTCGGTATCGGCGCACGATTGCGCTACGGAGGAGAACACTTCCTTGCAGTCCGGCTTCGGTACTATACCATCCCGTTCGGAGGAAACGGTCTGGAGAGCATCCGCGGACGACCAATCCATAACTTTGGAGGCGTTGTGCTCTCAGTCCGCCTCCCCTTTTGACCTCCCTCTGCGCCGGAGCCGTATTCGCTCTGCAGGCGGATTCTAAACCCACCTTCATCAAACCGTCAGCAGCCGTTTAGGGCAGCCGCCCGTTCTTTGCATTGGTCGCGTGCGTCACATTCACTCACGAGAGGGTGCGGCGTCTGCGCCCGGGCAGCTCCAGATGCCGCAGCGAACATGTAGAACCCAAAGCAGGAGGAGAGTGTGCCCACAAGCAGAGCAAACCTTGTCAAGGCGCTCATCTTCGTCGGCGGAGTACTGGTGAGTTTCTCCTTCATACTCCTGGGAGAAGCGGGAGAAAAGCCTGAAGAGAAGCTTTCGGGGGCAGCCGACACAGCAGCTATCCAGGACTTCGAGCTGCAGCCATGGGCGCCGTTCTTCGTGCAAGAGGGCATTGCATCGTGGTATGGTCCTGGATTTCACGGGCGGCGTACCGCTTCGGGAGCGCGGTACAACATGTATGAGCTCACGGCAGCGCATCGTTCCCTGCCCTTTGGGAGCCTGGTCCGGGTGGAGAACCCACGCAACGGGGTGGCAATCATCGTGCAGATCACCGATCGCGGACCGTTTGTGCGGCGTAACATCATTGACCTATCGTGGAAAGCCGCCGAGCTGTTAGACGTGCGGCTTCATCGGGTGCGCATTGCCGCATTCCTTCCGCCTCGGGACTCCTCGAAGCTCCTGAGCTTTGCCCCTGGCTGGCAGCCGGTGGTGGTACCGTCGGCTGTGTGTGTGCTCACCGATACGCTCAGGACGTGGGACGCTGTCTGGCGGCGCTGGCAGCTCCTACGCGATAGCCTCCCGGATGCACGCATCTTTGTCGGCTGGACTCCCGACCAGGATAGCGCCCAGAGCCGCCCGCCGCACCCATTGAGATTCTACCTGGGCAAGCTCTCGCACCCTCGGTTCCTCACGCTGCTGCAGCCTCCGGAGTAGCGGAGCAGCGAGCCCGTGGTGTTTCGGCAGGGCTTCCGCCGTACTGAAGCCGCCGCTTCGGGCAAGGTAGGCTATTTTTGCGGCGTCCGTTCCCCAACCCCGCCTGGAGCATGGCGTGGCAGCTCAAAGGCACTTTCACGGCGCTGGTAACACCGTTCACGGCTGAGGGGACGGTAGACTGGGCAGCGCTGGCACGGCTGGTGGAGTTCCAAATCGCCGAAGGTGTCGAAGGGCTTGTTCCCGTCGGTTCGACCGGCGAGAGCGCAACGCTGGATTTCGATGAACGCGTGGAGGTGATCGCCCGCGTCGTGGAGTACGCCAACGGGCGCGTGCCGGTCATCGCCGGTACGGGAACGAACGACACCCGCACCACCATTGCCCTCACGCGCAAAGCCCAAGAGGTCGGCGCCAACGCTGCCCTGCTGGTGTGCCCGTACTACAATAAGCCCACGCAGCAGGGGCTCTACGAGCACTTCCGCGCCGTTGCCGAAGCCGTTGACCTCCCGTTGGTGCTCTACAACGTCCCCGGGCGCACAGCGGTCAACATGGCAGCGGAGACGCAGCTGCGCCTGGCGGAGGAGTTCCCCACCATCATCGGCACAAAGGAGGCGTCGGGCAACCTGGAGCAGGTCATGGAGATTCTCCGCCATGCCCCCGCGCACTTCCGCCTCCTTGCCGGAGATGATGCCTTGGCGTTGCCCATCATCGCCTGTGGTGGCGCGGGCGTGGTCTCGGTGCTCTCCAACTACGCCCCACGCCAATTCGGCGAGTGCATCCGAGCTGCTCTGCACGGCGATTGGGAGCGCGCCCGGCACCTCCACTACGAGCTCTTTGAGCTCATGCGGCTGAACTTCATCGAACCGAACCCCATCCCCGTCAAAGCAGCACTGGCGCTGCTGGGGATGATTCAGGAGCACTACCGCCTCCCGCTGACCCCGATGCAACCGGCTCATCGGCAACGCTTGGAAGCCGAACTGCGCCGTGTTGGGCTGCTCCAGCCAGTCTGATGTGGTGCGCGCTGTTATGGCTCCTGTGCTTGGGCTGCGGACTGTTGAGTCCGCGCACACCCGAACCCCCAGCCCCCGATACCGACGATAAGGGCTATCAGCAGCCCATCTCCCCGGACATCGTCGTGGAAAACCTCCGAAGTGCCGTCACCCGGCGCGACGCCGTTGCCTTGCTCGGTTGCTTGGTGGACTCTGTGCAGCTTCCGGGAAGCTCCTACCAGTTTGAACCCTCGGCACAGGCGCGTGCTCGCTTTCCCGGAGTCTTCGTCCGCTGGGGACGCGATGAAGAGTACCGGAGCTTCTCCGCTATGATGCAGCGCGTTACAGCGGCGCAGGTGCCGGAGCTCCTCTACATCAACCCCGTCTTCGAGTACCGCACCCCCGATTCGGCGGTCTTCCGCAGCGAGTACCAGCTCTACGTCCCGCATGCCGAGCTGACGCTTCCGACCATTGCCCGGGGCATCCTCCGGTGGACCCTGGTGGTGCAGTCCAATGGACTGTGGGCAATCCTGCGCTGGAGCGACTTCGATAGCGATAGCGTTCAACCGAGCTGGAGCATACTCAAAGCCTACTGGAGCCGATGAGAGCCCCTCTGCCCCTTGCATTGGGATTCCTGCTTGGCGGCTGCATCAACCCCTTTGCGCCGCGACTGAGCGAGCAGCCTCCGGAGCCCTTCCAACTGGCCGACCAGCGCACCATCGAGGGCGTCTTCACCAACTTCCGCTACGCCTACGTGCTGCGGGATACACTGCTGTACGGGCAACTGCTCGACACCGGCTTTGTCTTCAGCTACCGCAACTACGAGCTCGGTACCGATGTGAGCTGGGGACGGCAAGAGGACCTGCGGGCAACCGCTGGCTTGTTCCGGGCTGCCCAGCAGATTGACCTGGTCTGGCACGAGATCGTCGCCTCCGCTGGGGATTCCCTCCTGCACGACGTCTCCCGCAGCTTCGCCCTGACGATTGCCTTTTCGGCAGAGGATGTGGTGCGGGTCTACGGTCGGGCAACCTTCCGGCTGCGCCGCGCCTATGCGTACGAGCCCTGGCGCATCGCCTTCTGGCGCGATGAGTCCAACTACTGAGTGCCCGACCGCCACGCGCGAAAGCCCCTATTTTTGCGCGGTGCGACCAAGCCAGGACTCCCAGCATGATCCCACGCTACAGCCGCCCCCAGATGGCGGCAATCTGGACGGAGGAGAACAAATTCCGCATCTGGCTGGAGATCGAGCTCCTTGCCTGTGAAGCGTTGGCACAGCTTGGGTGGATTCCGCAGCACATTCCGCAGCTCCTCCGTCAAACGCTACGGGTGCGCCCTGAACGGATTGCTGAACTGGAAAAGACCCTGCGCCACGATGTGCTGGCGTTCCTGAGCAGCCTCACCGAACAGCTCGGTCCGGAGGGTGCCTACCTCCACTTCGGTCTCACCTCCAGCGACGTTGTGGACACGGCTCTCGCTGTGCAGCTTCGGCACGCCGGGCAACTGCTGTTGGAGGATCTGGAGCAGCTCGAAGCTGCTCTGCTGCGCCGGGCACAGGAGTTCCGCCATACCCTCTGCGTCGGGCGCACGCACGGGGTTCATGCCGAGCCGATGAGCTTTGGCTTGAAGTTCCTGAGCTGGCGCGAAGAGTGCCGCCGCAACCGCCAGCGTCTCTTGCACGCCCTGGAGGAGGTCTCCTACGGCAAGCTCAGCGGCACGATTGGCATCTATACGCAGCTGCCGCCAGAAGTGGAAGCCTACGTGTGCGAACGTTTGGGGTTGCGTCCGGAGGTGATTGCCACACAGGTCATCCCGCGCGACCGGCACGCGCAGTTCGTGCTCACGCTCGGGCTTATTGCTGCCATGTGCGAGCGCATCGCCCTGGAGATTCGCCATCTCCACCGCACCGAGGTCCGCGAAGCCGAAGAGTACTTCGCCCCGGGGCAGCGCGGCAGCTCCGCTATGCCACACAAGCGCAATCCTATCCACGCCGAGCGCATCTGCGGGTTGGCGCGCCTGGTGCGCTCCTACGGCTCGGTCGCTCTGGAGAACATCCCGCTCTGGCACGAGCGCGATATCTCCCACAGCAGCACCGAGCGCGTCATCCTGCCCGATGCGACAATTCTGACCGACTACCTGCTGCACCTGACCACGGAGCTGGTGGAGACCCTACGGGTCTACCCCGAGCACATGGCGCGCAATCTGGAGCTCACGCACGGACTGGTCTATTCGCAGAGCGTGCTTCTGGCGCTGGTCCGACGTGGCATGCACCGGGAGGATGCCTACCGCGCCGTCCAGCGTGCAGCGATGCAGAGCTGGGAAAGCGGAGAGGACTTCCGCACCACGCTGTGGCAGCAACCCGAAATCCGCGCGCACTTCGGCTCGGAAGCCGAACTACAGGAGCTGTTCTCAGCCGAGCACCTGCTGCGGAATGTAGACCTCCTCTTTGCGCGCTGCGGCGCGGCATAAGGCTATGGACTGGGTCGTTGCCCTCGTCCTTGCAGCGGCGCTGGCGTACGGCATCCGCGCCCTGCTCCTGCTGTACGGCTCCTGGCGGGAGCGCCAGCGTTCGCGCCATCTACCACCGCTGGAGGCGGAGGTGCCGAGTGTATCAGTTATCATCCCCGCCCGCAACGAGGAGCACACGATCGCCGACTGCGTTGCCTCTGTTGCGGCTTGCCCTTATCCTCGGCTGGAGATCCTGGTCGTCAACGACCGCTCCAGCGACAACACGGCAGCCGTGCTGGAGCAGCTCCAACAGCGCTACCCCATCGTGCGTGTGCTCACACGAGAATCGGAGCCCGGCAATCCAAACCTCCAGGGAAAAGCCGGAGCGCTGCACCTGGGTGCGCTGCACGCCGGCGGAGAGCTGCTGCTCTTCACCGATGCCGATTGCGTCGTGCCTCCGAGCTGGATAAGCGAGCTGGCTCGCTGCTTTGCCGAGCCCGCCGTTGGATTGGTGGCAAGCTTCACACTCATTCGCCCGCAGGGGCTATTTGCACGGCTGCAATCGGCGGAATGGCTGCTGCTGCACACCGCTGCCAGTGCTGGGGTTGGACTCGGGCATGCCTTGGGATGCTTCGGCAACAACCTCGCCGTACGAGCCCGCGCCTACTGGAGCACCGGAGGCTATGAGCACATCCCCTTCTCGGTCACCGAAGACTTGGCGCTCCAGCAAGCGGTCCAGCGTGCCGGATGGCGCCTGCGCTACCATTGCGCTCCGGAAAGCCTGGTTTGGACACTTCCGGCACCAACGCTGCGGGACTACCTACAGCAGCGCCGGCGCTGGGCGCGGGGCGGATTGCAGTTGGGCTGGCGCGGAGTTGCCTTCGTTCTCCCTACGCTGCTCCTGTGGGGAGCGATCGTCAGCGCACTTGCAAGCGGGCATTTCCTGGAGGCGCTGCTGCTGGGGCTGCTGCGAGTGGGAGCGGACCTGCTCCTGGGGCTGCCGTCGCTGCTGCGGCTGCGTCAGTACGGGCTGCTCGGCATTTTGCCGCTGACCATCCTCCTGCTTGCACTGCTGGAGCTGCTGCTTCCGGTGCTGGTGCTCTCGCCGCAGATCCGCTGGAAGGGGCAGGCACTGCGCTAAGCCGCCTTATCCAGCCGCCGCCAGGGCTTTTTGTATTTTTGAGTTCCACAACCTGCACCGGTCAATGGCAACACTGGAACGCCACCGAGTTATCGTTGCCGACGGTCAGCAGCCGCTTCCGCCAGGGATTGACCGGGAGGTGGTCCTGCGCGACTACCGCATCTGCTGGGAGAGTCGCCACGCCAGCCTTCTGGGACGCCGCGAAGTCCTCACCGGCAAAGCCAAATTCGGTATCTTCGGCGACGGTAAGGAGGTCGCCCAAGTCGCGATGGCAAAAGCCTTCCGCCCAGGGGATTGGCGTTCGGGCTACTACCGCGACCAAACCCTGCTCATGGCACTGGGCTTGCTCACTTTGGAGCAGTTCTTCGCGCAGCTTTATGCCCATGCCGATGAGGAGGCAGAGCCCGCCTCCGCCGGACGCCAGATGAACTGCCACTTCGGCATGCGCCTGGTCAATCCCGATGGCTCCTGGCGGGTGCAAACGACGCAGGTCAACATCGCCTCCGATATCTCTCCGACGGGCTCGCAGATGCCTCGGCTGGTCGGACTTGCCTACGCCTCGCGCTTGTACCGCGAGCTCCCCGAGCTGCGCCAGATGACGGCGTTCTCCAACAACGGCGAGGAGATCGCCTGGGGCACCATTGGCAATGCGACCTGCGCTGAGGGAATGTTCTGGGAAGCAGTCAACGCCATTGGTGTGCTGCGCGCCCCGGCGATTATTTCCATCTGGGACGACGGCTACGGCATCTCTGTGCCCAACGAGTACCAGGTCACCAAAAGCAACATCTCGGCGCTGCTGGAGGGCTTCCGGCGGACTCCCGGAGGACGGGATGGCTTTGACCTCTACGTCGTGCGCGGATGGGATTATCCGGCGCTGCTGACCGTTTACCAGCAGGCTGCCGAGATCGCCCGCCGCGAGCATGTACCCGCTATCGTTCACGTCATCGAGTTGACGCAGCCGCAAGGGCATTCCACCTCAGGCAGCCACGAACGCTATAAGCCACCGGAGCGCCTGCAATGGGAGCGCGAATACGATTGCCTGGTGCGCATGCGGCGATGGATTCTGGAACAGGGCTTTGCAAGCGCTGAAGAGCTGGATGCTATCGAACGCGCTGCCGCCGAGACCGTCCGCCAGGCGAAGGAACGCGCCTGGAGAGCGTACCAGCAGCCTATCTTGGAGGAGCGTGCCGAATTGGCGTCACTGCTGCAGGAGCTGGCAGCTGTCTCCACCAAGCGCGATGAAGTGCTGCGCATCCGCGGCGAGCTGCTCTCGTTGCGAGATGTGCTCCGACGTGACCTCTCGGTCGCCTGCAACCGTGCTCTCATCGCCGTTGCCGACGAGCCCTCCGAGCAACGTACCCGCTTGGTCCGCTGGCGCCAAGCCCTGGAGGAGCAGCAGCGCGAGCGCTACAGCTCCCATCTCTACAGTCAGACTCCGCTATCGGCCCTACGGGTGCCGGAGATTCCACCACAGTACCGCGAAGATTCCCCGATGGTCAACGGCTTCGAGGTCATCAACGCCTGCTTCGATGCCGCGCTTCGGCGCGACCCGCGCGTGGTCATCTTCGGCGAAGACGTCGGGCGCCTGGGCGATGTCAACCAAGGTTGCGCCGGACTCCAAGCCAAATACGGCGAGCTGCGCGTCAGCGACACCGGCATTCGCGAATGCACCATCGTCGGGCAAGCCATTGGACTGGCACTGCGCGGCTTGCGCCCGATTGCCGAAATCCAGTACCTGGACTACCTGCTCTACGCGCTGCAGATTATGTCGGATGATATCGCCACCTTCCGCTGGCGCACCAAGGGCGCTCAAGCGGCTCCGGTCATCATCCGCACGCGCGGGCATCGGCTCGAAGGGGTCTGGCACTCTGGCTCCCCGATGGCGGGGATTCTCAATCTGGTGCGCGGCATGCTCGTACTGGTCCCGCGCGATATGACCCGAGCCGCCGGCTTCTACAACACGGTGCTGCGCTCGGATGATCCTGCGCTCATCGTGGAGGTGCTCAACGGCTACCGCCTCAAGGAGCGGCTGCCGGCAAATATCGGGGAATTCACCGTACCGGTGGGCGTCCCTGACATCCTGCGCGAAGGGAGCGACATCACCATCGTCACCTACGGCGCCTGCTGCCGGATTGCGCTGGAGGCGGCAGAGCTGCTTGCCCGCGTCGGGGTGAGCGCCGAGGTCATCGATGTGCAATCGCTGCTGCCCTTCGATATCCACCATCGCATCGTGCGCTCGCTGCAGAAGACCAACCGCATCCTGTTTGTGGATGAGGACGTCCCGGGCGGCACCACCGCCTACATGATGCAACAGGTGCTCGAGGTTCAGGGCGGCTACCGCTGGTTGGATGCACCTCCTCGGACGCTCTCCGGCACCGACCACCGCCCCGCGTACGGCAGCGACGGTGACTACTGGTCCAAACCCAATGCCGAGCAGATCTTCGAAGCCGCCTACGAGCTGATGCACGAATCTAACCCGCGCCGCTATCCACTCTTTTTCCGCTGAGGTAGGTCCCATTTCCTTCACACACGATGCGTCTGCCGCCATTGGAGCAGTACTATGCTTGTCCGAAGACACCACTGGATCACTTTCGTGAAGCACTCCAGAAGCGCCTGGAACATCCTTCGGTGCCAGGGCTACTCCTGCTGCTGAGCACACTCATTGCGCTCTTGTGGGCAAACAGTCCCTGGGGTGCAAGCTACGAAGAGCTCTTCTTCACCCACTTCGTCATCGGTTATGGGGACTTGGCGCTGTCCAAGCCATTGGTGTTCTGGATCAACGACGGCTTGATGGCGATCTTCTTCGTCGTCGTCGGGCTGGAGATCAAGCAGGAGCTGCTGCAAGGGGAGCTCTCCTCATGGCAGAAGGCTGCACTGCCGGTCTACGCCGCCGTTGGAGGCATGGCGCTTCCAGCGCTCATTTTCACGCTCTTCAACTACGGGCTTCCCACCCAGCGGGGTTGGGCAATTCCGGCGGCAACCGATATTGCCTTTGCCGTTGGAATTCTCTCGTTGCTGGGGAACCGGGTGCCCCTGTCTCTGCGCATCTTTCTGCTCAGCCTGGCAATTGCTGATGACATCGGTGCCGTGCTCATCATCGCGCTCTTCTACACGGAGCAGCTTGCCCTGGCAGCTCTCATACCCGGCGTGGTTCTCCTCGGAGTGCTATGGGGGCTCAACCGCCTACGCATCCAGACGCTAGGGGTGTACGCCGTGCTGGCAATCCCCATCTGGCTGAGCTTTCTCTACAGCGGCGTGCACCCGACGATTGCAGGTGTCCTTGTTGCCTTTGCCATCCCCATCCAAGCGCGGCTGCCGTGGGAGTCATTTCGCAGCGGCACCCTGCGTTTGCTCACCGACCATGCGCAGCCGCCGTCGCCGGTGTTGGCTGTTGCCCTGAGCGAGCAGATCGAACGCGCCAGCACTGCAGCCGTATCGCCGCTGCATCGAGCATTGCATGGGCTGCACCCGTGGGTAAACTACGGGATTATGCCCGTGTTCGCGCTCGCCAATGCAGGGGTCCAGCTTGAGCTGGGCGGGCTCCAGGAGATGCTACTGTCTCCGGTCACCCTGGGCGTTGCGTTGGGGCTCTTCCTGGGCAAGCAGCTGGGCATCCTTACGTTTTCGTGGATTAGCACACGGCTGCGCCTGGCAAGGTTGCCTGAGGGCATTCGCTGGCGCCACATCTACGGCGTTGCACTGCTGGGGGGCATTGGCTTTACAATGTCGCTCTTCATCGCCGGACTCTCCTACGCAGAGCACTACATCGCGCTCAATGAAGCCAAGCTGGGCATCCTGTTGGGGTCGCTCCTCTCGGCAGTGCTGGGCATTGGGGTATTGCAGCGTACGCTTCCCAAAGTCGCTCCAGCACCGCAAGTAACCACCGAGCATGCCCATTGAGCAAGCCAACACGACAACGCCGGAGACAGCATCCGTTCGGCAAGTCTTGCGCAATGCCGGCATCACCGCAGCGGGGAATCTGCTCACGCATATGCTCAACCCAGTGACCGCCATCATCACCACACGCGCACTCGGGGCTGAGCTGTACGGACTGTATGCGCTGCTGGTGCAATGGTCCTCCTTCCTGGCAGAGCTGTGCAAAAGCGGGCTGGGTGCAACGCTGGTGCGCTTCGTTGCGTACTACCGCGGTGAGGGGCGTCTGGACCGGCTCAAAGGGGCGATCCGCATGAGCCTACGCTGGGTTGGGGTCAGCGCCGGCATTGTCAGCCTTGTGCTTATCCTCTGGGCTGGAGAGCTCGGTCGGTGGCTTCCTCAGAGCGAGCACACCGAAAGCGCCGTGCGTTTCTTTGCTCCGGCAGTGTTCCTGACGGCGCTCTACGGGATATTCCTGGCGGTGTTGACGGGATTCCAGCAGCAACGCCTCGTGCAGTTGAGCACGGCTGTGGTCGGAGCAGGCGTCAAGCTCCTGACCTTGGTGCTACTGCTGTGGATGGGGCAAGGCATTTACGCTGCGCTGGGCTCCAGCTTGCTTCAGGATGTTGCCGTGCTGCTGCTCAGCGGACTGTTCGTCACGCGGGTGTTCCCCGGGCTCCGTCAGCGCGGGCTTCCTGCCGTTGTTGAGCGAAAAGCGCTCTGGCGCTATGCGCTCACGCTCTTTGCCACGAGCCTGTTCTTCCGCTACACCTTCCAACTGGACGTGTTGTTTTTGGGCTTCTTCCGCTCGGCGCATGAGGTAGGGCTGTATTCGGCAGCCGTTCGGCTACAGCCACTATTGGTGTTGCCCGTCTACGCCCTTGGGGAGCCGTTCAATCCAGCGGTGGCGGAGCTGTTTGCCCGGGGCGAACGGGAAGCGCTGGGAGGGCTCTACCGCAGGGTTGTGCGCTGGTCATTGCTGGCGGTTTTTCCAGCTGCGCTGTGTTGTCTGACGGTGCCGGAGCTCATTTTGAGCCTCTTTGGCACTGAGTTCACCGCTGCGGCACCGGTGCTGCAAATCCTGGCGCTGGGCACGTGGCTGGGAGCCGCCCCTGGCGTTGCCGGTTACGTGCTCAACATGATAGGGCGACCGCAGGTGAACCTCTTCAACGGCATCCTCACGGCGGTGCTCAACATTGCCCTCTTTGCTGTACTCATCCCCATGGCAGGGATGCTGGGGGCAGCTGCAGCCTACAGCGTGGTCAATCTTGCCATAGCGCTGTTGCGGGTAGGGCAGGTGTACCATCTGGAGCGCCTCAGCCCTTGGGATAGTCTGCTGGGCAAGGCTCTGGGGTGCATTGCTGCGGGTGTAGCAGTGGCATTTGCGGCGGCGTTGCTTCTCGGCAGCGAAGTGATTGCCGCCGCAGCAGGGCTTGCTATCTTTGGAGTTGCCGGATGGCACTGGGCATTGAGCGATGACGAGCGAGAGCTTCTCCACCGGCTGTGGCGAAGGGTTCGTCAACCCTGAACAGCGCAGCGAGCTCTTCGTCCGCGAGCAGATGGCACAGACGTACGCGCAGTTGGTCGCGCAGCGGGGTGCCTACTGGTGGTACGCCGTGCGGGAGTTTGTGCTGGAGCGCATGCGGCTCCATCGGGGCGGGAAGCTCTACGATGCCGGCTGCGGCGTTGGACTTTACACGCTTGCCATCGCGGAGCGTTTCGCTGGGGTAGAGATCTTCGCCGTGGACTTCTCACCGGCAAGCCTGCAGCAGCTCCGGCAACGGCTCGATGGCAGCAGCGTTAGGGCACGTGTGCAGCTATTCTGCGCCGATATTACGCGCTTCCTGCCGCCTGCTCCCGTGCGCTGGGTTCTGTGCACAGAGGTGTTGCAGCATCTGCCGACGCTGCAACTGCGGCGCCAGGCGCTGGAACACTTCTACCGGGCGCTTCACCCCGGCGGGGAGCTGTGGTTGCTGGTTGCCCGACATCGGCGCTGGCACAAGCGCCGCGGCATCCCGAAGGAGATTGACGAACGCCCTCACGGAGGATACTTCCGCATGCGCTTTCTGCCACGAGAGCTCATACAGGAGCTGCGCCGGGCGGGGTTTCGCCGAATTCGGCTCTACGGCGCACCTGTCCCTCCGGTACGGCTGGGCAGGCATCTCCCCGCACCCCTGTGGCGATGTGCCCTGTGGCTGGAGCGGTTCCCAGCGAGTGCCTATCTGGGAGAGGTGCTCATTGCCCGAGCCTGCAAACCATGCTAAGCGTTGAACCGGTGAGTGCAGAGGAGTTTGCCTGCCTCCGTTCCGAATGGAATACGCTGCTGGAACGCTCCGGAAGTGACATCCCCTTCCTGCGCCACGAATGGCTGGCAAGCCTTTGCGGTACGGTCTGTCCCAGCTCCTCTGCTCTGATTCTCCGGCTACGCTGTGGGAAGGAGACCATTGGATTCGCCCCGCTGCAGTGGAAGCCGTACCGTCGAGGTCCCTTCCGCTTCCGTCGCCTGCACTTCCTGGGAGCACAACTCACGGAGTTTGCCGATTGCGTCCTCACCGGGTACCGCAGCGAGGCGCTCCAGGCGCTCATAGATTTCCTCAGGCGGCACCACTGGCTGGAGTTTGTCGGACACTACATTGCCGAGGGTTCGCCTAATTGGCACGCCTACCAAGCGCTGGTCTGCTCCATCCCAGGAGCTCGATTGCACCCGTACACCTCGGGCTGGTACATCCGGATCGCCGGACGGCGCTGGGAGGAGTACGTCGCCGAAGAGACCGGGCGGGAGTTCGTGCAACGCGCTGTCCGGCGCCGCCAAGCCCTCTACGGGCAACGCCGCTGGGAGCTCTGCGAGCGGCACGGACTCGATGCCCAGGAGTTGGCTCACCTCCTACGGCTTCACGAGCTTGCCCAACAGCGCCATGGGCGGAGCTCTGTCTTTGCCCATTCCGGTGCGTACCGAGCATTCCTGGAGCGGCTTATGCAAGAGAGCAGCACTGCGGGCTGGCTGCGCCTGTTCTGGCTCCGCATTGACGGCGCGCCCGCTTCCTTCATCCTGGGGTTCGAGTACCGAGGCAGCTTCTTTTGGTGGCTGCAAGGATTCGATCCCGCCTTCGAGCGGCTGGCTCCGAGCAAGTGGCTGCTCTGGCATCTGCTGCAGGATGCCTTTGCAAAGCAGCGCTGGCGGGAGTTCCACTTCATGGGTGGCGACGACGAATACAAGCGCCACTGGACGCGGAGCAGCTTCCGCTTCTACCGGTTGCGCATCCCCAACACGCGCGGAGTGATGGGTTGGCTCAACCGATGGCTCTCCCGGCACTGATACGGCAACTACGGCGATGGCTGCGCCGGACCGGGCGATGGCTACTCTGGCGGCAGCACTTCATCCTGCTGCATCGCACGGTGGAGCCACCTCCGCCTGTGCCGCCGATGCTCCGAGTGGAGCCGTTCGAATACGAACGGCGCGAGGAGTTCCTCCGCCTTCTCCCTGGCGAGCTTCGCCAGCGGCTACAACGGCTCTGGGATGCTCTGCCCGCATCATGGGCATTTGCGGCGTCGTACTCGGAGGAGGTGCTGCAGTACTACTGCTTCGTCAGCACGGGCAGGATTTGGCTGGAGGAGCTCCGCGCCGAGCACCACTTCGCCGCTGGGGCGGCGTACATCCACAGCTGCTACACCCTGCCCGAATTCCGCGGGCGTGGGCTGCACCGCGGCACCTTGAGCGCAGTCGTGCAGTGGCTGCACCGGAATGGCTTTGCTGATGCCTACGCACTCGTGGAAGCACGTAATGCGCCTTCGCGTCGTGGCTTTGAAGCCGTTGGATTCCGCCCATACCTGCACTTTCGGCGCTGGAACGTCTGTGGACGCTGTGTTTCAATTCGCCAACGCAGGAACTGATGCCGCGCTGCTTCTTTGCCCTCACCGTTGATACCGAATGCGACAAAGCCGAGCATTGGCGCACGCGCTACCCTATCTGCTGCGCGAACATCATCGAGGAGCTGCCACAGCTCTTCCATCGCCGCGCCATTGCACTGGGGCTGCGCCCTACGTACCTGCTCAGCCCCGAAGTTCTGCGCGACCGCGATGCTGTTGCTACACTCCGTTCCCTTGAGGGCGCGTACGAACTGGGTACACACCTTCACGGGGAGTACATCGAACCGGAGGCAGACTGGAACGCCCCCGGCACGTACGCAATGCAGTGCAATTACAGCGCGGAGGTGGAGTGGCAAAAACTGCAGAACCTGACGGCGCTCTTCCGGGAAGTCATCGGCGAATCCCCGCGGAGCTTCCGCGCGGGACGCTACGGTATTGCCGCCCGCAGCATTGCTATGCTGGAACGGCTGGGCTATTGGGTAGATAGCAGTGTCACCCCGTACAAGTGGTGGGCGCCGAACGTCCGCTTTCTGGATGCACCCGTGCTGCCGTATACGCCATCCACAGAGGACCTCTGCCGCGCCGGGCAAGGGCAGCTCCTGGAGATCCCCGTCAGCGTGTACCCGGGCGCCTTCGGCTGGCTCCCCAGCGCATGGCGCCGGCGTTTCAACCCGTACCATCCCGTGGTGGCGTGGCTTTGGCGCCGCTGGAACCGGTACGTCTGGGACCTGCGTCCTCGGCTCTTCTACGCTGCTTTCACCCCATTGCCGGAGCTGCTCCGCACGGTGGACTGGTACATCGGGCTGGCGCAGCGCACGGGCAGCGATGTTGCGTTGGTGATGACCTGCCATAGCTGCGAATTTCGCCCTGGTGCCAACCCGTACTTCTCCTCCCGCAGCCAATGCCAGCGCTTTCTGGACACCATGTTCCGCACCGCCGAATACGCCCTCCAGCGCGGGTGCATCGGGGCAACCCTTGCCGAAATTGCACAGCAGCTCCGTCCCGTGTCCGCTCCAGCTCGATGAGCCCGCTGCTCAGAGTGCTGCTCCCTCTGCTTTGCCTGATGGCTCCTGCCGGCTATGCGCAGGAGGATACCCTCGCACGGCGCCTGCCGGAGGTCCAAGTTGAAGCTCCCGCACCGGCGGTGCCGCCGCTTGGGCTCCCACTGCACCGCTGGGGCAGAGCCGAGCTGGAGCGATTGGTAACGTGGCAGCTTCCGGAGCTGCTCAGCCTCCTGCCCGGGGTCTTCGTGCGCGATTACGGCGGTGCCAGCGGACTCAAAACGCTTTCCCTACGTGGGCTGGGTGCAGTCCACACCCTGGTCCTGTGGGACGGAGTCCGGCTCAACACCCCTGCACAGGGGCTCTACGACCTGGGCAACGTGCCCAGCTCCGTTGTGGAGGAGGTTGTGCTGTTGCGTGGAGGCGGCTCCGCGCTCTTCGGTGCAAATGCCGGTGCTGGGGTGTTACTGCTGCGCTCTCTGCGGATGCTCGCCGAAGGCTTTGCTCTTGGGCTTGGAGGCGGCTCCTTTGGGGAATGGCGGGCAGGCGCACGCCTGGCGGAACACTTCAAGGCTCACGCTGTGCAGCTGTCCGGAGAGCTCTTCCGCAGCCGCGGCGACTATCCCTTCCCCTCCAACCAGTTCGGGCAGCTCACTTGGGAGCGGCGCCAGAATGCCGACCGCACGGCAGCCGCGCTCATGGGTGCATGGCAGTACTGGGGTACGCATACCAGGCTATGGCTCCGGAGCTCGGCACAGTGGAGCGTGCGCGGGGTGCCCGGACCTGTCGTGCAGGGGCGGGTCGAATTCGCCCGCGCCCGACTCTGGGAGCGCGAATGGCACACCACTGCAACGCTGCTGTACCAACTCCCTGCCGACGAGCTGCACGTCCTCTCCTGGATACGCTGGAGTGAGCTGCACTACCGCGACCCAGACGCGCTCGTCTGGGGTCCCAACGGCGCCGATGAATCCGGACTCTCCACCGAATACGCTGCCCAGCTCCGCTGGGATGCCCAGCGCGGGCAGCTCTCCTCCACGCTCTCGGCAGAGGTCCTGCACGAAGCGCTTTCGGGCTCGATTCTCAAACCGCACGACCGCTCCTCTGCTGCCCGCCAACGGGCTGCCCTTGCTGCGCTGGGATGGTGGTCCCCGCTACCGAGCTTGACCGTGATTGCCGGACTCCGCTGGGAGCTCTACAGCAGCCACGGTGGATATCTCTCCCCGACCGTCGGCGTCGAGTGGGGAAGTGCCCGAACACATTTGCGCGCAAGCTGGAGCTACAACATCCGCCCGCCCAGCTTTGTGGAGCTCTACTACTTCAACTTCGGCAATGCAGCGCTGCGTCCGGAACGCGTGCACTCCTGGAATTTGGGCATCGAGCTGGGTAGCCGCACACTTGCAGCAGCGCTGGAGCTGTTCACCCTGCTCGTCACTGACCAAATCGTTGCTCTCCCGCGCAGCCCGGTCTTCTGGAGCACCTTCAACGTGGGGAGGGTCTGGAGCCGCGGTGCCGAAGCCATGCTGGAGTTTGCCCCGGTTGAATACCTCCGGCTCTCCGCAACGGCGACATGGCAGCGCACAACCGACCAGGGCACCAATCCCTATACCCGCGGACGCCAACTGCCCTATACGCCGCAACTGCTCGGCTCCGCTGCTCTGACCGTTCGCCGTGCAGCCGTAGAGCTGGGGCTATATCTCCACGCGGTCGGCAAACGCTGGAGTCAGCCCGACAACTCTCTGCAGAGCCGTCTGGCTCCGTACGCTACGCTCGACGCTACCGTTGGCACAGAGTTTCGGCTCCTCGGTGGAATGCTGCAGTTGCGAGCTCGCGTGCACAACGTGCTGAATGCCTCCTACGAGGTGATCCGGAACTACCCCATGCCCGGGCGTTCAGTTCGGCTGGAGGTGCGCTGGGACAATCTACGCGCACCCGCTGCCTCTGCATCGTAGGCACGGGGACTCCCCTGCCACAAGGGCAGCAGCTCACCGAGCGCGTCCACGCCACTGGTAGGCGTGCTCGGGCAGGCTCATCCACAGACGGCAGTAGTTCTCATACCGCTGTCGGTCCAGCCTCCCCTCTTGGACAGCTTTGCGGACAGCGCATTCGGGCTCGTGGATGTGGCTGCAGGGCTGATAGCGGCACTCCTGCGCCCAGTCATCGAATTCGTGGAAGTAGCCCGGAAGCTCCGCCCGGGTGAGCTCCCAGATGGTCAGATCGCGAATGCCTGGCGTATCCACAATGTAGCCGCCCTGGGGAAGCCGGAACATGCGCGCCATCGTCGTCACATGGCGCCCCTGCCCCAGCTTGCGGCTAATCTCCCCAATGCGCTGCACCTCCTCGCCCAGCAGAAGGTTCGTCAAGGTGGACTTCCCAACGCCGGAGGGACCCGACAGCACTGTTGCCTTGCCCGCCAGGAGGGTTTGGAACTCCTCAAGCCCCTCGCCGGTCCGAGCACTCAGGAGCAGCACGGGGACGCCCAAGACTTCGGCGTAGAAGCGCAGGTCCGCCCGGATCTGCTCGGCATCCCCCAGGTCAACCTTGTTGATGCACAGCAGCGGAGCAAGCTCGCCCTTCTCAGCAGCGATGAGGTAGCGGTCGATGAGGAAGCGGTCGTAGCGCGGTTCGGCTGCAGCAAGGAGGATTGCCAGTTGATCAACATTGCTGACGACCACCTGCTCTTTGCCTTCGCGGCGGCGGTAGCGAGAAAGCTTCGTGCGGCGCGCCTCCCGGCGCACAATGAGTCCCTGCGGCAATCCGCTCACGCCCGTTCCTTGGCGCGGCACACATTCGACGAAATCGCCGACGGCGACCAGCGTCGGGCTCTCCTCCTTCAGTTCCACTGCTCCGGCAACGGCGCATTCCCAAAGCTGTCCATCCTCGAGCTCCACCAGCCAGCGCTTCCCCGTGCCCTCCAGCACGCGCGCGCGGAAGCGTTGCTGGGCTCCCAGCTTCTGCCGCACGGCTTTGACTGAGACGGCAGGAGGCAGCTCCTCCTCCCATTTGTGCCGTGCCCGAGGGCTCATCTCAAAATACCGGCAGCAGCCGAGCCAGCTCGTGCCATTTCGTTGCCATCAACACGCGGATTCCAAGGAGGGTCCCCGCCCCAATCAGTGCCAGCCCCATCAGGCGGGTGAGCCGCTCGAGCGACTCCCCGCTGAGCCGCCGCCGGAAGTGGTGCATCCCGTAAGAGAGAACCGACAGCCACAGCAAATTGCCCATGCCAAAACCGCCGGCAAAGGCAACCACCGTCATCATCTGCCCCGGCTGCACCCATTGGAACTGGTGCACCAACACCCCCAAGTACAGAAGCGAGGGCAGAAAGGCGGGGTTTGCCAGATTCACCAACGCCATCCCCATGCCCAGGGCAAGCCCGCGGCGGTGACGGAAGCGCTGGGCGAGCAGCTTCATGGCAAGGGGTGAGGAGGACGGCGCCGGACTCTCTTCGCGTTTGCGCCACACCTGCACGGCTCCGTAGCCCAGCAGCACAGCCACACAACACAACTGCACCGCCAGCGACAGCAGCGGATGCTCCCCCACAAACCCCAGCAGCTTCAAAATCACCCCCGTTGCCAGCAAGGCAAGGAGGCAATATACCACATCCAACAGCGCTGCACCCACCGCCACGGAGATGCCCGCGCGTACTCCGTACTGCAGACTCGTCCGCAGCGTTGCCAGCGAGACCGGTCCCGGCGGGAACGCCAGGACTATCCCCACGAGAAGCCCCACAACGCCCGAACCGACGATCTGCAGCGCCATCGCCCTCAGCGCAGTATCACAGCGGGATGTGCTACCGCCCGCTCTACTGTCCCGGCAGCAGCACAACGCCCATCCGCCGGACTCCCGCCGGCTCCACGCTCATGCGGTAGAGGTAGGCTCCCGAAGGCAGCATCGCCGACAGCGGCACACGGTAGCCTGCCCCCTCCGGCATCCCCTGCCAGCGGAGTACCGGCTGCCCCAGAATGTCCCATAGCTCCACCCGCAGCATTCCGGCGGGGAGTTTCGGCAGCTTCCCTACGCGGAGCTCCGCGCCCGTCGGTGTAGCAAACCGTACCGGAAGAGCCTGAGCGGGCGCTTCCCCAACGCTCACAACGGGGCTCAAACGCCGAACTGTGCCGTCCGGAAACACCAAAATCGGTTGCAGCTCCGGACCATTCTGATTTGCCGCGGGTTGGGCAAATCCCGTCACAACGAGCACGGCGGCTTTCCCTCCATCCGTGCTCAGATCCAGCACATACTCCCGGGGCAACCCCCGCAGTGTATCCAGAGCGGGCGGCAGCGAGCGGTACGGTAATGCATCAGCGTACGAGAGGCGCCCCAGCGTGATCGCTCCCCAGCTCAACTCCACCGCCGGCGCATCCGTCACCGCATGGACTACTGCTAACAGGACCGAATCTGCAGCAGATGCACGCTCATGCAATGGAAAGCCAACGATGGAAAGCTCCGTTGAGCGACCTTCTGGATTGGGCGCAAAGCGCCCTGGTTCCAATACTCCCAACGCAACAGCGCACAGTGCTCCCCCAGGCGGGAAAGTTGCCACAAGACTCCGAAGGGTGTCGCGCTCGCTCTGGCTTGTTGCCGGTGCAATTCCAACACGTAGGGGAACACCGGCAGGCACCCGGGTCAGCGGCGTTGCTTGCCCGAAGGCAAAATCCTCCAACTGCTTGACCCCCTCAAGGTAGAGGTCCATCTCCTGCAGCTGCGGCTCCGTGCTGGCATGGATGAGCTGCACCTGCGCCGTCGGCGTTTCCGTATCCACCCGCTCGAACACAACAGGATTGTTGTAAGGGAAAACCGCCCGCAACTCTACTGCGGGACCGCCAAGATTTTGCGCCGGCTGTGCAAAGCCTGAAAGCAGCAAAACGCCAGCTTCTCCCGCGGCTTCCCGCAAATCTCCTCGAAAGCGCGCCACTACTTGCCCGTCAGCGCGCACCAGCTCCAGCGTGAGCGTATCGGCGGGCACCAAGGCTCCCGCCGCCGTGTTCCCGAAGGAGGTCAACGAAAAGAGCTGCTCGCCTGTTGCCCGCTGCAGCCGCACAGCAACGGCATCCGTGACGGCGTGGAGAAGGAGCAGCCACACACGCGTTGGATCGGGCGATTCCGCTGGCGCCAGTGCCGGAAGCAACCGAACAGCAATCGAGGCGCCTTCGGGATTGGGTGCAAACTGCGATGGCTGCCCCACTCCAACGACCGCTACCCAGTGTACCCGTCCCTCTTGCGGAGTCAGCTGCAACGAGGCAATAGCGCTATCAGGACCTCCAGGATTGCCCGCCGGAGCAACGCTGACCCGCACGGGCGAGCCAGGGAACAGCTCTACCGGTGGATAACTCTGCTCGCGGAAGCGGAGCCCGAGCTGAATCCAGTTCTCATCGTAGTAGGCATCGAGCTGCTCCAAATTCGGGTCGGCACTGGCATGCAGCACGATGAGCTGTGCTGGAAGCTGCGCCTGTAGCGGAAGGCTGAGAACGATGCTCGCCAGGAGTGCTGCGCTCCACCAGCGCATGGGCTCCTCTGAGAAAGTTCCACGTGCGCACAACGGCAGTGCAAATTAGGAACTTTTCCCCTCCGTCGGAGTCACTCGGAGTTTCAGCCCTGCCCCTCTTCCGGGGGATTCTTCCGAGAGCGTGACAGGAGCTGGCGAACAATCTCCAGGTCTTCCGCCGATCTGGGTTGTTGTCCTTGATAGCGACGCAGAAGTTCCTCCGGAGAGACCACCGGCGGTGTTTGCGTTTGCGCAGGGGGCGATGGAGATGGGGTCACAGATGTTGGCTCCGTTACCGGAGACTCGCTCAAACGCTGGCGCAGTCGCGCCGTTGCCAACTTCTGCACCAGCTCCTCCCCGAGCAGCTCCTGCAGCCGCTCCATAATCAAGGCACGCGTAAAGGGCTTACGGATAAAGCCGGCAGCGCCCTCCTTGATTGCCAATCCCAGGTTTTCCGTGTCCGACATCGCCGTAATCACCAGCACTGGAATGGAGCGGGTCGGCGCAAGGCGCTTGAGTAGCTTAAGAGTCTGATGCCCGTTGAGCTCGGGCATGATAATGTCCAAGAAGATCACCGCCGGCGAATGCTCCAGCGCCAGCGCGATCGCCTCGTAGCCGTCGGAGGCGACAATAGGCTCAAAGCCGATGCTCTCGACAATGCGCGACAGGATGCGCTGCATCCACACATCGTCGTCAACTATCAAAATGGGCACCGGCGTGCTCTGTTCCGCTGAGCTATGTTGCTGCTCCTGCTGCAGCATCCGTGCTCATGCTGTGCGTGTGTCAGTTACGGTTCCACCTTCACCGCTGGGAGCTTCACCTTCTGGGCAACCCGGTAGAGCCGAGCTAAACGGAGCTGCGCAACGACTTCGGGGAGCTCTCGACGAGCGGCTTGCACATTCAATTGCCGGAGGCGCTCGTAGAGCTCCTTGCGGTGCACGGCAACCGTGCGCGGAGCTTCCACCCCCAGCCGAACAACCCCACGTGGGTCAATCCCCAGAACGCGGATTGTCACCATCCCGTCGATACAGATCTCCTCACCGACCTTGCGCGAGATGACCAACATAGGCTTTCTCACCCAGCTCGTGGGACTGCTATCGAGAGCGGATGTGTTGCCGAGTAGCGGTCGCCAGGGATCACCACTTGCCGTCCTTGGAGCGTGCGCACGTTGAGCACAATCGGCGCCTTGAGATTGACCAGAATCTGCCCCGAAGGCTCAAATGCAACAACTGCCAAGGGGACGAAGGTCTCGGGGTCTTGAAACTCCGGAGGCAGCTCATAGCTCGGGTCCACATGCCATGGGACAAGCGTTGGCAGCGCAATCTCGGGCTGCTCCAGCGAGATGAGCCATTTGAGCGGCTCCATCGCTTGCGAGCTTGCAACGACGAACTTCCTGAGCTGCTCAAACCCAATGAGCCCGGTGGGGAAGGTAAAGACCCGCCGCTGTGATACCTTGAGCACCCCTAAGCCCGGAACGCACACCTGTTGCTGTGCCCGTGCCATGTGCCTTCAGCGCGAGTGAGACGACCTCGAGGGGAGTACCACCGATTGCCCCGGCTGGAGGTAGCCCCGCTGTGAGTGCAGCTCTTGCGGCAGCTCCAGCAGCGTAATCTCCACCCGGCGGTTGCGCGCCCGACCCTCTGGAGTTGAATTCGGCGCAATCGGACGCTGGGGACCAAAGCCGCGGATCACTATCCGCTCCTCGGCTACTCCATGCTGTATGAGATAGTAGCCGACCGTCAGCGCCCGCGCAGCCGAAAGGTGCCAGTTGGATTCATAACGAAGCGTACGGATCGGGATACTGTCGGTGTGCCCATCCACGTTGATGAGCTGCGGTACCTGGCGCAGCAGCATTGCCAAGGTATCCAGTAGCGGCAGCGCATGCGGCTGCAGCTCCGCTTTCCCGGATTCAAACAGTGCTGCCTCGCCGATGCGCAGAACAGCCCCTTCGGCTGTCCGCTCCAGCATGAGCATCCCAGAGGCGATGTACGGGCGCAGTGTCTGCTCACTTTCCTGCACCCATTCATCCACAGTACGGTAGGGCGAGCGCGGCAGAATCGGCGCTGGAAGCCCCTCTTCGCCTGCCAACACCGCTTGCCCGCGTTGCTCCAGCGGCAGCGGAACTGAGCCAGTGCGGAAGTAGCTCACCAGCGCCTGGGCAACCTCACGGTACTTGCCCAAGTCCACCTGCGATGCAGCGTACAGAATCACGAACAAGCCCAGCAGGAGCGTGATGAGATCGGCGTACGTGATAATGTAGCGCTCCGTGCTGGCGTGCTGCTCCTCGCCCACTATGCCCTGGCGCGTCCGCATGGCACTGTGATATATCGGAGCTTGCGCCCAGAACTGTAATCAGCGCACAATCCACAGCGGGGCGCTTGCTACCACCGTTCCGTCGGAACGTAGAAGCAACCAGTATGTCCCCGCCGAGAGCCCGGACAGCACAATCTGCTGCGCTTGCCCGCACGTCTCCACCGGCAGTATGTGCCGCTTGCCCAGTGCATCTACAAGCTCCAGCTGCAGCCCTTGCAGTGCAGTCTCTCCGCAGGAAACCCATACAAGCGCACTCTCTGACGCTGGATTCGGCTCCACCCGCAGCCTCGGCGCCCTCTCCAGCACCACAGGCGATCTCACCCCCACGACCGTACGTCCCGCAATCTTGTAGATGTTGCCGCTGAAGTCCGTCACCCAAAAGTCCCCGCTCTCGGCATCGTACTCCACCCCACGCACGTTCATAATGGAGCCGTGTGGAGTATAGAGGGCAATGGTATCGCGGGGCTGCTCCGGCTGTTCTGCCGGAAAGCCCCCTACATATGCCGCTGCAAGGGAACCGCCCGGGAAAGCAGTCACAGCATGGTAGAGCGTGGACTGTCCATCGTTGCATAAGCCGCGGGGACCCAGCGGCTCGCGGAACGGGTTCGGAAAGCTCGTTTGCACGGCACCGCTGACCGGATCCAGCACATAGATGCGCTGCTGCCCATCGCGCTCGGCGGCGTAGAGGCGACCATCCAGCAACGTCAGCCCCGTGGGATAGCGGCAAGGGCTGTTGTAGCGCTGGAGGAGCTGCCCGTTTGTGTCGAGCACAACAATGATTCCAGAAGCACCAGAGGCTGTGCCGGAGAGCTTATGCACGTAGAGGATTCCCCGCTCCCGGTCCATTGCCACGTCGGTGTAGAGGCTATCCCCGCCAGGGATGGGAATTTGCTTTTCAATCTGCAGCGTCGTGGCGTTGAGTTTGTAAAGATGGGGCGTGTAGAAGCTCGTCGTCCACAATCCACCCCTTCCATCCGCAACGATGCCGTAAGGCACGTGAGCAACTGCCCCGGAATGCAGCACCGCGCCACGCTCACGCTGCCGAATGGTAAATGTCGGTGTGACGCGGACCTGCCCCGGCTCCTGTTGTGAGCGCACGCGGATTCGTCCAACGAGCGTTGCCACATCCTCGGGAATACGCCAGCGCAACACGGTCGAGCTTACATCCTGAGCAACGATCTGCCAGGTTGCGCCATCATCCGGGGAGAATTCTACCGTCACCGGTAGTGCGAAGCCGTACCAGGAGACCACAGTTGAACCACCGGCAAAGAACACCTCTCCGCCTGCCGGCGCGGTGATTGCCGGCTCTGTAATCGGTTCGCTCGGCAGCTCCACCTCCCACATTGAGCGCCCGTGTGTTGCCGCGCGTAGGACCCTATTGCTGTGATGAATTGCCAGATCTACCACCGGTGAGCGCGGCAGCCCCACTCCGTATGGGAACCAAGTCGCTCCGCCATCAAGCGATGCAAAGACGCCAATATCCGTCCCCACAAAGATGCGCTGTTCGTCGAGTGGGTCCAGCACAATCGCGTTGACCGGGATATCGGGCAAGCCCACACCGATATTCTGCCACGTACGCCCGTAGTCGGTGCTGCGCCAGACATGTCCGGCACCGAACCCAGAGAGAGTCACGTACACGGTTGCCGGATCGCTCTCCGAGAGCGCAAAGTCGGTGACGAACCGTACGGGAAGCCCGTTGATACCGACATTTTCCCAACTTTCGCCTCCATCCAGCGTGCGCCACACCTCCCCACGAGCAGTGCCGATGTAGATGACCGATGGATCTGCAGGCGAGACCCCAATTGCGGTAATGCTGGCGGAGAACTGCGGAGAGATGGCTCTCCAGGAGCCCCCACCGTCGTACGTCGCGTAGAGCCGGCGCCGCCCATGGTAGAGCGTGCGTGAATCCACCGGGTCCATCACCAGCGGAGCGGACCAGTATCCTGGGTCGTTCGGGTCAATCCCCGCAGTGATACGTTGGAAGCTTCCGGTGCGCAGATTCCGCTTCCAGAGGTCCCCGTTAGGGAACTCGCCGTAGAGCACATCGGGATCGGTGGGGTCAACGACGACGTAGAAGCCATCTCCGCCGGCAACCATGCTCCAGTTCCCCTCGCGACCGCCCAAGGTGCCATTGTCCTGGGTGCCTCCGTAGTTGGTGTTAGGCTTGCTCTGGTCGATCGCCATAGCGTAAAACTGCGTCACCGCCAAGCCGTTGTTAATAGGGCGCCATGTAGCTCCGGCATCATCACTTCGGTACATCCCGCCGTCGTTGCCGGCGTAGACAATGTCGGGATTGAGTGGGTTGAAGACCGCCGCATGCTGGTCAACGTGGACGTTCCCGCCGCTGTAGCCGTACGTGACATTGGTCCAGGTCCGCCCGCCATCGGTGGTGCGGTAGATGTCTATCCCGCCGGCAAGGACCAGATTGGGGTTGCGGGGATGCACAACGATGTAGGCGTTATACCACCCCTGTCCGTTGAAGAAGTCCGCTTGCCCCTGGTAGGAGAGCTGCCAGGTGCGTGCGCCGTCGGTGGACTTGTAGATTGCCCCGATGCCCCCGGAGCCGTTCTGCTCCACGAGCGCGTACAGCGTATCGGGTGCCGAGGGCGCCATCTGTACGCAGACACGTCCCAGCGCCGAAGGCAGCCCATTGCTGCGGAACTCCCAGGTGCGCCCGGCATCGGTGGAGTAGTACACTCCTTTCCCGGCTACTCCAATGGCGATGCGGTTTGTGTCCTGGGGATGGATGCTCACATCGGTGACGCTGCCGATGAAGGTACGCTCCCAGGTGCGCCCGCCATCGCTGGAGCGCCAGAACCCTCCGTAGCTCTTCGTTGCCCCGGCAACGATGAAGTTGGAATTGCGCGGATGGACCTCGATCTTGGAAAACGCGCCGACGTGCGTCAGCCCAATCGGGAACCAACTCTGCCCGCCGTCGGTGGACTTGAAGATGCCGGCGCCCAGGTAGGAATCGATGTTGTTGCTCATCTCCCCCGTTGCTGCGTACAGCACATCGGGATTGTTAGGGTCGATTGCCAGGGCGCCGAAGGAGAGCGAATTCCCCTGGTCGAAGAGCGGCTCCCAGCTCCGCCCTCCATCCGTTGTGCGCCAGATTCCTCCGGCAGCAGCGCCGATATAGACCCAGCCCTCCCGCTGCGGGTGATGTACCACCGTGCGGATTCGCCCTCCAACGGTAAAGGGTCCGATCGCGCGCCACCGAGGCTGCGGACTGAGGAGCTGCGCCCGCCCCAGCGCCTGCTCCATACGTTCCAACTGCTGCAGTGCTCGCAGCCGCGCCCCTTCGGGGATCCGCTCAAACGGGAAGGCGCGCTGGTAGCGGAACGCCTCCTCCCGCCGCAGCGGATCCTCATATCCACGCACGGAGAGCGCAGCTTCCTGGGCAAGGGCAACGCTGCCCAATAGCACAAGCACGCCGTACCACATCGGCAGAGCCCCTTTGGATGGTTCCACTGGGGGTGAAATTAGCGCTTTCGGCACACAAGCGGGGGCTTACAAGCGGATGAGCCGCTCGTAGATGAGCTTCACTGCCGCAAACCCCAGCAGGGCAAACAGCAGCACGCCCCACCACCAGCCGTACTCCTGCCCAATCACCACAAGGGCAATCGAGACAAAGAACACGCTCACGGAGATGAGCGCGAACACTACCAAGGCTTGCAGGAACTGCAGCATTATCGCGCTCATGAGGGTGCACCCATGCCCGACATCAGATAGGCTCCGTATCGTCCTCGTAGCCGTGCTACCACAACAAGCGGGCAACGGAGACGTACCAACAGACCCTCCGGCAGGGCTTCCTGAGCCAGGATCTCCCCCGAATTGCGCAGCTCCTCCAGCGCCCGAAGCTGTGCGTACGGCAGCACAAAGGTCAGCAGCTCCGTGTCCCCTTCGTACGTCCGCTGCATGTATAGCAGCAGGGCGCGCAGGTTGATTCCGCGCTGGGCAGAGATGAGCACCGCTTCGGGGAACTCCCGCTCCAATTGCCGCAGCAGCTCTGGCTCCCGAATTTGGTCAATTTTGTTGAACACCAGCAGCGTCGGCTTCTCCGCCGCCCCCAGTAGCTGCAGCGTCTCTTGGACAACGCGCATGTGATGGCGGAAGCGGGGATGGGAGATGTCCACCACGTGCAGCAGAACATCGGCTTCCAGCACCTCCGCCAGCGTGCTATGGAAACAGGCAATCAGGTGCGGCGGGAGCTTGTGCAAGAAGCCGACCGTATCCGAGAGCAATGCCCGCTGCCCACTGGGCAAGCGAAACGCCCGCACCGTGGTATCCAGCGTAGAGAAGAGCCGATCCTCGGCACGTACCTCGGCGTTGGTTAGTGCATTGAGTAGCGTGGATTTGCCAGCATTCGTGTAGCCGACCAGTGCAAAGCGCGGCAGTTGGTCGCGCCCACGGCGACGCTGCTCGCGCTGACGCGTGATCTCACGCAGACGCCGCTGCAGGTGCTGAATCCGGCGCCGGATGAGCCGACGGTCCGTCTCCAACTGTGTCTCTCCGGGTCCGCGTGTTCCAATTCCGCCGACCTGTTTGGATAGGTGCGTCCACATTCGGCTCAGCCGGGGCAGTAGATACTGCAGCTGTGCCAGCTCCACTTGCACCTGCGCCTCCACCGTGCGGGCTTGCTGGGCAAAGATGTGCAAGATGATGCCCGTGCGGTCCAGTACCTTGATACCCCATGCCCGCTCCAGGTTGCGCACCTGCACCGGGGTGAGCTCATCATCGAAGACCACCGCGTGGATGTCCTCGTGCAGGATTCGCTCGCGCAGCTCTTCGACCTTGCCGCGCCCAAGGTAGTACGCCACATCCGGCGCTGGGCGCTCCTGCAACAGCAGGTCCTCCACGGTCCCCCCGGCACTCCGCACCAACGCTGCCAATTCCTGCAGATGCTCCAGAACTTCCGTTCGGCTGGTATGGCGATGAACAAGCCCCACCACCAGAGTGCGCTCCGGAAACCGCTCGAACTGCTGCACGCTGCCTGCTTGCAACACTGCTGTGGAACCTGCGCAATGAGACGAACGCGCCGTCAGCCCTATTTCGCGCTCACCGTCCATCCCTCTGCCCAGCGGCATAGCTGTGCCTCCGCACTGGAGGGCAACAGGGGATGCCATGGCACAACGCGCACGGCATAGCCCAGGAGTCCACTTTCGCGCAGCTCAATCCCGCCCTCGTAGCGGTAGAGCAAGCCCTCCTGCCCTGCCAACTCGAGTACCACCTGCCGCACCTGCCCAATGGAGCCATCCGAGAGCAGGCGCCCCAGGGCGAGCTCCACGCGCACCCATTCTGGCGGGAGCGAACCGAGCTCGACCATCACGCTGACGCCGAGCCGCTCTCCAACCCGGCTTTCTGTGGGCTCGCGCACCTGCACGTGCACGATGCGCACCTGTTGCCAGGCAGCCGCCACCGAGCGCCGCCACTGCGCCAATTGACGGGCTGCCTGTGCTCCATCGGCAAGCAGCTGCTCCCGAAGCGCCATGGCAGGGAAGTAGCACTCCCGCACGTATTGGCGCAGCATGCGCGCGCAGGAGTACGCGCCCGCCAGCGTGCGGATGGCGTTCTTCATCATCCCGACCCAGCGCTCGGGGACGCCCGCAGCATTGCGTTCGTAAAACAGCGGCACAACGTGCTGTTCGAGCACATCGTAGAGCAGCTCGGCTTCGGTGGCATCCCGCTGCTGGGCTTCCAGATGCTCTATCCCCTCGCCAATGGCAAAGCCGTTGCTGCCGTTGTAGGCTTCGTCCCACCATCCATCGCGGGTGCTCACGTGCACGACACCGTTGAGTACAGCCTTCATCCCACTGGTTCCGCTTGCCTCCAGCGGGCGGCGCGGCGTATTGAGCCACACATCGCAGCCCTGTACCAACGCCCGCGCCAGCTCGATGGAGTAATCCTCCAGAAACACCACTGCATGAGCCAGCCCCTGCTCCCGAATCGTGCGCAGGATGCGCTGGATGAGCTCCTTGGCGGGGATGTCCTGCGGATGCGCTTTGCCCGCGATGATGATTTGGACTGGACGCTCGGCATTGCTGACCAAGCGGCGCAGGCGCTCTACATCGGTGAAGAGCAGCTCCGGACGCTTGTACAAGGCAATGCGCCGCGCAAAGCCGATGGTCAGCGCCTCTGGGTCAAGCACTGCTGGCACAACACCGTAGCGCTGCCGTAGGCGTGCCCGTACCAACTGCACCAGACGCTCGCGCAGCTGCTCGTGGACCTGCCAGAGCTCCTCTGCCGGAATCAGCTCAACGCGCTGCCATAGCTCTGGGTCATCCGGATCGGAGCGCCAGCGCGGTCCCAGGTACCGGTCGTATAGCCGCGCCATCTCCGGCGCCACCCAGCTCAAGGTGTGCACGCCGTTGGTGATGGAACCGATGGGGACCTCTTCGACGGGGAAGTCCGCCCACAGGTGGTGCCACATCTGGCGCGCCGTGCGCCCGTGCAAGCGGCTCACCGCACGTCGATGCAAGGAGAGGTTGAGCCCGAAGACCGTCATCCCGAAACCGCGTTGCCCCTCCTCCAGCATCGTCTCACCCAGGCGCAAAACCTCCTCGACGGGGATTCCGCTCTCGGCAGCGTATGTCTCCAGATACGGGCGCAGCACCGCTTCGGCAAACACCTCATTGCCGGCAGGCACGGGCGTATGGGTGACGAACACCGTTGAGGCTCGCACCACCTCCAGCGCCGTTGCAAAATCCAGGGACTGCTCCTGCATGAGCTGCGCCAGCCACTCCAGGGCAGCAAAGACCGTATGCCCCTCGTTGAGATGGCACACCGCCGGTCGAATCCCCAGCGCCCGCAGCGCCCGCATCCCGCCGATGCCCAGCAGGAGCTCCTGCTGGATGCGCGTGTGCACGTCCCCTCCGTACAAGCGCCAGGTGATTTCGCGGTACTCCTGCAGCGCATTGGCTTCGTAGTTGGTGTCGAGCAGGTAGAGCGATACCCGCCCGACCAGCATCCGCCAAACCCGGGCATAGAGCTGCCCTTTAGGGAAGGGCAACGATATCTGCAGTGGAGAACCGTCTTCGGTGCGCACCAGCATCAGCGGCAGCAACGAGAAATCGTTGACCGGATAGAGCTCATGCTGCCACCCTTCGGCGGTCAGCCGCTGTTGAAAGTAGCCGTACTGGTAGAGCAAGCCGACCCCCACCAGCGGAACCCCTAAATCGCTGGCGGTCTTGAGGTAATCTCCGGAGAGCACCCCCAAGCCGCCGGAGTAGTTCGGGAAGCTCTCGTGGATGCCGTACTCGGCGCTGAAGTAGACGATTGCCCCTCGTGGATGCTCTGCCACCGTGGTGTACCAAGTCCGGGCATCCAGCAATGTGCGGAACCGGCGCACGATGTAGTCCAGGAAGGTGCGGAATTCCGCATCGTGCGCCAACTCCTCCAAACGCTGCTGTGGGATGCGCTGCAGCAGGGCAACGGGATTGTGATGCACCTCCTCCCAGAGATTTGGCTCCATGCGCGCAAAAATGCTCTGCGCTTCCGCATCCCAGCACCACCAGTAGTTGTACGCCAGCTCCTGGAGCGCGCTGAGCTCCTCTGGCACTCTCGGGACCACAACCAGTGTGCGGAGGACATGCATGCCAACCCAAGCGCACGTGGCAGGTGCAAACTTACGGGAATCTGGAAGGCTGCTACGGGAGACGAGATTGCGTAAGAGAATCCGCAGGGACCTGCACCACCTCAGCAGCATAGGCTGCCGGCAGCGCCGCGATAACGCGCGCTGCCTGACGTGGATTCATCTGCCGAAGCAGTACGGCAGCACTCCTCGGGGGCAATTGTTGCAGAATGCGCGCAACCTCCTCCGGCGGGGCACTGTTGTAAATGCGGGCAAAAGCACGGTAGTGCTCCAGGCGCACCGAGTCCAACTGCTCTTCCCGACGGCGCCGCTCCAGTTCGAAGCGCTGCTGCTGCGCCTGGAGTTCGCGCTGGAGGCTGTCGCTGTAGGCATGGACGCGCTGGAGGGAATCGCGCAAGTGTCCCAGTTGCTCCTCCATCGCGCGGAGCTGCTGCTCAAGCTCCTCCCAGGGCGAGGGCAGCGGGAGCGAATCCACCTGCACCGTGTCGCTCACGGTCGGGCTCTCCGCAACGCCTTTCCCGATGGAGCGTCCCAGCCAATCCGGGCGCAGGAGGGCAAAGACCACAAGCACAGTTGTGCTTCCCAGGACCAGCAACAGCAGCAGGAGTGCTACCGGCAGGGGCAGCCGACGGCTCATCGCTCTCGGCGGCGCTGTGCAAGTTCATCGAGCATGCGCTGTTCGTGCCGCCGCTCCTCGGTCTGCTGAAGCTGCACGTAGCGCTGCTTGAGCAGCTCCAGGATACGCTCCTCCTGAAGTGCCTGCTGAACTCGACTGCGTTGGGCAGCCTCCATCTCACGCAGTTGCTGCTGCTGTTCGTGGTGGTGCTGCATTTGCAGCTCCAGCACCTGACGTCGGAACCACACCTGCTGGAGTTCCTGCGCGGCAATGGTTCCGCCCTCGGGGCGCTGTTTGCACAATGCCTGGAGGTGTTGCTGCAACTGTTCCAGCTCCTCCTGGGTGCGTTGCTGATAGCCGTGGAGCTGCTGCAGCAGCAGGCGTTCGTACTGCAGCCGCTGTTGGTGCAGGCGGCGCAATCCTTCCAAGCGAAAGCCCTTCGACCCCATAGCACCGTATCTATCGGCACAAGAAACCACCGGCTTTAGCCGCCCTCGAATGCCCGCGCCAGCTCCAGAAGCTGGAGCACGGTGTCTTCAAAGAGGCTGCTTTCGTGCATATCCTGCCGCAGGAAGGGAGTGAGCCGCTCCACCGCTGCAATTGCCCGCTCCAGGCGCGGGTTCGTGCCGCGCTGGTAGGCTCCAACAGTGATGAGCTCCTCCGATTCGCGATAGGTCGCCAGCAGTGCCTGCAGCGTCCGGGCAGCCCGCAGATGCTCCGGCGAGACGATATCGGGCATCACACGGCTGACACTCTCCAGGATGTCGATTGCTGGATAATGCGCTTGAGCTGCCAGCCGACGCGAGAGCACAATGTGCCCATCCAGAATCCCTCGGACCGCATCGGCGATGGGCTCGTTCATATCCTCGCCTTCAACCAGCACGGCGTAGAGTCCGGTAATGGTGCCGTGCTCATCTGTTCCGGCACGCTCCATGACCCGGTGCAGCAGCGCAAAGACCGAGGGGGTATACCCCTTCGTGGTCGGAGGCTCCCCAATTGCCAATCCCACTTCGCGCTGCGCCATTGCCAGCCGAGTCACCGAATCCATCATGAGCAGCACGTCGAAGCCTTGCCCGCGGAAGTATTCGGCGATGGTGGTTGCCACCAACGCAGCCTTAACCCGCACCAGCGCCGGTGCATCACTGGTTGCCACGACCAGTACTGAGCGGCGCAAGCCCTCCTGCTGCAGGTCCTTCTCCAAAAAGTCGCGCACTTCGCGTCCACGTTCGCCGATGAGCGCAATCACGTTGACATCGGCGCTGGTGTTGCGGGCAATCATCCCCAGGAGGACCGATTTGCCCACTCCCGAGCCGGAAAAGATACCGACGCGCTGTCCCTTGCCCACGGTCAGAAAGGCGTCGATCGCTCGAATGCCTGTCCCAATGGGCTGCCGTACGCGCTGCCGCTGAAGTGGATTGGGCGGGGAGCCATAAATTGAGTGCTCCTCCAGCCCCGGCGGGAGTGGCCTCCCATCGAGCGGCTGCCCAAGTCCATCGAGGACTCGCCCCAGCAAGGCGCTCCCGACCCGTACGGTGAGGCTTTTCCCCAGCGCTACCAGCTCCATCCCCGGTGCCACCGCCGTTGCCTCGCCCAAGAGCATCGAGAGCATGAGCTCGCCGCGGAAGCCCACAATTTCCGTTCGGCACAGCTCATTTCCACTGCCGTCGCGCAGGCTGCACAGCTCTCCAACGGGCACGCGCGGTCCCTGGCTCTCCAGCACAATTCCCACGACGTTACGCACCCATCCCTTGAGGCGCAAGGGACGGGTTCGCCGAATCCGCTCTCCCCACCGCTGCACCAACTCCTGCGCCTGCATCACTGCAGCTGCTCCCAGATTGCGCGCAACTGCTCGCTCAGTTGAGCATCCACAACACCCCAGCGACTCTCCACAATGCAGCCTTCGGGTTCAACGGCGGGATCGGCAACGATACGCACCTCCGGATTCTGCAACACCTGGCTGCCGACCTGCTCCAGCACCGCAATGGTGTCTGGATGGAGCCGAAGGTGCACTCCCCCTGCCTGCTCGGGAATCGCTGCCAGCGCCGAACTGACAAGTGCCGCAAGCTGCTCGGGATTATGCCGCAATTCACCGCGCAGGATATGTTCGGCAATGATGAACGCCAACCGGATAGCTGCGCTCATCGCCTGCTCTTGCAGCTGCGCCGCCTGCTGCTGAAGTTGTGCCACGACCTGGTCGAACCGCTGCAACCATTGGCGATGGCGGCGGAACTCCGTCTCGTACAGTGCCGCTGCAGCAGTTTTCCCATCTTCGAAGCCCTGCTCGTAGGCGCGCTGGAGCTCAAGCGACCAATCCTCCGGAGCTGGCGGGGCAGCCTCCTCCTGCAGCTCGGCAGCGGGAGAGACCTCCGGCAGCACTGGAACTTCCTGGGGAGCAGTGGTATCGGCTGTGGTGGGCACCGGCACCGATGGCTCGGCACGGCGCAAATCTTCGAATATCGCCGGCTGCAGCGCTGTAGCCGCTTCCGCCGGGATAATCCGCTGTCGCACGGCTTTCGGCATCATCTCACACGTAGACCTCCTCCTTGCCGCGCCCGGAGATGACGATCTCCTCCTGCTCTGCCAAGCGGCGGATCACCTCAACGATGCGGGACTGGGCAGCCTCGACCTCCTTGAGGCGCACCGGTCCCATGAACTCCAATTCCTCGCGGATGACCGCTGCAGCCCGCTCGGACATGTTCTTGAAGATCTTCTGCCGCACCTTCTCATCGGCGACCTTGAGTGCCAGTGCCAGATCGTGCTTGTCCACCTCGCGCAGAATCCGCTGTACACCGCGGTCGTCAATGAGTACGATGTCCTCGAAGAGGAACATCTGGCGCTTGATTTCTTCTGCCAGGGCAGGATCGCGCGCCTCGATCGCCTCCAGCAATGACTTCGCCATCGCAGAGGTGCTCTTGTTGAGAATCTCCACCACCAGGCGTGTCCCTCCACGCATGGCAAGCCCTTGCTGCACGGTAGATTCTGCCATTTGTTCGACAACTGCCTCGATCTCGCGCACCAGCTCCGGAGAGACCTTCCCCAGCGTTGCCAGCCGCGTGATCACCTCTACCCGCAGCGGCTGCTCGAAGTAGCTCAAAATATCGGCTGCCTGGTCCGGTGGCAGATACGAGAGGATGAAGGCGATGGTCTGCGGATGCTCCTTTGCCAGAAAGCTGGCTGCCTGCGCGGGGTCTGCCCGCTTGAGGACTTCAAAGCCGCGGATACTGGTCAGCAGCTTGACCCGCTCGATGATGTCTCGGGCACGGTCGGGTCCGAGCGACTTCTCCAGCAATTGTGTTGCATACTCCAGCCCGCCCTCGGCAATGTACCCGTGTGCGGTCATCAACTGGTAGAAGTCCTGCAGGACCGCCTGGATGAGCTCCGGGGAGACGTTGCGCAGGGATGCGATCTCCAAGGCAATCTGTTCGACCTCCTTGGGCTCGAGCTCACGCAGGATTTGACCAGCGGTGTCCACATCCAGCGTTGTCAACAAAATCGCCACCTTCTGCCGTCCGGTGAGCTGCTCGTAGCGGAGCTGCTGCGCTGCTGCTTGCATGGCTTACTCCTCCATGAGGAGCTTGACCAACCGAGCTGCATCCCGCGGACGCTCGCGGACATACTGCTGGATACGCTCACGGAGCTGCTCGGTCAAGAGCGCCTCTTCGCTTGCTGCCCGCTGCGTCAATGCTTCTAACCGATGGCGGATGCGCGCCTCCAGTTCCGCTTGGGGCATGCCAGAGGGCAACTCCTCCAGCACTTCCCCCGGCAGTGCAGGAACACCCTCTGCCGAGGGCAGCATGGGTGCTCCTGGTGCCGGTTGTGGAATCGCTGGTACCATCTCCGCCGGCACAACTTCAATGTGGGGGCGGACCAAGGGCGAGCGCAATATATTGCGAAGCGCGAAAACGCCTAACAGAACTGCTCCCAGCACCAGCAGCAGCCGAATCCATTGCTGTGGCGCCAGTTCGTACCATTGCCGCGGAGGCTGTGGCTCCTCGCCGGTGTCGAATTGCACGTTGACAACGGAGACCTGGTCATTGCGTGCCGGATCGTATCCGACGGCGTTTTTGATGATTTCGGTGAGCTTGTCCATCTCCTCCTGCGTGCGCGGGATGTAGACCCGCTTCCACTGCCCATTCTCTTGCACAAACTGCGTCGTCCCGTTGATGAGTGCCGCCACCGTCAGCCGCTTGATTGCCCCGGGCACGTTCGTGATACGTTCCACTGTTCGGGCAATTTCGTAGTTGACAATCGAATTGCTACGCTGGCTGCCGCCGGAGCGCTGTCCGCCCACGGTGTCGCCAACGGAGCCGCTCTCCGAGATGGTCTGCTCACTGCGTACGACTTGGCGCTCCGGGTCGAAATCCTCTCGCGTCCGCTCGATTTGCGTGAAATCCAGCTCGGCAGCAACTTGAACAACGGCGTTACCGACCCCGAGCACCCCATCCAGGAGGGACTGTACCTTTGCCGTCAGGTACTGGTCCACACGCTGCTGCAGCTCGTACTGCGACTGCGTCAGCCCTGCAAGCGAGCCGGGCTGCCGAGCGGGTTCCGAGAGGAGCCGCCCACGTTGGTCCACCACCGTCACCGCCGAGGGCTCCAGCCCTTCGACGCTGCTGGCAACCAGGTGCTGAATCCCTTCGATGTTGAGCCGGCTGAGGCTACGCCCCTCCTGTAGGTGCAGAATCACCGACGCCGTGGGCTTGCGTTGCTGTTCCTCAAAGAGTGTGCGCTCCGGAATGACAATGTGCACGCGCGCCGATTGCACCTCCTCCAGCGTGCTGATGGTTCGCGCCAACTCCCCTTCGAGTGCGCGCCGGTAGTTGAGCTTTTGCACGAAATCGGACATCCCAAAGGCGCTTTTGTCGAAGATTTCGTAGCCGACAACGCTCTTGCTCGGTAGCCCCTGTGCTGCCACCTGGAGCCGCACGTCGTAGAGCACGGAGGCGGGAACGCGGATGGTCGTGCCCTGATCTGCAAGCTCGTAAGGGATGCCCTGCTCCTTGAGCTTTTCCACAATTGCTGCGGCATCCTGCGGATCCAATCCCGAAAAGAGCACGCGCATCTCCGGGCGCATTGCCAGGCTGAGCAGCCAGATTCCAAGCCCCACTACCGCCACCACCCCGCCCACCAAGGCGATGCGCTGCCCCAGCGTGCGCTGCTGCCAAAAGTTCCGAAGCTGCTCCCCTACCGGTGCCATCGCAGAAACGCCTACACCTGCATCCGCAGGACTTCGCGGTAGAGCTCAATTGCCTTATTGCGTAGCTCCAACAGGAGCAGGAAGCTGGTGCGCGCCTTCTCCGCCGCAATCATCACGTCGTGCAGCTCGACGGGTTCGCCCTTGAGCAGTCGCTCGGTGTACTCCCCCGCTTCCTGCTGCAGCGTGTTGACCTCTTGCACAAAGGCGCGCAAAGTCTCCGCGAAGCTGCTCGAATCCGGCACCGAGCTCGACTGCAGGCGTTGCTGCTGCAACGGTTCATAGAGCCGCTGCTGCAATACCTCGGGGATGATCATCGCTCCACCTTCGCTACGCTCGGACATCCACGAACAAGCCTTTGTAGATATCGGGCTCCTGCACGCGCCCCTCGCGCGTGAAGAGCACATGACGGGCAATGTAGGAGGCACTCTCGGGAAAGAGCCGGATGAAGAGCTCCCGCTCTGCTGGCAAGAGCTCCACTACCGTCGTTCGAGCGGCAGCACCCTGCACAGGAGGCGATACCGTCCGCTCCACACTGGGCTGAACAGCACCACTACTGTACACGGAAACGGCATACGGTTGGACCGGTCCAACCTTCATCACCGCTTCTCCCTTAGATTTCCAGCGAGTCCTTGGCGATGTTCTTCGCCGCTGCAATCACCGCTGCGTTCGCCTCAAAGGCGCGCTGCGCCGTGAGCAGCTCGACCATCTCTGTGACCACGTTCACATTGGGGTAGCGCACATACCCTTGGGCATCGGCATTGGGATGGGTTGGGTCGTAGACCAGGCGGAACGGTGCGGGATCCTGGGTAACCTGCGCGGAGACCACCACCGGCGGTTGCCAACGATGGGGCGGCTGCAGCGCCGGAATATGCCCTACGGCGCTTTGCGCCATGCGAAGCTGCTCCCCCAGCACCTGCTCGAAGGAGTCCACTGGATGAGCCCGCACGAGCACGATCTCGCGCCGATAGGGCTGCCCATCCGGACCTGAGGTGGCATCTGCATTGGCAATGTTCTTGGCAACGGCGCTGAGCCGCAGCCGCTGCACGCTCATCCCCTGCCCGCTGATAGCAAAGCTATCGAAGATGTTGCCCGCCATCGCTGCTTACCCTGGATTACTGGGACGTTCCCCGAATCACCGTCTGCAGCGATTGGAAGTAGCGCGAAATCATCCGTGCGGCAAAGCGGAATCGAATTTGGTTTTGCGCAAGCTCGGACATCTCTCGCTCTACGTTCACGTGGGATTCACCACCGATGTAGACCTCCGCCCTCGGCAGCGCTGCCGGCGCGTCTTCGGGCGCTACCGCAGCCGGATCCGGCGGACCAATCGGGATATGCCGCTCATCGGTGCGCATCCCGCGGGCAACCACATCGGCGTACTGCTGGAAGAACTCCTCAAAGCGCACACGCCGTGGTTGATACTCCGGCGTCGTGGCATTGGCGATGTTCTCCGCAATCACCCGCTGCCGGAGAGCATAGGCGTCCAGCGCCCGATTGAGCAGCGGCAGCCGTTCCCGAAACAGCCACGCACGGATCTTCATGGCGACACGCCCACGGTTGGAACACCACCCAATGCATAGCAAGCGCAATGCCAGGTACAGATGGCTCGAGCGAATCGATTGCCAATCAAGGAACTGTGCAATGCTCTCCGGCAGCGTGCCGCTTCCCGGCAGGTGCCGAAAATTCAGCCGCACCGTCTATTTTCGTATCGGCACGTCACGCCATTTCTGCAGCGTGGCAATGGAGCGGCTATATCGGATCGGCGAAGTCGCACGCCTGCTGGGAGAGCAACCCCATACGCTGCGCCATTGGGAGCGCCAGTTTGGGCAGCCTCGACCTCGGCGCGGCGCAATGGGCGAGCGGCTCTATTCCCAGCAGGACGTGGAAATCCTCCGCCGCATCCAACATGTGCTCCGCACAGAGCGCCTGACTTTGCTGCAAGCCCGGCAGCGGCTGGGGGCGCTCTCGCACGAGCCGACCTCGCGCGCCACCCTGGAGCTGCTCCGCGAGCTTCTCCTGCTGCTGCTTACTCTCTTGCCTGAACCCCCGGAGCAGCTCTCCGGAGAGTGAAAGCGTCGTATTTTTATGCCTGCAACCTCGCACGGCTGGTTGGAACGGTCAAGGGAGGAGAGGATGTCCTCGCGGTCTCTCAACAAGGTTATGCTCATCGGCAACGTGGGGCAAGACCCAGAGCTGCGCTATACGCCCGAAGGCGTGCCAGTGGTGTCCTTCCGCATGGCGATGACGGAGACCTGGCGCGACCGAGATGGCAATTTGCGCGAGCACACCGAGTGGCACACCATCGTTGCCTGGCGCGAACTTGCCGAAGTCATGCAGCGCATTGTGCGCCGGGGCTCCCGTGTCTACATCGAAGGGCGGCTGCGCACGCGCGAATTTGAGGGACGGGACGGTACCCGACGCCGCGTGGTCGAAATTCACGCCGATACGATGCTGCTGCTGGACCAACGCCCACGCGCCAACGATACGGGTGAAAGCGAACGCACCTCCGGCGAACTCCCCGAATCGTACGACTCTGGGCTGCAACCTCCCGATCCCGAAGTTCCCTTCTGAGCGGGCTTTGCTGTGGAGGAGCTTCGTCGGCTTGAACTCAAGGTCGGGCTGCTGACGCTCGGCACGCTCCTCCTGCTGCTGGGCAGCATCACGTGGGGGCGTGGCTGGCAAGTGGGTATCCGTACGCAGGAGGTCGTGCTCCATTTCCCCTCGGGAGCGGGGATTGAGGTCGGAGCCCCCGTGTTGGTCAACGGCGTGCAGAAGGGGAGTGTCCGCCGCATCGAGCTGCGTGATGGCATCGTCGTGCTGACTGCACGGCTGGATGCCGATGTGGGGCTCCGCCGCGATGCTCACGCCCGCATCCTGTTGCAGGAGCTCACCGGTGGGCGCAAGGTAGAACTCTTCCCCGGCACGGCAGCCGAGCCTCTCCCGCGCGGGCAGCCGATCCCTGGAACTACCGCTCCCGACGTCGGCGAACTGGTTGCCAACCTTGCAAACTTCGGCGAGCAGCTCCAGCGCCTCTCTCTCCGGCTCGACACCACTGCAGCCGCACTCAACGCAGTACTGACCCCGGCAACGCAGCGCAATCTCACAACGGCAATCGAAGAGCTCACGCTCCTGGCGCAGCAGTTGCGCAGCCTTGCCGAAGGCAGCCGTGCCTCGGTCGAGGAGAGCGCCGAGAACATCGCCCTGCTCAGCCGCCGACTCCGCACGCTGCTGGAGCAGAATTCGCCGGCAATTGAGCAGACGCTGGCATCGCTGGAGCGGCTCACCCGCCACGCCGAAGCCACCCTGAGCAGCGCCGATAGCCTCCTTGTGCAACTCCAGCGCAGCAGCGCCACTCTGGAGGAGCTGCTCTCCGCACTCCGCAGCCGCAAGACCCTTGCCGGACGCCTCCTTCAGGATGAACAACTTGCGCTGCAAGTGGATTCGACCGTATCGCAACTGCGGGACTTCCTGCACCAGATCCAACGCTACGGCGTCAACGTCAACGTGCGATTTGGGACACGCCCCTGATGGCAACCGCAACCCGTAGCACTCCGACCACACCCGAGCTCTTCGACTACATCCAGCGCCTCTTCTCCGCCGAGGACGAGTTCCTGGAGCATCTCCGCCGTGAGGCGCTTCGCGCTGGGCTGCCCGAAATTTGGATCACCCCCGAACAGGGCGCCTTCCTGCAGGTCCTGCTCCGTGCAATGCAGGCACGCTTCGTGCTGGAGATCGGCACGCTGGCAGGTTACTCGGCAATTATGATGGCGCGGGCATTGCCTCCCGAGGGCAAGCTCATCACACTGGAGCGGGAAGCCGAGCGCGTTGCCTTCGCCGCCGAAATGGTGCGCGCTGCCGGACTTGCCGAGCGCATTGAACTCCACCATGCCGATGCCCGCCAATGGTTGCGCTCCTTCCGTCCGACCGTCCCGTTGGATTTCGTCTTCATCGATGCCGACAAGGCTTCGTACTCGCAGTACCTGGAGCTGGTGCTGCCGTTGGTCCGCATCGGGGGTATCATTTGTGCTGACAACGCGCTGGCATGGGGAAAGATTGCTTCCGATTCCGACGATCCCGACGTCCAAGCCCTGCAGGAGTTCAACCTGCGCATGGCGACACATCCGCAGCTCCAGAGCTGCTTCGTGCCGTTGGGCGACGGCATGGTGCTGGGCATTCGGCGCTGGTAGGGCTGTGCGCGCTCGTCGTGGCAGTGCCGCTTCTGGCGCAATCGGCGCGCTGGAGCCGCCCGGCATCCACCCTGCGCCCGGGTGAGCCGCTCTTTGCCGACATCTGGCGTATCGACGCCACGCGCTACCCCGAAGAGGTCCGCCTCTTTGTGCGGATCCGCGACCAAAACGGCGCCCCCGTGACCCACCTTGCTCCTCCGTATACCACCGACCCCGATTGGCGTCAGCACTGGTCTGCCCTGCGCGAACAGCTTGGGCTCTCAACCGTTCCCATCGACAGCTTCAGCGTCCGAGAGTACAACGAGTGGGACTCCAGCGGCGTTACCCTGTTCCTGCTACTTGATTACAGCGGTTCGCTCACCCCGCTGCTGCGCACCGTACAAGCAGCGGCGGAGACGCTCATCACCATGCTCAAGCCACCCGACGCGCTGGGTCTGGCAAGCTTTTCGGAGGAGTTCGCCCTGCTCAGTTCCCCAGAGCCCAATGCGGCAATTCTGCTTGCAGCCTTTCGGCAGAGGCGCCACCAAGGGCTGGGCACCTACACGGCGCTTTACGATGCCCTACTGCAGAGCATCCAGCTTTTGGCTCCGTCACCCGACAGCCTCCCCCGGGCGCTTATTGTGTTTACCGACGGAGACGACAATGCCTCGACGGCAACGCCGCTGCAGGTCTACGACCGTGCCCGTTCCGCCAACGTGCTCATCTTCCCCGTCGGCTTTGGGTATACGCAGGATTCACTCCTGGCAGAACTGGCATCCTACACCGGAGGGCGCTACACCATTGCCGTCGATGCCGAGGCGCTTGCCCCGATCTTTGCCGACATTTACCGCAGTCTGCGCAACTACTACCTGGTGCGCTATCGTCCTCCCCGCTACGCTGGACTACACCGAGTCCGGCTCACGCTTGCCCTTCCCACCGCTGATACTTTGCACGCCGAGGGGGTCTACGACACCGCTCCCATCACTCCGTTCGATACTGTTGGCAAAGAGTTCGAGCGCATCATCCTGTTCGATTTCGACAAAGCCACGCTGCGTCCGGAAGCCATTCCCATCATCGAAGAGCTGGCAGAGCTTCTGCGGCGCTATCCCCGCATCAAGCTCGAAGTGCAAGGGCATACGGATAACATCGGGACCGAGGAGTACAATCTGCGCCTGTCAGAGGCGCGCGCCCACGCCGTTGTGGAAGCTCTCGTGGAGCGGGGAATTGACCGTCGGCGGCTTCGCCCACGCGGCTTCGGCATGAGTATGCCCGTTGCCCCGAACGACACGGAGGAGAACCGGCAAAAAAACCGCCGTACCGTCTTCAAAATCATCGCCAAGTAGCTAAAAGCCCATCCGGAAGAGCTGCTCGGCAATCTCGGCGACAAAAATGTTGCGCAGCTCGCCGTAGCGCTGCCCCTGGGGCAAGAGCAGTAGCTCTCCATAGGTCTCCGGTATCTCCGGTCGAAAGTCCGAGCTGGTACAGACCCAGCTTGCCTCTTCGGGACGGAACTCGTTGTCCACATCCTCCAGCATCGCCGCAAAGTGTACTGGGACGGGCTCCGAGCCTGGAGCCTCCAATTGGCTATGGATGAGCGCCAGCGGGATCCGCAACTTGACCACATAGCCCTGGGGTCGGCGCTGGACTACCGTTCGGCACTCCCTCCAGAGTGGGTCCCGCTGAAGCTCCTGCCAGCGTGGGCTGCGCAGCAGTAGCTCCGGCAGTTGTTCGGCAAAATCCCCAATCCGCACCCCAATGCCCACGATATCCCAGGCAGGGGCGGTCGGGCGACGCCGCTTCGACTTCGCTGGCGCCGGCGTATCGCTCACAACGCGGCTGGCAAACCAGGTCCAGAAGACGTCTGCCGGGCACGTATCGCAGCGCCCGGCAACGGGGGCATCGTCGCGCACCCAGGCAGCAATGTAGAGGAAACGCTCATCGTAGGCAGCCCGCAACCGCAGCGAAGCATCCTCCGGACCGCTCCAGTAGTAAGCTCCGCGTGGGACAAAGTCCACCCGCATGCACAGGGCATCTTGGGCATATCCTCCAACCGGGCGATAGCCGCGCCGGTAGGTCGGCAGCGTAATCGAGTGGCGCTCTCGTACCACCTGTCCGCTCTCCACAAGGCGTTCTCGCCGCTCCAGCGTGGCGTAGCTTTGCCAGCGTTCGCGGGATTGCGTGCCGGAGACCTCCATCTCCCGCTCCTGCCAGAGCACGAAGTTGCCCTGCCAGTAGCGATAGGCGCGCATTCCCCAGAGGCGCGCTCGCAGCTTCTGCGTCACAAAGCAGAGCGTATCCCGAATGGCGACCCCAACCTCCAGCGGCAGCTCCAAATAGGGCAGCCGAAGCTGGGCAACATTGAGTAGGAAGCCGTCCTGGTCAATGAAGGCGTATACCCAAACGCGGCGTTCCCGCTCCTGCGGCAGCCGTAGCACAAGCGCCAGGTCCGGATATCCATCGCCGGAGAAATCTCCTGCATCCCACCCCCAGACCTGGTAGACAGCCCCCTGGGGAAGTTGTAGCCGCACGTCGGAGAGCATGCTCTCGTCGAAGTACTGCCGGAGCCGCGGTGCCAGCTCCTCAAACGAGATTCCCTGCTGCGCCCGGAGGGCAGTGCTACCGATCACCACGCCCAGCACGGCAATGGCTACTGGCACGCCAGAGAGACAAGGCGTTCGCATAGCTCATCGAATTCCATACCGGCAGCGCGCGCTGCCCGAGGAAACAGGCTCAACGGAGTCATCCCCGGAATTGTGTTGACCTCCAGGCAGAAGGGCTGCCCATCGGAATCCAAGCGGAAATCCACCCGACTGAAATGGCGGCAGCCCAAAATCCGGTGCGCCGTGAGCGCCACATTTTGCGCGTATTCGGCAATGTCGGGGGGCAACTCCGCCGGGCAGGTGTACTCGGTCTTGCCAGCGGTGTACTTGTGCTCGTAGTCGTAGAAGCCCCCGTCGGGGCGAATTTCCACCACTGGGAGGGCTTCCTCGCCCAGGATTCCGACGGTGAGCTCTCGCCCTTCGATGTAGCGCTCCACCAACGCCAGAGCGGAGTAACGCAGTGCCAGCTCCAGCGCTTCTCGGAGCTCCTCCATCGTGCAGTTGCGCAGGACGCTCATCCCCACACTGGAGCCTTGGTCATTGGGCTTGACCACCAGGTGGGTTCCCAGCTCGTCGAGCAGCTCCTCCAACAGCTCCTCCTCTACCTGCTGTGCGGTGACCGCCATCCAGCGCGGCGTGGGGATACCGGCGGCAAGGAACAGTAGCTTCGAGGTGTGCTTATCGGCAGCCAGGGCACTGGCGAGCATATCGCTGCCGACGTAGCGGAGTCCGCGCAACTCCAGCAGCGCCTGCACCCGTCCATCCTCTCCGTAGGGACCGTGGAGCACGGGGAAGACGAGTTCCACCGCTCCCGTCCACGGGGCATCGAGCGCTTGCACGAGCGCCCAGCGGGAGAAGCTCTCCAACTCCTGTTGCGAAGGCAGGGTAGCATCGGCGGCAGCAAGCTCTTCGTCGCTCAGCAAGCAGTGGTTACCCCGCGCCGGATCAATTGCCAATACCTCGTGCCCCCGCTGCCGCAATGCCCAAACCACGTTGCGCCCACTGAGAAGGGAGATGTTTCGCTCTGCAGAAATCCCACCCAGCAGTACCGCAATGCGCACGGTGTCCCCACTCCTATGCAACCGCGCACAAAATTACACCGAGCTCAGAAGGCATACCCCAACCCCAGATGGAAGGTCCAGCGCCGCAATGCCGCCGGACGGCGAAAGATCCACGGAGCAGCCGAATCCAGCGGATCGTGCACCCGCACGGCGGCGTCCAGGCGTATCGGACCCACGTCGGTCAGATAGCCCACCCCAATGCCCGCTGAGAGCGCCAGGTTCTGCACAATGTGGCGCAGAGTTGCCTTGCCGTAGAGCTCCGGCACCAAGCGGTCGTAGGCATTGCCGCAATCCACAAATCCCACCACCACGACATTCTCCAGTAGGCGTCCAATTCCCCCACGCAGCACCCGCGACAGCTGCCGCCGCACTTCAAGGCTTGCCTCCACCAGTAGTGCTGCCCCAATGTAGGAGGCCAGCCCCAGCTGGGCTCCTTCCTGCTGGATTCCCCCAGAGTACGGGTCCCACAGCGCACGAGATGCCCATCCGCGAATGCTACTGCCCCCACCGGCAAAGAAGTGGCGCTCGTACGGCACGTACGATCCCCCACGGTTGCGCCACCAGATCTTGCCCAAGCGCAGCTTCCCCGCCAGCACCGCACGCTCGCCGATTGGAGCAAATCCCACAACGGAGCTCTGCAGGCGCAGAAACTGGGCAATACCGATGGGTCCAAGTCCGCCCAGCTCCCCCGAAAACACGACAGCATGCCCGCTGCGTGGAACCGCCGGATGGTCCCGATGATCCGCCGCCAGCAGGACGCCCAGTGCCACATCCGAGGGAGGCAGCAGCCGTGCGCCCTGGTGCGTGTACTCGTAGAGCCGCTCGTACTGCCGCAAAAATTCCCGAAGCGCCGGCGAAGCTTGCGCGCCAACAGCCTCCCGATACCCCAGCGGGCGTTCGGCACGGATGTCCACCTGGAGCTGCGTCGCCGTCATCCATGTCCACGGAGCAAACTCCACAGGGAACTGCACCTGCAGGCGCAGCGCCTCCAGCCGCAGCGGCGTAACCAGCGTCCGAATGCCATAGCTGAGCTGCCCGCCCATCCCCACCCAGCGCACCAGGTAGGGCAGGGAGAGTCCGAAAGCGAGCTGGAATTCGTATTCAATCGGACGCCGCTCCAACAGCGCCCCGAAGGGGTCACGCACACCGACCTGCCCGGACAGCAGCGCCGCCTCTGCTCCACCGAAGACGTTGCCATGGCTCATCCGTGCCTCCACACCCACCGTGGGCGCGGACTCCAAGAGCGTTCGGTACACCGTCATGCCCAACTGCGTCTCCCGAGGCGTCCGGTAGCGGGCAACGATAGCAAGCTCAACGGTGCTATCCGTGTTGGCAAGCGTATCGATGCGCAACGTCTCGAAGATCCCCAAGCGCAGGAAGCGGATCCGTGTGCGCTCCAACGCGCGCACATTGTACCACTGCCCCAACGGAATCTCGGTGCAGTACTGCCGGATGCGCTCAGAGAGATGAGCACCGCTTCCATCGGCGCTATCGAGGAAGTGCACGGCAACGACACGGCGCCGTGCCCCGGGCACGAACTCCACGACGATGCTATCGGCGTTGCGTTCGGGCAGGATGTACACCTGTGGGGTCTGGTACGTTGCTGCTGGATAGCCATTCTCCTGCAGCAGGCGGCGAATCTGCTCCAGCTCGGCAATGAGCTCTGCCTCGCGGAAGCGCATGCCCGGACGCAGGCGCCGCAGCCGCTCAACTTCGGTGTACAACGGCGCGGGGAGTCCCTCCAGCCCACGGTAGAGGAGCGTATCAATTCGGGCAGCCGGACCTTCCTGGATGAAGAAGCGCAGGATGCGCTCCCGCGGGTCCCAGTTCGCGCGCACCTGCACCCAATGGAATCCCTGGCGGGTGTAGAAGCGGCGTAGCGCCTCTACGTCTTGCTCCAGCACTCGGGCGTCGAAGACCGGCAGCTCTGCCTCGAGGCGCTCCAACACACGTCTGAGCTGCCGTAGCAGACCTGGCGGGGTTGCTCGGTTGCGGGCGAATTGGTCGGCGTAGTAGCGCAAAATCTGGTGCGGGATCCCTCTTTCTGCCTGCCGCAGTTGCAGCAGGGCACGGAGCTGTTCATCGGCAATGGCTCGATTGCCGATGAACTCGATCCGCTCGATCGGAGCGGCTCCCCCCGGCGTCAGCGGCTGTGCCGATAGCAAAGCCACAGCCCCGCAGCTCCACACAAGCCAATACAGGAGCTGCCCACCGGCGCGCATCAGCGGTGTCCCCCGGCTGGCGCCACCGGCTCATCAGTACTCCTCTTCGCCTTCGTCCTCGCTCTCCTCGTCCAGGTACTCCAGCGGCTCGTACTCCGGCCAGATGTCCTCAATTCCCTCGTATGTGGTGTCATCGTCGGGCAGCTCGCGGAGGTTTTCTATGAGCTGCAGAGGAGCGCCGCTCCGCTCGGCGTAATCGAGCAGCTCCTCCTTCGTTGCCGGCCAGGGCGCATCCTCCAGCCACGCCGCCAGTTCGGGAGTCCAGAACATCTCGCCATCCCGATTTGGGACGACATACCCGGGTATTGCAGCGGCAATAGTCGGCAATCCGGCAGCCTTATTGTATCTTTGCCATCCGGTTTGTGGGCAGCCACCATGCAGCTTCCTCCCCTTTTTGAATACCGGCTCAGCAACGGACTCCGTGTTGTCCTGGTACCGCACAGCTTCACGCCACTGGTTGCCATTGCGGTGCTCTACCAGGTGGGCTCGCAGGAGGAATCCCCCGAATGCGCCGGACTTGCACATCTGGTCGAGCACCTCGCCTTCGGCAGCTCAGCCTACCTGGAGGCGGAGGAGTTCGACCGATACTGCAGCGACGCCGGCGGCACGAACAACGCCTACACCACTTACAGCTACACGCTCTACCACATGGTGCTACCGGCGCACCAACTGGAGCTAGGGCTGTGGCTGGAGACCAGCCGGATGCGCGCACTGCCGATTCCAGAGCAGGAGTTCCACCTGCAGCAGCGCGTCATCATCGAGGAGATCAAGGAAACCGTGCTCAATCAGCCTTACGGGCGCTGGCGCGAACTGCAGGCTCGGCAAGCCTTCCGTCCGGAGTGCCCCTACCACTGGGAGGTCTACGGCAGCATCGAAACCGTAGCGGCGCTTTCGGTTGCGCAAGCCCGGGAATTCGTCCGCTCCTACTACCGCCCGGACAACGCCTGCGTCGTGCTGTGCGGCAACTTCGCCCCTGAGCAGGCGCTTGAGCTTGTGGAGGCAACGCTGGGACAGATTCCAGCGCCGGCAACGCCCATCCCGCGCCGGAGCTTCTCGGCAGAGTGCCGCCTGGGGAACCGCTCGGCTTCCTTCCCCGATGCGGTCCATCTTCCGGCAGTCTTCCTCTCCTTCCACTGTAACGGATACGCCGCCGAGGAGTTCCCTGCCCTGGAACTCCTGGCGGAGGTGCTCGGCGAAGGGCGCAGCAGCCGGCTCTACCGCTCGCTCATCCTGGAGAGCAACCGCGCGTCTTCCGTTGGCGCCTTCCTGGACAGCCGCCAGTGGAGCTCGCTGCTGACCGTCTACGCCATCGCAGCAACACCGCAGACCTCCTCGGAGATGCTCCAGGAGGCGCTGTGGCGGGAGCTGCAGCAGCTCTGCAAGGAGGGCGTTGCGCCGGAGGAGCTACTCCGCTGCCAGCGCCGCTTGCAGACGGCAACCGCTCATCGCTTGCAACACCCGGCGGCAATCGCACACGAGGTCGCCTTCAGCACGGTCTTCTGGGACAGTCCTGAGCGGGGATTGCGCCTGGTGGAGGAGTACCGGCGGATCTCCGCCGAACAGCTCCACCAACTGGCGCAGTCGGTCTTGGTTCCGGCAACCTCGGTGTGCACCGCTATCGTCCCGGCGGATGCCTAAACCCGCACGCCGGGTGCGTTCGTCTTCCAGCCGTGGCAGAACTTGCGCGTGCGCGCATGCAGGGAGCGTCTCGGTGGAAACGCTGTGCCATCATTGCTGCAGTGGTCCTCGGTGGTGGGCTTGTGGGAGGGTATCTGCTGGATGCTGTTGTGCTGCCAGCGGTGGTGCACTCCCGTCCGGTCGTGCAAATGCCCTCGGTCGTTGGGCTCCCGCTGCGGCAAGCCATTGCCGAGCTTACCGCGCGCGGCTTCGTCGTGCAGGAGGTCCGTTACGAGCCTAACCCCACCGTTCCCGAACAGCACGTTCTGCGGCAGATTCCCTACGCTGGTAGCCTTGTGCGGCAGGGGCGCCGGGTATACTTGACCGTCAGCACCGGGGCACAGCAGAGTGTGGTTCCCAACCTCATCGGGCTTCCTCTTCGGCAGGCGCAGTTGCAGCTCCTGCAGCAGGGCTTCCGCATGGGTGAGCTCTTGACCGAATACCACGATAGCCTGCCCGCCGGGACCGTCGTCTGGCAAAATCCCGCGCCATCCAGCCGTGCACTTCCCGGCACTGCGGTAACGCTGGTCGTCAGCCAACAGCCGCTTCCGGCGCTGACTGTGCCCAGTGTGCTGTTCCAGTCCCTCGAAGAAGCCCAAGCTGTGCTGGAACAGATGGGGCTGCGCGTGGTGGTCGCCAACACCGTCTCCGATCCCACCTTCCTGCCCAACACGGTGGTTGCGCAGAGCCCACCGGAGGGAACACCCGTGACACCGGGGACGACGGTCTTGCTCACAGTCACCCGCTGAGATGCTGCAGCGCACCGTACAATGGCTCATCCCCGAGGAATGCCCACAGCTTGAGCGCAATGGGAAGCGCTTCCTCGCCGTATGCCCGACGGAGCTGCTGCCACTCCACAGCGTTCGAGTCCTCTGCCTGCCTGCCGCACAGCAGATCGCCGTGTTCCATCTGCCGGAGGGGCTCTTCGCTGTGGATAACTACTGCGCCCATCAGCACGTGCCCGTCCTGGCAGAGGGCACTGTAGAGGGCACCGCTCTCCGCTGCCCACGCCATGGCTGGTGCTACGACCTGCGCGATGGTCGAGCACTGCAGGGATGCGGACGGCTCCGCGTCTACGAAGTCCTCCAGCACGAGGGTATACTCTACCTTGAGGTGCCCGAACCGGAAGGGGCTCCATGGGGATGACACCGCGCGAACGTGCCGAAGCTGTCAAAGCCGCCGCCCACCGCCTGGGATTCTGCGAAGTGGGTATCGCCCAAGCCCTGCCGCTGGAGGAGGAGTTCCGCCGCTACCTTGCGTGGTTGGAACGGGGCTACCACGCTACGATGGCATACCTGGAGCGCAACTTGGAGCGCCGACTCGATGTGCGCGCAATCCTGCCGGAGGCGCGCTCGGTCATCGTCGTCGCGCACAACTACTACACTCCCTTCTCGCATGAGGCTGCCCAGCGCCAACCCCACCGCTACGGCAAGATTTCGCGCTACGCCTGGGGAAGGGACTACCACGATGTGCTGCTGGGCAAGCTCCACCAGCTCGCCCAAGAGGTCTCGCGCATCTGCCCTGGGGCACAGAGCCGACCGTACGTGGATACGGGTCCGGTCATGGAGAAGGCGTGGGCAGTGCGCGCCGGAATCGGCTGGCAGGGCAAAAACACCAACGTCATCTCGCGCCGCTGGGGTTCGTGGCTGTTCCTGGGCGTGCTCATCACGACGGCGGAGCTGGAACCCGATACTCCCATGCAGGATTACTGCGGACGCTGTGACGCCTGCTTACGGGCATGCCCGACGGGTGCACTCGTTGCCCCGTATGTGCTGGATGCCCGCCGCTGCATATCCTACTGGACCATCGAGACCAAGCCCGAGCATCCTATCCCCGAACACATCGCGCAACGCCTGGAGGGCTGGCTCTTCGGTTGCGATATCTGCCAAGAGGTGTGCCCGTGGAACCGCTTCCAGCGCCCCACAGAGGAAGCCGCCTTCGCCCCACTCAACGGCGAAACCTGCCTGGAGCTGGACAGCCTGCTTGCGATGACCCCGGAGCAGTTCCGCGAACGCTTCCGAAACAGCCCCCTCAAACGTCCTAAGCTTGCCGGACTGCAACGCACGGCTCGAGCATGGAAGCATGTTGCACAACTCCGTACACCGCACCATGAGCACTCAACCCCAGCACCATGAGGTGGCGATCCTCGGCGCCGGTCCCGCCGGACTTACCGCCGCAATCTACGCCGCCCGGGCACGGCTGGATACGGTCGTCTTCGAAGGACCCCAACCCGGAGGGCAGCTCACCATCACCACCGAGGTCGAGAACTACCCCGGCTTTGAGCACGGCATTCTGGGACCGGAGTTGATGGACATCTTCCGCCGCCAGGCGCAGCGCTTCGGCGCACGCTCCATCTACGAGACCATCGTGCGCGTGGACTTTGCCCAATACCCCTTTCTGCTGTGGTCGGACACCGGCACGCTCTATAGCGCCGACGCGGTCATCATCGCAACGGGAGCATCGGCAAAACGGCTCGGCGTGCCCGGCGAGCAGGAGTACATGGGCTACGGCATCTCCGCCTGCGCCACCTGCGATGGCTTCTTCTTCCGCGACCAGCACGTCTACGTCGTCGGCGGTGGCGATACCGCCATGGAGGAAGCCCTCTTCCTCACCCGCTTTGCCCGCCAAGTCACCATCATCCATCGGCGACAAGAGTTCCGCGCCTCCAAGATTATGCAGGAGCGCGTCCGCAGCAACCCCAAGATCGACTTCCTGCTGGACACCGTCGTGGAGGAGTTCCTCGGCGAAGCACGCGATGGCACCCGGCGCTTGACTGCCATCCGGGTCCGTAACGTGCGCACCGGTGCCGAGCAGATACTGCCCGCCGACGGCGTCTTCATCGCCATTGGGCATCAGCCCAACACGGAGATCTTCCGCGGCTTCCTGGAGATGGACGAGCAGGGCTACATCCTGACCCGCCCCAAGAGCACTCACACGAACATCCCTGGCGTCTTCGCCTGCGGGGATGTCCAAGACCGGGTCTACCGGCAGGCAATCACCGCTGCCGGTAGCGGCTGTATGGCGGCAATCGATGCCGAACGTTGGCTGGAAGCGCGCCGCCACGGGAAGGACTAATCTCGCTCCTGGCGAAAGAGTGCCCGAATCGGTCCCAGGTGGCGCACGAAAATCGGCAAAGCCAGTCCCACCACAAAGAGCGCGTGCTCGAGCATCCCAGCATGGGGCATAAGGAGCAGCATGCGTACCAATGGCTCCGGCGCTGACGCAGTGAGAATCGGCGTTGCAATCGTTGCTGTCATGTTGCCCACGTGGATATCGCGCCGAATCGCCAGATAGCCCGTCACCCACATCAACAGCCACAGCAGCAACGGCAGCAGGCTGACACCCAAGAGCACGCCCGCCGCCGTTGCCAGCCCACGCCCTCCCTGCCATCGCAGAAACACGTTGAACGTATGCCCCACCACCGCCATCACACCTGCAACGGCGACGATGCCGAACTCCGCCTCGCAACACCAGCGCGCCAGCATCACCGCTGCCCATCCCTTGAGGGCGTCCACAAGCCCGGTTAGGACCCCAACCCAGGGCTTGCCCGTCACCTCGTAGGCATTGAGCGCCCCGACATTGCCGCTTCCGCGCGCGCGGATATCCTCCCCGCTGGTCCAGCGCACCAGCAAGTACGCCGTCGGAAAGCTCCCCAGGAGATAGCCCACAAGTGCTGCCGCCAGAGCTACCATCGCCATCGCTGCTGCCGCAGAAGACGGAGCTGGACCACCGCCACGATGCCGATGAGCAGGAAGCTCACATACGCCAGTGCTGCCGCGTACCCCATCCGGTCAACGTGCTCGAAGGCGTTGACGAAGACCAGGTAGACCAATGTCGTCGTTGCCCCCAGCGGTCCCCCGCGCGTCATGACGTAGATCTCCACGAAGACCTGCAGCGCCTTGATGGTGTTGAGCACCAGGGCAAACGCCAGCATCGGGCGGAGCAGTGGGAGCACCACCCAGCGCAGCCGCTGCAGCGCATTGGCTCCGGCAAGGCGGGCAACCTCATCGTATTCGCGCGGAATCGTCTGCAATCCCGCCAGCAGCAGCAGCGCGTAGTATCCTACCGATGCCCACACGTCCATCGCCATGACCGCCGGCAATGCGGTGGAGGGCTCCTGCAACCATCCGCGCTGCGGCACGGGCATCCCCAAGGTCGAGGCAATTGCGCTCACCCACCCGTGGCGCGCGTACAGGTTGGTGAAGATGAGCGCCAGCACCACCAACGAGGTCATCGAGGGCAGCAACAGCGTGCTCTGCCACAGCCCGCGCCAGCGCACCACGGAGCTCTCCAGCACCAGCGCCAGAAGGAGTGCCAGTGCAATCGTCACCGGCACCGTCCCCAGCGTGAAGAGCAGCGTCACCCGGAGTGCCCGCCAAAACTGCGGGTCGCTCAAGAGCGCGCGGTAGTTCTCCCATTCCACCACGCGCTGCACTCCGAGCAATGTGTGGTATTCGGTCAGGCTCATCGCAAAGGCATGCAGCAGCGGATAGAGCCAGAACACGGCGAAGGTCAGCACCCACGGTGCCAGCCATACCAGAGCAGCGGTGCGTTCAGCGCGGCTCATCGGCAGCCAGGCGGAGCAATTCGTACACTGTTGCCAGCGGGAGTCCCACGACGTTGTAGTAGCAGCCCTCCAGCCAATCCACGAAGACCGCGCCGAAGGGGTCCTGAATCCCATACCCTCCGGCTTTATCCAGCGGGAGCCCGCTTTCGACGTAGGCAGCGATCTCCTCGGCGCTGAGCTTGCGGAAGCGTACGCGCGTGCACACCACCCGGCATTCGCTCCTGCACTCCGGCACCCACATTAGGGCAACGCCGGTGTAGACCTCATGCACCTGTCCACTGAGCTGCTGCAGCATCTGCAAGGCTTGCTCAGGTGTTTGGGGCTTGTTCAAGAGCGCTGTTCCGAGTGCGACCGTCGTATCCGCTGCCAGCACGAAGGCTGCCCGCCGCAGCCGTTGGGCAACCGCTGCGGCTTTGCTCAACGCCAATTGCTGCACGTATTGCTCTGGAGCAACGCCGGGCATCTGCTCGGGTTCGGCAACCCCGGAGGGCTCGATGGCAAACTCCACGCCCAGGAGGCGCAGCAGCTCGGCACGGCGCGGGGACGCCGACGCCAGAATGAGCGGGCGCCGGAGCTGCAACAGTGCCGCTGGAGTCCGTTCTACCACCGCCATGTCACCACCACCGCACGAGCATAGCCTCGACCCTCGTGCTGACGTCCCAGCAGGTCCACTACTTGCAGCTCCACCGTTGCGCGAGCTGCCACATTCCAGCGCAGCGCACCGCTGAGGATGCCTCCGCTCCGATAGCGCGGATGGTGCGCGGCATCGCTGCCGAGCGAGTTGTACTCAAGCATCACCGACCCCAGGCGCCCTACCGTATGCTCCACGGCAACGGCTGCGCTGAGCCGCCGCTGCGCCACGGGCGGCTCCAAGCTGTAGCCCACCACCGCATGCCAGGCGATGCCGCCCAGCCACCAGCGGAAGCTCTTGGCTGCCGCCAGAAAGACCCCAGCGGAGGGGATCTCAAAGCGCCGCTCTTCGGCATCGTATGCGCCCCACCCTTGTGTGTGCACGCCCAGCACCACTGCCGGGCGCTGCAGTGTCTCCTCCAGCAGCCGCCACCGGAGCTCCACCCCTGGAATCCGCTGCCATTGAACTGCTCCAGCACCAATCAGATTGCTTGCCCCAAAGCCGAGTCCCAACATCAGCCTCTCCACCGGCGCGCCCGCCAGTTGCACCGCCAGTGTGCCATCGGGGAATATCCCCATCCGCACCACCAGCGTGCCGCGCGGAGGGATCCCCGCTGTCGGCATCGTCGGGCTCCAGAGCGTCTCCATCTCCGCTGCGACACCATGCGCGGAGAGCAGCAGTACCAGCAGCGCACTCCCCCTACACATCCCCGAGCGCGATGATGGCAACGGGCACAAACACATCCTCGGGCGGGTCACCGCGGACAATCGCCGCGATGGACTCCACCTGGAACTCTATCGGCTCCCACTCCCGTTGCAGCTCTGCACGGAAGCGCTCCGCAGCTTGAGGCTCTCCGCGGAACTGCCCAACGCTCAGGTGCGGAACGAATCCACCGGGGTATGAGCTCTGCTCGGTGCAGTCGGGGAAGCACGCCTCAAGCGCCCGCTGTAACGCCTGCAGAGGAGCCGCCGGTTCCGGACGGAGCCATACGGTGAAGGAATAGCGCCCGTGGCGAAAGAGCTCAAAGTGCCGCAAGGCAACCCGGAAGGGGTGCTGCAGTGCGCAGCAGTGCCGCAGCCGCTCAAGGGCTTCGGGCAACAGCTCTGGTGGACGGAACGGGTACAGCAGCGTGATGTGCGGCATCCAGCGCCGCACCTTGCGATCGTAGCGCCGCCGTAGCCGCTGAATCGGCTCCCAGAGCGATTCCGGCGGAATAACCACCACCGCGCTCTTGTGTGACTTCATCACACCGCTGCGCATTCCACAACCAGCAGTGCGCGCACCGGCTCCGCTGTGTAGTTCCGGTACCGATGCGCCACCTGTGGCTCCAGCCTGAAGCTCTCGCCGGAACGGACGCGCAGCTCATCCCCGGGGAGCTCCACCAGAAGCGTCCCTTGTGCAACTACCCCGTCAACGGCTGCAGCGAAAGCAAAGTAGCCCTGCAGAGGAAGCTGCCGTGCCGGCAGCAGGTATAGCTCCAGCCACTCCGCCTGTTGCGTGTGCGCGATAGGGCGCAGCAGCCGCAACAGGCACCCGCGCAATTGGGGTTCGGCAGAGAACTGCAGCAGGTCCACTCCGCTCCAGGCAACCGAGCCCACCGCCGAGCGCACCGGAGCACAGAAGTGGCTCAGCAGCTCCCCCAGCGAGGTTCCGTACAGCCGCAGCAACTGCTGCAGCAGCGGCAGGCGCAGACGCCGTTTACCCTGCTCCACCAGCGCCAACTGCGCCTTGGAGATGCCCAATCGGCGGGCAACCTCGCTGAGACTCCATTCCCGCTCCAGCCGCAGCTGCCGGAGTTGAGCACCGAATGCACTGAGGTGCGCTTTGCTCACGCGTTCGCCCACGCGCATGCCCTCGGGGCGCGTACTACTGAGCCGCTGTCGTACGTCCGTACCAGCCGCAAATTACAACGGCTGTTCCAACACCTAAGAGTGCGATGCGCCTGCTGGGATATCCGTGCTTGATTACCGGTGCCAGCTCTGGAATCGGACGTGCCATTGCCCTGCGCTTTGCCCGCGAAGGGGCACACCTGGTCATTGCAGCACGCCGCGAAGCGCTGCTGCGCTCGCTTGCCGAAGAGATCCACACCATCTCCCCGCGCAGCCGCGTGCTCGTGGTTCCAACAGACCTCCGCGACCCCGAACAGGTCCGCCGCATGGTCGAATATGCCCACGCGGAGTTTGGCGCCCTGGAGATTGTGGTCAACAACGCCGGTATCGGCTACTTTGCTCCCGTGACAGAGCTGGAACTTCCCCGCGCAGAGGAGCTCTGGGCAGTCAATGTCCGGGCAGCCATCCTGTGTACGCAGTACGTCGTGCCGCGCATGCTGGAACGCAAGCGCGGGACGCTCATCTACATCGCCTCCCTTGCCGGCAAGCACGGGGTCAAAAACGGCAGCGTCTACGCCGCTACGAAGTTCGCACTGCGCGGATTCGCCGAATCGGTCTTCCTGGAGGTCCGCTCGGCAAATATCCGTGTGGCAGTCATCTGCCCCGGCTCGGTTGCAACCGAATTTGCTGGTATGGGAGCAACGCCACGTGAACGCGCCCTCCAAGCCGAAGATGTCGCCGAAGCTGCGCTCCTGGCAGCTTCGCTCCCGCTCGGCGCGACGGTGAGCGAAATCGAGCTGCGTCCGACCAATCCCAGCTGAGTCGATGCTGGAACACTGGGTCAGCACGCTGCAGCAGCTCCCGGCGGAGGGAATCCTGCTGGCTGCGCTGGTGGTGACCTTTGTGGAGAACGTGTTCCCACCCTCGCCCAGCGACACGTTACTGCTCTTCTGCGGCGTGCTCGTCGGGCTGGGAGCAGCGCCCTTGATTCCGATGCTGCTGGCGGCAACGGTAGGAAGCGTCGCGGGGTTCGCCCTGATGTTCTGGCTGGGCTACCAGTTCGGTGTGCGCATTGTGCAGACCCGACGGCTGCGCTGGCTGCCACTGGAGATGGTCGAGAGGGTCCAGCGCTGGTTCCGCCGCTATGGCTACTGGGTCATTGTGGCGAACCGCTTCCTCTCCGGCACGCGTGGGGCAATCTCGTTCGTGGCGGGAATGTCGGAGCTGCGCTTTGTGCCGACCCTGCTACTGAGCGCCGTCAGCGCGCTGGTGTGGAATGGCTTCCTTCTGACTCTCGGCTGGAGCGTCGGACGTAATTGGCAGCAGGTGGCGCAAGCACTTCAGCTCTACGGCACCATCATCACCGCCGTGGTGATTGCGTTCGTGGCAGGCTGGTTCCTGTGGAACTGGCTGCAGAGCCGGTCTAACGCCAAGCGGGAGCTTCCCTGAATGCCACCGACCCACTATTTTTGCCTGCAAACGCCAGCTGACCCACGTGATGAGCGCTCTGGTGCGACTCCTCCGTCAACACAGCATGGCAGTGGTAACGGCGCTGCTCCTTGCGATGGCGCAGGTGGAGCGGCGCACGCCCGTGCGGGCATTCCCGACGCCGATCGTGCTCCACACGGTGCCCCCACCCCCGCCAGAGCTGCCTCTGCCGCCTGGGTTCCGCCCCTTCTCGCTCAACTGAGCCTACGGCAGCAGCAGCACTCCCCGACACTGCAGCGTCCCATTGCGGAGTAGGCGATATCCGTACACCCCCGCCGCGACCGTGGGAAGTTCGGCAACTGTGCTGCCTCGTACCGGCTGCCGCAACAGAAGCCGTCCGAAGAGATCCCACAGCTCCAGCACATCCGCTGCAGTAGGTAGATGGAGCAGCACACGCTCGCCCCCGTGCACAAGTTGCAGACATCCGCTCTGCGGAGAGGCTTCCCCGGCGGCAAGAACCGATTCCACCCGCAGTTGGTGTTCCGCCAGCACAGTACCGGAATGCGCCTCCAGGAGACGCAACTGCAGGCGCGCGCCCGTCGGTGCATCTGCGGGAACCCAGCCATGCAGCTCATCGGTGGACTGTCCCGCTTCCAGGTGCAAGGTATCGGGCAAGCGCATCGCCGAACGCACTTCAAGGCAGCCTCCCCCAAGGCACACCTGTACCGCTGATGCTTGGAATCCCTCAGGGTGCGCCTCCACAAGCAGTTCGAGCGCTTCCGTACTCCGATTGGACAGTCTCATTCCAAAATGCTGCTTCCCAAGCAGAGGGGGCTGCACAGCGCTGTGCGCCCAGAGCAGCTGCAGCGGTGCCGCTGTTGGAGATTCGACCGTGAACTCTACGTCGTACTCCAGCACCGGACGGCTCTGCTCCTGCTCCAGGAAGGTCACGTGCACTCGCCGAACGCCCGGCTCGGCAGTGGGCTCGGTGGCAAGGTAGAGCTTGAAGCTGTGCTCAACCGAATCCGGCGGGAGCACGACGGGATTGGGCGAGAGCACCACCCCCGGGGCATAGCACGTCGGTCCCCAGCAGAAGTAGGGCATCCACCCCGACAGCATCTGGCTGGTGTCAATCCGCACCAGCAGTCGTAGCGGAGTTGTCCCGGCATTCCGAACCGCAGCGCCAACTTGGACTTCGTATCCGGCTACCACCCGCGCTGCGGTTATGCCGCCGAAGAACTGCAGCTGCTGCGCTTGGAGTAGTCCGACAACACAGCATGTGGCAAGTGCAGTGCGCATCTTCCCCTTGGCAATCGTCATACCGCACGCCACAGACGAAGGCGCCGGCTCTTCGGTGCAGATTTGCAATTTTTGCGGCGCAAGTCAAATGGTATCCCGGCTTCGATGGTCCGCGTACACCTTCTGGCACTCAGTGTTGCTGCAGTGACCACTCTCCAGGCACAGGAGCGCTTACCGGCGGTGGTGCTTCGCGCGCTGGATGGACGTCCCGTCCACACCGATACGCTCTCCAATGCGGGCAAGCCGATTGTGCTGAACTTCTGGGCAACCTGGTGCAAGCCCTGTCTGCTGGAGCTGGCAACACTTCACCGGCTGTATCCGCAGTGGCGTGCTGAAACGGGCGTGCGCATCATTGCCATCTCCATCGATGATGCCCGCACCAGCTCCCGAGTTGCCCCATTTGTCCGCGCCCGCCGCTGGGAGTTCGAGGTCTACCTGGATGAGAACAGCGAGCTCCGGCGCGCGCTCAACATCACGGATATCCCGCACACCGTCGTGCTCGATGGTCAGGGGCGCATCGCCTGGCAACACCAATCCTATAGCCCCGGCGATGAGGAGCAGCTTGCCGACGTACTGCGCCGCCTTGTGGGAAGCTCCTCCAGCGGGCAATGAGGCGGCTCCTTCTGTGCGGACTCGCGCTGTGCATGGGGAGTGCGTGGGGACAGCTCCCGGGGAGCGTCCTCGGTTCGCTCCAACTGGAGCTACGCTCCTACCACCGCGATAGCCTCATCGGTGCCGGCGAACTTCCCCAGCGCATCGCGTGCAACGCGTACGTGCCGGTCACATACCGATTGGGCAACGTCACGCTGGGCTTCCGATACGAGGCATACCTCCCTCCGCTGCAAGGATACGACCCCCGGTACGAGGGCAACGGCTTCCCCTTCCGCTTCGTTGAGTACCGTGAAGGGCAGCTTCACGTCACGCTGGGCAGCTTCTACGAGCAGTTCGGCTCAGGTCTTCTGCTGCGCGCCTACGAAGAGCGCTTGCTGGGCATTGACAATGCGCTCGACGGCATCCGGGTGCGCTACGCCATGCCTGGGGTGCGTGTGACCGGGCTCCTGGGACGCCAGCGCCGCTTCTTCGGCTGGAGCGGACTGGTGCGCGGTGCCGACCTTGAGCTTGCCCTGGCTGAATGGGGAACCGGCGTTCCCGTAGACTTCACCTTTGGAGCCTCTGTTGTGAGCAAATACCAACGCGACGACGACCCGCGCTTTCGCCTCCCTGAAAACGTACTCGCCTATGCCCTGCGCTCGGAATGGCGCTGGAACAGCTGGCGCCTCTACGCCGAATGGGCATACAAGCACAACGACCCCTCGGCGCTCAACGGCTTCTCGTACAACCCCGGAACGGCGCTCTACACCGCCATCTCGGGCACGCTCGGCAGCCTCGGTCTCACGCTGCAGGCAAAGCGCGTGGATAACATGGCGTTCTACTCCGACCGCACGGCATCGGGAACGGTCTCGGTGCTGAACTACCTCCCGCCGCTGAGCCGGCAGCACACCTACCGGCTGGCAACGCTGTACAACTACGCCACCCAGCCCGGCGGCGAGATCGGGCTCTCTGCCGAACTCATCGTCCCCGTCCCCGAACGCTTCGGCAACGGCATGCTCACGCTCGCCTACAGCCGCATCCACGGGCTGGACACGGTCCACACCGACGCCTTCCGCTATCGCAGCCGCTTCCCTGGCATCTCGCCTCGGCTGTACCTGGAGGAGCTCGTGCTGGAACACAACGCCGAATGGGGCGAAACGCTCAAGAGCACGCTCGAGCTGATTCGGCTCAACTACAACAAGGACGTCGCCGAAGGTGTTCGGGGCTATGGGTACGTTCACGCCTGGATTGCCATTGCCGAGCTGGTGCAGCGCCTCAGCCAGCAGCATTCCCTGCGCATAGAACTGCAGCATCTCTGGAGCCGGCAGGACCGAGGCAACTGGATCTTTGCTGCAGCGGAATTCGCACTCGCCTCGCGCTGGAGCGTGAGCGTGTGGAGCGAGTACAACTACGGCAATCCCAAGCGCGATGAACGCTTTGCCTACCCCGGTGCGGCGTTCACGCTCATTCATCGGACGCTGCGCCTGAGCCTGGGCTATGGACGGCAGCGCGCCGGTATCGTGTGCGTCGGAGGCGTGTGCCGTTACATGCCCGCAGCCCACGGACTGAGTCTGAGCTTGACGAGCAGCTTCTGAGGATGCGCCGCATTCCTTTAGCGGGCAAAATCCTGCTGGGCTTCCTGGCGGGAGCGCTCTGGGGAATGCTGCATCCTTCGGTGGGACTGGAAGGGTTCACCGCAGCATGGATTGCCCCGCTGGGCACGCTCTTTTTGAATCTGCTCAAGCTCGTAGCGTTGCCGTTGGTGGTGGTCTCGCTGCTGGAAGGCATTGCCGCTGTTGGGAGCTTGTCGCGCCTGTCTCGGCTTGGCGGGCTGGCACTGGGATATTACCTGCTCTCCACCGTTGTAGCAATTCTGGTCGGTATTGGCATTGCCAGTGCATTGCGCCCGGGAATGCTCATTAGCCCAGAGCAGCGTGCCCGGCTGCAGGAGCAGTACCGAAGACCTCTTGCCGAACGGCGCGAACTTGCCGAACAACTCCAGCAGCGCAGCCCGCTCCAAAGCCTGGTGGAGCTGGTCCCGGAGAACTTCCTGCAGGCTGCGCAGGACAACCGTCGAATGCTGCAGGTGATCGTCGCCACCGTGCTGGTGGGGATGGCACTGGCACTTGTGCCGGCGGAGCGGAGTGCTCCGCTCCGAAGCCTGCTGCAGGCGCTCCTGGAGGTGCTGCTGAGGCTGGTGCAGTTGGTCATGCGTGTGGCGCCGGTCGGCGTCTTCGCCCTTCTGGCATCGCTCCGGCTGGAATGGTCGCTGCTTGCCGCTCTGGGAATGTATAGCGGGGGCGTGCTCATCGGGCTGGCAACGCTGCTGCTGTTTGTCTATCCACTTGCCGTGCGACTGCTGGGCAGACTGCCGATCCGCACCTTCTATCGGGCACTACTGCCGGCACAGGTGGTGGCATTTTCCACAAGCTCCAGTGCAGCAACTCTGCCGACGACGATGGAGGTCTGCCGCCGAGGGCTGGGGCTGCGGGAAGACGTCGTGGGATTTGTGCTCCCCCTGGGTGCTACTGTGAACATGGATGGCACCAGCTTGTACCAAGCCGTTGCCACGCTCTTTGTTGCCCAGCTCTATGGTGTGGAACTTGGCATCTTCGAACTGCTTTCCCTCGTCGGGATGGCAACGGCAGCCTCCATCGGAGCAGCACCAGTGCCCGGCGCCGGCATCATCATGCTGATGGTGATGTTGAGCAATCTTGGGCTTCCACAGGAGGGGCTGGCGCTCATCCTCGGTGTCGACCGCTTGCTGGATATGAGCCGCACGGTGGTCAACGTCACCAGCGATGCCGTCGCCTGTACCATTGCTCACCGCTTTGAGAGCGCTCGCCAGCAAGTACCGTGAGCGCCTATTTTTGCAGTGCCATGGACGACTCTCTCCGTGCAGCCCTCCAGCAGCGGTGGCATGAGGTGTGCGCGCGCGTCCGAAGCGCGGCGTTGCGCGCCGGGCGCTCGCCGGAGGAGGTGCGCATTGTTGCCGTTTCCAAAGCCCAGCCGCTTGAACTCCTGGAAGCCGCTGCCCGCCTGGGCATCCGCTGCTTTGGAGAGAACTACGCACAGGAGTTGCGCGCAAAGGCACAAGCACTTGCCCAGCGCGGCTGGAGCGATATCGAGTGGCACTTCATCGGACACGTGCAGACCAACAAGGTCAAACTCTTGGCACCGATAGCAGCACTCATTCACGGAGTGGATTCTGCCCACGTCGCCGATGCCCTCCAACGCTGGGCACAGCAGCACGGGAAACGGCTTGATATCCTGCTGCAGGTGAACACCTCAGGGGAGTCCAGCAAGCATGGCTGCGCTCCGGAAGCGCTCTTTGCGCTCGCCGAACACGTGTTGCGCTCCTGCCCAATGCTGCGGCTGCTGGGCTTGATGACTATTCCCGCCCCGAACCCGCCCGAACGCGTCCGAGAGGAGTTCCGGCTCCTGGCACGCCTGCGCCAGGAGCTACGCCAGCGCTACGGAGAGGAGGATGCCGATTTCCCCCATCTCTCCATGGGCATGAGTGCGGACTTTGAGGTTGCCGTAGAGGAAGGCGCAACCCTTTTGCGCATTGGCACGGCAATCTTCGGCGAACGTCCTCACAAAGCAACACCTGTTCCACCAAGCAGCATTCAGCCATGAGCCAGACTGCCCCGGTCTCATTACTGCGCCAGCACATGCAGGAAGCCGTAGAGGTTATCCAGCAAACAACGGCACTGCAACCGCGCATTGGCATTATCCTGGGCACCGGACTGGGCGAACTCGCTGAGCGAATCGAGCAGGAGTGCGCCATTCCCTACGAGAACATCCCTCACTTCCCCATCTCAACCGTCGAATCCCACAAGGGACGCCTCATCTTCGGGCATCTGCGCAGCCGCCCCGTCGTTGCCATGCAGGGGCGCTTCCACTACTACGAGGGCTACACGATGCAGCAGCTCACTTTCCCCGTGCGCGTGCTCTACGCCCTGGGCGTGCGCACGCTCCTGGTCTCCAACGCCGCCGGAGGGCTGAACCCGCTCTTCCGGCGCGGGGATCTGATGCTCATCGTTGACCACATCAACCTCATGGGGGACAACCCGCTCATCGGACCCAACGACGACACGCTCGGACCGCGCTTTCCGGACATGAGCGAACCGTACTCGCAGCGCCTCATCGCACTGGCAGAGGAGATCGCGCTGGAGCTACGGCTCAGGGTGTACAAAGGGGTCTACGTTGCCGTTGCCGGACCAAACCTGGAGACGCGTGCCGAATACCGTTTTCTACGCCTCATCGGTGCCGATGCCGTCGGGATGAGCACCGTTCCAGAGGTCCTGGTTGCTCGCCATATGGGTATGGAAGTGTTCGGGCTCTCCATCATCACCGATGAGTGTTTTCCGGAGGCGCTTCAGCCGCTTTCGCTGGAGCAGGTGCTGGAAGCCGCCCGCACAGCTGAGCCAAAGATGACCAGCCTCATCAGCGAACTGGTTGCTCGCTTGCCCGAATAGCTCCGATGCTTGGCATTCTCGGCATCGCGGTAGCGCTGCTCCTGTGCGGCTGTGGGAGCGAGCCCTTCATTGACTCGTATGCGCCAAGCTGGAGCTACCTTGTAAGCACAGATGCTCCAGCATTGGAGCTCCGCCAGGAGCCCGGAGGCATTGTACGCAGCAGCGACATTTACGCAGCTGCAAATCGACAGCAGCTCCGTTCGCCTGCCTCGGCAATTGTGCCCTTCCGTGATGCACTCTTCCTGCTGCTGCCCCAAGAGAGCTTGGTGGAGATACTGGAGCGCACGAGCTTCCGCAGCCGGGCTCGGATTCCGCTCCCCAGCCCTCCTCGAGCCATCGCCTTCCCCAACGCAACCACTGCCGTCACCTCCCATCCGGAGCTGGGAGCGCTGCAGCTGCTGGACCTTGTCGCACTGCGTCCGGCGGCAGTGCTTGCGCTCGGAGGGCACCTGACGGACCTTCTCGCAGTAGGTCCTCTGCTCTACGCTGCCGATTCTTCGGGCAAGCGGCTCTTGTGCATAGATCTGCGCCAGATGGCAATTGTAGACAGTGCCACACTGCCGGCACCACCGCGCTTCCTGGGCTTGCGCGCCGATAGCTCTGAGCTGCTTGTGCTCTGCGCCGGCAGTGGGGACGTCCCTTCGCTGGACTCCAAAGCTCCAGTGCTGCTCTTCTTCCGCCGAGCGCCCCTGGAACAGCTCTCCGCAGTGGCGCTGTATCCATCGGCAGCAGACTCTGCCACAGTGCGCCTCGGTGGGCTTGTGACAACCAGCGGCGACTTTGCCTGGATTGGCACCAGCGGTGGGCTGTTGCGCGTGGATATCCGCACCCGCGGGAATGTGCGTGTGTTCAATCGCTGGGATATCCGCCAGCTTGTCTATGTGCGCGGAGCTGAACAGCTGTGGCTGCTCCACCGCGCCGACCGCTGGTATGTGACGCTCACATCAGCAACGCGCGCTGAGCCGCAAGCACAGACTGCATTCCCGTACACGGTCATCGCATTCGCGCCGCTGCCATGAGCCACAGCTTCCTGCAGCAGCTCTACAGCCGCGCGGCATCCCGCAACTGCCGCATCGCCTTCCCGGATGCCCTCGATGAACGCACGCTGCGCGCAGTTGCCATGCTCTCGGAGCAGCGCATTGTGCATCCGGTCCTCATCGGTCCTGCCGAGCAGCTCAGCGCACTGCTTCCGCAGTACGGCATTGCCCCGGGCGCGGTCGAGGTACTGGACCCGGCGCATTCCCCACTGGCAGAACAGTTTGCCGAACGGCTCTGGGAGCGGCGCCGCAGCAAGGGGTTGGAGCGCGCCTATGCCTCCGAGCTCGTGCGCACACCGCTTCTCTTTGCCGGAATGCTGCTGGACGCGGGCATGGTGGATGGCTGCGTTGCGGGCTCGCTTTCGACAACTGCCGATGTGCTTCGCGCCGCTCTCTGGACTGTTGGCATCCGCCCAGGGCTGCATGTTGTGAGTAGCTACTTCCTGATGGTCTTCCCCGACCGAGTCTTGGCATACGCCGATGCCGGAGTAGTTCCCGATCCAACGCCCGAAGAGCTTGCAGAGATTGCCCTTTGCACGGCGGAGAATTTCCGGCGCATCGTGGGCGAGGAGCCGCGCATTGCTTTCCTCTCCTTCTCCACCAAAGGCAGCGCCGAACACCCGCTGGTGCACAAGGTCCGCACCGCTGTGGAGCTCTTCCGAAAGCGCTACCCGGACTACCTTGCCGATGGCGAGCTCCAGGCAGACGCTGCGCTGGTCCCCGAAGTTGCTGCCCGGAAGGCGCCCGGCTCGCCTGTTGCCGGGCGCGCGAATGTGCTCATCTTTCCGAACCTGGACGCGGGGAACATCGCCTACAAGCTCACCGAGCGCCTCGCCGGCGCCCAGGCACTTGGACCAATTGTGCAAGGGCTCCGTCGCCCCTACTGTGACCTCTCGCGCGGCTGCCGTGCCGAAGACATCGTTGCTGTTGCCGCAGTCTGCGCACTTATGGCGGAGAGCCCGGCGACTCCTCCAGGGCAAACTCCATGACGATCTGCGGGAAGCGGCGCAGCACCTCCGGCAAGCGCTGAGGCTCCCGCCCTCCGGCGGTTGCCAGGTGTGCTCGACCTCCGCCACTGCCGCCCACCTCACGGGCAACGCGCGAAATCAGCCTCCCTGCCGGATAGCGTTCGACCAGATCTGGCGTGACCACACAGACTAACTGCACCTTCTCCCCTTGGCGAATTGCCAGCAACCCGATACCGGAGTGCCCCAGTGCCTGCCGGAGCCGGTCTCCCAAGAGCTTGAGCTGTTCGATGTCCTCCAGCTCGACCTCTTCGGCAACGATGCGCAGCCCGTTGAGCTGCTGGGCACGGGCAAGGAATTCCGGAATGCGCGCTGCCGCACGCTCCAGCCGCAACTGCGCCAACTCCCGCTGCAGCCGATGCAGTTGCTCGTGAAGCTGTTCCTGCTGCCGTCCGGCTTGCTCCAGTTGCTGTCGCAGGTGCTGTATGTAGCGCTCGACTGCTTCGCCGGTGATTGCCTCCACTCGGCGCACTCCGGCTGCCACCGCCTGCTCACCTGTGAGCACAAAAGTCCCAATCTGGCTGGTGTTGCTCACGTGCGTCCCCCCGCAGAGCTCAACGGAGAAGCCTTCATCGATGACCACCACGCGCACGATGTCGCCGTACTTGTCGGCGAAGAACATCTTCACGTTCGGGATTTTGCGCGCCTCTACAAGCGGCAGGATACGGGTCTCAACCGGGATGCTCTCGCGGATCTTCTCATTGACCAGCGCCTCGATATCGCGCAACTGCTGGGGTTCGACCTTGCCGAAGTGGGTGAAATCGAACCGTAGCATATCAGGGGCAACCAGCGAGCCCGCCTGCTGGACGTGGATTCCCAGAACTCGGCGTAGTGCCTCGTGCAGCAGATGTGTTGCCGAGTGGTTACGCATGATTGCCCAGCGCCGGCGCTGGTCCACCTGGGCTTGCACACGCTCGCCGGGGGCAAGCTCCAACTCCCCAGTGCACACGTGCACGATTGCCTCCCCAACCCGGCGGACGTCCTCGACGATGTAGCGCTCGCCCCCTGCTACCAATTCGCCTGTATCCGAAACCTGCCCACCGGCTTCCACATAGAAGGGCGTTCGGTCCAGCACCACTTGGTTGCCTTCGACGTAGAGCACCTGTGCCTCCGTTTCCAGCTCCTCGTAGCCGGTGAACTGCGTGGTCAGGTGCTGAAGCGCTGGGGAGAGCTGCACCTCCACCACGTGTGCCCGCTGTGCTTGACGTGAGCGAGTACGTTGCTCCTGCATTCGCTGCTCAAAGCCAGCAACGTCCACAGAGAGCCCACGCTCACGCGCCAGCAGTTGCGTGAGGTCCAACGGGAAGCCGTAGGTGTCGTACAGCAGGAAGGCTTCCTCGCCGGGGATGACGTGCTCGCCCCGCTGGGCAAGCTGGGCAACGATGGCTTCGAAGCGCTCCAGCCCGCGGTCGAGCGTGCGCAGAAAGCTTGCCTCTTCGGCTTCGATGATCTCCTCGATTGCACGCCGATGCTGCCGGAGCTCGGGGAAGGGCTCGCCCATGATGTCGACCAGTACGGGCACCAGGCGCCAGAGCACCGGGCGCTCAAAGCCCAGTGTGCGTGCAAAGCGGGAAGCCCGGCGCAGCAACCGGCGCAGCACGTAGCCCCGTCCGGTGTTACCCGGCATCACCCCATCGGCGATGGCGAAGGCGAGCGCTCGAATGTGGTCCGCCATCACGCGCATGGCAATGCCATCGGGGTGGCTGATGTCGTGCCGAGGATACTGCCGTCCGCTGAGCTGCTCGATCCGCTGGATGAGCGGCACGAAGAGATCTGTGTCGTAGTTGGATTCCACGCCCTGCAGCACCGCGCAGATGCGCTCCAAGCCCATGCCCGTGTCCACGTGCTTGACGGGGAGTTCCTCCAGCGTGCCATCGGCGCGGCGATTGTACTGGATGAAGACGATGTTCCAGATCTCGATGACCTGCGGCGTACCGGCATTGACCAGCTGTGCCCCACTCAAGTCCGGCGTGCGGTCGTAGTGGATTTCCGTACACGGACCACAGGGTCCGGTCTCGCCCATCTCCCAGAAGTTGTCACGCTCGTCGAAGCGGTGAATGCGCTCCGGAGGCAGATAGTGCCGCCAGAGCTCGTAGGCTTCCTCGTCGGTGTGGAACACCGTTGCGTGGAGCCGCTCCACGGGCAGCTTCCAGCGCTCGGTGAGCAGCTCCCAGGCGTAGGCAATGGCTTCGGGCTTGTAGTAGTCGCCGAAACTCCAGTTGCCCAGCATCTCGAAGAAGGTGTGGTGGTAAGTGTCGTAGCCCACCTGCTCCAGGTCGTTGTGCTTGCCGCTAACACGCAGGCACTTCTGTGTATCGGCAGCTCGGGTGTACTCGCGCGTGCCCAGCCCCAGGAAGACGTCCTTGAACTGGTTCATCCCCGCGTTGGTGAACAGCAGCGTTGGGTCCCCATAGGGGATCAACGGCGCGCTGGGCACAATTCGATGCCCGTGCTCGGCGAAGAAGTCCAAGAAAGACTGCCGCACTCGATGCGATGTCCACTGCATGGTCTCTCTGCAATTGCCGTCAGCACTTCTCCTTCCACGGGGGCAGAGACGCACCACGCTTTGGCATATTAGCGCGAGGGCACCGAGGCACGCGGACGCAGCTTGACCATGCGCACAAGGGTCACCAGCGGGAAGCGCGGGATATCCCGAATCTCCGCCGTTGCCACTGCACTGCTCTCCAGCTTCAGCTCCGTCGTACGCGGAGGGAATCCCGGTAATAGCCAGCGGGCAAGGTAGAGCTGCGGGTCCGCCGTCGGAGTCAGCTCCGCATAGAGGCTGCCTATCGGTGCCCGCTCAGTGGTCGAGCTGACAACAATGGCGGGAATGGGCATCTCGGCGCCCGCCTCCGCCTGGGCGATGGCAAGCTCGAAGGTATAGTCCTCGCGCACAGGGCGAACCTCCCCGCCGGCAGTATCAAAGGTCTCCAGCCGCACAGCCCAGATGCCTTCGATGGGGAGCAATTGCTCGACCTGCCGCAGACGCTGCTCGAGCCTGGGATCGGGTGCCACCACGCGCGGAAGTTGCTCATCTGGCTGCGCCGGAAGCACCGGTGGCACCGGCGGCAGGGAACGCGGCTGGACCTGTGCCTGCGCCATCAATACCGAACCCACCACAACAGCCAACAGCACCATAGCCTTTCTCCCGCTGAGTTCAACCACTTCAGGGCAGCAATATTACGGAATGCCGCCCAGCGCAATGCCTTCCGCCGTGTCGGCGTCTTTCCCCTTGCAGCAACAGCACGACTGTGCTCATGCCCGCAGTGGAGTGGCTCATCGTTGGACTTGGCAATCCCGGTCCGGAGTATGCCCAGACCCGCCACAACATCGGCTGGATGGTAGTGGAGCACCTGGCAGAGCGCTTTGGGAAGAGGCTCCAGCCGGGTGCCGGTCCGTGGTACGAAGCGCTGCTCCAAATCGGGGGAACCCTGGTGCTCGTTGCGGTGCCCACCACTTACATGAACCGCAGCGGAGAAGCCGTGCGTGCCCTGCAGCGCCGCTACAAAGTTCCCCCCGAACGTATCGTGATCGTGCTCGACGAGCTAAACTTTCCCCTGGGGCGCATCCATCTCAAAGAGGGCGGCAGCGACGGCGGACACAACGGAATGGCATCGGTCATCGAGCATTTGGGAACAGACCGAGTCCTGCGGCTCCGCTGCGGCATTGGACGGGATTTCCCTCCGGGCGGGATGTCCGAGTACGTGCTCTCCCCCTTTCGCCCAGAGGAGCTGCCCGAACGCGACCGTATGATTGCCCGCGCCGTCGAGGCGCTGGAGTACCTCGTGCAAAACGGGAGTGCCCGCGCAATGTCCGCTATCAACTCCGGTGCCCTCTTTGCCGAAGCCGTACGCTCGGCAACACCGCCGGCTCAGTCTTCACCCTGAGCTTTGGTAAAGCCTTGTGCACCGTCGAACTCCTGCAGCTTCTCCACGTGCATCCAGCGCCAGCGTCCCCCGATGCGCTGTAGCAGCTCCAGGATTGCCGCATCGTCCAGCTCCCCGGCACCATCGCGCAGCAGGAAGCGGCAGCGGTAGTGGTCTACATATTCCGGCATCGCCCCAGTGGGCGGATACACACGCGTGCCCCGGTTGGAAATCATCTTCAGGCGCAGCGGTAAGCCGTCCAGCAGCGACTCCAGTGCCGGACCCAACTGCTCAGGAAGCTGTGTGCTCTCCACAAACACATCCACGCCGATACACCGACGCTGCTTGGGCACCACCAGCGCCAATTCCGGGCTCACCTTCGGCAACTGTAGCGGCTTGTAGGAGCGCACCAAGGTCGTCTGCGGCTTCTTGCCCAGATTGGCAATGATGGCGTCGGTGTATGCCGTCGTTGAAGCCCCGCGGTCATATCCGACGACATCGCCGGTCAGCACCTTGCCCTCCTCCAGCGTTGCCAGCAGCGCATTTTCGATGAGCTCGGCTTTCTCAAACTCGCCCAGGTAGCGCAGCATCATAATCGCCGAGCCGATGACCGCCGTGGGATTTGCCACGTTCTTGCCCGCATACTTGGGCGCCGAACCGTGTACGGCTTCGAATATCGCCACCTCGTTGCCGATATTTGCCGACGGGGCAAACCCCAGCCCGCCAATAAGTGCCGAGGTCAAGTCGCTGAGAATGTCCCCGTTCATGTTCGAGGTGACGATGATTTCGAACTGCTCAGGCTTTTTGACCAATTGGTGGGCACAGTTGTCCACGATGATGTGCTGCGCTTCGATATCGGGATACTCCTGTGCCACCTCCTCGAATACGCGCTTCATCATCCCCTCGGTGAGTTTGAGGATGTTGGATTTGGTGGCACAATGGACCCGACGCCGCCCTTCTGCCCGTGCCAGCTCGAATGCCAAGCGGATGACCTTCTCGCATCCCCGGCGCGTGATGAGCTTGAGTGCCTGTGCCACTCCGGGGGTCTGCATGTGCTCGATCCCAGCGTATAGGTCCTCGATGTTCTCACGCACCACCACCAGGTCGATCCCGCGCCCGCTGTAAGGGGTCTGCACGCCAGGATACTCCCGCACTGGGCGAATGTTGGCGTAGGTTTCGAACAACTTGCGCAATGTTACATTGGCGCTTTTCTCGCCATAGCCGACGGGCGTCTCCAGCGGACCCTTGAGTACCACACGGGTGCGGCGGATGGATTCGATTGTCTCCGGTGGAACGCCGCTCTCAATCCCTTTGCGGAACACTGCTGCTCCGGCTTCGCACACCTCCCATTCAATCGGAACGCCCGCTGCTTCCAAAATCCGCCGCGCTGCCCCGACCACCTCCGGACCAATCCCATCGCCTGGAATCAGCGTCACTCGATGCACCGCCATCGACTTCCCTGCACGAGTTTTTGATACAGCACCGCCGCAAATATACGGAGCCATTCTCCCTCACATTGAAACGGCGCTGTCCCTGCAGGCTGCCTCGGGCATGCAGCTCTTCCGCGCAAAAGTACCGGCACAGGTACCCGCCACCTCAGCGCTTTGTCAGGAGGAAATTCTTACACAGAGTGCGGTTGCACTCCATTGCCTACATGCCGGCAAGGGTAATGTCGCCTGCCTGCCGTCGAGCAGTCCTACCCCGCCCCCATTGCTTCACTGACGGCTTAGCCGAAAAAAAAAAGCCGCCCTTCACGGGCGGCGCACATTTACCGTGGGTTATACGCCTGTGTGGACAGCATCCCGCCAATATCCTGGGTCATTGGGATCGGTCGGATTGCAGTAGGGGCAGCCTGGAGTGGAGCAGCCCTCTGTGCCTTTTCCAAGGGACTCCTTCATTTCGAGCTCCTCCAGGAAGCGCTGCACGGAACGCAACTGCTCGACGAACTCCATGAAGTCCTTCATTGTTGCCTTCAACGCTACTGGTTCAACATACACGACGCTGCACTCTGTACTGTAGCAAGCTGCATGCCTATTGATTCGCCTGTGCAGCGTCCTCCTCATCCCATGGGGTGGGTGGGTAGTAGGCAACCCAGCCAGGGCGCGGTTCGACCTTCCCCTCCGCCTCTTCCAGCGTTGGGTAGTCTGCCCGCAGCCGGGTCCACTCCTCTGGAATCGGATCGCCGACAAAGCACGGTCCAATCCCTTCTCGGTACGGGAGCTGGAGGTAGAAGATAGAACCCTGTCCATAGGCGCTCTCACACCAGATGCGGGCGCGTATCACATCGGCGAGGCGTTTGCAGATGTAGAGTCCCAAGCCCGTTGAAGGCTCTCCAGCGGTGGGACGGCTCCCCGGGGCACGGGAGAAACGCCTGAACAGCAGCGGCATCTCTTCGGGCTTGACGCCGCATCCTTGGTCTTCGACAGCAATCCGCATTCCTCCGTCGGTTGTACGCCGCAGCCGAATCCAGACCTTCCCGCCGCGCGGTGAGTATTTGATGGCATTCTGCACAAAGTTTTCCAAAATCTCGCGCACCTTTCCCCAGTCGATGCACAGCATTGCGGGGTTCTCCGGCGAGTCCACAATGAGCTCGATCCCCTTGCGCTCTGCCATCGGTGCGTTGTGCCGCACAACCTCCCCGATGAGCTGCATGAGGTCTTCGGGTTGGAAGTAGTAGCGAATCTCCCGCGTATCCACCTCCTGCGAACGCGAGAGGTTCATCAGCATATCGGTCATATAGCCGCAGACGCGTACGATATCCTCGGCTGTCTCCTGAATTTTCTCCAGGCTCATCCGCCGGATTCCTCGCACAATGGCTTCGGCGTTAGTCAGGATGCTGGCAGTTAAGTTGCGTAGTTCATGCGAGAGGATGTGCACGATCTCGGTGCGTTCTGCAGAGAGCTGCTTGAGCTCCTCGTGCGCCTGTTCCAGCTCGGCTTTCTTTTGTTCCAGCTGCCGCAAAGCATCGGCGAGCTCCGCAGTGCGGACGCGGTAGAGCTCCAGTTCCCAGCGGACGCGCTCGACTTCCAGGCGCTTCTCCAGCACGGCGATTGCCTGCTGTTGCTGCTGTCCGAGGAACTGCTCGCGCACGGCGTGGTAGCGCTTGTAGAGCAGAAGCGCCTGGCGATATGCCTCCTTTGTAGCGGGCTTCTCGACAATGTCAGCGCACAGCCGAGCATACTCTGCTTCCAGCCCGGGAAGCTTCAACTGCTCCGCCAGGTACATCCCCAACTGGTAGTGCTCCAGTGCCCGCTCGGGGTCGCCCAGCTTGTAGTAGGCGTCCCCAATCTCGCGGTGGATCATCGCCTGTCCGTAGAGGTTGCCCAGGCGCTGGTGGATATGCAGGGCGGCAAAGAGCTTCTGCAGCGCTACCATAGGGTCGGCGTAGTGCATCAGCAGCACCCCCATGCTGGAGAGCACCGATGCAGCACCGAGTTGGTTTCCCATCCGCTCGTACAGCTCCAGCGCCTTCTGCTGGCATTCGACTCCCTCCTGCCAGCGCTTCTGCAGCCCGTAGATATGCCCCAGGTCGGAGAGCGCCACTGCCAGATTGTACGTATCGCCGATTTGCTCGAAGAGCTCGCGTGCCTGCTCGGCAAACCGGAGCGCCTCCTCGTAGTTCCGGAGCTGCAGGTATACCCCCGCGATGTTGAGCGCTGTCACACCAATCCCTCGCAGCTCCCCAAGTTGCAGCTGCAACTGGTACGCTTCCAAGAAGCGCTCCAGCGCTGTTTTGAAATCCCCGATCGCCTTGTAAACGCTCCCAATGGCGCTTATCACAGCAGCGCGGTTCTGCTGCATCCGTGTATCCTCAGGTGCTTGGCGCAGGGATTCCTCGCACTGCTGCAGTGCCTGGGCAAAAGCAGCATAGGCTTGTTCCGGATGCCCTTTGCGGAGTTGTG
>Ga0197143_1000060_pt1 | contig 115214 bp, 97 predicted proteins | sample GBS70_MetaG_FD_148603 | JGI IMG/M metagenome (GOLD analysis project Ga0197143, IMG submission 148603) | Sediment microbial communities from Great Boiling Springs, Gerlach, Nevada, United States - GBS 70_MetaG | ecosystem: Environmental > Aquatic > Thermal springs > Hot (42-90C) > Sediment... | reverse complement strand
ATCTGCGTATAATAATTTAGTTGAGCATGTTTATGACCGTATATATAGATTATAGAATCTTTATCTATGTTTAGATAATAATGAATTTCAAATAATGAAAGACTATTTCTGTCATTTATACTTTCAGAAATCTGACTACTCCTCGCCAAACCTCCAAACCAGTAATACTTGTAATCAGCTGAAATATTTAAGTTAATATTTTGCACATCAATTAAACTACCAAGAATGAAATATTCTCTATTTTTCCTAGGAGGCGAGTATGAATCTGGAAAGCCAGTACCTGGAGATACAGTATAAAAAATATTTCCATCGGTAATTAAGGTTGAATAAAAATCAAAATCATGTCCAAGGCGATCACCTCTTGGATTAGTATCAAAACTTTCATATCTTCTCACGAAACTAGAAATATGCAATCTATTAACATATTGCATTATATTAATATACAAATTTCTATGTATTATTCCGTTATCTTGCTTGCAATTTGTAAATCCAAAACTATAATAGCAATGGGCATATATGCTTAGGGAGCTATTTATCGGGTATTTTATATCTTTAATGGATACATAATTTTGTATGTAACTATATGTAGAAGAATTTATATATATATTTGGAATTTCTATGACATATATCTCTAGATATTTTCTAAAAATCTCTTTATCTCCAATTTTAAATACAGCAATTACCTTTCCATGATTAGAATCATTTTTGTGCGCTCTTACAACTAAATTCCATTGATTAAAAGAGAATTGATCACGGCCAAAAACCGGAATATGTGATATCTCTAAAGTGTCTCTATTGTATTTTTCAATATGGACTATTTTTTCTATGCCACTAAATGTCGTAAAAAGTCCTTCTTTACTATCATCTATAAACCATCTATAAAGCTCTAACGCTCCTTCAATCCATACGTAAAATTTACCTTGAGGCCACTTTGACAAGGTTTTCCTAACCAACTCTGAATTTAAACCATAGATCCACAAAAATGTATTATGTGGTACTTTGAGAACTTCTGCATCTTTAAATGCAGCTCCATCTTTCAACCGAAAAGACCAATCTAACCAGGTTCCTATCCACCAGGAACCACTTATTGAATTGGGCTTTTTTATTTTTCTTAGTCCAAGAGGCCTACTAAGTTCATCAAATTCGAAATTATTTTTGATAATCAGCGTGTCGCTAACATATAAAACTTTTGTCCTTTCATTAGAATCTTTTACATATAAAGGCAAATCTTTTACAACTATTAAAGAATCAGAATCTATAGTGGGAATCTTTAAATAAAAAATCAAAGAAGATTCTTCTCCCTGATGTCTATGTTCATACATGCTTAGCTCTAAAGGTGACCAGTTATAATTTGTGTCTATTTTGACTTCTAAATTTTCCGGATTTATGTAGTCCACCCTAAATATAACCGTCTCTTCTGGGAATCCTACGGGAGGCGCAAAGCCATAAGTAGTTAAGGTTATGTTCTGAGCCTGAATTGACGCGGTAGCCCAAAATCCACAAAAGGCCCAAAGTATCCTAAGCCGATCCATATAAGCCAAGCAAGGTTTTATCCTTGACGTGGCTAAGGTAATCGAGCACTGTGCCCCAGACAATCACCCATTCGGGTGATTTTTATACGGCACCACCCTTGATTTACTCTAGTCGGAAGTGAAAAGTGATAATGCCGGTTTGATTCTCCGGAGGAACGCCAGGGGGAAGCGGATTAAAGCGCCAGCGCTCCAGAGCGTCCATAACCGCTTTCTCGAGTGCCGGATTAGCTTTAATGAGCGGGATGCGTTGAATAACCCGTCCCTGCGGATCAACCACAATGCGCACGCGAATCGTGGCATTCACCTTTTCAGCATAAACGGGCAGCGGCGCTTGCACCAAAGTACGATCAAGACCTTCAATCAAATAGGGTGCACTACGCTGATCTTGCTGGCCTTGCCCCTGCTGACCCGTAGCCGCCCCAGCTGTTCCTTCGGCCTGTCCACCTCCTTGCGGCGTAACCGGACGGGCAGTTTCACTGGGCTCTGGCTTTTTAACTTCAGCTGGATTGTTTTGCCGTTCTGGCGCGATCTTCGTCTCTTCAGGCTCTTGAAGCCGGTCTTCGTCTTGGACGGGCTGTGCTTGCTGAGGGAGTTCAACTGGACGAGCTCGCTCAGGTAAAGCGGCCTCTTCTGGACGCGGCATCTCGAGCTGCGGTCGCGGTGCAGCTTCATCAGGACGAGGCTGTTCAGAACGCTGCACCGGCCGCCCCTCGGCCCATGGACCTAATTCAACCTCGATAAAACCGAGCGGCGGCGCCTGATTAAGGTGTACACTGGTAAACGCCAGCAACAAGAAGACCAAAGCATGCACCACAAGGCTGGTAGCCAATCCAATCCAATCGCTACTTTTGGCGCGCTTCATAGACGCTTCAGACTTTGCTTACCATTGTTGAGTCCAAGCGCTCCCGGAGGGTTTCCAATGCTTCGGCATACGGAGGCCGCAAAATTCCCTGATCCGTAATAATCGCTGTAATAAGCGAAGCCGGCGTCACGTCAAATGCTGGATTGTAGACCCGAATGCCTTCCGGCGCCGTCTGCCGACCAAAACCATGGGTAATCTCCCGAGGATCCCGTTGCTCGATTATGATGTCTGCTCCAGAGGACGTCTCAAAATCAATCGTCGACACGGGAGCCGATACGTAAAACGGGATATTGTGCGCCCGAGCCAGCACAGCCAACCCATAAGTACCGATTTTATTAGCCACATCGCCATTGGCTGCAATGCGATCAGCCCCTACGATTACGGCATCTACCCATCCCTGCTGCATAACATGCGCGGCCATCGAATCGGTGATGAGCGTGGCTGGAACACCGGCTTTTTGAAGCTCCCAGGCCGTAATGCGGCTGCCTTGCAGCAGCGGGCGCGTTTCATCCACCCAGGCTTCAAGCCGAATCCCCCGTTCTCTGCCCAGGATGAACGGCGCCAGGGCCGTTCCGTAGCCCGAAGTCGCTACACCCCCTGTGTGGCAGTGTGTGAGCACGCGCATGCCATCCTTAAGCAATTCTAAGCCATATGCTCCCAAACGACGTCCGGCTTCGCGGTCTTCAGCTTCTATGGCCTGGGCTTCTGCAAGCAAGCGTGTGGCCAGTGTGTCTCGGTCGGCAGCCGCATAGGCTTCGGCAACAGCTTCCATACGCCGAAGCGCGCCAAACAGGTTCACGGCCGTAGGACGGGTCTGCCGCAATAGCGTAATTGCCCTGCGAACAGCTTCAACATTACCTTCCTGGGTCCGCAAAGCCAATACAACGCCGTAGGAGGCGGCAATCCCAATAGCCGGAGCCCCACGTACCCGAAGCTTTCGAATCGCTTCAGCCATTTGCTCGGGCGTTTCAATCGGGATCCAGCGTTCCTCAACAGGCAGCAACGTCTGGTCCAGCAGATCTACACGAAAAGCCTCGTTATTCCAGTATAGTGGTGGTATCATCTGCTTTTTTGCTTGAATTCGCTTTATTCTTCAGGTCGCAGCCACTTCTGTCGAGCTAACCCAAAGCGCACAGCAAGGCGATGGGCAAAACCCATCTCGGAGGCTAGTCCAGCAAAATCGCCAAAGCTATAATCCACACGCAGTTGCCTCAAGCGTATCCCAGCCCCTACGGTAGGGGTCAGCTCTAGACCAAAGCGGTCGGAGTACGCGATGCGGTTAATTCCGGTTCGCAGTGCCACAATGTCCCGATAGGCAAACTCAGCACCCAGCCGTGGATGGAATGATAGCTCGCCGATGTTGAAGGCGTAAGCCCGCTGCCCGTCAAAGGCGGCATCTACGTCGGCTACCAGCCTAAGCCAATGCTCTCCCAGTGGTTGCTCGTAAGCCACACCCAATCGCATTATAGGCAAAACCAAGTAAGTACCACCCTGCGGCAGTTCTTGATCGAACGCCTCTGCAAAGGTATAGGGCTGGCCTGTGGCCGGATTGATTGTCTCCAGCTTAAACGCAGCAGGGTTAATGCTCCAACTCTGGAGCATGGTCGTGAGATCTTGCAGGTTGATCCCCAACTTCAAACGACCCTTACGATAGTGAGCAGCAGCATCTACGCTATATCCCCAGGCTTCGGCAAAGTCGCCAATGGCACGTCGTATGACTTTAGCCGAAAGCCCTAAAGACAGGTTCTCGTTAAGCAACCGTGCATAGCTGAAAAAGAATGCATAATCGGTTGCCGAAAACGTCTCGATGAAAGCTTCGGCATTGGGCTTAGGGCGATCGCGTACTGGATCCCAAGCGTTCAGCGTATTTTTGATATCGTTAACGCCACTGCGAAAGAGGGCTACCCCCAGCGTCGAGCGTGCACTGAGCGGCCAAGCAAGCGCTGCATAATCGAATGAAACTATGCCGGCAAAGCGCTCGGCATGCATGTAGGCCACCTCAGGGTAAGCCAGTGCAGCAAGACCAGCTGCGTTCCAGTAAACAGCATCAACATCTGCCGCCAGCGCAACGTAGGCTCCACCCATGCCTAGTGCCCTACCCCCTACGCCACCCGCCAAGAAATCAGCTCCGTACTTGGCTATCCGTTGTGCCATGCCAGGGATGCTCCAAAGCAGAAGCAGCAAACCGATTGCATACCGGATCGATCCGAACATGCGTCGCGTCTTTGCGTTGACGTTGGCCTCAGACAAACGCTGGCGTAGCAACAAGCAAGGGGCTGGCGCGTCGGGTTACAGATGCTAAATCCAACCAGCAGCCAGCTTAGCCGTTCCTTCCCAGTGTTTGCCTACTTTGCCAAGCTGAATTTTTAAGGCTTTAGCGCATGCGGGTTGTTCTTAAGGCAGGCAAAGACAAGCTGCTGCGACGCGGTTATCCCTGGGTTTTTGCTAACCAGGTCCACCGCATCGAAGGTCGTCCGCAAACGGGCGATGTAGTCGAAATCGTAGCTGCCGACGGCACAGTACACGGCTTAGGATTCTACCACGCACATTCCCAGATTGCCGTCCGGTTTCTCACACCTGACCCTTCGGCCGCAATCGACGCCGACTTTTTCCGGCAGCGGCTGGAACGGGCGCTATCCCTTCGGCAAGCCGCTTTTGGCAACAGCACGCACTACCGGCTTGTTTTTAGCGAAAGTGATGGCCTGCCGGGCACCATCATTGACCGATACGGCGATGTGCTGACCTGGACTTGCCTCTGTTATGGCATGGAACAGCGACGCGAGCTGCTGCTGGACCTTTTAGAAGACCTGCTCCATCCCCAAGCTATTGTAGAGCGCAACGATAGTGCCCTTAGAGAAAAAGATGGCTTGCCCCAGCAACGTGGCATCTTACGCGGCCGTTACACTGGGCCAGTAGAGATTATCGAGGAAGGCGTGCGTTTTAACGTCGATGTTCTCGAAGGGCTGAAGACCGGATTTTTTCTCGACCAACGGCTGCACCGGCCTATCGTGGCCCGTCTGGCACGTGGCCGGCGCATGCTCGATGTGTTTTCGGCTGACGGGGGCTTTGGGATAATGGCTGCTGCCCACGACGCGGCACACGTACACCTACTCGACATCTCCGAAGCCGCCATGGCCCGCGCCCGCGAAAATGCCCAGTGCAATGGGATCGCACTTTCGCGGCTAACCTTCGAAGTGGCCGATGCACTCGACCGGCTGGGTGAACTGGTCAAAGCCGGCGCAACGTATGAGCTCATTGTGTTGGATCCCCCAGCTTTTGCTAAAAGCAAGCGACATTTAGACGAAGCGCGGCGGGCTTACCAACGCATCAACATTAATGCCCTACAGCTCTTGCCTCCCGGAGGCATTTTAGCCACTGCATCTTGCTCACAAGCGTTGGAAGAGGAAGAGTTTCTCAAAATCTTGCACTACAGCGCCCGCCGCGTAGGATGCGCCTTGCGCCTGCTTTATCGGGGCACCCAGCCCCCTGACCATCCTGTGCTTGAGGCAATGCCTGAAACGCGCTACCTCAAATTTTTTATTTTTCAAAAGCTTGCTGATGAAGCACCCCCAGTGCGCCAGTAAGGCTAAGGCATCAGCATTGTTGTAGCGGCCGGAGGAGCAGCCGAAGTCGGGAAAAACGAAACTGTCACCTTTAGCAGAGCGGGCAATATCCCTAAAAGCACGATCAGGATCACGCATACCAGCAGTACAGCCTGCGAGGCCAGCGGTACCGGAAACACCTGTTGGCGTACGGTTTCAGGGGCTTCCTCAGGCGTCTTCATCCAAAAGACGTATACCACGCGCAGGTAGTAGTAAGCCGATAGCACACTGGCCAGCACGCCTACCACGACCAGCCACGTCAGCCCTGCTTTTACGGCCGGTGCAAAAACGGCGTACTTGGCAATAAATCCTGCCAGTGGGGGAAAACCTGTTAAACTGAACATAAAGAAAGCCATGGTTACGCCCAGCAGGGGCCGTCGATAGCCAATACCGGCCAGAGAATCAACAGTTTGCTCACGGCCCGCCTTGCCGTCCCATTCCAAAAAAGCCATCACCCCAAAAGCCCCGATATTCATTAAGGCGTACACGAGCAGGTAGAAAAGCGCACCGCCGTAGCCTTCGGGCGTTCCAGCCGCCAATCCAACCAAGATGTACCCGGCATGGGCAATAGACGAATAGGCCAGCATGCGTTTGACATTCTGCTGCACCAGAGCCAACACGTTGCCCGCCACCATGGTCACCAAGGCCACAAGGGCCAACATCAGCTGCCAGCGTTCAGCAGGCAAAGCTGCATCAAGCACCAGCATTAGAGCAGCAAAGGCGGCAGCCTTGGATGCAGCAGCCATATATCCTGTCAGCGTCGTTGGTGCTCCTTGGTAAACATCAGGCGTCCACATATGGAAGGGTACTGCCCCTACTTTAAACAAAAAGCCCACCAGTAAAAGCGCCACGCCAGCCCAAAACAGCACGGGATGTACCCCTTCGGTCAGCTGTGCTGCCATTTGCGGCAAGTACATCGTGCCCGTTGCGCCATAAAGCAGCGCAATGCCATAAAGAAAGAAACCTGTGGAAAAAGCCCCCAGCAGAAAGTACTTCAGCGCTGCTTCTCCTGCCCCCACATCTTCACGAACCAATCCGGTCATGATATATAGGCAGATCGACATGGTCTCCAGACCCACGAAAATCGAGATCAGGTTATTGGCAGAGGCCAAAACGATCATGCCTACGGTAGCAAACAAAATCAAGGCATAGATTTCCCCATGCAAATGCCGAATGCGGCGTAGGTACGGCACCGAAAGGACGATCGTCAACACCCCACTGGCGAAGATGACCGCATTCACGAAAGACGCCATACCGCCCACGCGCATCAAGCCATAGAAGGCCGTCTCGGGAGCGCGTCCGATACTGCCCAGCTCCCAGAAGAATCCCAGGGCCAGCGTAGCGGCAGCTACCCAAGGAATGGGAGGCGCATCATTACGAAAAGCATCCCAAACTACAAGAACCAATCCTACGATAGCCGTTAGCACCAGCGGAAAGGCCGCCATAAGGTCGGCCGGAAGCATACGGTACGCTTCCAGAAGCTCCATCGTGTATCTCTCGCTTTAGATTTTTTAGGTTAGACCCAGGCAATGCGCTCAATCGCTCTTGCCAGCTCCACATCGCGTGCCGTTACGCGATTCCCTGCCGCATGCGTGGTAAGCGCAACGGTGACCCGATTGTACACGTTATGCAGCTCCGGATGGTGGTTATGTTGCTCGGCCTCGAAAGCAATGCGCACAATAAAGCTTACGGCTTCTCGGAAGCTTCCAAACGTGTACGTTTTTTGCAGCCGGTCCTCAGAAAAGCGCCAGCCTTTCAGTTCAGCCAGCGCCGCCTCGATAGCCTCGCGGCTTAGCGGTTCAGCATAAGACATAGCACCTCCCTATCGAATCAACTGCTCAACCCAAGCGTCAAGCGCAGGAAACCATCCGCTATAAAAAAGCGCGTAAATCACAAAATAAATGGGAATCAAAATGGGCAGCGAATATCGCGTTACATACCCCATGAAGGAGGGCATGCTGACTTTGTTTTCCTCAGCAATTGCTTTAACCATAAAGTTAGGCGCATTGCCAATATACGTCATAGCGCCAAAAAAGACAGCTGCAATCGAAATGGCCTGTAAGTAGAACCAGGACTCCGGATGGGCCATCTCGGGCAAGGCGAATTCCTTGACCTGCTGAGGTACGTTTACATCCAGACCAAACTTACCCATAGCAGCAGCCACGAAGTTGAGATAGGTGGGCGCATTGTCGAGTACACTGGAAAGCACGCCGGTACCCCAGTAAAACATGCCTACGGTAAGCTGCTCAGCATGCTCATAGGCAAAAAGACTTATGAGCTGCAATGCGGGCTGCATCGTGGCAAAAATGCCTAAAAACAACCAGCCTACCTCACGAATAGGCTCAAATGTAAACTCATTTTTCTGCAGCGCCTCCCGATCGGCAAACTTATAGGCCAACACAGCCACCGAGAACATAATGATCTCTCGAATACCTACGGGAATATGATAAAGCTCCCGCAAATCGGGCACCCAATCGAACACATTGGGATCCAGAAATACCGAAAGAACGATCACCAAAACCCAAAGGAAGTTCTTAGCACCGCGAATTTGCAAGAGGGGCTGGGTAGGATCTGGATCCGGGCTGGCAGCTTTGTTCCGCGAATCGATTACGTAGAAGACAGCCAAAATCAAAAGTATCGTGGGTAGCCAAACAAACCATACATGCTCTAGCGTCCAGAAAAACGGTACACCGCGCAAAAAGCCTAAAAATAGTGGGGGATCGCCTATTGGTGTTAACGCCCCCCCAACATTGGCCACCAAGAAGATGAAAAAGATAATGTGGTAGGGCTTAAGGCGGCCTTTGTTAAGTCGCATATAGCTACGTACAAAGAGCATAGCGGCCCCTGTTGTAGCAATCAGGTTGGCCACTAGCGACCCCACAAACAGCAGAATAACGTTGTTGCGCGGCGTGCCTTTGGCATTGATGTTTACGTAGATACCGCTGGCCGCAATAAACAGGGAAGCCACCAGCGCAATAAACGAAAGGTATTCTTCAACGGCATGTAAGACCGTTGTAACAGATCCCAGAGCAAAGATGTAATACAACGACACCAAAAGGCCAAGACCTACGGCATACTTAGGATAGTGATGATGCCAGTGATGCGGATAAAAAAGTGGTCCTGTGGCAATCATCACCAAAAGCAGCACAAAAGGCAACACCAGCCATACAGGTGGCTGCGGTCCATGCGTAACTCCAGAAGCCTCATGAGCGGAGGCGGTCAACGTATCGACCGCTACAGCGGTTACTTCAACAGTTCTGGCATCGCCAGGAAGAACTTGCTGAGCCCATGCGGGCTGCAAACTCCAAAGTAGCAGCCCCAAAAGAAACGGGCGCAGCACACCGGCCGGCCCGCTCCAGCACGTCCTACGGGAATGTGCGTCCATAATGCTCTTTACGAATTACTGCGCGGCATTTTGTTCAGTGAACATTGGACTTAAGGCTACAGCCTGACTTTCGACCGTACGCTCAGCTTCCTGAAGCCCGCTTAGGCGTTTTTGCTCTACGGTCTCTAACAGGAAGCGTGCCGTTGGCTCGCTCCGCATCAAAAACGGCTTTGGTGCCAGGCCAATCCAAAGCATCAGCACGGCTAAAGGTACCAGCAGCAACACTTCCCGAGCGTTTAGATCGCTCAGCGTGCGGTTGACTTCCTTATGAATCGGCCCAAATAGCGTTCGATAAAGTAGCCAAAGCAAATACACAGCGGCCAAAATTACGCCTGATGTTGCCAGCGCAATCAAGACCGGGTGGCCTATGACCGTGCTCTTAAAGGAGCCCAACAGAATCATAAACTCTCCGACAAAACCATTAAGCCCTGGCAGACCTGCAGAAGCCAATGCGGTAAAAACCAAGAAAAAGGCAAACACCGGCATAACACGCGCGATACCACCAAATTCTTCCATGAGGCGCGTATGACGCCGCTCGTAAAGCATACCCACCAGCAAAAAGAGCGCGCCCGTTGAAAGACCATGGTTGATCATTTGGATAATGGCGCCTTGCATAGCCTCGACGGTAAAGGCGAAAATGCCCAGTACCACAAAGCCTAAGTGACTTACCGACGAGTAGGCCACCAGCTTTTTAGCGTCAGCCTGCACACGCGACACAAGTGCGCCGTAAACAATCCCCACCACGGCCAGCACGGCCAGCCAGAGCGCATAGTCGGTGGCAGCATTTGGAAAGAAAGGCAGGCAGAAGCGAACCAAACCATAGGTACCCATCTTTAGCAGCACACCTGCCAGAATAACCGATCCTCCCGTAGGCGCTTGCACGTGCGCATCGGGTAGCCACGTGTGCAGCGGAAAGAGCGGCACCTTGATCGCAAAAGCCAGTGCAAACACGAAAAACAACCATCCTTGCGCAGCCAGCGGCACATTGTAGGCGAGCAGTTTGAAATAGTCGGTCGTGAACACGCCCCCATTGACTGCATTTCCCGCTGCAAAGCCTAAATACAAGATGCCGACAAGCATCAATAACGAGCCTACCAGCGTGTAGAGCACAAACTTGACGGCCGCATAGATGCGATCTTCGCCACCCCAGATCCCGATGATAAAGTACATTGGAATGAGCGTTAGCTCAAAGAAAATGTAGAACAGGATTAGATCGTAGGCGGCAAAGACGCCCGTCATACCCGTCTGTAACACCAATAGCAACGTGTAATAGCCCTTCTGGTGGCGATCGATGTAATTCCAGGACGAGAGTACGACAATAGGTCCTAGTAGCGTTGTCAACAAGATCAGCAGCAGCCCCAGTCCGTCGATGCCCACGTAGTACCGAATGTCTAACCCTGGGAACCAGCCGCCGATTTGATCGGCAAGCTGCGGTTGAGCAGGATTTCCTGCTGGATCAAATCCAACATAGAGTAGCAGCGATAGCAAAAAGGTAACGATCGTCGTAAGCAAAGCTGTCCATCGAATGGCCGGCAGACTGCGCAGAGGCAGCATGAGCAACGCGCCGACCAGGGGAAGGAAAATGACAATTGAGGTCAGATACGGAAAGTTCATGGTAAGCTTGCCTCGAAGCTAAGGTTACCGCTTAGCCAAACAGCATGAACATCAAGACCAGCGCCACCCCCAGCACAATAGCCACGGCATACGCCTGCACCACGCCGGTTTGTACTTGTCGCACCCGCTGTCCCAATTCGGTCATCAGGCGTGCTACGCCGTTGACAGCGCCATCAATAACTTTTTGGTCAAAGGCGGCCAAACCGTAGCGAGCAAAGCGCAATAGCGGCTGTACCACCATTCGGTCGTAGAGCTCGTCCCAGTAGTACTTGGCAGCCCAAATGCGGTAGAAAGCACCCAAACGAGCACGGAGCATCTCGTCGTAAGCTAACCCATACCGTCGGTAAGCAGACCAGCTCCAATAGAGTCCAATGAGCGCAATGGCCGCACCTAGCCCGATTAGGAGCCATTCGAGGGCTAAAGGCACGTGGGCGTGTAGGGCAGGCTCGGCAACCGGCCCTCCATTGGAAGCGCCTAAATAGTGATGGATCAGGTTCCATTCACCGTGTGCAATCACGCTGGGGAGCCCCACAAAGCCGCCCACTAGCGACAAAGCCGCCAGCACCCAAAGCGGCACGGTCATCGTCGGAGGTGACTCGTGCGGATGCACCTGATCGGCCATAGGCCAGCGCGGCGCCCCTTCAAAGGTGAGCACATAGGAGCGCATCATGTAAAAGGCTGTCAACAGCGCGGTCACCACACCTAGTCCCCACACAATCCAGGCGTAGGTATGGCCGTTGTACCCATACTCGAAAGCCTTGAACAAAATCTCATCTTTCGAGAAGAAGCCAGCCGTCAGGGGGAAGCCTGCAATAGCCAGCGTGGCAACCAAGTACGTGGTGCGCGTGGCCGGCATGAAGCGTCCCAGCCCGCCCATAGTGCGCATGTCCTGAGGATCTAAGTGGCCATGATGGCCCCGCTTATGCAATGCGTGCTCCACATGGTGCATGGCATGAATCACACTTCCTGAGCCGAGAAAGAGACAGGCCTTGAAGAATGCATGCGTGAGCACGTGAAAGATCGACACGAAGAAGGCCCCTACCCCTGCTGCCATGAACATGTAACCCAGCTGGGATACGGTCGAATAGGCCAGCACTTTTTTAATATCGTACTGCGTTAGCGCAATGGTAGCCGCCATCAAAGCCGTCAATGCCCCCACAAGCGCCACCACCACAAGCACGTCCGGCGTTGCGAGCGCCAGCGGCGAAATGCGAGCAAACAAATACAGACCGCTCGTAACCATCGTGGCGGCATGGATCAGGGCAGATACCGGTGTGGGGCCGGCCATAGCATCCGGAAGCCACACAAAAAGCGGAATCTGGGCGCTTTTGCCTGTTGCTCCGATAAAGAGCAGCAGTACCGCCACGCTTACCACACCCGTCGGAAGTGCCGAGGGGTCTGCAAGTAACGTCCCAAAATCCAAGCTCCCTGCTTCTCGAAAAAGCAAAAACATCGCCAGCAAGAAAGCCGCATCGCCTACACGGTTGACGATGAACGCCTTATTGGCCGCCTCGCTATTCTTAAAGTCTTCGTACCAGAAACCGATCAGCAGGTAGGAGCAGAGTCCAACGCCTTCCCAGCCAAGAAACAAGAGGGTCAGGTTGTCGGCAAGGACCAGGTTGAGCATCATGAAGATAAAAAGGTTCAGGTAGCTGAAATACTTCCAGTACCCCCGGTCCTCGTACATGTAACCGATCGAATAGAGGTGAATGAGCGCACCCACGCCCGTGACGATAAGGGTCATCACGAGCGAGAGTTCATCAATGCGGTACTGAAAGGCCAGCTCCAGGCTGCCTGCGGCCATCCAGGTAAAAAAGCGCGTCACCAGCGGCTCACCGCTGTAGGTCGCAAACAGCTGCAGCGTTAACCCGAAAGGCACCGCCACCGCCAACGTAGCTAACGTGCCCAGCAGCACTTTATACCGCCTTAGCCCCGGGAAGAATAGCCCCCCTAAACCACTAAAAGCTGCCCCTACCAAAGGCAGCAACAGGATCAATCCAACAAGAAACGCAGGACTCATAGCCGGCGTGTTTTTCAGTACTTAAAGAGGTTAAAGGCTCCTACGTCGACGGTTACCTTCTTGCGGAACAAGGCGATCACAATGGCCAATCCGACAGCCGCCTCAGCTGCAGCTACCGCAATCACAAAGAACACGAGCACTTGCCCCGACACATCGCCCATCGCCTGACTAAGGGCCACAAGCGTCAGGTTGACCGCGTTGAGCATCAACTCGACCGACATCAAAATAACGATGGCGTTACGTCGGAAGAGCACGCCCAGTACGCCTAGCGTGAACAACACAACCCCCAAGGCTAAGTACCAATTCAAGGTAATCTCCATAGGCTTTTAGGGTGTCTTCACACAAAACGCCGCTTGGCTAACATCACAGCTCCAATTGTTGCTGCCAGCAGCAAAATGCCAATCACCTGCAGCGGCATAATGTAGCGCGTAAGCAGCTCCCGCCCAAGCGCTTGGGCACTACCCGTAAGCGCCGCTTGCTCGGGTGTCGTGCTAAATGTTGGCAACACATTTAACCCCAGCGCTACTACATAAACCAGTTGAGCCAGCACAAGCATTACCACGACAAAAGCAAAGACCTTTCCCCAGTCGATATCTCGGGGATGGGGCAGGGCCTCCAGATTGAGCAGCATAATCACAAATAAAAACAGCACCATAATGGCGCCGGCATAAATCAACACCTGGATTACCCCCAGAAAGGTTGCCTGCAACGTCAGGTATAAACCGGCAATGCAAAACAGATTGAGTACCAGCCACAAAGCGCTGGAGACCGGGTTGCGAGCAATCAACATGCCGAGCGCTGCCGCAATGGCCGTAACAGCAAGCAGGAAAAACAACAGCTGGGCTATCATTGGTGGCAGGACCAGTAAGCTACTGGTAAACAGTCGGCCAAATTAGATTACCCCGAGCAGATCAGCAAGCATCAGGCAGCAAAAATCGCGTTAAGCCCCTGCAGGTACTGCCAGTAGGCGTTCCTGAATCCGCGCGGTCACTTCCACAGCTAAGCCAAAAGTCTGGGTAAACAGATCCGCGCTGCGCTGCACCCCCCAGATTTCCAGTTCCGGATCGCTTTTCGTTTCAAGATGGAGTCGCAACCGACCGGGCTCTAACTGCAGAGCAAGCTTTTGCACGTTCTGGTTATGGCTTCGGTCAAGTCCTTCAGCTAAACGAAGCAATGCAGCCAGTATACGCACGCGCTGCCGATCAGCAGGCGAAAGGGCCATAAAATCGGCATGGGAAGGCTTGGGAAAACTCCCCCGGTGATAACGCACCACATTGGCCAGAATGGCCACCTCCTCCGACGTAAAGCCACGCAAATCAGCATGCTTGATGAGATAAAGCCCATGTTTGTGATGGCTATGGTGGCTAATGTGATAGCCGATGTCGTGCAACAGGGCGGCATATTCGAGCAGCTCTCGATCAACTGCCGTAAGCTGATGCAGCGCCCGCGTCGCGTCAAACAATTGTAGCGCCAGAGCTGCTACTTGGCAGGCATGACGGTATTCCCAGTCGAACCGCCAACCCATTTCATAAACGCTGCGACGCCTTACGTCGGCAAACGCCGTAAGCTGGGCCAGCCGAGGAGCGTTTTGTTCGACAAAATCGACCACAATGCCTTCGCGCAAAGCATGCGGGGAAATGCGCACATGCTCAATAGCCAAATCCTCAAGAATCACGGCAAGCAATGCTGCCCCGGCCACAATCTGGTCCACCCGTTTGGCTTCAATACCCCGCATACGCTGCCGCTCTTGGCGTGATGCTCCTAAAATGCGATGAGCTGCCTGGCGCAAAGCTGTAGCTGGAAACACCAACTCATAGATTGAGCGCTTCCGCTCACCCAGCAGGCGGGCACAAACCGCTGCCAGGTTCTCCAGGGTTCCTGAGGACCCCACCAGCTCACGCACGCCATGCTGCCGCGCAGCAACATAAACCGGCTCTAGCTGCTCTCGATAGTAGGCCTGAAGGGCATGCAGCTCTTCGGCTGAAATCGGATCTGTAGTAATAAAGCGATGGCGCATGCGGGCTGCCCCCAGCTTCAAGCTAAACAAATGAAGGGCTTGGGTGCTGGTCGCGATGATGCATTCAGTAGATCCTCCGCCAATGTCTACAATCAAGGTAGGCTCGGGCATTGGCACTGCCCGTTGGACCCCTTTATAAATTAGACGTGCCTCTTGCAACCCATCGATGACGCGCACGTGCAGCCCAATTTCATGGCGAACCCGCTGCAGAAAATCTCCACCGTTTTCTGCCTCCCGAATAGCACTGGTGGCACAAGCTAAGAATTCCGTAGCGCCCCACCCTTCGGCAAGCAGTCGAATACGCTTTAATGCCCGAAGAGCCCGCTCGGTAGCTGCATCGCTAAGCCGATGCAGTTGCAACCCCTCATCCCCCAACTGCACCATTTCCTTGAAGCGATCAACGACCCGGAATGTCCCAGGCAACGCATCAACGATAACGGCGTGAAAGGAATTCGTTCCCAGGTCAACCACGCACATGCGCACAGGTGAGGTGGCCTCCTGGGTAATATCGGCTACCTGAGTGACAATCGGACAGGCTCCGACTTCGTCTACTTCAGCCATACAGGAGTTTAAGTATACCGCTAATTTGTTCCAACCCTAACGATCCAGCTATCGTTCCAACCAAGATCAGGATGCTGCCGCCAAATGCAGATCAATCCGCTATCCCCTTTGCCCCTATCGTCCTCCTGATGCATTAGACGCTCGTAGCTGGAACAGCACTCTAAAGCTCCGAGAATCCGCAATGTCCCAAGCTAAGCATTTCTATACTCAGGCACGCTTTTTTTGGACGTTTTCTACATCATCCCAATCACTTAGGGTGATCTGGTGTAAGCCTTCACGAAGACGCCTCCAGCGTGCTGCCTCAGTTTCTGTGGAATCCCAAGGAACGATAACCCCACGATTCCGATGCAACCAAAGCCAGTGATGTACCAAGCGCATTGCTTCGGTTTCGCGCTTATCGTAACCGATCAGTCCTGTCGTTAGCGGTATTCCTTGCGCTACCTTTATCCAGTTCATCAACACCTCCTCTTCCGGCGGCCATCGAAATGCCTGAATGGCTACAGGACGGCCCTTACACACCAAGCAAGCTGCCAGACGCTCTGACGTTTCCCGGACCAGCACAACAGCATGTTGCAATAGGGCTGGCGCAGTTTGTAATCGCCGGATAAACCGTTCGAGTGCCCGCAACTGGTCACGATAGCGTGCAGCAGCTTCAAAATCTAGACGTGCAGCGGCTGTGCGCATCATGGTCTCCAGCAACTGAAGGGGCTGAGTGCGTTTACCGCATAAAAACGCTTGTAGACAAGCAACCGTCGGGGCTTTTACTTGTCGACTTTCCTCCCAGCAGGATTGTATGCAAATCCCTACTTTCCATCCAGGACAAGGCCTTTCATCTATCAAAAACGCTCTCGGATTAAGTCGCTGCCATTCGAAGACTGTCCCAAGCGCCTCAAGCAATACCAGTGCTTGTCGCCGGCTAGGTAAGGGGCCAAAATAAACCGCTCCGTCTTCCATTAGAAACGGAGTAGTGGTAAGGGTAAACCGAGATCCCACAACGTCTAGGCGCAAAAAGGGACGCGTTCGATACCGAAGTTGCGCGCGATTAAAACAAGGGTGGTGTGTTTTAATCAGGAACGATTCTTCGAGGAAGGCCTCCAGTTCAGTAGCTGTCGTTCGCCATTCAACGTGGCGCACAGCGGCCATAAGCTGGCGTAATCGCGGAGGATGTGCCTCAACAGCGGTAAAGTACTGTCGCACCCGCGCCTGCAAGTTCCGCGCTTTGCCAACGTAAAGTAAACGCCCACGTCCATCGCGAAACAGGTAGACACCTGGCTCAGCAGGGAGATGCGGGAGCACTTCAGTACGCAATCTAGCCAGCGGATCTGGTCGGTGGGTCTGATAAGGCTGGTACTGAAAAGCCAGTAAGGCCTCGAGCGTTTGGATTCCTTGCTTTCGGACGCTTTCAAGAAGGCGCAGCAGTACTTGGGCAGTGAGCAATGCGTCGCCAAGAGCACGGTGACGGTTCTCGGACTGAAGACGAAAAAACTGCGCCAATCCATCCAAACCTTTTTTGGGCAGTCCCGGAAGCAACCTGCGAGCCAGGCGAAGCGTGCAGAGCGTCGGGTTGTTTGGCCAGGGAAGACCCAGGCGCCGCAGCTCGCCTTCGAGCATACGCTGGTCAAAGGCCACGTTGTGCGCCACTAATACACCATCGCCCAGAAAATCCAAAAATTCAGGCAGTATGTCCGCTGCAGTAGGTTGGCCGACCAACATGGCCGTTGAAATTCCCGTCAGTTGCGTAATAAACAGAGGTATCGATCGGCCGGGGTTAACCAAACGGCTGAAGTGATCTATAATTTGCCCTCCCTTAAGGCGCACAGCCGCCAGCTCAATAATGCGGTCGTCGGCACCGGTGCCGGTGGTCTCGGTATCGACAACGACAAAAGTGGCTGCTTCAAGCCACATAAGCGATTAACGGTCTTGCCCGACCAGCGTTTGACGCAACTGCTCGGTAAGCGCCCGCAGGTCAAATCCCATAAGCGCGGCTAAGCGGCGTCCTAACTCATCGTTTTCTATGTTGCCTACAAGCAAAGCTGACCCCGGCCCGTAAGCGTACAGGTTGACGTCAACAGCCGTATGGCCGTTGCTTGTCCAGCCCACAACGGCCCGGCGGCCGATGAGCTCGGTCAATACAGCTTGCAATGCAGCAGGGTCTCTGCCAGCCTGCGCCAGAAATGTACGCTCCGTGGCCGTCAGGCTGTCGATCCCGGTCAACGCATACAGCGTTGCCTCTGGATTTTCCGTCTCTTGCAGTGCAGGGATTAAGCGTTCATAGGAAGCGCGCACGCGGGCTAACACCTCCGGATGCCAGGCATAAATGCCCTGGCCATCGACGTTACGGCCCAGCGAAAGACCGCCGGTTTCATGGTCTGATACCGACACAACCAACGTCTGGCCGTCCTGTCGGGCAAAGTTAAGCGCCACGGCTACCGCTTCGTCATAGGCCAACACGTCACGCACGTGGGCAGCGGCATCATTGGCATGGCCGGCATGGTCGATCCGGCTGCCTTCGACCATCAAAAAGAAGCCGTTGGGATTATTCCGAAGCAGCTCAATAGCTACCCGGGTCATTTCTGCCAGCGAAGGAATTTGCGTGGTATCCCGATCGATTTCATAGGGCAAATGGTCGGCGGCAAACAGACCGAGCACGGGTAGCCGTAGCGACTGACGCAGTGCTGCCCGATTGCGGACAATCTGATACCCTTGCTGTTCGGCTTCGCGCAGCAGGTTGCGTCCATCTTGTCGACGACCGCCTTCACTTAGAGGCAGAAAGTATTGCCAGCCTCCTCCCAACAGCACCTCAATGCCCTGGTCCAACATTTGCACAGCAATGTCGCTTTCCATTGCCCGTTGGGGCACATGGGCAGCAAAGGCAGCCGGGGTTGCATGCGTGATGCGACTGGTAGCTACCAAGCCTACAGCCATGTCCCGTGCTTTGGCCGCTTCCAGCAGGGTGGCCACGGGCTGGCCTGTGGTGTCGACCGCTATGGCACCGTTGTAGGTTTTGATCCCACAGGCATAGGCCGTAGCCCCAGCAGCCGAATCGGTCACCCTGCTGGATGCTGAGGCCGTACGCACAGCACCTACTTGAATGGCATCTAAGGCCAATGCCTTACGTCCCAGCACAGCCCGGGCATAATCACGCGCCATGGTAATGCTGGCTGGCCCGCATCCGTCGGCAATCATCAGAATCAGGTTTTTGGGACGCTCTTCGGGCTGTGCATGTAGCGGCAGGGCAAAACCAGCAACCAGCAGTAACAGGATCAGACGCTTCATGATGGCTTTTTTTCTCTGGAGGCCTAAAGGCCGTTTCATGTTAGATGCGCGCCAGTGTCTCCTTAAGCTGACCAATAAGCGGCACAGGCGTAGGATCAACGCCCAGCAACACGGCCAGATACAAGCTTACCCAGTCCCCCAGGTTAACCAAGGACATCATGCGTGCCAGGCGGCTTTCACCTTGGCTTTGCACCTCAGCCCAGTAACCTGCCCGATCCGAGATCAACTCGCGCGTAACGTCCATGCGGTGCTGCACCCGCGGATGGTCTTCGCGATCGCGCAATACGATCACCCCCACCATGCTATGTAGCACTCCCGTATATTCCCAGCCCATGATCTCGTTGTGGTTGAGCTCAGGATACACATTGCCGGCAGCCAGCCGCTTAGCATTTTCCTGGATCTGGCATCGCCAACGCAGATTAACGGCTTCCATTAGCCCGCTGTCGCTGTAAATTAGCGGCAAGCGGTCTTGTAGCGCTTCGGCCAACTCTAGCGCATCATTCCCGGAAGGATCACCCAGAACCTCGCTTTGCTGCTCGAGCAGTTCCTGGGTTTCCTGCCAGGCAGTTTCATCGGGTTGTACCAGTCCGATCTGCTCTGCCAGTGTAAGCAGCGCAGTAAACGAATAGCCTAAAGCAGCTCGTGGCTGCAACCCTCCCGGAATCTGGATATAAGGCAGGTTTGCAGCTCGTGCACGGTGCAGCAATTCACCTCCTGAAGCGATGCAAACGACCGTTGCTTTCCGTGCTAAAGCTACCTCAAAAGCTGCCAGTGTCTCCTCGGTATTACCTGAGTAGCTCGAAGCCACGACAACCGAACGTGAATTCACAAAAGCTGGAAGCTGATAGTGCCGCACTACGGTAATCGGAATAGGCGCCACATCGGCTACCAGCGCGCGCAACAAATCCCCACCAATAGCAGATCCCCCCATACCGGCCACAATCAGATGATCCTTATCCGCGATCGTAAAGCCCGGATCGACGGCTTGCGCCAGCAGGCGTCCACGGCGCCACTGTTCTGGAAATTCACGAATCGCATCATACATGCCATCAGGATCGACGCGACGAATGTCTTCGAGCCGCATAGCACACCTATACAAATCGGTTACAACGATAGAGTCCCATTAGCCGACGCTTCATCAGCCTGCATATGCTGCAGCAGACCGCACCCGTGCTCACGTAGCCAAGCGCTGACCAGGGCCACAACCTCTCCGGCTGTTCGTGCTTGAAGGGCTTGGGCAGCTAAAGCCTGGGCTTCGCCCAGGTGCATAGCGCGAATAACCCGCTTTACCTCCGGCAAGTAAGGCGGCGCAGCGCTAAATTCATCTAATCCCAGTCCAGCCAGAATGGGCGTGGCTTGCGGATCACCGGCCAGCTCGCCGCAAAGACTTACTGGGATGCCGTGCCGGTGGCCAGCGTCAATAGTTGCCTTAATAAGCCGGAGCACAGCAGGATGCAGCGCCTCATAGCGGCGCGCTACCAGATCATTTCCGCGATCAACCGCAAGGGTATACTGGGTCAGGTCATTGGTACCGATGGAAAAGAAGTCCACCTCTTCGGCAAAGAGATCGGCCATAAGCGCCACAGCCGGGACTTCTACCATAATCCCTACTGGGATGCCTTCATCAAAGGACTCGCCTTGGGCCCGCAACTCGGCTTTAACGGCATCGAGCACGTCTAAAAACTGGCGAAACTCATCCAAGGTCGTCACCATGGGTACCAGCAGCCGCACCGGACCGTAGGCACTGGCGCGCAGCAATGCTCGTAATTGAGGGAAAAGCAGTTCAGGCTTATCAAGCAGTACGCGCAGCCCACGCCACCCCAAAAATGGGTTGTGCTCGCGATGCGCAACAGGCAGCATTTTATCTCCCCCAAGATCAAGCAGGCGAAACGTAGTCGGCGCAGGTTTAACGCGTTCTACAATCTGGCGATAGAGGTGCAGCTGATAGTCTTCGGAGACGTTAAGCGGCCCCCGCATGAGAAACAGTACCTCGGTGCGGAACAGACCAATTCCTTCTGCGCCATATTTTTGAAGCAAATCCAGCTCCTCAATGAGCTCCAAGTTAGCCCGCAGCGTAAAGCGATGTCCGTCGAGCGTTTCGGCCGGCAACGGCACCAGATACTGCTGAGCCTCAAGCAACCGCCGATAGCGCTCTTGACGCATCCGATATTGGGCTAAGGTAGCAGGACTAGGGTTCACGATAACCCGCCCCAAAAGCCCATCCAGAATTGCCAGATCACCGGTCTGAATAGCGTCCGAAAGGCCGTGCAGGCTGACCACTGCAGGCACCCCCAACGCACGCGCCATGATGGACACATGGGAAGTAGGCCCCCCATGATCAGTCGCACACCCTAAAATGCCCCGTCGGCTAAAAAGCACAACGTCGGCAGCCGATAGGTTCTCGGCTACAATAATATGCTCTGGGTCGACTGCTGAAAGCAGTTTTTCGCGGCGCAAATGCCGAATAATTCGCTCTTTAACATCGATCAAGTCTGCCACGCGCTCGCGCAAGTAGGCACTGTTGCTTGCCTCAAGACGCTTCAGATGCTGGTCGAGCACATGGGCCACAGCATAGTCGGCATTGCAGCGCTGCGTTGTAATAAACGCCCGAATTTGATCATAAACGGAAGGATCCCGTAACATAAGGCGCTGCGCCTCAAACACCGAGGCACTTTCTTCGCCTAGTTTCTCTCGAGCTACAGAACTGATTTTATCCAAGTCGCGCTCAGCCCGCTGAACAGCCTGCTCAAACCGCTCAAGCTCTACTTCAACTTCCTCTTGCGCAAGGGGCCGAGCTTCGACCACGACCTCCTCTTTATTGAAAAGATAAACGGGCCCAATAGCAATACCGGGAGCTGCTGGAACACCTTGGAAAACGCGTTCTTGAGGTTCTTCGGGTGCTGCAGTCGGCTGTAGTTCCATGCCCGATCTCCTGCTGTTACCCAGTACTACTCAACTTCGCCAAATCCCTGTTCAAACAGGGAAACGATTGCCTCAGCTGCTTCCTGCTCGTCTTCTCCATCAAAAATAAGCTTTAGCCGGGCTCCTTGTTCAGCAGCTAAGGTCATTACGCCAATGATACTTTTGCCGTTGATTTCGTAGCCGTCCTTTTCAATGTAAAAATCTGATTTGAAGCGCGATGCAGTGCGTACAATCATCGAAGCAGGACGCGTATGCAGGCCGGCCTTGTTTTTAACGGTCACTTCGCGTACGATCATCGCACGATGATAAAGTGCTTCAGTAGCTTCGCTGTTCCAACGATTCCAAAAACCAGGCCAGCGCTTCGGCGGCAAGCCCTCCAGGCAGCTGCGCCAGCGCCGCACGCGCTTCGTCCAGATAGGCTGCAACCGCACGTTGGGCTGCCTCCAACCCGCCCAAGTACTCCAAACGCCGGCGTGCTTCTGGAATTTCTTCAGGCCGGAATCGGCGTTGTAGGCGTTCATAAAACCAAGCCTGCTCAGCAGCCTCAGCCTGCTCCAGCGCAGCCAGTAGCGGAAATGTCTTTTTGCCTTCCAGCAGGTCTGCTCCGATTGGCTTACCCCAATGCGCTGAAGTTGCGGTTAAGTCCAATAGGTCATCTTGAATCTGAAAGGCTCGCCCTAAGTTACGCCCTAACCTTTCGAGCGTAGCCAAATCACTGGCCTCAGCGCCTCCGAGTAGTCCTCCAAGCTGCAAGCACAACTCAAGCAAAGCTCCCGTCTTGCCGTCGACCATATGTAAGTAGTCTGCCACCGAGACCTGCGCACGCATTTCAAAAGCTTTATCGAGCGCCTGGCCTTCGCAAAGGCGTTCCACCATTCGGTGATACAGGGCCAGTACACGGCTTAGCGGTACCCCTTCGACCTGGCTTAGCAGCTTGTACGAAAGCCCCATAAGATAATCCCCACAAAGCAGTGCCGTTGCTTCATCCCAGCGCACATGGACTGTAGGCTGACCGCGGCGCTCGGCTGCATGGTCCATAATGTCGTCATGAACCAGCGTAAAAGTGTGGAAAACTTCCACAGCCAGGGCAGCCGGCAGCACTGTTGCAGCCGGTCGGCCATAAAGTTCAGCTGCCAGCATGAGCAGAACCGGCCGCATGCGTTTCCCGCCTCCAGAAAGCACATAACGCACCGGAGCATACAGTTCGACCGGCTCCTGCAGTTCATCTACCAATTGCGCCAAAGCTGTTTCTACCATCTGGCGCAGTTCAGCTACATGCGCCGTTGCTCGGCAACGGACGTTTTCCATGCACGCCTTAGGCATTCAAAATCCCATGCTGCTTTAGGACATTGACCAGCCGTTGGAATACCTCTTCCATCGTACCCAGCCCGTCAATCTCAACCAGCAAGCCCTGTTTTTGGTAATATTGCTCCAGTAGCTCATGGGTTGCGCGGTATACCTCAAGCCGGTGCCGAATTGCTTCGGGGTGATCATCAGGCCGCTGTGCAATCAGCGCCGGGTCAACATCGGGTGGCGGTGGATTGTAGTCTAGATGATAATTTTCTCCGGTGAGTTTATGCACCCGGCGTCGCGACAGCCGCTCAATAATCGCTTCATCCGGCACGACCAAATTCAGCACCACTTGCAACGGTTTATGTTGTTGTTGCAGGCGCGCATCCAGCCACATTGCCTGGGTTAGGGTACGCGGAAAACCATCGAGGACGAATCGATCATATTCGCATTCAGCCAGCGCACTTTCGGCCAGTTCGCAGGCCAAGTCATCAGGCACCAGGAGCCCTTCCTCGATGTATGGACGCGCTTTCTCGCCTAACGGACTCCTGGACGCCATAGCTGCCCGGATCAGCTCACCGGTAGAAATGTGGTGCGCACCATACGCTGCAGCCAGTCGCTGCGCCTGTGTGCCTTTGCCTGCGCCAGGCGGACCCAAAAATACGATACGCATTGCCGCCTTTGGTCCTTGGTTGCTCGGAAGCGGTTCAGCAAGAAACTATAATCCCTTCGGCCAAAGAATCACGCGTCTTTTCCGAGATTGAGGTGAAGAATTGCACTTTAGCTGTCTTCCGTCAAAGGCTCGGCGAGCTCGGTCGCATCAAGGGCCTGCAGTACCACTTCGGTTAGCACCCGAGTGGCAGCTGCACTAAGCACACCGCCCACAAGGCCGAAGATAGCCCCACCCATCGAACGCACTATGCTTTTGCGCGGCCGCTCATCTTGCAAAATAATTACGGGCACGCGCTCACGGAGGGCCTGCCGTATGGCTGCTTCCGGATCACGCCCTCGCCGGGCAGCTTCTCGTCCTTCTGCCAAGAGGGCTTCCACGTAACCTTCAATTAAGGCCCGATGACTACGACGCAAAACATTTCGGCTTGAACGTCCTATTCCCCCCAGGACCCACCCTACCAGCAAACCAGCGGCCAGGCCAGCCCCCAGACCCAACAACGGGTGCCTCAAAAGGGCCTCACGCGCTGCATGCCCAAGCTGGCGCACTTCTTCCTGCAGAGCTTGCAGGTGCGCAGCCATCTCCTGGGTTTTCGTGGCTAAAGCTGCTTCTACCGCAGCCCGGCGCGAAGAAGTTGGACGATCGACGTGCGTAGACTCAGCGTTCATCTGTTTCCCAGAGCTTTCTTCTGTGAGCCAGCCAAACGCCTGGCTTTAGGGCTGCGTTCCATCACGGTGTGACAAGCCGAGCTCTATGAAAGGCTACCTTAAGGGGGCATCGTGGGGAGGACGGGACTCGAACCCGTACGGGCCTTGCGGCCCACGGCATTTTAAGTGCCGTGTGTCTACCGATTCCACCACCTCCCCAGGCCGACGGAAAGTTAGCTTGACAGTCGCCTCAGCGCAATCCCCCAGCTAAAGGAACCTTTTCGCGGGGGGTGTTCTTTCAACGCAAAGTGGAGGCCTTAGGCTCCACGCAAGATGGCAAGATTCTCTCTCAAATTAAGACGCTTAAGACCTATGCATAATGCGATCCCGTTTCCTCCAATGCCTATGAACGAGCCGGTGCGTAGCTATGCCCCGGGCACACCAGAACGTATCTCACTCCAAAAGCGCTTACAGGAGCTGAAGCGCGAGTGGCTTGAAATCAAACCCATCATCAATGGACGCGAAGTTGCTACCGGACGCACCGAAACGCTCCACCCGCCTCACGAGTTGGCGCATACGCTGGGGACCGTCCACCTCGGAGGCCCTGCAGAAGCCCAGCAAGCTATCGAGGCAGCGCTTAAAGCGCGCCAAGACTGGGCCCGCATGCCCTGGACCGAACGTGCCGCCATTTTCCTTAAAGCCGCAGAATTACTCTCCGGCCCCTGGCGCGATACGCTCAACGCGGCCACCATGCTGGGCCAAAGCAAAAACGTACACCAGGCCGAAATCGATGCAGCTTGTGAGTTAGCCGACTTTTTCCGGTTCAACGTCTACTTTATGGCCCGGATTTATCAGGACCAACCCCTCAACGCGCCGGGCGTCTGGAATCGCATGGAATACCGGCCGCTTGAAGGCTTCGTCTTTGCCGTAACCCCCTTTAATTTCACCTCTATTCAAGGTAATCTGCCCACTGCCCCAGCCCTTATGGGCAATACTGTCGTTTGGAAACCAGCTACTACCGCTGTCTACTCTGCCTATTTTCTCTATAAGCTTCTCGAGGCAGCAGGACTGCCCCCTGGAGTTATCAACATGGTGCCAGGTCATGGGCCCGATGTAGGCGATACGGTCTTTGCCTCACCTTACTTAGCTGGCCTGCACTTTACTGGCTCAACCGATACCTTCCGCCGCATGTGGCGCACCATCGGGCAAAACATCGAGCGCTACCATGCCTACCCCCGCATCGTAGGGGAAACCGGTGGTAAAGATTTTATCGTAGCCCACGCCTCAGCCGACCCCGAAGCCGTAGCGACTGCCATCGTACGCGGTAGCTTTGAGTATCAGGGGCAAAAATGCTCAGCCGCCTCGCGCGTCTACCTGCCCCAGTCGCTCTGGCCCCACATCCGCACCGCACTCCTCGACCAGCTCAGTGAAATCAAAATGGGCACCGTCGAGGATTTTACTAACTTTATCAATGCCGTTATCGACAAAAAGGCTTTTGACAAGATTATTAGCTACATCGAAGAAGCCAAACAAAATCCTAACGTCAAAGTGCTTTTCGGTGGCAGGTACGCGGATACCGAGGGCTACTTCATTGAGCCTACAGTGCTCGAGGTGGCCGATCCTAAACATCGCACCATGTGTGAGGAGATCTTCGGACCTGTTGTGTCGATCTACGTCTATCCGGATACCCGTTTCGAAGAAACCCTGGAACTGATCAATACGACTTCACCTTATGCGCTCACGGGCGCCATCTTCGCTCAAGATCGCCAGGCGATTTTGTTGGCTACAGAACGTCTGGTCGATGCCGCCGGCAATTTTTACATCAACGACAAACCTACAGGCGCTATCGTAGCCCAACAACCTTTTGGTGGCGCCCGCGCCTCAGGTACCAACGATAAGGCCGGTTCTTACCTGAACCTGCTACGTTGGGTCTCGCCACGCGCAATCAAGGAGACTTTCGTCCCACCCCGCCACTTTAAGTATCCTTACTTAGAGCCCGATGCAACGGTCGAACAAGAACTGTCGGCATCAACGGCGACAAGCTAAAATAGCCTATATGCCAGAGGTCTTTTACAGCCGCTATCACCCTGCCCACACTCCCGAGCTATGGGCTTTCCGTTCAGCCCTTAGCCGGCCTTTAGCGGCTTGTCTGCTTGCATTGGGCATTGGACTACTTGTGCTAGCTCTCGAAGCCCAACCGCTCGTCCACTGGCTGGTGGTGGGATTCCCGATAGCGTCGCTTCTGGCCATAGGGTGGACGGCCTACTGGATGCGCCAGAGCTTAGCCGAAATTCACTGTGGGGACGAAGGTGTCGCGCTGCGCAGCATCTGGGAAGTGCGCTGGAACCATCCAGCGCTTCCACAGCCGCTTTATGAAGTGCGGCGCGACACCGACCGTACCCACCTAGCTTTGGGCGAACGCCTTGTAACACTGCGGGACTCAGACTGGCCCGAAGCAACGCGCTTGTTGGAAGTGCTCCTGACGCTGCGGCATCAAACCCTTGCCTCGCTTAACACTGATGACCTTTTACGCGCTACCCCTGGACCAACCCCTGCAGCAGCTTTGCGTACCCAGTCGATAACCTCCAACGCCAGCTTAGCTTCCTCACGAAAATCTCGCACGCTATAGTAACGCTGACGCTGCGGCTCAGGCCAGCAGGTAGGATAAAAGAGTCGCTGGGCCAAAGCTTGCGGTAGTTGAAGCAGACGGGCAGCCTCGCGCCCAATAAAGCCATCATCTTGCGTTACGCTGAGGCGCAGCAGCGTCACCTCATCACAATAGCCAGCTTGAAGAAGTACGTGCCCCGCAATGCAGCAGCGGAAATCCTCTGGTTGCGCTTGCGCTTGTAGCACTGCACGGACGTTAGCTGCCCAAGCCCATTGTGCCGCACAAAAACGCTCAGGATAGAGAGCGATATGCTCACGAACTCGCCATAGTAAAACGTCGTTCATAAGCATGTTTTGAAAAACTTTTAATAAAAAATCCCAATCGTTTTGTTGGTTTCAAGTTTTTATGGAGCAACCTATTTTTTCTTCGTCCAACCCTTCGAAGTCCGATTCAAAGGACAAACCGCTTGTTCCTGTGCGCGACTGGTGGAATTACTGTCCTAACTGCGGCCATCGGTTAGAAACGCACCGGTGCAAGTATCGCTGTCCTCGCTGCCACTATTTTCTGTCTTGCAGCGATTTTGACTGATGTTTACGCTTGATCACGACCATCCCCAGCCCATACACGAACAGCTGGTAGTACAACTTCGCTACCTCATTGTTAGTGGCCGGCTACGGCCTGGAGAAACGCTCCCTTCTACACGGCAACTGGCCCGTCAGTTGGGTATTTCATTTCACACGGTACGTCGGGCTTATCAGTTTCTGGAAAAGCAGGGGTTGCTTCGAGTCCATGCTGGCCAGCACTACACCGTCGAAGCCTATACGCCGCCCACCCGAGAAGTACGTTTGGAGCAAGGTGCAGCGCTTCTACAAGACACGTTGCGTCGACTTATCGGTCTGGGTCTCAGCCCTGAAGAAATGGACTATCTGTTTCAGGAGCAATTGGCCATGCTTGAAGAAGCGGCCACCCCTGCCCCAAAGGTGCTGTGCCTAGCGCCTACGCAAGAACTGGCCCAACAGCTTGTCGATCGGCTTGAGATGCATTTTCCCGGCCTTATCGAGCCAGTCACACCGGCTGCCCTACCTCACCACCCTGATGCCGACTTTGTACTGGCTCGGCACGTCGAGCTGCATCGGCATCGCCATCAGCTTCCACAAGCAGAGTGGATCGGACTGGTAGCCTACCTGGAACCGCAAGCGTTAGAGCGCATTGCCAGCATGCTGCCTCGGGAAACGCTCGGCCTCATTACCCGCCAGTCAGACACGCTCCCCCACTTAATCACCGAGCTGCGCGTAACAACCGGGTTTGGAGGGCAGGTGTTGGCTGCAGCCCTTGAGTCCGACACCCACCACCTTAAGCCGCTCCTAGAGCAAGCCGACGTGCTGGCCACAACTTCCCAGAGCCGACGCCGCTTTTCTCTTCCACCCAACCGTTCTCTTGTGCTGCTCGACTACCAAATCAGTCCGGAAACCCTGGAAGCCCTACGTGCTCGTCTTCTTGTAAGCTAAACGCCTACGTGCGCCGAGAAGCGGAAGGAGTATGGAGCATTTCCCCTTCTGATTCTGGGCCTTCGGCTTCGTCCCCCGGATACTTGATGCGGATGTGGTAAATGGCCAAGAGCATTTGCAGAAACGTCTGCTTGATCTTTCGTAGATCTTGAAACGTCAAGTCAGTTTCGTCGAGCTGTCCGTCTTCGATGCGTGCCTGAACGATTTGTTCAATAAGTGTCTCTAAACGTTTATGGGTAGGCTCTTCAATAGTACGGCTAGCTGCTTCAACCGAATCGGCCAACATCAAAATCGCGGTTTCTTTAGAGTTTGGTTTAGGGCCAGGATAGCGAAACTCCGTATCAGGCAAATTGGGATCGCCACCTTGCTCTATGGCCTTCCGATAGAAATATTCAATGCGTGAAGTTCCATGATGCATAGGAATAAAATCTAACACGCGTCGCGGTAGGCCATACTGCCGACCAATCTCCAGACCTTCCTTAACGTGGCTTGCAATGATGAGTGCGCTCATGCGCGGCTTGAGGTTCGCATGTGGATTTATGCCCGGCCGTTGATTCTCTACAAAGTACTCGGGCTTAACCATTTTGCCAATGTCATGGTAAAGCGCGCCAACGCGGGCCAGAAGCGCATTGGCCCCAATGGCCGCTGCAGCAGCTTCAGCCAGATTGGCCACCTGAAGTGAGTGGTTAAAGGTGCCCGGCGCACGCAGACTGAGCTCTTTAAGTAAGGGACGGTTGGTATCAGACAGTTCCAACAGCGTCAGGTCTGTGGTAATGTCAAAAGCTCGCTCGAAGACCCATAGTAAGGGATAGGCCATCAGAAGCAGTACCGCGTTGACCCCCACCAGCAGCAAGTCTGACAAAAATCGTCCACTGGCGGCCGGATGCCAGAGTGCCGAAGCGCCCAGCACCACCACATATCCTAGAAACACCATGCCCGAACTCAAGAAAAACTGCCCCCGGTTTTTAATATCGCGCACACTGAAAATGCCGAGTGTACCGGCAAATACGGTAGCAAACACAAACTCAAAATTGTAACTCAGCAAATGCCCACCAATAAAAGCCAGCGTGATGGTGCCAAACAAGGCTACCCGGGAGTCAAACATCACCGTAAGGAGCACCGAGGCAATAGCCACCGGCACCGCATACATGGCCAGCGTGGGCAGGCGCACGGCAATAGCATATAACCCCAGAATGGCGGCAAAAATGAGCGCAATCAGTAAAACCTGCGCATTGTCGTCAAAAATGGGGCGACGAAGCAAAAACAGGTAAAGGAAGAAAAACAGGTAGGTAGCCAAGGTGATCAGCAGCTGGCCTAGCATCCGCTTCCAGAGCAAAACAGCGCCTCCTTGTTCCTGCTGCGCCCGCTCCAGGGAAGTTAACTTACGTTTGATGTCTTCGGTGATTACCTGTCCACGTTGCACAATCAGTTCACCCGCTTTGACCAACCCATATGTGGGAGAGATGCGGGCCTGCCGCTCCTGCCAAGCGTGCAACGTTTCCGCCCGGAGATACACATAAGAGGGAACCAGAAGGGCACGAAAAAGGGCTATGGCCACGTTGACCAGTTCTGCCCGACCTTCGAGCTGCCGCGAAAAATGCTCGCGTGCAGCAGCATAGGCTTCATCTAACCCAAAAACGCGGCTAACCGGAACGATACGCTCGCTGCGTTCGGCCTCATTGCGTACAATGATCTCTTCAGTCAACACGCTGTCTCGCGGGACATCCATGAGGCCTAGCTGCAGCACTTGCGCCCCAAAGCTCCAGGCTTCTTGAAGAAGCTGGGCATACAAGGGCAAGCGCCGTGGCGTGGTGTTGCCCGACGCATAAGCTAAGTAGTCTTCGCTCAGCAAACGCCACTGCTCAGGCGTCAGCTTGACGCGGGCATTGCGACGCAGCTCCAAATAGCGCAGCGAATCGGCCTGGGCTACCTCCCAGCGTCCCTGTGCGATATTGCGCCGGTAACGTACATAAGCCGTAAAAATTTGCTCAAGCTGGTGACGCACCGAATCCCGGTTAACCTGCATGCGGGCAAAGGCATCAGGTATTTCACGGAAATAGGGCGGGGTCTGCAGCATCACCTGCCGTCGCTCACTGGCCAGTTGCGCAGCGTCTTTGTAAAGGGCAAAGTCAAAAGGCGCTTCCAGATCGTTATGCTGCCAAACTTCGCCCACTTGTACGGTAAACTGATAAACCTCTTTGCGTGGAAAGGCAATCATGGTGAGCCCGATTAGGCTCAGCCAGATAGCCGCCTTGATCATCCACCCCCGTCGTCGCTCACTGCGGGCTTCTGCTTCGCGCCCCCACTCGAAATGCTGCCCAGCTGTCCGAGGCCGGAAGCGCTGGCGTAGCCCAGACATGTAGGCTTTAAAGCGCATGTAGGAAATAATTTTTTTTCACCGCTTGAACCTATGCCGCAGCAGCGGGAAGGATCCAAGACTGAGGGTAAGCAGCGCACCAACGAGCGTGTACCAGGGCCAGGCTAGGCTGCGCAAACCCTCGGCAGCAATGCGGGCAGGGTCCGGTCTCCAAACCAGGACAAGCTGGCCATCCGGACGCAGCCATACGCCCACCACAATCAGCGCCATAAGGCCTACCGAAACGACAAAAGCCACCATTGCCTGACGCTGCGAAACCTGCCGATTCCATCGCCCCAGCAAAAATGCGCCCAAGAGCCCCCCATAGGTAAACGAAGCAATTGAAAGTCCCAGCTCGACAACCGGGTTTTCTGTGCTTTCAAAGAGACTGGCAAAGCCGACAAAAACCAGCGCCCAGCCTAAAGTTAGCAACCGTGAAACGCGTAGCGACTGCTGCTCTGACATCGATCGGCCGCGCCAGCGCTCATAGAGGTCAAACAACGTCGAAGAAGCCAACGCGTTGAGCGAAGAGGAGAGCGTGCTCATGGCCGCAGCCAAGATGGCCGCCAGAAGCAGACCAGAAATGCCCGGCGGCAATCCTTCAATAATAAAGCGGGGAAACACTTCGTCAGCACGTGAAAGCCCTAGTTCTCGAGGCGTGGCTCCCCCATAGTGTACCCAAAGCAGCAACCCAACCAGCAAAAACAGCGCAAACTGTCCCATGATCACAATGCCACTGCCAACAAGCGCCTTCTGGCTATCGCGTAGTGTTCGGCAGGCCAGCAGGCGCTGCACCATAAGATGATCGGTACCATGGGAAGCCATCGAAAACACGGCCCCGCCGATTACAGCAGTCACAAACACATAAGGCTCGGTAAGCCAGCGTAGCGGGCTAAGCTCGGCTCCAGGCACAAGAAGTTGGGTTTTCCCGGCCTGCGTTGCCCTCATCCACCACTGATCAGGGGCATCAAGCCCAAGCACAATCAGGGCAGCCACTGCACCTGCCAGGTATACAAAAAGCTGCATGACGTCGAGCCAAACCACCGCCCGCAGGCCGCCAATCAGCGTGTAAAGTACCGTGACGGCAGCTACAACCAAGATAATCTCCAGGTATGAAGCCGAAAGGCCAAGCTGATCGGCAATCACTTTGATTGGAATGGCAGTAGCAAACAGCCGTACGCCGTCGGCCAAAAGCCGCGTCCCCAGGAATACCAGCGAGGCCGTCGTGCGCATACTCTCGCCAAAGCGTATGCCCAAATAGGCATAGGCTGTCGTCAGCGCCCCCTCGTAGTAACGAGGCAGCAGCAAAACGCTAACCAGTACCCGCCCCAGCACGTATCCCAGCGTTAGCTTCCAAAAACTCAGGTTTCCCCCATAGGCTACGGCAGGAATGCCAATAACCGTGAGCGTACTCGTTTCGGTAGCCACCACGGAAAGGCAAACTGCCCACCAGGGCAACGATCGATTGCCTAGAAAATACTCTGTTGTGCTCCGCTGGCGGCCGCTAGCCCACAATCCCAGCAGGATTGAACCCAGCAGGTAGCCCAAAAGAACAAGAAAGTCCAGCGTAGTCCACACAGAAACTTAGGCCTGCAGGCGCTTTTGCTCCTGTTCTTCGTAAGCCTTATAGAGGGTCACAACGTCTTCCAGCGAGCGCCGCAGCGCAACCAGTTTCGCCGTTTGTACTAGGCTAAGTTCTTCACTTAACGGCTGACTTTCGCGCAAAAGCGCAATGGCTGCGTTAAAGACGTGCTGCATCATTAGGCACACATCCTCAGCCCGTACACGCATAGGGCATCTTGCTCGTCATTGATTACAAAAAACCTATCTCAGCAGCTAATATCGACGTAGCGGTTTATTCTATAAAAAAAATTCCCACCCATGCAATATAGGTGGGAACTTAAACGCTTAACTTGGCGGGTTTCTTCAGAATCCAAAGCTCAACACAAGCCAGTATTTCTGTACATCCGTGCTCCAGAAGCGGGCTTTGTAAGCCGCATATTTCAGTAAAAACGACAGATTCGGCGTAAGGGCATAACCGGCCGAAAAGTTCAGTTCGTGGCCGTAGGCAATTTTACCATCGTCATTGGCAAAATCATGATAAGCTCCGGTTAGCTGCATGCGTCCTCGTTGCACACTCAGCAACACGTACAGATCACGCAAGCCCTGCGGTGGCGTCTGCAGGAAACGGTCAGCCCACCCTTGGAACGCGTGCAAGGTAGCTAATGGTGTACTGAAAGCCACACCGCGGTCGCTTGTAAAAAGTTCGAGAGCGCCAGAAGCCAACACGATCCAGCCGCTTTGTCGGACAGTCAGGCCTAGTAGACCATGCAGGTACTGAACAGCAAAATCGTTCGGATTATCGTGGTAGTCCATCTGATAGGCGAACTCGGCTGCATAGCGTAGCACAAGATGGTTGTCCAGTAGCCGAGCGCCTTCCATTCGGAAACCATAGGTTTGGGAGGATCGGGCAAAGTTTTCCGCTTCCTGGTAGCCAATCCAGTAGCCGTAGGCCACTACACGCGCAATTGGCCAACCTGTATAGGTAAGGTGTAGCAGCGGAGCAGTCAGTTGCTGTCGCTGGGAAAGCACGTTTTGCACCTGCCATAGGTAAGCACCGTCAATCACTAGATCGGACAGCGGTTGGCTTGTCGCGGCAACCGCATCGTAGGTTTGTTCGAGCTGACGCCAGCCCACATTGCCAACAAAGCGTTGATTGTCGTAGGTGATCCGCTGGCGACCAACCCGCAGACGCATCTGTGGAATCAGACTCGTCTCCAGCCAGAGTTGGTTCAGTTCAGCTTTTTCTGGATCGGCCACCGTGGCATATCGCCTGCGGCCATTGCGCAGACTGTTGTACCGATCGGCCCCTACTGCCTGCAATCCTTCCAGCTCCACATATGCCCGAAAGCCCTCCAATGCAGGCGCTCCATAGCCCATCCGTAGACGCAACGTCGAAGCCCGAGCAGCTTCTTTGCCCATCTCGTCCACCAATTCGTAGCGATAGCGGGCATCCAGCCGCAGCTGTCCCCAAGCTCCTTGGGCACGGATCGTGTCCAACGGTACATTTGCCCAAACAGAACCACTCCAGGCCAGCCCTCCCAATAGCAGCAGCAATATTACTCGGTCCATAATCCCATTCTTCTTTGATAGAGCAAACCAATTAAGATTAACTTGTCTCAAAATAAAAAGAAGATCAACCTCTATGCTGCTTAGCAACCGAAGGACATCAAGGTTTGATCAGAAATCCACCAAAAAATGTAATACCGGGTTAGCCAGCCCTCTTCCGGAATTGGACTGGTAATGCTACTGCATGCAAACCATTGCCGTCGTTGATCAGCGTAGAAACGTTCTATTTCATTCCCAGCATTCGCAGCAGGCCGTCTTCGTCGAGCATTGGAATGCCGAGTTCTCGAGCCCGATCGTACTTGCTGCCGGGATTTTCGCCTACGACGACGTAGTCTGTGTGGCGACTAACGCTGCTGGCTACCCGTCCACCGGCTTTTTTGATGAGTGCTTCGGCTTCGGAGCGGGTCAAGGTAGACAGGGCTCCGGTAAGCACAAACGTTTTGCCATGTACCAAGCTTTCGCGTTGTGGCGCTGGTGCTTCTTCTGGAAGACGTTGGGTGTTGACGCCAAGCGCCTTCAGCGTTTCGATAAGCTTTCGGTTATCCTCGACGTGAAACCAGTCCACGATGCTTTCAGCCGTGACTGGCCCGATACCTTCAATAGCCACAAGTTGATCTACGGTAGACTTAGCCAATTCATCGAGCGATGCCACATGCTGCACAATCAGTTCGGCTGTTGTTTTACCTACATGCCGAATGCCCAACCCAAAGAGCAACCGACTTAGCGGTCGTCGCTTAGAGGCTTCTATGGCCAGAAGCAGATTACGGGCCCGGGTTTCAGCAAAGCCTTCAAGTTGTAACAAGTCCTCCAGCCGCAGCCGGTACAGGTCCGACAGTCGCCGTACTAGACCTGACTTGGCCAGCAGCTGAGCTACCTTGCTCCCCAGCCCTTCGATGTCCATGGCGTCACGACTGGCAAAGTGTTCGAGTAGCCGCACAAACTGGGCTGGGCAGTCCGAGGCTACGCAGTAATAGTCCACTTCACCAGGCAACCGCACCAGCGGGCTACCGCAGGATGGACACTGTGCAGGCATACGCCAGGGTCGCTCGTTGCCCGTACGCGCTTCAACTACGGGGCGCACCACCTGAGGAATCACATCGCCAGCCCGGATCACCACCACCAGATCCCCGATCCGGATGTCGCGCTTAAGCACGTAGTCTTCGTTGTGCAACGTAGCCTGTGAGACGGTCACCCCACCGATTTCAACAGGTTCGAGCACGGCCTCAGGCTTAACCACGCCGGTGCGTCCCACGTTGACGATGATGTCCAGCAAGCGGGTGGTGGCTTCTCGGGCTGGGAATTTGTAAGCTATGGCCCAGCGGGGTGCGTTGGAGATAGCACCTAGCAGCGTTTGGTAAGGGCGGTGGTCAATCTTCAAGACGACTCCGTCAACCTCATAGTCCAGCTCATCCCGGTGCTCAGTCCAGTAGCGGCAGTAGCTTAAAGCTTCATCCAGGTGTTCAAAGCGCCGCGCGTGTTCGTTGACCGGAAAGCCCAAATGCCGCAACCACTGCAGTACGTCGTACTGACTCTCCGGCACGGCGGCACCTTCAGCAGGACCAACACCATAGGCAAAAAAGTTCAGTGGACGTGAGGCAGTCACCCGTGGGTTAAGCTGGCGCACACTACCAGCCGCTGCATTACGCGGATTGGCAAAAGGCCGCTCGCCCCGAGCCTGCAGCTGCTCGTTAAGCCGCTCGAAGTCGCGCTTGCGCATATACACCTCACCACGCACCTCCAATCGCTTCGGCGGCAGTCCAACGGACGAATCGACGGGGATGCGCAACGGAATGGCGGGAATGGTTCGTACGTTGGGCGTAACGTTTTCGCCTTCGATGCCATCGCCTCGCGTTGCTCCGACCGCCAGTACGCCCTCCACATACGTTAATGCTATAGCCAGACCGTCAATCTTAAGCTCGGCGGTAAGCGCGGGCTCTACGCGCTGGCCCAGCCGTTCTTCAAGCATTCGACAGCAGCGTTCATACCAGGCACGCACGTCCTCTCCGCTAAAGGCATTGTTAAGCGAAAGCAGCGGCTCCAGATGATGCACCTTTTCAAACCGCTCCAGCGGCGGTCCTCCAACACGCTGCGTAGGCGAGTCCGGCGTCACGAGCTCCGGGAAACGCGCTTCCAGACGCTTAAGCGCAGCCAAAAGCGCATCGTACTCGGCATCGGGAATCAGAGGGCGGTCAAGTACATAGTACCGATACGCATGCTGTTGCAACACAGTGCGCAAACGAGCGGCTAACTCGGCTGCTTCCTGGAAACTAAGCGTTTCGGGCAAACGGCTGCGCAGAGTCCGAAGCAGCGCCTGCGTTGCTTCCATCAGCCGGGCTTCAGGCGTATCGAACAGGGTGGAAATAGGAGCCGTCATGGCGTACGCTACCGGGCTAATAACGAGTCTAAGTAAGCTTGCAACTTCTCCCGTGTGATCACCAGTCTTCCCTGGGCGTCCCGACGGTCAGTTGGGTAAGGATGACCATCAAACAGCAACTGAATATCGTCAAGTTGTTGTTCCAAAATGACTTGCTGCGTAAAGCGCAAACGTAATGTATCGCCTTGTTCAATCCAGTACGGCCTGCGCAGGTCGTTGTCGATACGAATGCGGATTGGATCAACTTTGTCAAATGTTGCAATAACAGAAATAGAGATCGTATCCCCCAACACCTTTGCGGGAGCGGGAGCCGGCGCCACCGCAGCAGTCGTCTCCGGCGCCAGCACAGCCGCAGCCGTATCCCTAGGCAAAACAGCCGGCTCCGGTGCAGGTACCGGACGCAGCCACCACCACAAAAAGCCCCCTGCTCCTGCTACAAAAAGCAAAGCCAGCATCCCAATACGCCACCGCGACCGACGCTCCAAGCGCTCTAATCCCCCAGGCCCCACACTAAGAGGCAGCGCCGGCGTCTCTGCCATCTCAACAGCTACGCCCTCAGTTTCGGAATGCCGCTCTGGGGTGATTGACGTAATTTCCCCCGCCTCAGCTGCCGCTTCTTCTGGGATCGGCTCCTCCCCTAAGTATTGCACCGCTAACTGGTTGCGGTATTTCCCCTCCTGCGCCAACTCCAATGCCTCCAGCACTTTTGCAGGCTCAAGACCTATCGCCGTCGCATAAGTTCGCACAAACGAACGTAAATAAACAGGGTTATACCGCTCATGGTCATAAAGCGCCGTGCGTTCAAAATGCTGCAGCAGCTCCAAGGTAATCTTGGTTTCGTTATGCACTGCCTGCAACGAGCAGCGACGCTTTTCCCGAATACGGCGTAGGTCATGCGCCAGACGGCGCATACTCTCAAAAACGACAGGGTTTACCATGATAAATAAGCGTACTTCTCTCAGAACAATATAGCACCAGGAAGACCCTCGAACGGTTTCTCCCAAATAGGACTACCACCTTCTTAAAAATAGGCTCGATTTTGGGAACGCTCCCAAACCAATATACACCTTGCCTGTCAGGGCAAAATCAGTGGAGATTGTAGGTAAGGTAAATTCGAGATGCTACATAACCATGTTAGTCGAAATTCTGCCTAACTACGAAGCGCTTAGCGATCGTGCTTATGAAATTGTAGCCACGGAAATTCGCCGCAAACCCAATTGCGTTTTAGGCTTTGCTACGGGAAGTACTCCCTTAGGACTCTACCGACGCTTAGTCCAAGGCTACCAGCGCGGTGAACTGGACTTCGCCAAGGTTGTCACGTTCAATCTGGATGAATACGTCGGGCTACCCCCTAGCCACCCCCAAAGCTATCATTACTTCATGTGGGAAAACCTTTTTAAGCACATTAACATCAACCCTTCCAATGTCCACATTCCTAACGGCATGGTGGATGATATTGAGTTTCACTGCGAGTGGTACGAAGAGCAAATCCGCCGAGCAGGCGGTATTGATCTGCAAATCTTAGGCATTGGCCCCAATGGTCATCTGGCCTTTAATGAACCAGGGTCTTCCCTAGGCTCACGCACACGGATCAAGACCCTTTCCCGAGCAACAATTCAGGCCAATGCTCGATTTTTCGGGAGCCCCGAAGCAGTACCTCGTTATGCGATTACGATGGGCATTGGGACCATCATGGAAGCACGAAAGCTCTTGCTTTTGGCCAGTGGCAAGGCTAAAGCGCGGGCTGTGCGGGCTATGCTGGAAGGCCCAATTTCTGCCATGGTTCCCGCCACTATCGTCCAGCTTCACCGCTTTGCCCATGTGCTTTTAGACGAAGAAGCTGCCTCAGAATTAGAATACAATCACCACGACGGCATTTCTGAGCCTTTTGATGTTCACTAAGCAACGATGATGAGCCCGGACACTTGTCTGATTGGCGTTGATTTGGGCGGCACCCGCATGCGAGCTGGGCGCGTTAGCGCCGCTGGACTTGTAGCCCGTGTCGAGGACCGCGTGCCCGCCCAAGCCGATCGCGATACAGTACTAGACCACCTTTGTACCTTGATCGATCGCGTGTGGACGCCAGTGGTCTCGGCCATTGGCGTGGGCGTACCCAGCGTGGTAGACATAGAGCGCGGCATCGTCTACGACGTGCAGAACATCCCTTCCTGGCAAGAAGTCCCCTTGCGTGACCTGCTCATGGCCCGCTATGGGGTGCCCGTTTATCTCAACAACGATGCCAACTGTTTTGCTTTGGGAGAGCATTACTTTGGCGAGGCGCGCGATTGGCCCACGTTCATCGGTCTGGTGATCGGGACAGGCTTTGCCGGTGGCGTCATGATTGATGGCCGTTTGTTTACAGGCATGTACTGCGGCGCCGGGGAGTTCGGCACAATGCCTTACCGGGATGGCATTTTCGAGCATTACTGCAGCGGTCAATTCTTCTTACGACAGTACCAAACACCGGGAGAAGTGCTTTACCGCCGCGCGCTTGAAGGAGAAGCTGAAGCCCGTGCCGCATTTGAAACACTGGGCTATCACTTAGGCCAAGCACTGCTCAGCATTCTGTACGCCTATGATATCCCGCGCTTTGTGCTTGGCGGCTCAGTCAGCCAGGCCTATCCCCTTTTTGCTGAAGCCCTATGGTCGGTGCTGCGTACTTTTGCCTATCGACAAACTCGCGAAGCCCTTGTCTTACGCCTTTCACATCAGCCCGACGCGGGTCTGCTGGGTGCGGCTGCACTGGCCTTGGCAGCTCCTGTAGGGGACTGACTCAACGCTGTTCGACCAGTTGGCCCAGCATTGGGAAAAGTCGCCGGATTTCTGCTTCATCGGGCTGGTAACCGTATTCGCAGACCTCAAACGCTTCGGCGTAGCGCACGCGGGCAGCTATTTCGGGGCCGTACCATCGGGCCAGTGCTGCACGCATGTTGTCAGAAAGCGGTCGCTCCAGCCAGGCTTGCCGCAGCCATTGTCGGCGTGCTACGGGATCGGCGGGCACCTCTTCCAGCCGCCCGTCAATCCAGGGCAGCCACTCGTAAAACTGCGACACGTGCGCATCCAATGCATCCAGCTTACGCTCGATGACTTCGTCGATTGCAACCGCAATATCAGGCGTAAAAGGATTGGGTTTTTGAAAATGGTCGCTCAAGTACAAAAACACTGGATTGTGTCGTAAAGCAGGTACATCCGAAGCCACGTTAGGGACCATGACCAGGTAGGCAGCATCCTGCACAAGCTGCCCTGTGTAGCGATGGTCAGGGTGGTAATCGTTTGGCCGCGGAGCAAACACCAAGTCAGCCTGCCATTCGCGAATCTTACGAATGAGCTGTTTGCGGACTTCCACCGAAGGAATGAGTTCGGCATCGTGGTGATCGAGCACTTCGTAGGCAGCAATGCCTAACCGACGAGCGGCCTCTTGAGCTTCGGCTCGGCGACGCTCAGCCAAAACCCCACCCCCTTGCGCATAATGCCCCGCATCCCCATTGGTAACCGAGATAAACTTTACCTGATGCCCCAGCGCAGCGTAAAGTGCAGCTGTACCACCCATTTTGACCTCGCAGTCATCCGGATGGGCCCCAATGCACAAAATTCGTAGTGGCCGTTCCATAGGCTGGGCTGCTACGCCTATCATTGAACTAAGCGCCATAAGTCCGTAAATCATGTGGGCTTTCATGGCCTCGGGCTATCCCTATTGCAAACAGCTCAAAGTTACATGTTCTGCTGCAGCATTACACCTAAAATGCCAAAAAGGAAGGGCTTCCATTTTTTCTTTACGGTCTTAACGCCGCCCCTGTAGAAACTCTTCTACCAACGTCACCAGGGCTTCACTTCCAATGAACAAGGGCGTACGCTGATGAAGCTTTTGGGGTACAATCTCCAAAATACGACGATGGCCGTCAGAGGCACGCCCACCTGCCTGCTCGACAATAAACGCCATGGGATTGGCCTCGTACATCAAGCGCAACTTGCCTTCGGGATTTTTTTTGGTAGCCGGATACATGTAGATGCCCCCTTTGAGCAAATTGCGATGAAAGTCAGACACAAACGATCCGATATAGCGCGTTAGGAAAGGCCGACCTGTGGCTGGATCCTCTTCTTGAGCCCATCGGATAAAACGGCGTAGTCCTTCCTCAAAAGAATTAAAATTGCCTTCGTTAATCGAGTAGATGGAGCCGGTCTTTGGAATGCGGATGTTCGGATGGGAGAGGATAAACTCACCGATCGATGGATCCAACGTAAAGCCATTGACGCCATCGCCTGTCGTGTAAACGAGCATTGTAGAGGAGCCATAGACCACATAGCCAGCTGCAACCTGTTGCGTGCCCGGTTGCAATGCAGCTTCTAGGGTGGGTGTATCACAGTCGTCGGGAAGCCGGTAGATGCTGAAAATGGTGCCTACGGATACGTTTACGTCCACGTTTGAAGAACCATCGAGAGGATCCAGTAGCACAATGTAACGACCGTCTCCCTCCCCATTAGGGCGCAGTGGAATAGCTTCGGCATGCTCTTCCGAGCCAATGAGGCAGCATTCCCCCCCACGCCGCAAGGCACGCACGAATTCTTCATGGGCCATGGCGTCAAGCTTTTGTTGCACCTCGCCATGCACGTTAACGCGCCCGGTTGTGCCAAAGATGTCCACCAGGCCGGCTCGCCGGATATCCCGGTTAACAATTTTAGCCGCCACACTGATATCCCGAAGCAGTCGTGAAAAAGCCCCAGAAGAGTGGGGAAAGCGTCCTTGTTGATCAATAATGAATTGCTCCAGCGTCATAAAGGCATCAACCGCTCGGCGGCTTCGGGTGTGTAGCGTATCCATAGGATCGTTGTGGGCTTGGTTTACAATTTGAAGAAAGCGCTTTTGATCAGGGTTAAAATACAAAAATTTGCTTTCGGCTTTGGCGTCTGCTATAGCTTGAGGCCAACGCGTAGCAGCCGCTCAAGTACAATAGCCAAAATTTCCACGGCTCGGTCAATTTCGGCTTCGGTATTCTTATACCCCAGTGAAAAGCGGATGGCCGCACTGGCTGTCTCGCGAGGCAACCCAATTGCTTGCAGCACATGGCTGGGCTCAAGGGCACCGCTGGTACAGGCCGAACCCGACGAGAGGCATACGCCCTCCAAATCTAAATTCAACAGCAGCATTTCGCCGTCAACAGGCTCGCCGTTTTGGGGTGGGAAAGCGATGTTGATCACGTGTGGCGCAGCCCGCTCAGGATCGCGTGGCGTATTCAATACAAACATGCCTCCTAAAGCCTCATCCAAGCGCTGTAGTAACCGCGCCCGCAGCCGCTGCAGGTGAACCAGTCGCTCCGCTTGCTCTGCTACAGCCAGTTCCAAGGCTCTGGCCATACCTACAATAGCCGCCACATTCTCGGTACCTGCCCGCCTTCCTTGTTCCTGCTTGCCCCCCCAAAGCAACGGCTGCAGCGCAATCCCTCGCCGCACATACAAAAAACCAACCCCTTTGGGGCCATAGAACTTATGTGCCGAAGCCGAAAGCAGATCGACCCCTAACGCATCAACACGCACCGGAAGCAGTCCTACGGCCTGGACGGCATCACAATGGAGCAGTACGCCGCGCGCATGGCATACGGCCGCAATCTCCTCTATCGGCGAGTAGGTACCCAGCTCGTTGTTGGTATGCATAATCGAGACCAAGCCTGTCTCGTCGGTAATCGCCGAGGCTACTTGCTCGGCCGTCACCGCCCCATCAGGCCCCGGCTGTAGTCGCGTTATGGGGTAACCTTCAGCTTCCAGGGCCTGGGCAGTGCGCAGTACGGCCTCGTGCTCAGCCATGGAGGTGACCAGATGCCGCCGCTTACCCTGCAGCACACCTCGAAGGGCCAGGTTGTCGGCCTCTGTACCTCCGCTGGTAAAAATGATCTCCGATGGATCTGCACCTAGCAGTGCGGCAATCCGCGCCCGACTTTCTTCAATTGCCACACGCGCCTGACGCCCCAGTTGGTGTACCGACGACGGATTACCATAATGCGTCGTCAAATAAGGCCGCATGGCCTCTAACACGCGTTCGTCTATCGGCGTTGTGGCCGCGTGGTCAAGGTAGATGATCGATCGCCCAGACATCGCACCGAAGAACGTTTGGCGAATCTCGCTGCTGCGGGAAACGCTGCCTGCAGACGATGGATTCCAGTTTGCCGCATCTTTTAGAACGTTAGTATCTTCCTTAAGGACTAGGGGGAGTAATCATGGATAAACTGGTGATTGAAGGCGGCAGTCGGCTACGGGGTAGCTTGCCTATTAGCGGCTCTAAAAACACTGCGCTCATGCTAATGGCAGGAGCGATCCTGGCCGATGGCGAAACCGTATTGGAGAATATTCCTCATTTACGGGACATCACGACCTTTTCGCACGTGTTGCGTATTGCTGGCGCCTCGGTGCGCTTCGATCCATCGACGCATGTACTCCGCATCGACGCCCATCGAATTGATTTTCCAGAAGCCCCTTATGAGCTGGTCAAGCAGATGCGGGCTTCGTTTTACATGTTGGGAGCCCTTTTAGGCCGATGCGGTCAGGCACGGGTATCCCTACCGGGTGGATGCGCCTGGGGTCCGCGTCCGGTCAATCTGCACCTTGAAGGATTGAGAGCTTTTGGTGCAGAAATCGAACTAGAGCAGGGTTATGTGGTTGCGCGCGCTCCAGGGGGTAGACTTCAGGGAGGACGCTTTCGCCTGGATCCGCCCAGCGTTGGCGCAACGGTCAACCTGCTGCTGGGTGCCGTTACAGCCCGGGGGAGCTCATGCATCGAAAATGCCGCTTTAGAGCCTGACGTGGTTGTTTTCGGGCAGGCCCTGCAGCAGATGGGAGCGCGTATCGAGGGATTGGGGACGCGGACGATCGAGGTTGAAGGCGTAGCAGCCCTTCAGCCGATCACGTTTCGCAACTATCCCGATCGCATCGAACTGGGCACATTTATGATTGCTGCAGCTATAGCCGGCACCCCAGGCGACACCATCTACCTGACCGATGCAGAGCCTGCTCATCTGGGAGAGGCGTTTCTGGAAGCTTTTCAACAAACCGGTGCAGCATTCACCTTTGATGGCAACTCAGTAGCCGTCACCGTCCCAGAACAGTTGCAAGCCGTTGCCATCGAAACTGCCCCTTACCCCGGCTTTCCTACCGACTTGCAAGCGCAGTGGACTGTTTTACTCTCCCAGGCCAAAGGCGCTGCCCGGGTACGCGATACGATCTATCCTGACCGCTTTAAGCACATCCCAGAACTCATGCGCATGGGCCTTCAGGCCCGCGTCGAAGGCGACAGCGTCTACCTTGAAGGCCCCCAGCAACTGCAAGGAGCCTACGTCATGAGCACCGACCTTCGCGGAAGCGTCTCTCTGGTCCTGGCAGGCCTGGTAGCCCGAGGCGAGACGCACGTGCTCCGCGTCTACCACCTGGATCGGGGATACGAAAACCTCGAAGGCAAATTGGCTGCAGCCGGCATTACGATCCGACGCGAAGCCTACGAAGAATTTACTACTCCCGCTTCAGAGTCGGCCGAAGAAGGATAGGCCCACCGTCCACCTTGCGTGGAACCCGGACTTTTGGTGATACGTTTCGCCGTTGAATTCGGAATCTTAGGTTCCAATGGGTCACCTACATGCGCACGCTTCTGGCAGCCGATGGCGCCTGCTGCTCTCTATAGGTCTTAACTTGCTGATCTCGGTTGCCGAAATCATCGGCGGATTGCTTTCCGGAAGCTTAGCCCTGCTGAGCGATGCTGTACATAACCTTAACGACACTGCTTCGCTCGGCATTAGTTACGCGGCCCGTCGACTAACGCTTCGACGCCCCAACGCCCGCAAAACGTTTGGCTACCGGCGCGCAGAGATCATAGGCGCATTTGTCAACTTGGTCACCTTGGTCGTAATCGCCCTTTTCCTCATTAAAGAGGCCATCGATCGCCTGCTTGTACCCCAGACGATTGATGGCACGCTCATGCTCACAGTGGCTATTATTGGTCTGGTGGCCAACGTGCTCACGGCCCTCTTACTCCATCGCGATGCCCGCCACAGCCTAAACATCCAAAGCGCCTTTTTGCACATCGTATCGGATGCGGTCTCGTCGGTAGCTGTTATCCTGGGCGGCATAGCCATTCTCATGTTTGACGTTTACTGGATCGACCCAGTCATTACCATTGGCATAGCCCTCTATATTGCTTACCTGAGTCTGAAGCTCTTGCGTCAGACAACCCACATCCTCATGGAGGGTACGCCAGAAAACCTGAACCCTGGGCATATCGCAGCAGATTTACGCCAAATGGCCTATGTGCGCGATGTGCACCATGTGCATATCTGGCATCTTGACGAACATCATCTGGCCTTTGAGGCCCATATCGTCATCGATGAAGCCGACCTGCCGCGCATGGAGCAAATCAAGCGCTCCCTCAAAGAACGCCTGCTGCACCGCTACGGCATTGGCCACGTAACCTTGGAATTTGAGAGCTGTCCTTGCTGCGACGGCACCACAGCGCCGCCCTGCCATGAACCCTTACCAGCACGCCCATAGCTCAGGCAAGCTTTTCGGCTTCTGGAGGTGCAAGGGTATGACGTGCTGTCGCGTTCAAACGCCGGAGAATTGCCTGCAGCACCGCAGCAACAAGGCCTAATCCTAAAGCAACCAGCAAAAATCCCCATCCCGGATGCCCCAGCCAGCTTCCCAAAGCTAGTGCCAACGCAATAAGCCCAAAAACAATGCCCAATCCCGCCACAATGCCTACCAGCAAACGCAGCATAAGCCAGCGCAGGCGAGCTTCAATGCGCTCCTCGATCTCTAATTGGACCAGCGTTAAGCGCAGCTCAACCCACTCGCGCACATCACCTGCCAGCGATTGCAGATGGGTCCGTAGGCGGCTTAGGCGATTCGAAGACGGCATAAATGTGTTCATCTTTTTGAAGTACTAAAACCCAACCCTATAAGCCTCATGCGATTCTGGAAAAAAGCTTTCGGCACCCGCATTCAGAGCCATCCGACCCCCAACCCCAATAGCCTAAAATTTACAGCCTCCGGCGAACGTTTTCTGGAGCAGGGCTTGCTTGCTTTTCGATCGGCAGAGGAGGCGGCCACCCATCCTCTGGCTGCTGCGCTATTTAGCATTGAGGGCGTGACCAACGTGCTCATCTTGCCGGAATTTGTCACCATCACGCGCCGTGCTGACGTGCCCTGGGAAACCATTGAAGAGGCCGTCATCACGATCTTATCCCGCTACCTGGACGGCCAGCTATAGGCTACGGACCCCGCTCGGAAAAGCGAATTAAACAACCAAAAGGGCTGGTTTCCATAATCGCCGGCTGTCTTCCCTGGAGCAAGGCTTCTAAAGCTTCTCGCAAGTAAGCCTGCTGCACGTTGGCCGCATCACCCGGGCTATCGTCGATAGCGCCCCGATACAAGAGGCGACCTTGCGCTGTAAAAACAAACACTTCAGGCGTGCGAGAAGCGCCTAAAGCTTGCGCTAAGGTGCTGCCTTCGTCTCTCACATAGGGCAGCGTATACCCTTTCCGTCGCGCCTGGGCTGCACTAGCCTCCAGTGACTCTTGGGGAAAAGCTCCCGCATCGTTGGCATTAACCAGCACAAAGCGAATGCCTCGTCCTTCATACGTTTCTGCAAGCTCTTTTAAACGTGCCTCGTAGCGGTCTACCCATGGACAGCGGTTACTCCAGAACACGACCACCAGTCCTCGCGAGCCCTGAAGCTGAGCCAGCGTAAGCGAGCGCCCATCCGTTGAAGGCATTGGACGGTCGGCGAGCGGTAGCTGTGCCCAGGCTGCGCCGACAACGCCAAATCCTAAGCCAACAGCAAGTACAAAAAATAGCCTCTTCATGTTAAAATAGCGCCTGTACCCGTTTGACCAGCTCCTCATAGGTTATCTTCCCTTCCCAAAAGTCCCGCAAATTTCCGGCCGCATCGAACAAAAACGTTGCCGGAAGCGCCCCGGTCCACTGTGGGCTAAAGGCGCGCACAAAAGCATCGTCGGGACCCTGCTTAAGAAACGAAAAAGTTGCACCCTGTTGTGCCAAAAATGCACGCACGGACTCCACATCGTCATCAAAGTCCGCCGAAACAAAGAAAACAGCTACTTTATCGGAGCCCAACGTTTGCGCCAATTTCACAAAGTAGGGGAATTCTTCGACGCAGGGGATACACCAGGTAGCCCAAATGTTAACCACCTTGACTGCAGCCTTGCTGTTTCGAACGGTCTGCAGGATTTCACTGGCTGTAGCAGGCTGTACTTGAGACGTTGTCTGGGCTTGCACTACCCCAACTCCCAGTAGGCTAAGGCCAAGTAGGGAAAACCCCAATCGATACATCATGCTAGCGAATCGGTTACGATGGCGTGCCAGTGTAGTACAAAACGGGCTTACCGAAGGTTCTCAAGGGTGCGCAATACGGGCGATAGGATACAGGTGGCCCGAAACCAGCACGTCTTGCAATAACCCCCAAGCAACCACACCATCGTCTGAACGAGGCTCAAGCAGCAAAGCAGCTAACCGTCCCGTTTTCCCTTCAACAGGCACCATGCAGGATCCCGGTGTCACGGTTAGCACTTGGCGTTCATACTGTCCGCTCACTTCCTGAGCGCGGTGTCCTTCGTAAGGACGGTCAGCTGTTATCACCGAGTCCACCCGAAAAACTTCGGCGTTCACTGTTGCTCCTGCTTCCAGGGGCAGGCAGGGAATGCCATGCACTTCTAAAAGGTCGTGCACCACGTCCAATCCAGAAGGAACCAAATATCCCCGGGGTAGCGACAGCGTTTCGGTAGGCTCAAAGCGATCGTAGAGGGGCAGAATTTCAGGAAACACGGCTTCGCGACGCTGCAAAAGCAACCCACCCGTATAAGGATGACGGAGTGAATCGACTGCTCCCAGCAAGATCAATGCAGGTTTGGGTGCTGCAGCAATTCGGGCGCGCAGGGCTATAGGTTCACCAATTGGTGCTACGGTCCGTGCCCGTTCCACCTGTCGACGGATGGATCTGGCATGGCTGGCAGCAAAATTGAGCAGTGCCTCCAGGAAGGCATAGGTGGCTTCAATACGCGCTTCAAACGAAGCGTATGCGTAGGATTCCACCAACACGCCCATGATGCCCCGCAGACCGGCGTAGTTGGTACTAAAGCGAGGCCTATGGTCAAAGGTATACCAGCCCGGAGGGTAGGGGCTTCCCGGTGCGGGCAGGTTGCCATAGTAAAAAAGCTTCCAGCGTCGCCTTGCCCAAAGCGTATCGGTCACGGCTGGAAGCCAGACGTTTCGCAGATAGGCGGTAATAGGTTCGGGCGTTGAAGGATGCAAGGGTGGAGCGTAGGTCAGCGGATAAGCATGGTAGGTACCGTTGGTGGTGTGCAGGTCGATGAGCACGTGTGGATCGTAGCGGGCCAGCACGCGCAGCAGGGACCGCGTTTCAGGCGCATCGGCTTTCATAAAGTCTCGGTTGAGGTCGTAGCCCTGTGCATTGGCCCGTTGCCCCATACCGCCAATAGGGCCGTTTTGGCCAGGACGGTTATAGAGGCTAATGCGCTCGTTCCCATCCGCATTGTAGATCGGTACCACAAGCAACACCAGCGAATCTGCCCAGGACTCATGCATCCCTCCTGCCAGTGCCCGTAGTAACATCAAAACCGCCTCCTTCCCATCAACCTCGCCGCCATGGATATTGGCTAAGATCAAGATGCGTAGCGGGGCTAAAGCAGCGCGCACGGCGTCGGCTGTGGGATTAAGCACGTTTCCATAAACAACCAAGGGCAGCGCACGCCCTTCTGTTGTATATCCAAACGTTGTAACCTGAATTCGTGAGCTGCTGGCTTCTAAGACGTCCAAAAACGCCAGCACTTCCTCATAGCGGGTGGTTTCGATAAAATTTGTGGCTTCGGCCCGGGTTTGCAGAAAGGCTAAGCTGACGCCCTGGGCCTGCACAACCAGGGGCAGCACCACTATGCCTAAGACACGCAGTCGACGCATGATGCTTTTTTGCTTTAGGATTCCGCAAATGCGCGCACAGCCGATAGGCGATGCACCATCCAGCCGTTGAAGGCCCGTAGTGCAAGGAGGGCAACGCTCCACTGCACAAGGCATGTCATTACCGAGTAAGGCTCCAGCGGATCATACCACCGCGCTGGCGCATACACTACCCCTGCTTGGTACAGCCACCATCCCAAAAGCACCACGGCTTCCATTGGTACCAGCCACCGCATGAGTACATCCCAACCCCTTCCCAGCCTCCAATCCCAAGCCACACCTTCCATTACCTCTGCACGCAACCGCGCTGGTCCATAACGCATCACAACCAAGGCTACAAACGCGCCAGAAAGCATCAACCCCACACCCCATACAAAGTCCTGATTGCTTAGCACCGTTACATTAAGCGCTGAAGGCAGTCCCAGCAGCCAACCCACACTGCCTACCCAGATCAACGCACGCGAGCGTGCCATTCCCAAGTCCATCAGTACCCGCACAGCCAACTCTACCATTGCAATTAGTGATGTAAAGGCAGCAAACGAGAGCCCTATAAAAAACAACACGGCTAGTACTTTTCCCAGCGGCAAACGGGCAAACAGCTGAGGTAGCCAAATGAACGTTAACCCGGTCGAGGCTGGCCCGCTCGCACGCATGACTTCCAGCACCTGAGGCCGCGAAAGCTCTGCGCCCAGTACGGCAAACACCGTCCCAAAGATGGTCATAGCTGCTAAAAGCGACACGGTATTGTTGCCCACTCCTGTCATAAAAGCATTCTTCACCACCCCATGCTCCCGGCGCATGTATGCCGCATAAGTCAAAATCAACCCCCAGCCGGCTCCCGTATCCCAGGCATTTTGCGTAAGCGCCTCCAGCCACAATCGCGGCTGTAACAGCTGATCCCATTGAGGGGTAAATAGGTAACGCAGCCCTTCGAATGAGCCCTCCAGGGTCAGAGCCCGCACCAATGCCAGCAGCAAGATCCCCAGAAGCGTAGGCATCAAGAGGCGGCTTACCCGTTCAATTGCTCGCACCCCCGTCCATAGCACCGCTACTGCGAATCCCAACGCTACAGCCTGCAATAGTACCGGCCCCCATCCTGCCTGGAAATGCTCCCAAAGCCGCTCTGCCTCAGGTAAGCTCTGGGGCAACGGACGCGCCAGCATCACGCCTGCATAGTACAAGCACCAGCCTGTAACTACGGCATAGTAAAACATGATGGCCGTCGATACCAACGCCACAAACCCTCCTAGCCATGTCATCGATCGGCCCCCCACGCGCCAGAACGTACCTACAACCCCCATGCGGCCTTTTTGGCCCAAAGCATATTCGGCCACAATGAGCGGAATGCTCCACAAAAACAAAAACACTAGCCAAACCACCAAAAATGCACCGGCCCCTACGTCTCCTCCATTTTGTGCTGCAATGCGCGGGAAGCGCCAGATGTTACCGGTCCCTACTGCAATCCCCAACACGCTTAAAAGCAAACCCAATCGTGAGGAAAAGTACTGCCGTGCGGTCTGCATGGTTGAATTCAAGCTCAGTTACGGGTGCGCACAAAATACGAGGTTTATGCAAAGGTATGCAGCTTTGTAGATACAAAAAACAGCAAGGCTCAAACTTATGGTAACGGTCGTCGTTTTAGCGGCAACCCCCCACTTGACTTTGGATCAGGATGCTCACCTCGCGTGCTACCAGCCGTACGATTTCGCTGAGAGACATCCAACGTCCTGTTGCTCAAGAGTTAGAGCACTTTCAGCGGTATTTCCGGGAGTCGATGCGTACTTCCGTGCCCCTGCTGGATCACGTGGCCCGTTACCTGCTACGTCAGAAAGGCAAGCGTATCCGCCCCCTTCTGGTACTGCTTTCTGCCAAACTCTGCGGCGGCGTTACCGAAGCCTCCTACCGCGCTGCTGCGCTGGTTGAACTGCTTCACTCGGCCACGTTGGTGCACGACGACGTAGTGGACGGCGCCGAGCGTCGCCGCGGAATGTTTTCCATCAATGCTATCTGGAAAAACAAGGTTGCCGTGCTCTTTGGGGATTTTCTCCTTAGCCGGGGTCTGCTTTTGGCCTTAGAACACCAGGACTATGCAACGCTACACGCGCTCTCGGACGCCGTACGACGCATGAGTGAAGGCGAGCTGCTCCAAATCGAAAAATCACGCAGCCTGGACATCGACGAAGCAACTTACTTTCGCATCATTGGCGATAAAACGGCCTCGCTCATTGCAGCATGCACCAAATGTGGGGCGCTCAGTGCCACCAGCGACGAAGCTGTCGTGGAAAGCATGTATACCATGGGCGAGAAACTCGGCCTGGCTTTTCAAATTCGCGATGACCTATTCGACTACGGCCTGGATGACGTCGGTAAGCCGATCGGTATTGACTTGAAAGAGAAAAAGCTAACGCTGCCCCTCATCTACGCCCTGCGCGTGGCACCGGCTGCCGAAAGTCAGCAGATTTTGCGCATTGTGCGCAAGAAGAAAAAAAGCCGTCAAGACATTCGCACCGTAGCGCATTTTGCCGAAACCTATGGGGGTATTGAGTATGCCTGGCAACAGATGGAAGCTCTTGCTACTGATGCACGCAGCATTCTGGCCCAGTTTCCGCCTAGCGAAGCCCGTAGTGCTTTGATGGATTTGGTGGACTACACCGTTACGCGCTCTCACTAAGGCCAGCATGGCTGCGCCACCGCCAACATCCCATCGGCCCAGGCTATTAGAGCTGGCTGCTGTAAGCCTTAAGCTGGGACTCATTTCTTTCGGGGGGCCAGCCGTGCACATCGCCTTACTGGAGAACGAAGTCGTCGCCCGGCGGAATTGGATGAGTCGCCAGCATTTCTTGGATCTACTGGGCGTGACCAACCTAATCCCAGGGCCCAATTCAACCGAAATGATGCTGCATGTCGGCTATGAACGTGGGGGCATAGCGGGGATGCTCATTGCCGGCGCCGGTTTTATATTGCCTGCGACCCTGATTACCGGTACGCTGAGCTGGCTATATGTCCACTACGGCACACTACCCAGCGTAGCCCCTTTTCTTGCCGGTATCAAACCTGTCGTGTTTGCAATCATCCTGGCTGCCTTATGGCGTCTTGGGAAAGTGGCCGCATACCACCCGCGACTGTGGGTGTTGGGCCTGATTGTTATGAGCGCTGTAATCGTTGGCCTTGATGAGATCAACGCCCTCATAGGGGGCACCATACTAGGAACACTGTGGTTCTGGAGCAGAGCACGGATCCATGTTGTCCAGGGAACTTCGCTGGGTCTAATTAACCCTTCGGACACTACAGCAAGCGGCCTTCTGGCCTTGGGAAGCAGTGCGGCTGCTGTATCCCTTTCTCAACTGTTTTGGTTTTTTCTAAAAGTTGGCGCTGTGCTCTACGGCAGCGGCTATACGCTGGTGGCCTTTCTGGAAGGAGGCTTGGTGCGCGACCGCGGCTGGCTAACCCAAGCCCAACTACTCGATGCAATCGCCGTTGGTCAGTTCACGCCTGGCCCGCTGCTAAGTACGGCTACCTTCATCGGATACGTCCTGGCCGGCTTCCCAGGCGCAGCAGTAGCCACGGTAGGTATTTTTTTACCTGCCTTTGTACTGGTGGCGGTGGTCAATCCCTTGGTACCCTACTTGCGGCATGCACGCTGGAGCGCTGCGTTCTTGGATGCGGTCAACATAGCCGCCCTGGGCATCATGGCAGCCGTAACGTTACGCTTGGGCATGCAAGTGCTGACCACCTTTGGAGCCTGGGTTTTAGCAGTAACGACCGTCTTCCTGCTCCTCCGTTTTCGGCTGCACCCAGCCTGGCTGATCGCGGGCGGTGCCTTGGTGGGCTGGCTTTTTGCAACAGCCTAACGGCAATGCCCTCGCAAAAAAACCCGCTTCATGCTATCTTTGGCTGCGCGTCGTTTAACCCACTGAATCGCCGCCATGCCTTCGCTCTATCTTCTGGGTACCGGTGCAGCAGTAAGCGACCCGCACCGCACCACCACCATGCTCGCTTTGGCCGATGAAGCCTCGCTGCTCGTTGTCGACTGCGGTGGCGATGTCATCCAACGCATGCTGGCAGTCGGACTGGATCCCGTACGCCTTACTGCCCTCATCCTCACCCACGAACACCCTGATCATACCAGTGGATTTCCACTCTTTATGGAGCGTATCTGGCTTTTGGGACGCCGTGAGCCTATCCCGATTTACGGCATTCTGCCAGCCATTGATCAGGCCCGACGTTGCTTTGACACCTATAATACCTCAAGCTGGCAAGGCCTACCCGCACAGGATTGGCACGAAGTAGCCTATGAACCGGGTGCCCTGGTACTCGAAAACGACCGCTGGTGCGTACGTGCCTGGCCTGTGGTACATCCCGTCCCCACCGTAGGATTGCGCTTTGAGCATCGCCCTACCGGCAAGGTAATCGCCTACTCCTGCGATACAGAACCCACCGATGCGGTTGTCGAACTAGGACGTGCGGCCGACATTTTGGTGCACGAAGCCACAGGAAAAGGTCCAGGACACACTGCCCCAGAAGATGCAGCACGCTTGGCAGCGCAAGCCGGAGCTCGCCGCTTGCTTTTGGTTCACCTGCCTCCTGGCCTTACCGACGCTGACCTGCAGTTAGCTCGTCAACACCTGGTTGCCACGGAACTGGGCGAAGAATTGGGACACTACGAAGTAAATTAGAACCCTAAGGGCCCATCCCGGCGGATGAGCCCTTAGAGGCCTACTTTGCAGTATTCGCGGCTACCAGTTTCTTTTTCTTTTTCTTTGGACGGTACTTACCGTACGTACCCAACCAGATCTTTCCACGCCGCGTGCGGCGATCGCCTTTACCCATAGGAACCTGAGTTTTTTCGTTAAAACACCAACGTGTGGGCCGAAAATATAACGGTCCCTTACTTCTCAAACAAGCCTGCCCCCTAAACCTGAAGCACACCCGGATTAAACGGTGGAAGGTCCGGGTTGTGATCCGCCATTTCAATGCCTAAGCTTAACCAACGCCGCGTCTCCACCGGATCGATAAGCGCGTCAACCCAAAGCCGTGCAGCAGCATAGTAAGGCGACATCTGGGTTTCATAGCGGGCGGTGATTTCTTCAAGCAACTGTTGTTTTTCCGCTTCTGAAAGCACCTTGCCCTCCCGCTCCAGCTTTCCCACTTGCACCTGAAGCAAGGTTTGGGCCGCCTGCTTGCCACCCATAACGGCAATGCGCGCAGTAGGCCAAGCCAGCATTAGGCGGGGTTCGTAGGCCCGTCCACACAACGCATAATTACCCGCCCCGAACGAATGACCTACCACAACGGTAAATTTGGGCACCACGGAATTGGCTACCACATTAACTAGCTTAGCACCGTCTTTAATAATGCCGCCATGTTCCGCTCGCTTACCCACCATAAAGCCCGTTACATCCTGGAAAAAGACAATAGGAATGCGCTTTTGATTACAATTCATCACAAAGCGGGCAGCTTTATCGGCCGCATCGGAGTAGATCACACCGCCCACCTGCATTTCGCCCTGCCGGCTGCGCACCACTAAACGCTGGTTGGCCACAATGCCTACACTCCAGCCGTCGATGCGTGCATAGCCTGTAATCAGCGTTTGGCCATAGCCCGCTTTATACTCCACCCAGGAGTCAGCATCGACGATGCGCGCCAGCACCTCACGCATATCGTAAGGCTGTTGGATGTCGGGCGGCACAAGGCCGTAGAGATCTTCAGGCGGAAAAGCCGGTGGTCGGGGCGTGCTGCGTGGAAAACCAGCCCGAGGACGTGGCCCCAAGTGCGAGAGCAACCGGCGAATGGTCTCCAAGCAGGTCTCCTCATCCGGCATTTTGTAATCCGTCACGCCAGAGATTTCTGTGTGTGTGGTGGCCCCACCCAACGTTTCAGCGTCTACCACCTCGCCAATAGCCGCTCGTACCAAATAAGGCCCGGCCAAAAATACCGACCCTGTGCCTTCAACGATCAGTACTTCGTCGCTCAAGATCGGCAAGTAAGCCCCCCCCGCTACGCAACTGCCCATGATGGCTGCAATCTGCGGCACTCCCAAGCTCGACAGGCGTGCGTTGTTGTAAAAAATGCGACCAAAATGGTCTCTATCCGGAAAGATTTCATCCTGAAGCGGCAAATACACGCCCGCAGAATCTACCAGATAAACGATCGGGATGCGGTTTTGCAGAGCGATCTCCTGGGCTCGCAGGTTTTTTTTCACCGTAATGGGAAACCAGGCGCCGGCTTTTACGGTGGCGTCATTGGCCACTACCATACACAGGTGACCGCTGATGCGGCCAAGCCCCATGACTGTACCTCCCGCCGGACATCCCCCTTCATCAGCATACATGCCGTAGCCTGCCCAAAGCCCAATTTCCCAGAAATCGTTTGGGTCATCCAGTAGCCGCGCAATACGCTCCCGGGCAGTCAGTTTACCCCGCTGATGTTCACGCGCAATGCGCTCACTTCCTCCGCCTTGTCGGATTGTTTCAGCCTGACAATAGAGCGCTTCAACAAGGGCTCGGTATTGCGCCCTGCGCGCCTCGATTCCAGGATCAGCAGCGTTTAACGAACTTCCTAAAGCAACCGGAGAGGACATACTACTCATAGATCAAAAGCGCTTCCAAGAGCATCGAAAGAACACGGTACAGTGGCTATAAAAAATCGACAATTACAAAATTGCCTCGAGTTTTTGCAGAATTTCGCTGCGCGACTGACCTGTTTTGCGCTGTACCAAAGCAATCATGGCCTGCAGGTCTCCGCGCACGCGTTGCAGTTCTTCTTCGGTCAGGACCTCACCCCATATTTTCAGAATGTGCTCTTTGGTACGCTGCCAGCTTTCCTCCATTTGTTTGGTGGCCATAATGCAACAGGGTTTGAAGTTAAGTTTTTTAGGGAAAACAGGCCGTAATGAATCGGGTTCCGGCTTTTAACCCCAAGCGGCCACCAGCTGACTCCAGTACATGAGCACCAGAATAATCACCCAAAGCAAATGCCCGATACCTGTAGCCATGGCAATGCGCTTTCGGTGCACCTCAAGCTGTTCGGGCGCTTCGGTGACGGCTTGGTAAAGTTTTGCCCAGGTTGGACGAATCACGCCCCACTGCAGCGCGATCAGCACCAGCAGCAAAAGCAAGCTGGTATGGTACGGCGCTCCGTAAACGGCAAATCCGCCTCCACTAAAGAGTGCCCCTAAGGCAAACACCAAGGTCGCCATAACAAATCCGTTCATCTGACGCACAGTGGCCTGCACGTCTTCGGCCAGCGCCTTTGCCGCATCAGGAGCAAGCACGGTAATGCGCCGGGCCTGCGCAGCCAGTCGAAGCCCCAGCCCAAACCAGGCCGACGCCGTCAGGATGTGTAAAAGTACAAAAATCAATTTAAGCAGCAGCATGGCACATCAGTTTTCGGTAGATTCGGACTTAGCGATGCAGTAAACAAGCAGTTGGCGCGCAAAAAGGCAAGCGACATTTTATGGCTTCTGTAGGAATCATCGGGGCAGGCATTGCCGGGCTGGTGGCTGCCTATTACCTCAAACGTCGTGGACTGGACGTAACCGTCTTTGAAGCCACTGATCATCTGGGAGGGTTTATTCGGTCAGAGCAGATCGAGGGGTTTTTGGTGGAGTATGGCCCCCAAACGCTGCAGCGCACCTCAACCGATTTTGAATACTTATTGCGCGTGCTGGACTTGGAGGAGGCCTGCATCCCGGCAAGTCCGCTGGCCGCCCACCGGTTTATTGTCCGTGGAGGTCAACCGGTGCCGCTCCCCCGCTCACCGTTGGCACTGCTGCGTACCCCCCTACTGTCGCTTCGCGGTCGGCTTCGCCTTCTGGCTGAGCCGTTCATTGCTCCGGCCGACCGCTTTACAGAAGAGACTGTGGCAGCTTTTGTTCGTCGACGTCTGGGTACGGAAGCCCTGGAGTACCTCGTGGAACCGTTCGTAGCCGGTATTTTTGCCGGTGATCCTGCGCAACTTTCCATCCGTCACGCTTTCCCACAACTTCATCGTCTCGAGCAGCGCTTTGGCTCGCTCACCTGGGGAGCCATCCGAAGCCTCCCCGAGCGGCGCTATCATCCAGCACCACGTCGCCCCATGTTTTCGCTAATTGGCGGTCTGGCGCAACTTCCCCAAGCACTTGCCCAACGGCTAGAAAGCCATATTGTGCGCAACGCTGAGGTGATTGCCCTCCACTGGGGTGATAAAATGCCCTGGACATTAACTTATCGCCAGGGACAACACGTTGCTAACCGGCTATTCGACGTGATTGTATGTGCTGCTCCTTTACATCAGCTTGCTAAACTTGAAATCTTGCCGCCTATTGAGCGCCATCCCCTATCTAAGGTAGCCCATCCGCCCCTCGCTCTTGTGGCTTTGGGTTTTCGGAGAGAGCAAGTAACCCATCCGCTTAACGGGTTTGGGCTACTGGTACCGGCTGTTGAACGTTCGTTTCAGATCCTAGGGACCTTGTTTTCCTCTTCAATCTTCCCCAATCGCGCACCCGAAGGCCACGTGCTGTTAACGACTTTTGTCGGCGGCCAGCGCCATCCCGAGTTGGCATTGCTTCCCGAAGAAAAATTAGTAGCCCTTGTGCAACAAAACCTGAGACGCCTCCTAGGTATTTCTGGGATGCCTGTTTTCCAACGCGTCTGGCGCTGGGAACGCTCCATTCCTCAGTACCACGTCGGCTACGACGCCGTCCTGGCCTGCCTACGCGAAATCGAAGTGCGCCGCCCAGGCTTATTCCTGGCTGGCAACTATCGCAGCGGAATCTCTGTAGTGGACGCGGCGAAATCCGGCCTTCAAGCAGCCCAACAGGTCATCTTTCACCTGCGTCAAGAAGCTGCTGGGGGAGCAGCCAAAGTCTGGTTGGGCGAGTAGAAGTTCTTGCAAAATGCTTGCTGAAACCTGCGGTGTGCCGTATCTTTGATTTATCTCATCAAGAACGACCGAGGGAACAGGCCCGATGACGTCGTAGCAACCGAGCATCTCCTGCCGGCAGGGAGGTGCTGTCCGGTGCTAAATCCTGCCCGGAAGTCCTGGGAAGAAGGCGCCGGAATATGGCGTTGCTTCCGGGGAAGATGAGAGCTTGGCCGACGGCTGACGTCTGCCGGGTGCTGCTCATACGCTCGGTTCTTGATGAGGTGTTGGATACAGTTGTTTCACCATCAAGAACCGACACGGCCCATGCAACCCCAAACCCGCCTAACGCTGGCTGGACAGCGAACTGATTCAAGCTACAACAGCATTATTCCTCCCATTTATCAGTGCGCCACCTTCCGTTTTGAGGACGTTGGCCTCACGAAAGGCTACGACTACTCACGCAGTGGCAACCCAACGCGACGCACTTTGGAAGAAGTTTTGGCCGAACTGGAAGGGGGCGCAGGGGCTGTAGCCACCACAAGCGGTATGGCCGCCGTTTCGACCGTCCTATCGATGTTCGAGCACGGCATTCATGTCATCTGTGCGCATGACTGCTACGGCGGCACTGAACGGCTGCTCAATCTACTAGAGCGACAGGGCAAACTGACCGTATCGTTCGTCGACCTACGCGATCTCAAGGCGCTTGAAGCGGCAGTTCGTTCAAATACACGGATCATCTGGGTTGAAACACCTTCAAATCCGCTCCTGCGCATTGTCGATCTACAAGCCATTTGTCGCTTTGCCCAAGCTCACCGTCTGGTGGTTGTGGTTGACAACACGTTCCTGTCGCCGCTACAGCAACGCCCGATGGACTTTGGCGCTGATATTGTAGTCTATTCGACCACGAAATACCTGAACGGCCATTCGGATGTGATTGGCGGTGCCGTTGTCGTGCGCACCCCGGAACTGAACGAGCAGCTGCAATTTGTGGCTAATGCCCACGGCACAATTGCAGGGCCTTTTGATTGTTGGCTTGTACTGCGCGGCCTAAAAACCCTGCCCGTTCGCATCCGCCAACATGAGCACAACGCAATGGCCGTGGCCCGTTTTTTGGCGCAGCACCCCAACGTTGAACAAGTCTTTTACCCCGGCCTGCCTACGCACGAAGGACATGAGCTAGCCTCTCGGCAGCAAAAAGGTTTCGGAGGCATGGTTTCCTTCACCGTACGCGGTGGGTTGGAAGCCGTCCATCATGTGCTGCGTTCAACCAAAGTCTTCACTCTGGCTGAATCGCTGGGCGGCGTTGAATCGCTTATTGAACATCCGGCTACCATGAGCCATGCTTCCATGCGTCCGGAACAACGCGAAGCGGCTGGCATTACGAGTAACCTGATTCGGCTCTCGGTAGGTATCGAAGCGACTGAAGACTTGATTGCCGACCTGGAGCAAGCGCTGGCTTATGAGCCAGCCGCTGTAATGGCCTAAAAGGCCTTTGTTGCATGCTAACGCAAAATGTCGTAAGTTTGACAACAGCGTTACCTGAGTTTTCACGATGATACATACAATAGCAAGCCACCTACTTCCGCTGTGTCTGTGTCCGTGTTGTGGGCGTCACACGGGAGGGGCTTGCTATGGCTGTAGTCGCTAACCCATCTGCATAGCTTTACAGCAGTCCTAAGCCCCTCCTGCAATGCAGCGAGGGGCTTTTTCATTCTCTTGTCTTCAAACCCATAGTTACCCCCCCATGAACCCTACCTTTGATGCTATAGTAGCCGAACGCGGCAAGGTATACCTCGTAGGTGCTGGTCCTGGCGACCCCGGCCTAATCACGGTACGCGGGCTATCGTTACTGCGACAGGCCGAAGTAGTCGTCTACGACCGGCTGGTGCACCCCGACCTGCTGGTAGAAGCTCCTGCCGCAGCAGAACGCATCTATGTAGGCAAGACCCCTGGGCAGCACCCTATGCCCCAGGAAGCCATTCAAGCACTTTTGATTGATCGGGCACGCCAGCAGCGCGTGGTAGTCCGACTCAAAGGAGGGGACCCCTTTGTATTTGGTCGCGGCGGTGAAGAAGCATTGGCCTTAGCACAGGCTGGCGTGCCATTCGAGGTAGTACCTGGTGTCACCAGCGCAATCAGCGTTCCAGCCTATGCAGGTATTCCGGTTACCCAACGCGGCCTAGCCGGTGCCTTTGCTGTGGTCACTGGGCATTCCTGTGATGGGGGCGTCTGGGCATTGGACTGGTCAGCGCTCGCCCGCATTGATACCCTAGTGCTCCTGATGGGGCTTCGACGGTTGCCAGAGCTGGCTCAAGTGCTAATGGCCCACGGACGCACGCCCGATACGCCGGTGGCTGTTATCAGCAACGGCACAACCGCAGCCCAAAAGCAGGTTATTAGCACCCTAACTGACATTGCCAAACGCACCGTAGACCTAAGTACGCCGGCTACGGTTGTAGTCGGAGAAGTTGTCTGCTTAGCCAATCAGCTGGGGTGGTTTCACCCAGTTCCAGCACCGTCTCCCTTTTCGCTACATGCCGAAACGTAACCCCAAAACCATGCGCGTTTACCCGATTTTTTTGAATAACCTTGAAGGTCGCCGTTGTGTAGTCTTTGGCGGTACCCACGAAGCTGAGCGCAAGACCGCTGAACTGCTTACGTGCGGCGCCGAAGTGGTGCTTATTAGCGAAACTGTCACTGCCCAGCTCGAACAATGGGCTCAGGAAGGCCGCTTAACCTGGCATGCCCGTTGGTACCAACCGGGTGATCTGCAGGGTGCCTTCTTGGCGATTGTGGCGATTACGAACCCGAAAGCTACCGAACCTATCTGGCAGGAAGCGCAACGCGAACGGGTACTGATTAATGCGGTCGACGACGTGCCCCACTGCACGTTCGTAGCAGGCTCGGTCATCCGGCGTGGGGCGTTGGTGATTGCGATCTCTACCAGCGGCCATGCTCCTGCCCTGTCCGTACGGCTTCGCGAAGAGCTGGAGCGACGCCTGGGGCCCGAATATGCGCTCTTTCTGGACCTACTGGGTGCCCTGCGCCTGCCTATGGCTACCCACTACCCGGACTTTTCCGCGCGTAAAGCCCGCTGGTACGCCCTGGTCGATAGCGACGTACTCGAGCTGCTGCGGCAGCAACGCTTTACCGAAGCACGCGCCCGCATTGCGGAGCTCGTCGGTGAACCCGTCGCTGCTAGCCTTCCAGATCCCGCAACCATGGCGCACCTTTTTGCCCACTATCAGGAAGAATTTTATCAAGCACAGTCCAACCACCAGCCTCATAATCCCTATGCAACCCACTGAAGACTTGGTGTTTCGCGTGAGCGGTGTCGCCGAAAGCCCAGCCCGCTTTCGGGCCCAAACCCGCCGCTTTACCGTTATCGTCGACGAGCCTGAAGAGCTGGGAGGAACCGACGAAGCGCCAAACCCCGTGGAGTACGTGCTGATCGGCTTTGGCGGCTGCTTGAACGTAATGGCTCACCTGATTGCCCAGGAGCTGGGTTTCACAATTCGTAGGCTAGAGATCGAACTGAAAGGCACGCTGAATCCAGACCGGCTCTTCGGTCGCTCTGAAGCTGAGCGGGCTGGCTACAAACATATCGAAGCTCAGCTCAAAATAGATGCGGACGCCGACGAGACCCTGTTGCAAGAATGGCTGACCCGCATCAACGACCGCTGCCCGGTCAACGACAACCTGAGCAATCCTACCTCGGTCACGATTTCAGTGACTTCCCTGAAAAACGAGACGCAACCCCTAACCTGAAACCAAACCAGGAAACAGCCATGGCACAAACTTCTACCCGACCCGCTGTTCTCGTAGACACCGAGTGGGCTCAAGCCCACCTGGATGACCCCAACGTGCGCTTTGTGGAGGTCGACGTCGATACGTCGGCTTATGAAACAGGTCATCTTCCCGGCGCCGTAGGTTGGAACTGGAAAACGCAATTGCAAGATCAGCTGCGGCGCGACATCGTCCAGCAAGCCGACTACGAAGCGCTCTTAAGCCGTTCAGGCATTCGCCCCGAGACAACCGTGGTGCTCTACGGCGACAATAACAACTGGTTTGCCGCCTGGGCCTACTGGCTCATGAAATACTACGGCCATGAAGATGTGCGACTAATGGACGGCGGTCGCAAAAAATGGATTGCCGAAAATCGGCCGCTAAGCACGGAAGTGCCGAACTACGAGCCTACCGGCTACAAGGTTACACGCATCAATGCCCATTTGCGGGCCTTCCGAGATGATGTAGCCGAACTCATCCGACAGGAGCGCTTTGCGTTGGTCGACGTCCGCTCGCCTGAAGAATTCCGCGGCGAGATTCTCGCCCCGCCAGGCCTTTCGGAAACAGCCCAACGCGGCGGCCACATTCCAGGCGCCACAAACATCCCCTGGTCGCAAGCGGTGCGCGAGGACGGCACGTTCAAGTCGATTGAAGAACTGCAGCAGCTTTATGCCAGCAAAGGCGTAACGCCCGATAAGCCGGTCATCACCTACTGCCGCATTGGGGAACGCTCGAGCCATTCGTGGTTTGTGCTCCACGAGCTGCTAGGCTATGAAAATGTACGCAACTACGACGGCTCGTGGACCGAATGGGGCAATCTGGTCGGCGCTCCTATTGAGCGCTAGGGCGTCTGAGCGCAAACGGGCAGTGCTTGCAGCCGTCTGCAGGTGCTGCCCGTTTTTATGCAGTACCGATCTGGGTAAACAGATACCGCATCAACTTACGCTTAGCCACCGGCAACACCGTCTGTGCAAAGGGGAAATCCAGGTCTGTAGCGAAAAAGTAAGTAGCCGGATTAGGTAGTTCGCGACGCTCGGCAATCAAGTCCAACTTAATGCGCTGTGGCGCGGGATAAACGCCACCTAAAGGAAGCTGTTTAAGGTGTACCGTGCGTAGCGTCCGGTAACGCTCCGATCCGCCCCGAACCACTGAAAGTTGATACTGCAGCACATGCAGCAGATGCCCCCGCTGATCCGGAATGATCAGGTAACCCTCCTCCTGATAGGTGGGCACAATACCAACGGGCTCCATGTGCAAGTGTTCTTCAACAAACTCAAAGATCGTTCGTCCCTCTTCAATGGCTTCCTGAATGTAAGGAAGCGCCCAGCGAATGAGTTCCTCTATAACTGCAATCCGATCAGCCTCAAAAGCTGGTCTTTCGTAAATCACCCTACAGGCCTCTAAGTCGACCTGACGTACTTCGCCTGGCGCGGCATTTCGGATGCCCTCAAGCCCCCGAAGGATATGCTGCAACTGCTCAAAAAGATGAATCAGATCGCTCAGGTAAGGATAAATAATGTTCCGCGAAAACTCTCGATGGGTTTCTTGCAGGGCAGCTAAGATCTTGTACTGTGCCTGCTCCAGATCTGAAATCCCTCCCAGAAAGTGCTCGAGCCGTACGCCCTTGCCTGCATCTGGCGCAAAAGACCGTTCCATAGCCCTTTACAACCCAGTAACTGCAAAAACGTCTAAGGGCAGTATCGTCCGTTTTGTACTTCTTTATAAGGAAGCAGTAAAGCCCTTCATACTAACCGGATGAAAAAAGCAAGGTTCTTTAGAACTCCTCGCGCATTTCGTTTAAGCAGTATAGCTTTTGAGTGGCATCTTTTACGTAGCGCCGCCCGCATTCTAGGCAGGTGGCTTTGTTTTTCTCCAAGCGTAGTGGAACGCCGCACTGGCACACCCACCCGATGAGCTTTGCAGGCACACCAGCCACCAAACCATAGTCTGGCACATCTTTCGTTACCACTGCACCGGCAGCCACTAGCGCCCAACGGCCAATTGTTACCCCACAAACAATCGTCGCATTAGCCCCGATGCTTGCGCCGTAGCGCACCAGCGTCCGCACATAGGCGTCTTTCCGGGGAAATGCGGCCCGCGGCGTACGCACATTGGTAAATACCATGCTTGGTCCACAAAACACATAGTCTTCCAACTCCACTCCTTCGTATACAGATACGTTATTCTGAATCTTGCAATGGTTGCCAATTTTAGCTCCCTGGGCAACAAACACGTTCTGCCCTAACGTGCAATACATGCCGATTTCTGCCCCACTCATCACATGGCTAAAATGCCAAATACGCGTTCCTTCTCCAATGCGCGCTCCTTCGTCGACCACGGCAGTTTCGTGCTTCCACCAACTCATAGCTTCAAGAATCGATGGGCTTGACACAAAGCAGGCTGCTGCACCTCAAGCTGGCGCAACCGATAAACGGTTTCGATGGCCGGAGCTGCTTCTTCGATTCCAAACCCTGTACCAGCTAACGTTTGGCGATACACCACAGTATGCAATTCAGTAAAGCCTTCTGAAAACTCTACCTCGTGCCCTTCAATCCGAATCGATCGATAGGTTCGTTGTCCCTGTGCCCTGAGGGCCTCGGGGATCCAGCGTGCATCGATCGATAAGAACCACCTCACCCGGGCCCGGGCAAGCTCCAAATAGCCAGCCAGCGTTGTGGCTGTACGCAGATGCAATCGGGCCTCCACCAAAGGCCCAAAAAACCAGTGGAGAAGGTCAAAAAAATGTACCCCAATGTTCATTGCAAGACCTCCACTAAGGTCCTCACGCGCTTTCCAGCTTTGCATATACCAGGGCCCCCGTCCTGTAATGTAAGTCAGCTCAACCTCTTTTATTCCTTGGTCGGTAGCTAATTGTTGCTGAAGGGCTACTAGCGCCGGATGCACCCGTAGCTGTAGGACAGTCCACACTCGCCGGCCCCAGCGCGCCTCTAATTCCCGAAGCCGCACCAGCTCTACCGGCTCCAGCACCAAAGGCTTTTCACACAGCGCATCAGCCCCCTGGCGCAACGCCATCCGGATGTGCGCGCCATGCAAATAATTCGGCGTGCAAATGGCCAGATAATCAACCCCTTGACCCTGCTCCCTGAGATCTTCCAGGTATGCCTCAAACAGCTCTGGGTGCAGAAAAAACGGCACCTCTGGAAAGTAGCGATCCAGAATCCCTACAGCATCCACCACATCCAAAGCGGCTACTAGCTTGCCTCCTACTTCCTGAATGGCTTTAAGATGGCGCGGGGCAATGTAACCAGCCGCACCGGTTAAGGCAAAACGCGTCATAGCAAGGTAATCTTTTCACTTTCAAGGCCTCGCGTTGCATAGCGGGTATCCAAAACAGCCCGAGCGTGCTCAACTACCCATCGGTAGTCGATCGTACTGTGATCAGTAGTAATGATCACCAGGTCAGCTTGCGCAAGCAACTCGACCTCTAGAGGCAGACTGCGATGCAATCGTCCATTAACGCTAACCTCAGGCACGAACGGATCGTGGTAGTGCACCTCCACCCCATCGGCCTCCAACAGGCGGATCACCTCCAGTGCCGGACTCTCCCGCCAGTCCTCCAGATCCCGCTTGTAAGCCACCCCAAGCACCAGAACGCGTGCCCGTGAAGGCGCTACCCCCAGACGGTTTAATACCCGGTAAGCCTTCTCCCGCACAAACTCTGGCATCTTCCGGTTGATCTCTCCGGCCAAAGCAATGAAATGCGTGTTGAAATTAAGCTCCTTGGCCTTCCACTCTAAGTAGTGCGGATCAACCGGAATGCAGTGGCCTCCAACACCCGGACCTGGCCAAAACGGCATAATCCCAAATGGCTTTGTAAAAGCCGCCTCCAAAACCTCCCACACGCTTAACCCCATCCGATCACATAGCAGCGCCAGCTCATTTACCAATGCAATATTGACAGCGCGAAATGTGTTCTCAAATACCTTGACAAGCTCGGCCGCTTTTGCGCTGGAAACCGGCACCACGTGCTCGATCGTCTGGCTATAGAAAGCAACAGCGACCTCTAGGCTTTCTGGCCCTACTCCTCCCACGACTTTTGAGGTGTTCTTTGTAGTATAGCGCCGATTTCCAGGATCAACCCGCTCTGGTGAGTGAGCCAGGAAAAAGTCCCGTTCTACCTTGAGGCCGCTCTCCTGCTCTAAAATCGGCAACATCACTTCTTCGGTCGTGCCAGGGTAGGTTGTCGATTCCAAGCTTACCAGCTGTCCTGGACGCAAGCGGCGTGCAATTTCCCGCGTGACGTGCTCCACGTATTGCAAATCCGGCGTCAGGTTTTTCGTCAGTGGCGTAGGCACGCAAATGACAATTACGTCCATCTCCCCAACGCGCCCGAAATCAGTCTCGGCTGAAATTAGTCCTGCTGCTACCAGTTGGCGCAGCTCTTCATCGCGTACATCTCGAATGTAGTTTTCCCCCCGGTTGACTTTTTCAGCCCTTTTGGGGTTCTGTTCAACACCCAAGACGCGATACCCAACCTTTGCTTTTTCTACCGCAAAGGGCAATCCCACATAGCCTAACCCTACCACCCCTACGACCGCCTCCTTTGTCCGAATCCGCTCCAAAAGCGTCGCTTTATCCAACACGATTGGTTCCATGACCTGTGCAACATGGGCCATTGATACTTCTAAGATACGCATTGTAGAACAGCAAAAAAGAAGCCCGGTGCCCACCCCAGAAAGCACCGGGCCTGCGCCTCATCCACCGAGGTATTTACCTTGGGACAGCCTATGGTGCTGACATCCCCCGTGAACCGCTACCCCACAAGCCGTGGATGACCCCGTCTGGATTACAGTATCGACCTGAACCGTACGCTTCTTAAGTCAGACAAACAACAACGCTTCTTCCCTCGACGAGATAGCGGGCCGGCGACGTAGCAACCACCAGCTCCCCAGCAACAACATTCCCCCGATGAGCAACACCTTGGCCATGACCACCCTCCTACTGTAGAACCCAGCGTTTTTAGGCGATGATTTCACAAAATCTATACCAATTACAGGACGGGATTTTCTACTAGGCAAGCTTCAGACAACGGAGAACTTTTCCGGGATATGATCGTTTGGTCAGCAGAGTTTGCCAACAGACTTATAAGGACAGATGGCCTTAGTTGCGCTGCACCTGTGTTGTTGCTGTTGTTGTGGCCGCCCGATATGGGGGGCAACAGGTGCATGCGCCCTGGCGGAAACAACTTGTGACGATCGATAGCGACCGCCAATAGCCTGCACCGATTGCCCCTCCGGATGTACCGTGAGGGGTTTTTTATTTTGCAGAGCTTTCCCAAGCCGAATCATGATAGCTTCTGTGGACGCAGCTGCCGCATCAGAATTGCAAACGTTAAAAGGCACAGACCTCGTTCGCGCCATTGGCAATACGCCGCTGGTGCGGCTCCGTAAGCTTACGCGCCACTTACCCGAAAGCGTGGCCGTTTACGTCAAAGCCGAACATCTAAACCCTGGGGGCTCGGTAAAGGACCGCCCAGCGTTGCGTATGGTGCAAGAAGGCCTGCGGCAAGGTGCGTTGCGCGAAGGTCGGGTGCTTATTGATGCCACCAGCGGCAACACGGGCATTGCCTATGCCATGTTGGGTGCCACCCTGGGTTTTCCCGTCATGCTGGCCATGCCAGCCAACGCCTCACCAGAACGGAAACGCATCCTCAAAGCCTATGGTGCTGAACTGATCCTGACCGATCCTATGGAGGGGACTGACGGCGCCCAGCGCTACGTGCGCGAGTTGGTCCAGCAAAATCCAGAACGCTACTTTTATCCTGACCAGTACAACAACAAGGCAAACTGGCAGGCGCACTTTGAAGGTACAGGCCTGGAAATTTTACAACAGACTCGAGGGCGCATTACCCACTTTGTAGCAGGCCTGGGGACCACCGGTACGTTTGTGGGCGTCAGCCGCCGCCTCAAGGCATTTAACCCTGACATTCGTTGCTATGCCCTGCAGCCCGACTCACCACTGCACGGCCTGGAAGGACTCAAGCACCTGGAAACCGCCATCGTTCCCGGCATTTACGATCCTTCGCTGGTTGATGCTCACTTAAGCTGCTCCACTGAAGAGGCCTTTGAAATGACGCGACGATTAGCCCGAGAAGAGGGACTGTTTGTCGGTCCTTCCTCAGGCGCTAATGTCGCTGCGGCCCTGCGTATTGCCGAACAGCTCGAAGCCGGTGTCATTGTCACTGTGCTTTGTGATACTGGGGCTCGTTACCTGAGCGAATCGTTCTGGGAAGAACGTCTATGAAGATCACCGAAACGCTTCTGGCCCAAATTCGGGCCCATGGGGAAGCAACGTATCCAGAAGAATGCTGCGGTTTGCTCCTGGGAAAAAGCTACCCTGAAGGAAATCAGGTACAGGCCCTCTACCCCGTGCAAAACCGTCATGCCGAGCAGCGCGAGCGGCGCTATACCATTGCGCCAACGGACTACCTTGCTGCCGAACGAGCTGCACGCCAGCAAGGAATGGATGTCGTAGGCTTTTACCACTCTCACCCCGATCATCCGGCCCGCCCTTCAGCTACCGATTTGGCCGAAGCAACCTTTCCTGGCTATACGTACGTGATCGTTGCTGTACATCAGGGTCGTGCTGACGAACTCACCGCCTGGCGACTGGCAGCCGACCGTTCCCGCTTTGAGCCTGAAGCAATCGAACTGGAAGCAGAATCCGTAAATCAACCCTGAAGTCAACATGAGCACCACAGCCGCAACGGTTACGATCCGCATTCCAACGCCGCTGCGTGGCTTTACAAACGAACAGGCTACCGTAGAAGTCCAGGGCACAACCGTAGGCGAAGCCCTGGCTAAGCTGGTTGAACAGTTTCCACGCCTAAAGCCTCACCTGTACAATGAAGAGGGGCGCCTGCGCTCGTTCGTCAACATTTACCTGGGTGATGAAGATATTCGCTATCTCCAGCGTGAAGCTACCCCTCTTTACCCTGGAGCAGAGCTCTCTATCGTTCCTTCCGTTGCCGGTGGAACTCACTAACCTAAACTTCCTGCCATGGCTACCACCCTAATCGATGTACAGCTTAGCCCTGAAGAGCTTCGGCGCTACAACCGCCACTTAATCTTGCCTGAAGTCGGCCTAGAAGGTCAGAAAAAGCTAAAGGCCGCCTCGGTACTGCTTGTTGGTGCAGGAGGGCTGGGGTCTCCCCTGGCTTTATACCTGGCAGCTGCTGGCGTGGGGCGCCTGGGCTTGGTAGACTTCGACGTGGTCGACGAAACCAACCTGCAACGCCAGGTACTACACGGCACCAAGGACGTTGGACGTCCTAAGCTGGAATCCGCACGTGACCGCATCCTGGATATCAATCCGCACGTGCAAGTTGACCTCTACGAAACGCGCCTCACTAGCGAAAATGCTTTAGAAATCATCAAAGAATACGATCTGGTTGCCGACGGCACCGACAACTTTCCAACACGCTACCTGGTCAACGACGCCTGCGTCCTGGCCGGAAAGCCGAACGTGTATGCTTCGATTTTCCGCTTCGAAGGCCAAGTCTCTGTTTTCGGCACACCCGATGGCCCCTGCTACCGTTGCCTGTATCCAGAGCCGCCTCCGCCGGGGCTTGTCCCCTCCTGCGCCGAAGGTGGAGTGCTGGGCATCCTGCCTGGACTAGTTGGTACCATTCAAGCGACCGAGGTTATTAAGATGATTCTGGGCATCGGCAAGCCCCTTATTGGCCGCTTGCTCCTGGTCGATGCCCTTAGCATGCAATTTCGCACGCTCAAGGTGCGGAAAAATCCCGAATGCCCCATCTGCGGCGAGCACCGCACCATCCATGCTCTGATCGACTACGAGCAGTTCTGCGGCCTACCCGCTCGCAACGGGACATCCGCACCTGCTGCCCAACCGGCTGAAAGCCAGGTGCCCGAGATCACCGTGCAAGAACTCAAAGCGCGACTGGAACGCGGGGATCGACCTTTTATCCTCGACGTTCGCAAACCCCACGAAGTGCAGATTGCCAGCATCGGACACGACCTCCTTATCCCGGTCGATGACCTGCCCGAGCGGCTTGCTGAATTGGAACCCTACCGTGACCGAGAAATCGTCGTTTACTGCCGCTCCGGTGCACGCTCAGCCCGAGCAACCCAGCTCTTGCGAGCGGTTGGCTTTCGGGATGTGAAGAACCTCAAAGGAGGCATCCTGGCCTGGAGTCAAGAAATCGACCCTTCTATCCCACAATACTAACACCAAAGAAGCCCGGGCCATAACCCGGGCTTTTTTATAAACCTCCTCCCACCTCTAAAGAGTTGGACTTCCTGTTTCATCGGGGTTAATCACTCCGCCACAGGCATTGACCTTTCCTGAAGGAAAGGCCTCGGGCCGGTCCAATCCTAATATTTTAGCCCATTACAAGTCCTTTCATCCCACCCTTTAACCGGACGCGTTGGGCGTCCGAGGTAGGCTTTTCCAGTGGCTTCTCGTAAGCGGCGATTCCAAAAAACGGTCAAGCACGTCGGGCGTAGGCAGCCGACAGCTTTCACGACGCCCAAACCAGCGATAGCGATGGCGGGCAATCCAGCGGTATAAGGCATCGCGTAGCGGCCTCGGCACCAAGATCAACCCGTACAGCAAAGGCCACATGCCCCCAAGCCGACGCACAATGCGCAGTGCAGCCGTTGAATTCCGATAGCAGCGCCCTTGCTCAATCAAAATCAGGCTCTCCAGGTAATCCGGATGCAGCCCATAGCGCTCTAAAAAAGGCTGCGCTGCCTCAGCCTGCAAAGCTCCAAACTTAAAATAACCGGCCGGATCACGATCGATCACAAAATTCACAAATCCGTTGCACAGATTGCACACGCCATCGAAAAGCACAATTCCATGCTGCGCTTCGAGGCATTCTATTTGGGATGCGTCATGCATGGTTTTGCTCCGCTTCGAAAGCCACACCCATTGCCAGACGTTTGGCAATCGCCTTAAGTGCTTCAGCCTGAGCCTCTGCCGCACGCACCCCGCTCTGAAAAATATCTTCTTTCTCTTCCCACAAGCTGAGCATGCCGACGTGTTCCACTTCAGGTACAATGAGCACATCCGGTCGGCAGGCTTGCAAGCGATACCCTTCAAGTTGCGTCACTACAATCTCCATAGCCCGGCCCAACACCTCAAAGCCGTTAGGCTGACGGTTAGTACGCTTAGCGCGAAAGGTACGCGAAAGCCGCTCACTCCACATGCTCAGGCTAATTCGACGGTCTTCATCAAAGCCGCTTCGGCGACGTTTAAGCGAGGCAGGCTCTAACGTCGAGCGTTCTCGGTGCAGCCGTACAGCAACCGTATAACGCGCGCCATGATGAACCAGAGGGCTAACCGGTACATTGTTACATAACCCGCCATCGACAAGCCAGCGGCCTTCCCATTCAACCGGTGCAAAGATTCCTGGAATGGCTGAGGAAGCCAGGATAGCATCAACCAACGATCCTCGGCTGAGCACCACTTCTTTGCCGGATTCTAAGTCTGTCGCAATGACATAAAACGGAATCGGCAGATCCTCAAAGCGGCAATCGTGCAGGTGTCGCCGAAGATATTCACGCAGCGGTTCATTGGAGATCAACCCCTGACCATCGAGACGAATCGAAAATAAAGCGCGCGTGCGCTGCTCGCGCATGAGCTGCTTCATCTGCTCGACAGAATAGCCAAAAGCATAAAATGCGCCGATGAGTGCCCCGGCACTGCATCCAGCCACCACGCCGGGCCGCAAACCGTAGCGTTCCAATACCGAAAGCACGCCAATGTGCGCCCATCCCCGCATGCCACCCCCACCTAAAGCCAAACCCAACGCGGGCAATACCGGTTGCTGTTTTGCAGCAGGTTCCATCTACCCCTAGGCTTTAAGTCCCGCCTGCCCGAAGAACGGCTCAGCAAATGCAAAGATTCTTTGCGCACCAGTTCCTATTTTTAAAGTCCGAACACTTTTAGCCTACAGTCAATATGATGTTCTTAGGCGACGTTACAGAGGTCCGTACGCTTGCAAATGGATTAGAACTCATTGCTCAGGATGCCCGCGTACGCATTGAAGCCGTACACGACGGGATTTTTCGCATCTGGCTGCATCCCGACGGAGCGCCGTTTCCTGCTATGCCATTTTCGTATGCCCTTCGACCCGAATGCCTGCAGGAAGCTTCCCCGTCCGTGCAAATCGAGCAAACAGCTACCCATCTCTACCTGAGGCAAGGAGCATGGCGCGTTGTCGTCCAGCGCAATCCGCTTCGACTCTGGTTTGAAGACCTTGAGGGAGCAGCGCTGGCAGTCGACAGCTTCGGTATGGCTTGGGAAGGCGAACGCATTAGCGTATGGAAAAAACAAGCTGACGGCGAGCGTTTTTTTGGTCTTGGAGAAAAAACCGGGCCTTTCGAGCGCACCGGCCACGCGTTTGTTCATTGGAATACCGACGATTCAGGCTACGATGCCCAGGATGATCCGCTTTACAAAACGTTTCCCTTTTACCTTGCCCTCCACGCCACAGACAAAGGACGCTTCCTTAGCTACGGCATTTTTTTCGATAACACCTATCGCTCTTGGTTTGACTTTGGAGGGAAAGCCCCAGGACATGTTAGCTTTGGCGCCGAAGGAGGTGAGCTGGTCTACTACTTCCTGGCTGGCCCCCAACCTGCCGACGTACTTGCGCGCTACACGTGGCTAACTGGACGCTTTGCCTTACCCCCTTATTGGGCCTTGGGCTACCACCAGAGCCGGTGGAGTTATTATCCGGAGACTGTCGTCCGTGCCTTGGTTTCCGAATTTCGGGCCCGACGCATTCCGCTCGACGTTGTGCATCTGGACATCCACTACATGGATGGCTACCGCATTTTTACCTGGGACTCTGAACGCTTTCCCGATCCGCAACGCCTTGTCCAAGACCTTCGCCGCGAAGGCGTACGGCTGGTAACCATCGTAGATCCTGGCGTCAAAGTTGATCCAGGCTACCGCGTCTACGATGAAGGCCTGACTGAAGACGTATTTGTCCGTTACCCCGATGGTACCCTCTATATTGGATCGGTATGGCCTGGCCCCTGCCATTTCCCGGATTTTACTCATCCCAGAGCACGGGCCTGGTTTGGACAGTATGTGGGCGAATTTCTCAAGCTGGGCATCGCGGGTTTTTGGTGCGATATGAACGAACCCTCGGTTTTTGGGGGTGGCACCATGCCCGACATGGTGCAACACCATCTCGAAGGTCGGGGTGGCAATCATCGCGAGGCGCATAACGTCTACGGCCTCCTAATGGCTCGGGCTACATGGGAAGCCTGTCGGCAGCATGCCCCAGAAACACGACCGTTTGTCATCACCCGAGCAGCCTATGCCGGCATACAGCGCTATGCTTGCGTTTGGACTGGCGACAACGTGGCGGACTGGTCACATCTGCGCCTGGCGCTTTCCATGATGCTTTCGCTGGGACTCAGCGGCCAGCCCTTTTCGGGTAGCGACATTGGTGGTTTTATCGGTACGCCAAGCCCTGAGCTCTATGCCCGCTGGATCCAGCTCAGCGCCTGTGCCCCATTGTTTCGCACGCATACAGCCTACAACACCCCTGCTCAGGAACCCTGGAGCTTTGGCGAATCGGTAGAAGCTATCGCGCGCCGCTACATTGAACTGCGCTACCGCTTGCTCCCCTACCTCTACACCTGTTTTGACGAACACCAGCAAACCGGCCTACCTATCCTTCGACCGCTGTTTCTGCATTATCCTAACGATCCACATGCCCATACGGTTGACGATGCTTTTCTACTGGGCTCCAAACTGCTCGTGGCCCCCGTTCTTGAAGCGGGCGCCCGCCGTCGGCGGGTGTATTTTCCTGAAGGCCGGTGGTACGACTTCTGGACCGATCAGTATTACGATGGGCCAACCGAAGTGCACCTCGAAGCCCCCCTCGAGCTACTTCCCTTGTTCGTCCAAGCAGGAACAATACTTCCCCTGGGCCCTGTCGTTCAGCACACCGACGAACCCTATCACAGCTTGGAACTACACCTATTCCCGGGCAACGGCGTAAGCTATCTTTATGAAGACGACGGAAAGAGCTGGGACTATACCCGAGGTGTCTTCCGACGCACCCGCTTCGCTGTAGCCGCCACAGAGCACACGCTCCGCTTAGAAACCCACACCGAAGGCGCCTATGCTTCTCCTATTACTTCTTGGGAACTGTACTGGCATGGCTGTGCCAATCCCGTCGCTTTGCAGGTTGATGGCCAGCAGCTTGCTGGGCTTTATGATGCCACGCGTCACCTGCTAACCGCTTCCCTGCCTACAGGTTTTCGGCAGGTACACAGCAAAATGTAAACGTTTAACTTGAATATCCGTTATGATTTTCGTAAATTGTAACGTGCTTTCCTGAACGGCCTCCCGTACCCACCAAGCTGCAAAATGAACATGACACAGCCCATGCGGATTCTCTTTGTTTCCAGTGAAATTGCCCCCTTTGCGCAACTTTCAGAGGTTGCCACTTTAGCACGCCTATTGCCTGAGCGCCTCCAGGAAGCCGGCACAGTAGAGCCGCGCATCATGATGCCCCGCTATGCTATTGTTAGCGAACGCCGGAACCGCTTACACGAGGTTATTCGACTTTCTGGAACAGCCATCCCTATTGGGAAAGATCACGAAACACTTAAAGTTAAGGTCGCTTCGATTCCAGGCATTCGGCTCCAGGTGTACTTTATGGACAACACGCGCTTTTTTAAGCATAAAGGCGTTTATGCAGACAAGCAAGGCGTAGAGTTTCCGGATAACATAGCGCGGGCGCTGTTTTTTGGTCGTGCCGTGCTAGAGACGGTACGTAAACTGGGCTGGGAGCCTGACATTGTACATGCCTTTGGCAGTCTGGCAGGCTTGATTCCGTGGCTCCTAACGACCGAATACGCGAATGATCCCCTGCTGGCGCGGGCGCGGCGCGTTTATACCCCAGATGGGTTGCCTCTGCGGGCACGTTTAACGCCTCAGGTGCTCACGCGCTTACGGGTTTCCGAACAGGAAGCCTTGCTGAATCGCTCGCTGGAAGAAGTTGGCTGCGCCTTGGCTGAAGCTGTAGTTTATCCCTCCTCGGTTACATGTGCTGAAAACGAGGCGATACAGTTTAATACTGATCCTGCTGCAGCTGCTGAGCAGGCCGCTTTGCTGTACGAAAACCTGCTCAGTAGCGTACCTGCCTGAACCGTAGGGAAAACCTGCGATGTCTTCTGGCGTTAATGGAGCGCGCGCTCCAAAGGGCAAGCCCCTCGGCCTAAACGAGCGCGCTTTTGCCTTTAAGGTATACGAAACGCCAGCTCCCTGTCGTTTTTTGATCGGGTGCAGGCCAGCTTAAGCACAGCATGCAAACGTCCCGTTGGTATCTGTACGGACTGATATGGTTAGCTTTTGGGGTGCTGAGTGGGTGTGACGATCCTTCAGCTGTAGGCATTGGCCTAATCGATGACCAGGGACTGCCCAAGGTCGTACGCCTGCCCGCCGACTCGCTCCTGCCTACCCCCCAGGTCGATCGCACGGGTAATACCACGAAACTGCTTGCCGGTCGCGTTGAAGATCCCCTGCTAGGAACCCATGTGGCTTGGGGCTTTGTGGACTTTAGCATGACCAGGCGGCCTGATACTACAATTCGATCGGTGATTTTAGAACTCCCGCGCAATTATCGCTACGGCGACACGCTCGCTACGCTGACACTGGCCTTGCACGACATGCCCGAAGAATGGCCTTACCTCGGCGTACCTGCCGACACGACACTGACCCTGGGTCCTCTAATCCGCACATTTACGCTTTCCTCCACTGATACGCTGGTCCGCGTAGAATTGCCAACGAGCTGGATCGCGGCAAACGATACCACTTTACGTAGCACGACCTTTACCACCAGCTTTCATGGCTTTGCCCTAACACCGGGCGAAGGCAATGCCATCTGGGGCTTTCGTGCAACCGGCATACGCTTGGTAGTGATTACAGCAACCGACACGTTGCAGCTTAGCTCCTCTAAGTGGCTCACCACGTTACAGCACCCCACACCCCCCCAGCTGCCTGCCGATCGGCTCCTGCTTCAAGATGGCTCCGGCATGGTTGTACGTCTGCATTTCCCCTTTACGGCCGACAGCGTACACCACGCCGGGCTACATGCAGCTGTACTGGAAGTGCCCCTAGATACCCTCACCTTACGCCAGCTTCCCCCGCATTTTTCCCGACCTGCTCCTCCTATAGTGCGCCTGGTAGGTGTAGATGCTGCAGGCAACGTGCCTCTCAGTTCTTTAGGGAATCCGCGCCTTCAGGCTACTGCCACTCCCTCACAGGGTCGGCTCCGTTTTCAGCTTACGGGCACTGCCCTGCAAACCCTACAGCGCATGCTGATGGGGGAAACTCCCGTTCAGTACCTCCAATTAGAATTCCCCACTACAGACAATACCCTGGGGGCCGTGTTGCTCTACCGCAATCCGGCCAACATGCGTCCTACCCTGATCCTTACGCTTACTCCCCCAACCCCATGAGTTCAAAAGTGTTGCGATATGGCTTTATAGGCGGACTGCTTCTAGGCATGCTGGCTGTCGGTCTAAGCCAAGCTCAGCATACGGGCGACGGTTCGGTCTACTCCCGCTTGGGCTTGGGCGAGCAGGTAGGCTACGCTTCTTCTCAGCTTCAGGCAATGGGTGGCAGTGGCGTAGGCTTATTTAATTTGAACTACCTTAATCTGGACAATCCAGCAACTTGGGCCGAACAGGTACTCACCCGCGCTACAGGCAGCGTGCTGTTTCAACGCCTCTGGTCTACGGATTCCCAAGGCCAACGCACACGCCTAGGCTCTGGAGCGCTCCAAGCCATCCACCTTAGCTTTCCCCTTCAAAGCCGCCGCTTAGGACTGGCTTTAGCATTCCGACCGTATACACGGGCCAATTACCTGATACGCAGCGCAAACTTGCTTGTCCGGTCTGAACTAAAAGACACTGTACGTTACCAGATCGACTATACGGGCGAAGGTGGCCTGCAACAACTGAACGGTGGACTGGGTCTGCGCCTGACTTCTTGGCTTAGCATAGGTGCCCAGACCGATCTATTATTTGGTATTATTGAGCATACGCAGCGCACCACCTTCTCCGATGCTAAACTACCGGCTGTTCAGCTTCCAGATCATGCCCCCACGCTTTTTGCCACCTCTACACGTCTGGCCGGGGTACGCGGCACACTGGGTTTGCTGGCGCAGCGCAACGCGTTCTGGAAAGCCGCCGACGTGCTTGCCTTAGGCGCAGTATTCAGCACCCCTGCTGCGCTACGCGCCACACGCGTCCGTACGCTGGGTGAAAGCCTTGACCGCGATACCCTGACCACCCCCATACGGGGTACAGTAGAGGTGCCCTGGAGCGCCGCACTTGGACTGTCCTATCAAATGGACAACCGTTGGACCTTTGTACTGGATGGCCGCTACGAACCCTGGTCCCACTTTGGAAGCGATCTCACGTTTTCTGGATATGAACCTAACGGCGAAAATCGTTTTAAAGATCGCTGGCGACTGTCATGGGGAATTGAATACCTGCCTGCAGGAACCGATTTTTCTGCTTCGTATTTTCATCAAGTAGCCTACCGCATTGGCGGCTATGTGGACCGAATGTACGTGGATCCTCAACCTGAGGTGGCGCTCCGCACGTGGGCCATGACAATAGGCTTAAGCTTACCTACCATGTATCCTGGCACGCGTCTTGACATTAATCTTGAAGTAGGCATACGAGGTACCACCGCACATAACCTGGTACGAGATACGTACTACCGCGTGGGCCTCAGCGTGAACGTAGGCGAACGATGGTTCATTAAGAGACGGCTGAATTAAAATGAAACGCACAAGCTGCTCAACCGCTTCGATGCACAGGCTGCATGTAACCCCAGCGCGGCAGCCTTGGATTCTAGGTATAGGGGGCTTATTACTGGTCGTTTTGGTGGTTAGTGCACAAGCTCAGCCTGTAGCAGCACAGCAAAGCGCCCCCTCAAATGTCGACGAACAAACCAAGGCGATCAACTACAGCCTCTACTACGAGTACTTTAAAAATGGCGACTACGAGGCTGCGCTCCCCTACCTGCGCTGGATGATCCAAAATGCGCCCGAGTATGCGGGCCCCAACCGCAAAGATGACCGCAATTTCGAGCGCATCATCAAAGTGCATGAAGAGCTTGCTAAGGCCAAAGCAGAATCAGCGCCCGAAATAGCCCGCGCCCATCTGGATTCCGCGCTGGCTTACTTCGACCAGGCCTTTGTGGTTCTGCCTCCCCGAGGTGTAGCGCTCGACACGGTCACTTGGTACATCCGCAAAGGACGTCTAATTCAGCAGTTCGCCGAGCTTCTGCCCAACCGCCAGCATGAAGCAGCTGAACTTTATCGGAAGGCTTTTGAGCATAATGCCCAACGGGTCGATGATTATTCGATTCAATTTGTCATTGCCCAGCTGGTACAGGAAGGCGACAAGGCAGGTGCCGTAGCTTTCATGGACGAAGTCGAAGCAGCCTTAGGCAACGACCCGCAACGCACCGCCCTCATGGAATACATCACCACGGTGCGCGACAATCTTTTCCGAACGCCCGAAGAGCGCATGGCTTTCCTGGAAGACCGGCTAGCCAAGGATCCGCAGAACCTTAGTCTAATTTCAGAGCTGTTTAACATCTACCGTCAGCTCGGCGAACGGCAGAAAATGTATGGGTTGGCCGACCGCCTGCTGGCCCTAAAAAAAGATGCGCGGACATTCCACACCGTCGGTAAGCTTTATCTAGACGATGGTGAGCCAGCCAAAGCCTTAGAATACTTCCGCCAGGCCATGCAACAAGCCGACGTGCAGGAAATCGCGCGTGAGCTCTACTACAACGCAGGCATTGCTGAACAACAGCTGGGTCGCCTGCCCAATGCCCGCACTTACTTCCGCAGGGCGCTCCAGGCAGACCCAAATTTCGGCAAAGCCTATATTTCCATCGGCGACCTTTATGCCCAGGCTGTAAGCGAATGCGGCAGCCAACTCGAACGGGAAGACCGGGCAGTCTACTGGCTGGCTACCGACTACTATGAACGTGCCCGACAGGTTGATCCTTCAGTGGCCAACGAAGCTAACCAGAAGCTCAATACCTACCGGCGCTACTTCCCTAACCAGGAAGACCTGTTCTTTAAGGGCTGGAAAGTCGGTCAGCCTTACCGTATCGACTACGGCTGCTATGCATGGATTGGAGAAGAAACAACCGTAAAACCACCGCCCTCTTCCTAAACTTTTTGTTTAAGCCGGCAGCCATGTGGCTGCCGGCTTTTTTAGTGCTTACCCTTAAAGCGCTTCCATTCCCGCGCATTTCGCTTGAGCTTTAGCACAAAGATCACGAACTTCCTCCTGAAATTTGTACACAAACCACCTAAAGCGCTGCCTTATGGCATACATCGAACAAATCATCGCTCGGCAAATCCTGGATAGCCGAGGCAATCCTACCGTAGAAGTTGAAGTCATCACCGACGAAGGCATCGTCGGACGCGCTGCGGTGCCCAGTGGGGCCTCTACCGGCGAACACGAAGCGGTAGAACTGCGTGATGGAGACCGCAGCCGCTACCTGGGCAAAGGCGTATTGCAGGCTGTAGCGAACGTGAATGAAAAAATTGCTCCTGAACTGGAGGGGTTTGACGTATTCGATCAGGTAGCTATTGACGAAGCGCTGATTGCGCTGGATGGTACGCCCAATAAAAGCAAACTCGGAGCCAATGCCATCCTGGGAGTCTCGCTCGCTGTAGCCAAGGCTGCTGCTGCTACAGCCCAGCTCCCGCTGTACCGCTACATCGGTGGCACCAACGCCCGACTGCTGCCCGTACCCCTAATGAACATCATCAATGGCGGTCGCCACGCGGATAATAACCTCGACTTGCAGGAATTCATGATTGCACCTGTAGGGGGCGGGAGCTTCTCCGAAGCCCTTCGTATCGGCGTGGAGATTTTCCACCATCTTAAGCAAGTACTCAAACAAAAAGGCTACAACACCGCCGTAGGCGACGAGGGAGGCTTTGCCCCTAACCTGCGTGCCAACGAAGAAGCCGTAGAAGTTATTCTGGAAGCTATTGAAAAAGCGGGCTACAAAGCGGGCGAGGACGTCTTCCTGGCGCTTGACCCGGCCACCAGCGAAATGTACCAGAACGGCCATTATGTATTCTGGAAGAGCGATCCCAATACAAAGCGCACGTCACAAGACATGGTAGCATTCTGGGAGCGCTGGGTTAACCAATACCCCATTATCTCTATCGAAGACGGTATGGCCGAAGACGATTGGGAGGGATGGCGCCTGCTGACTGAGCGCTTGGGCAAGCGGGTGCAACTTGTAGGCGATGATCTGTTTGTCACCAACACGGAACGACTAGCACAGGGCATTCGCTCGGGCTGTGCCAACTCGATTCTTATTAAGCCCAACCAGATCGGTACATTGACCGAAACCCTGGCAGCCATTGAGCTAGCCCACAAGCACGGCTACACGGCCATCCTCAGCCACCGTTCCGGGGAGACCGAAGATGCGACGATCGCTGACCTGGCCGTTGCGGCCAATACCGGCCAAATCAAGACCGGCTCAGCGAGCCGCAGCGACCGCATTGCGAAATATAACCAGCTTTTGCGTATCGAAGAACAGCTGGGCGACACTGCCCGCTTCCTAGGACGCCAAGCCTTCCACGTATAACCCATGCCGGTTCGTCGCTACCCAGATGCTGACTACGGAGCTGCCAGGCGGCGTTCTTTGCGACGCCGCCTGGCAGCAGCGGGCTTGCTGTTGCTAGCGCTGTGGCTCATCTTCTTTGACAGCCACAGCCTCTACCGTCGGCTGCGTTGGACGTATGAGGCTGCCCGTTTGCGCACTCAAAACGAAGCCTTGCGCCAGGAGATTACCGTCCTTGAAGAACAGCTTCGCCAAGGCATCTCCGATGAAATGATTGAGCGCATTGCCCGTGAGCAATACGGCATGCGACGTCCGGGAGAAACGATCTATCGCGTTGAAGACTAAATCGCTGCGCATTCCCATGCCTGCACCGTCTGCTTACGCTGTTGGCATCGACTTAGGAGGTACGCTGATTAAAGCTGCACTGGTTGAACGGGGCGTGGGCATTCAGCACGAGCTTAGCCGACCCACAGAAGCCGAAGAGGGACCGGCGCATGTTATCCGACGCATGGCCGAAATGGTTCAGGCCCTCATCGATCGCGCCCCAGGCCGCCAGATTGCAGGCATTGGCATTGGAGCGCCAGGCGCCGTTAACTGGGAACGCACGTGCGTTGTCTATCCCCCCAACTTGCCCGGCTGGGGCATTGTGGATCTGCGGCAGGCCCTCCAGGAAGTGTTGCAATGCAGCCTGCCGGTCTTTGTCGAAAACGACGCCAATCTTGCCGGTCTGGGCTCAGCCCACTACGGTGCTGGCCGCCCCTTCGATTCGTTCATCATGGTCACGCTGGGCACCGGCGTAGGCGGCGCTATCATCTACCGGAATCGCATTTTCCGAGGGACAACCGGTGGGGCCGGAGAAATCGGCCACATGAGCATCGACTACGAAGGCCCGTTAGATCGCTATGGCATTGCCGGTGCGGTGGAAGCGTACGTAGGCCAGCGCTTTTTGTCCCATTACGCTCGCTATCGCCTACTTACGCGCCGCGATAGCCTAGTGCACCAGATGGCCGGGGAGGACCTGCGCGACCTCAACCCACGGATGCTTTACGAGGCTGCCCAAGCCGGTGATGAAGCCGCCCGTGAGGTGCTGGCCTGGGCTGGACATAAACTGGGATGCGTGCTGGCTTCGGCAGTCAACCTGCTTGATATCCACAAAATCGTTGTAGGCGGAGGAGTGTCGGCTGCCGATACCTTCATCCTGGAACCTGCCCGCCGCACGCTGCGCCAGTACGTCATGCCCGCCTGGCGCGACCGCGTCGAGATCGTACGCGAAACCCTCGGCAATGAGGTGGGGGTCTTAGGCGCTGCCCACCTGGTCTTCCAGCTCCTGGAAACACCCGACCTGGACTGATCCGTACGTTGGCAGCAATGCCAAAGGGGGCTACCGCTGGGATTATCTGCCCCTTTAAGCAGGGAACCTGCCTTCTGCGCTCCGGGTGCTTGTAAAAAGCACCGGGAATAACGGCCGATCGAACGTGCCCCAACATGACGGATCGCTTTCGATGGTGCTGGATGCTATGGCTTGCTCTCGCCAAGGCTGCGCATGCCCAGCCCACTTTGCCCAACACGCAAGCATTCGTCCAGTTCAGTGCCCAGGATTCCCTGGTCATTTTGTTCGATACCCCAGAAGGTGACTTAGGGCAGCTCATCGGTCAAGCCCGTGTGCAATACCGTAATCTGGAGCTCACCGCCTACCGTATCGACCTATTCTTTGACCAAGACGAGCTGCGGGCTTCTGGTCTGCCGGTGGATACCGGCATGGTGGACCCGCCAACTTTCCGCCAGGGCAACGACACGTTTACTGGTCGGGTGTTGCAATACAATCTGCAAACGCAACGCGGCCGCGTCGTCGGAGCCCAAACACGCATTGAAGATGGGTTCCTGCAAGCCCAGGTCGTTAAGGTGTTAGAAGACAGCACCCTGTACGTTCAGGGAGGCACGTATTCAACTTGCCCTTGCACCGACGGCCGTGCCCCTTCCTACTCGTTGCGCACCAGCAAGATGAAAGTAGAAGGCAAATGGATCTATACGGGCCCTATCCAGCTTTACCTGTTCAGCATCCCTACGCCCCTGTGGCTACCGTTTGGCTTCCTGCCTGCGATTGAAGGTCGGCGCAGCGGTCCCCTCCCTGTTCAGTACGGTGAAGATGAACGTGGCTTTTACCTGCGTGGTTGGGGCTGGTACTGGGCCATCAGCGACTACATGGACTTGCAAGTGCGAGGAGGCATCTGGACTAAAGGGAGTTGGCAAATCAGCCCTCTATTCCGCTACGCCAAGCGCTATGCCTTTAGCGGCCAGCTCATGCTCGACTATCTGCATAACCGCAATGGTGAAAAAGGTGATCCCGACTTTAGCGTCACCAATACAGCCTCGTTTCGCTGGACACACAATCAAACGCTGGGGCCTTCAGCAAACTTTTCGGCCAACGTGAACCTAACAAGCTCCAGCTACCTGCGGGCTATTTCAGAGCGCTACGACGACCGGGTCCGTCAGACCATCTCCTCAAACGTCCGTTACAGCAAAAGCTGGTCATCGCGTTCCCTGAACCTTTCGCTCACTCACCAGGAAGTGCTCACTACAGGCGCTGTAAGCCTGACGCTCCCGCAGCTCTCTTTCTCCCAAAATGCCTTTAAACCGTTTCGACGCGCAACCTCAGTCTCCAGTCGCAACGAGCGCTGGTACGAACGCCTCACGCTAAGCTACAATGGGACGCTAACTAACCAGTACACGTTCACCCGCCTACCCGAGTCCACCTTGCTGGCACGCGGCGACACCAGTGCCCTGGACATCACCTGGTACGACGCGCTTTTCTCCCCCAGTGCCTACCGGCGCGCAACAGGACAGGAGATCCCTTTTCAGTTTCGGGCAACACACCGCATCCCCGTTTCGGCCAGTTTTGCCATGCAACGCCTACCCCTGCTGAACCGGCCTTTCCCTATCACCTTCTCCAGCGGGCTAAGCTACCAAGAAGATTGGTTCCTCTATACTGAACGCCGCACCGTAGACGACAGCACCGGACGCGTCCACAGCCGCTCGGTACCTGGCTTTTTTGCTTTGCGCCAGTTCTCGCTGAGCCTTTCGGCAACCACCACCCTATACGGGCTTTTTCCCATACGCCTGGGAGCCTTTGAAGGACTGCGCCACACAGTACGCCCTGGCCTGAGCTTCTCATACCGCCCAGATTTTTCCACCGACTTTTGGGGCTATACGCGTACCTATACGGATACTTCCGGCCGCCTCGTCCGATATGGCATCGTACCTGGCGTGCCCGCCGGACGCTCGCAGAACCTTTCCTTTAGCCTGGGAAACGTCTTTGAAACAAAGCGTATCCAAACCGACACCACAGGCATAACCCGACGCCAGACGCTCCAGCTGCTCAGCCTTGACCTTTCAACCGGCTATAACTTCGCTGCCGACTCGCTGCGGCTTTCCAGCATCAACCTTAGTGCCCGTACAGCAGCGTTGGGCCCGCTGAGCCTAACTGCAGGCATGGTACTCGATCCTTACCAGCTGGCACCCGACGGCCGACCGATGAATCGGTATGCGTTCAACCTCCGGGCAGGTCGTTTAGCACGCCTGACTAGCTTTCGCCTGAGCGCCTCAATGAGCTTGCGCAGCACCCCACGCGCCACCCCCCGCGAAGCTACTATGCCCCCCCGAGCCCGCTTCGGCGATCCCTTTACACCAGAGCTGGACGACAATCCAATCCCCTCCTTCTTAGACCCCGCCTTAGCCTATGCCGACTTTTCCATTCCCTGGTCGCTCAACCTTAGTTTCAGCTATAGCTACAACCGTCCCGCCTTTCGCACAACGCGAAGTGCTATCCTGAACGCCTCTTTTGACGTTAACCTTACCCCGAATTGGAAAATTCAAGGCCGTAGCGGCTACGACTTTATCCGAGGCGAACTGGCTTCCACCAGTCTCTTTATCTTGCGCGACTTAGGTTGCTGGCAAATGAGCCTCTCGTGGGTTCCTTTTGGACGCTACCAATCCTATGGCTTCGAGCTCTACGTAAAAAGCGGTCGCCTGCGCGATCTGCTGCGGCTGCGCCAGCCGCGTGCTGACATCCGTGGACGTTTCCAGCAGCTTCTCTAAAGCATAATTTATGCACATTTTATGCACAAACCTTTTCGATCTTCCCGTTTTTTCGCTATCTTGAAAGCAGAAAACAAATCTGCAGGATTTGGGGCCGTTCCTGTAGGGAAACTTGGGTGAAGGGTTTAAGCGAACGTGAGATCCTGGAAGCAAGTCTGGCACCTTTTTAGGTTTCGGCGAAGCCGGAACCCTACCTGCAGCGCAGGTGAGACCGATGACCTTACCTTAATATTGCACTTAGCTCAGGTAATTGAGCAAGACCAGCGGTTGACAGCCGCTTGTGCCGTGCACGTGTATGTACTGGAAGGACACGTCACATTGTGTGGACAGGTAGCCTCGGAGGAGGTGCTGGCCCAGTTGCTCGAGCGCATTGGTGCTATCCCTGGCGTGCGTTCGGTAAAGTCCAGCGTACACGTTTTACCACCTTCCTTTATCCCCGCTTGATCCTTCAAGCACGGCGCATCCAGGCATTGGGCACCCGTGTAAAACCCAGTCGGGCGTAAAAACCAGACGAAATGTCCGAGTCGCGCAGCACCAGCTCCGTGCCTTTGCAGCGTTCCAGAACAGCTTCGATAAGGCGCCGGCCAATGCCCAGTCCCTGCACATCGGGCTCAACGGCTAAATCACACAAATAGCTGTAGAGGACGCCGTCGGTCAATACCCGCGCGATACCAACCAGGCGTCGCTCGTGCCAAGCCGTGAGCACCAGCGAGGCGTTTTCGAACATGCGCCAGACGCGCTCCGGATCCTCTACTGGACGCAGCAGCGGGGCTCGGCGGTAAAGGGTGATGATGCGCCCGGGCGTCAACCCCTCCAGTCCTTCCCGGATCTCAAGCTGTTCGGTCAGTGCAGGCATAGCTTCTGGGTTAAGTTCAGGCAGCAACGCGGCGCAATGCCTGGTTCACCTTCTCTGCCACCTCCTTAAACAAGGTGGCGGTCTCGATTTCCAGGCCGCTGGCTTCTAAGATCGCACGCGCTTCTTCGGCATTGGTGCCCTGCAAGCGGACAATTAACGGCACCTGAAGCTGCACGTTGCGGGCAGCTTCCACAATGCCACGCGCCACCCGATCACACCGCACAATACCCCCAAAAATGTTTACCAGGATCGCCTTGACGTTCGGGTCTTTTAAGATAATGCGAAAGCCTGCTTCGACCGTCTCGGCGCTGGCGGTCCCTCCGACGTCCAGAAAGTTGGCCGGTTCTCCTCCTGCCAGCTTGATCAGGTCCATTGTAGCCATGGCTAAGCCGGCGCCATTGACCATGCACCCGACGTTGCCGTTTAGCCGCACATAGTTCAGGCGATACTGGCTGGCTTCTACCTCAAGTGGGTCTTCCTCGTGCACATCCCGCAGCTCAGCCAGCTCAGAATGACGAAAGAGCGCGTTATCGTCCAAGTTAATTTTGGCGTCGACAGCGACCACATCGCCTTGCTGCGTGAGAACCAGCGGGTTAATTTCGGCCAGCGAGCTGTCGGTGTCTTCATAGGCCCGGTAGAGGGCTTCAATAAAGTGAACCGCTTTTTTAAAAGCCTCCCCCTCAAAGCCTAGTCCAAAAGCCAACTGGCGGGCCTGAAAGGGGCGTAAGCCGATCATGGGATCTACCCAAACCTTAAGAATCTTTTCCGGCGCCCGGGCAGCAACCTCCTCAATCTCTACTCCTCCCTCTACGGAAGCCATAATCACGTTCTGGCTGCGCTGCCGATCGAGCGTAATACCCAAGTAGTATTCCCTGGCAATATCAACCGCCCCTGCAATCAACACCGCACGGACCTTCTGGCCTTCAGGTCCTGTTTGCGGGGTAACCAGGTTCATACCTAAAATAGCCCCGGCTTTTTCACGCACTTCGCTGAGGCCCCGTGCCAGTTTTACACCGCCGCCTTTGCCCCGACCACCGGCATGAATCTGGGCCTTGACCACAAAAAGCGAAAAGCCATGTTCTTGCTGCAACCGCCGGGCAGCTTCTACGGCCTCGTCGACGGTCCGCGCTACATAACCCGGCTGGGTAGCCACACCGTAGCGCTGCAAAATGTCTTTCGCCTGATATTCGTGAAGCTTCATGGACAACCCTTTTCGATGAACTGATTCTTTTTCTAAAAGTACACGTTTGCTTAAGAAGAATCCACCACTTGAGGACATTTGCGCGCGTTTTTGCGGGTTGTTCGCGTATGCGTACCATCGACTGGCATATTCTCCGCCGCGTGCTGGGCGGTTATGTTTTTTTTATTGGCACCCTCGTAGTGTTTTTTATCGTGCTTCATTTTGTAGAGTACATCGACGACTTCATGGATCGGGGGGCTTCGATGCGTGAGGTTTTTGGCACGTACTACCCCAGCTATATTCCAGAGATTATTCGGCTTACGTCGCCACTGGCCTTGTTTCTTGCCTGCCTTTACGTTACTGGGCGCATGGCCCAGAACTTAGAGATCATCGCCCTACAGATGAGCGGCGTGCCACTACGTCGGCTGCTATGGCCTTACGGGCTGCTTGCTGTTGCAATTACGGGCTTTATGTTCTGGTTTAACGGTTGGGTCGTACCGACTACCAACCGCACGGTTGTCGCTTTCGATGAAAAGTACCTTAGCCGCACGCCGCGCCAGTTCGATCTCGGTCATCTGCATCGGCAAGCCCAGCCGGACCAGTTCCTCACGGTGGGTTATTACGACCGAGAGGCCCGCATAGCCTATCGCGTCTCCTTACAGCAGTTTAATGCAGGAAGGATGGTTTATCGACTGGATGCTCCGCGTATGGAATGGATCGACTCGCTTAAAGCATGGCGCATTCCAGAAGGCACTATGCGGCAGTTTGCGGCAACAGGTTGGGCACAACGCACCCCTGTACAAAACTACATCTTAACCCTTTCCCTCTACCCACGCGATCTAGCTCGCACCGAACGCGACGTAGAAGCCATGACCCTTCCTGAAGCGGCAGCCCATCTGGCCACGTTACGCCGAACCGGTGTGGGCGCACTGGGACGTCCTCTGGTGGCTTACTACAGCAAGTTTGCCTATCCGTTTGCTAACCTGATTTTAACCCTCATCGGTGCCTCGCTAGCTTCAGTGCGCCGTCGTGGGGGGCAAGTTGTTCAGTTTGGCTTTGGACTGGGTGTGGCCTTTGCCTACCTTGCGCTACAAAAACTCATCGAGCCTTTAGGTTACAGCGGACTGCTATCCCCCCTGCTAACGGCTTGGCTACCGCACCTGGTTTTTGCGGTCGGAGCCCTCCTTCTGCTGTGGCGCACGCCCACCTGATCAGGCCTCGCCGCCCATACCTCCAAAATGCACCGGCGGACCCGGCTCTGGAACTTCAATTTCCCCATAGGTGGCTTCATAACGACCGATATTATCGGCCAGCGCCCGCAACAGACGTTTGGCATGAGTTGGCGTAATGATAATGCGGCTCTGCACACGCGCTTTGGGCAAACCGGGCATGATGCGGATGAAATCCAGCACAAATTCTTCAGCCGAATGGGCAATCATGACCAGATTCGCATAGCGTCCTTCGGCCACTTCTTCACTAAGCTCAATATCAATGTGCTGCGGTTCGGCACCGTAGGGAGGATGCGCCATAGGATTGTCTATCGTTTTAAAACGATCCAGTAGGGGCAACAGTTACGCTTTTGCATCCTGTTGGTTGCAGCAACAGCGCAACCCTTGTATTCGGATAGCGCTTTGTTCTAATTTGTCTTTAAAATAGCGGCTGCAACCGCAACGCCATGAGCGCAAGTAAATATTTATCCGATCCCGAGCGTCAAACATCCGGTTTTCCGATAGAGCCGACGTTGCTCATAGCCACCTTTTCTCCAGAAGGGATTTGTTATGAAGCCAATCCGGCCTGGGAAGCGCTGTTTGGACGGCTGGGTAGTCCTTGGCAGCGGCTTGTTGATGAAGACCGAACACATTTTCAAGCATTGCTGACGCAAGCCATTCAAGGAAAACGCGTGCTCCATGAGCTGCTTATGCTGCATTTTCCGGAGCGCAACGAACCAGTTCCAGCGCTGTTTAACGTGATTCCAGTCCACTTGCCTTACGCTCAAACAGAAACACCGGCTGCCCTGGTCATAACGGTAGAGCTGCTTATAGAACCTTCGAGTCTGGTCTATGCCCAAAGCCAACGTCACCGACTTGAAACGCTCGGCCGCATGGCCTTGGGTATTGCGCATGATTTTAACAACCTCTTGATGAGCATTCTGGGAAACCTCGAACTTCTACGCCTGTCCTTAGGACAAAGTCCTGTAGCGACCGAAATCAGTGGGTATTTACAGGCCTTAGAGCGTGCCGCCTTAGACGGTGCCACGCTTATGCGCAAGCTTCAAGAATACGTTCGCCAAGAAAAGCCTGCCCCTTTTGAGCCTGTTGATCTGCCTACTTTATTGGATGAATGCCTCATGCTGACGCGGCCTTACTGGCACAATGAGCCGCGCCGGCAAGGCTTGACAATTTGCCTAGAAACCGATCTAAAGCCGGTACCTCCCATTCGCGGGGTTGCCAGCGAGTTGCGTCAGGTGTTTACCAATCTAATCCTTAATGCGGTGCAAGCCATGCCGCGTGGCGGTGTGCTTCGGATCGAAACGAAATTTGATCCAGAGCGCGGAGTGCAGGTCCGCCTGTCGGATACCGGCATCGGCATGACCGAATCCGTACGTAAACGCATTTTTGAACCGCTTTTTACAACCAAACCTGAAGGCTCAGGCATGGGGCTGGCTATTGTAGCCGGCATCGTACGCGAACATAGCGGGAACATCGAAGTGGAGAGTACCCCAGGCGTTGGCACTACCTTTACACTTTATTTTCCTCCGATAGCCACCTTGCCCCCTACCGAATCAGCGACAACCCCTGCACGTGCTTCCCGTCCTGTGCGCGTGCTTATTGTCGATGATGAGGTTGGAGTACGTACGGTACTGGCACGTCTGCTCTCCTTTAAAGGCCACACCGTAACCCAAGCCGCTTCGGCCGCTGAAGCCCTCTCGCATTTGCAAACGCAATCGTTCGACATTGTTTTTACCGACCAGGCCATGCCAGAAATGAGCGGTTTGGAGCTCTCACAACGCATTCGTGCGCAGTTTCCTCAGCTTCCGATCGTGCTCATCAGCGGCGACACGGAGCTGGGGCTCTCTGCTGGAGAAGTTGATGCCGTGTTGGCGAAACCGTTTCAGCTACAAGATATCGAAAGCCTTATCCGCAAGCTCTGTGGTCCGAAGCCGACAGAATGACACACTGCCGCCCAAGGCCTGGTTTTTGACCTACCACGCACAGCCGGTTGTGGCTACCCAAACTCTTTCAAAGTGGCAGACCGGCAGCACAGTACAACCTATTTTGTGACGTTTTTGCGATGGACTTATGACGTACGGAGATCTGTTCTACTTGCTGGAAGACGATCCAGAGCAAAGCATCCCGCTGCCTACACCGGATGAGCAGAAGGCAATGAGCGCCGAGGAAGTGCCCGAAACACTTCCGATTCTGGCACTTCGTAACACGGTGCTCTATCCAGGCGTGGTGCTGCCTATTACGGTTGGGCGTGATGCCTCCTTAAAACTGGTACGCGATGCCTTTGCGGGGGATCGCCTAATTGGGGTCGTAGCTCAGCGCAGCAGTGAGATCGAAAATCCTACGCCGGACGACCTTTATCGCGTCGGGACTGTGGCTTCGATCCTCAAGCTGATCAAAATGCCGGATGGCTCGAAGTCCATTGTCATCCAGGGTCGGCGGCGTTTTGAAATTACCGAATACATCCAAACCGAGCCCTATTTTGTGGCGCGCGTGCAGCCGTTAAGCGACAGCCTCGAAAATGTCGACGACGTCGAGCTGCAGGCGCGTGTGCGTTCCATCAAGGAACTGGCCGTCCAGATCATCAACCTGTCGCCCAATTTGCCCAGTGAGGCTGCCTTTGCGATTCAAAACATCGAATCGCCAGCATTCTTAATCTACTTTATTGCCTCTAATTTGGGCATCGACGTAGCAGCCAAACAGCAGCTCTTGGAAGCGCAGTCTATCCTGGAGCAGGCAGATCTGCTTATGCAGCATCTGTCGCGTGAGCTGCAAGTGCTGCAGCTTTCGCAGGAAATCCGCTCGCGCGTCAAAAGCGACGTAGACCGGCAACAGCGCGAATACCTGCTCCGCCAGCAACTTAAAGCCATCCAGGAAGAGTTAGGCGAAGCCGACGAGGAAGCCGAGCTAGAAGCCCTACGCAAACGCGCAGAAGAAAAGCCGCTTCCTGACCACGCGCGCAAAGCAGTTCTTAAGGAAATTGAGCGGCTTTCGCGCATGAATCCAGCTTCACCAGACTATGCCGTCACACGCAACTACATCGACTGGATTCTGGAACTGCCGTGGCTGGAATACTCTGAAGACCACCTGGACCTTAAGGAAGCAGAGCGCATCCTAGAGGAAGATCACTACGGCCTAGAGCAGGTCAAAAAGCGGATCTTAGAGTATCTGGCCGTGCTTAAGCTCAAGGGCGACATGAAGGCGCCCATCCTGTGCTTCGTAGGACCACCCGGTGTGGGCAAAACCAGCTTGGGCAAAAGCATTGCGCGGGCTCTAGGCCGGAAGTTCGTCCGTGTCAGCTTGGGAGGTGTACGCGACGAAGCCGAAATCCGGGGACATCGCCGGACGTACGTTGGGGCCTTACCTGGCCGCATCATTCAAGGGATGAAGAAGGCGGGTACGGCCAACCCGGTCTTTATGCTGGATGAAATCGACAAGCTGGGAGCCGATTTCCGTGGCGACCCTTCCAGCGCACTGCTTGAAGTCCTGGATCCTGAACAAAACAACGCTTTCAGTGACCATTACCTGGAGCTGGACTATGACCTGTCGCATGTATTGTTTATCGCTACAGCAAACTACCTAGACCTCATTCCAGCGCCACTGCGTGACCGCATGGAAATCATCGAAATCAGCGGTTACACGCAGGACGAAAAGTTGGAGATTGCCAAGCGCTATCTGGTACCGCGACAGGTCGAGCAACACGGCCTTAAGCAAGAACAGTTTGCGATTACCGAAGCAGCCCTTCGGGAAATCATTGACGGCTACACGCGCGAGTCGGGTGTGCGCCAGCTTGAGCGCACCATTGCCTCGGTAGTGCGTGGCGTAGCCAAAAAGATCGCCATGGGCGAGATTGCTTCAGCCCAAGTGGACGTGCCTGACCTTAAAGAATACCTGGGAGCACGCAAGTTCTTCTCCGAAGTAGCCGAGCGTACCGAGGTCCCCGGTGTGGCTACCGGACTGGCTTGGACACCTGCAGGAGGGGACATTCTGTTCATCGAAGCCTCGGCAGCCCGTGGCAATGGCCGACTGATCCTTACCGGCCAGCTCGGCGACATTATGAAAGAATCGGCACAGCTGGCCTTCTCCTACATTAAAGCACACGCTGACGCGCTGGGCATTCCGCTGGACGCTTTCCGCTACTGGGACGTGCACGTGCACGTGCCGGCCGGTGCCGTACCTAAAGACGGGCCGTCGGCCGGTGTGGCCTTGCTAACTGCCCTGGCATCGCTCTATACGCAACGCCGCGTTCGGCATACCGTGGCCATGACAGGCGAAATTACGCTGCGTGGCCTGGTGCTGCCCGTAGGCGGCATTAAAGAAAAAGTACTGGCAGCCAAACGGGCCGGCATCCAAACCGTGCTGCTACCGGAAAAAAACCAGAAAGACATCGAGGAAATTAAACCTGAAACGCTGGCAGGACTGGATATCGTCTACGTGCGGCGTGTGGATGAAGTGCTGGCCCGAGCCTTAGAGGCTGAACCGATGCGCGATCCGGCCGAAGTGTACTGCGTTCCCGAAGCCGAGCGCCCAGTACCCAACGGTACCTCTGCCGACGTACTCACAGGGTGAAGGGGATGCTCGCTACGCGCACCACTTCCCTTGGCCCTGTGCGACGAAGGGCGGCATGCTGCGCTGCCAAAGCTTCCAAAAAGACGTCCGTATCCTCCGGCGTAATCACAAGCCGCGTGGGACGACGCCTGACGTATTCAATGCACAACGCATCACGCAGCGAAAATCCCACCGAAGGAGTAGGGATAAGCGCATCCCGCCATAGATGGTAGGCCACTACGCGCTCAATACGTTCATAGGGAATGCGAACCCGGATCCATCCCGAATGAACTTCCAGCGCCTCGGGCGTCAACACATACTGCACGGGCCAAACCAGCGCCCGCACCACAAGCAAATCGAGCCCGCCCAGACTGGCAACAAGCAGCGCAAACGCATGCTTCCCCTGATAGCCCAGCCAGATAGCTACAACAAAAGGTGCTGCCAGCGCACCGGCAAGCAACAGGAGCAGCCAGCGGTCTATACGCGAGCTAAACACCATAGCTCAGCTATCGGAGCTATCCCGTAACTTTTGACGGGGAGGAGAAGCTTGGGGAGTTTCTTCAAGAATGCGGGCGTCTTCGATATTGGGATTGAGGCCCTCTTTAAAAGCGCGTTCGCTTTCTACAGCAATGCGGGCTACGTGGCGCATCAGGCGCTGCAGCAGCCCTTTACCGGCATGCACGGCCATCCCGGCCACAAAGACTGTCTTCCCTAACGTGTTGAGACGCTCAAATTCTACAATCCGCTTTACGTTGTCCATGGCTTTTAGACCTCCGGAGCTGGGCGATCCTTCGATGCACGGCCAGCCATGCATCGCTCCAGGCTTCGCGAAAGCGCTGCCCCTGCAGCCTCGATGCCCTCAGCCAGCGTTACCGCTGTAGCCTCAATAAGAAACCGTACCTTATCTTCAAGTTTTAGTCGTTCAAATGCGCGGCGTACGTCCTCGTAGCGAAAAGGCTCCATAGCATTCCCCTTGCATTAAAGGCAAAACACAACGGGTAGACGAGCCACAGGCAATCAGGTTTCATCTTAAGCCAAAAGAGCAAAAAAGCCGTATGGCGCAACAGGTAGACGGCACCGTTATTCGAGCAACGGGAAGCTGGTTCGATGTGCAAGCCGACGGCCGCGTGATTCCATCCCGAATCCGAGGCAAGTTCCGGCTTGCAGGCGACAAGACAACCAGTCCGGTTGTTGTAGGAGACCGGGTACGCTTGCGGCTTAATCCAGACGGAACCGGCCTTATCGTGGAAGTATATCCGCGAAGAAACGAACTATCGCGCCGCGCTGCCGGCCGCCACCCAGGTCTACGCCACGTGATTGCGGCTAACATCGACTTTGTATGGATTGTGCAAGCGGTGCATTTACCTGAGCCCAACCCGGGCTTCATCGATCGGGTGCTGGTAGCTGCCGAACGCTACGGCATCCCGGCCGGACTGATTGTCAACAAACTGGATCTGCTCACCGATGCAGATCGGCCAGCCCTTGAGCAGCTCACTAAACGATACGCAGCCTTAGGCTATCCAGTGTTGCATACCAGCGCCGTAACCGGCGACGGCCTAGAAGCCCTGCGCCAAGCGCTTCATAATCGAACTAGCGTGGTTACTGGCCCTTCAGGCGTAGGCAAGTCTACCCTGTTGAATGCCCTTGAACCTAAGCTTAACCTGCGCACAGCACCGGTCAGCGAAAAGACCGGCAAAGGTCGCCACACCACTACCTATGTTGCCCTCTATCCCCTTTCATTCGGAGGCTTTGTGGTCGACACACCCGGGCTCCGGGAATTTGGCGTGACCGACCTGGAACCGGCCGAGCTGTCCCACTACTTCGTTGAGTTTCGCCCTTACCTTTCTGAGTGCCGCTTCCCAGATTGTACCCATGCCCACGAACCCAACTGCGCCGTACGCGCAGCCGTCGAGGCCGGGCATATCGACGAGACCCGCTATTTGAGCTACCTAAACATCCTCGCCAGCCTTCAGCTCGGAGAAAAAGACGTCGGCCGCTAAAGCGGTCAATTTTTCCGTCCGGCGAAGTAAGTTTCTGGAAAGAAACCGGTTACGTTTACCATTTTTAACAGGCACGTCCTTTGCTGAACAGCCTTTGGTTTCCTCGTTTAGCTCAACGCGCCATGTGGCCTCGCCCTTTTCAGGTTCTTTGGCTTTTATTTGCTTTTCCTGCGGCGGCCCAGCAGCATTATTTCCATACCTATACCAGCTCCGATGGTCTGTCTCAGCTTGTCGTGCAAGCCTTACTCCAGGACCATCAGGGCTATATTTGGATTGGTACCCAGGCCGGGCTCAACCGGTTTACTGGGTTTGGCTTTGAAGTGGTGGGTATCCGGGAAGGGCTGACCAGTGACTTCATCATGGACTTGGCCGAAGGACCGGATGGTTCGCTATGGATTGGCACGCGCAGCGGCCTAAGCCGACGCTACCCAAATGGCAAGCTGGAAAATTTTGGTCTAGGTGAAGGCTTACCTTCAGCTCAGGTTAGAGCCTTAGCCATTGATCGCGAAGGGAAAATTTGGATTGGCACGCAGGAGGGTCTTGCCCTACTCCAGGAACAGCGCATCCAGTTTATTGCTGCACTTGGCCGGCAGCCTATCCACGACTTGCTTGTCGATCGTTTAGGCCGGTTGTGGGTCGCAACCCAAGCGGGCCTTTACCAGGGTCCACAATGGCAACCGGTAGCATCGCTTACAGGGCGACCCGCTTACCGGGTGGCCGAAGACGCAGAAGGGCGGATTTGGGTATATGGGCAGCAGGAACTCCTCGCCCTGCAAGATGGCCATATTGCACGTCGCTACACAGCCCGAGACGGGTTGCCAGGCAGCTGTCGAGGCCTGGCCATTGATTCGCTCGGCGTAGTATGGGCCGCGACACTCGATGGATTACTTCGCGTCGATGCTTCGGGCCCGCGCCTTCTTACGGAAGCGAACGGGCTCCCCTCGGCAACCCTCACGGCGCTCATGGTCGACCGGGAGGGCATGCTTTGGATTGGGAGCCTAAAAGGCCTGTTTCAGTTTCGCGGTCGCGCTTTTACAAACTACACGGTACGCGACGGCCTGGCCAACAACATGGTGCGCCCCATTCTTCGCGACCGGCAAGGGCACCTTTGGGTCGGCACGCGCCGAGGGTTAAACCGCTTCGATGGCAAGCGCTGGCAGGTGTATACCACCCGCAACGGCCTGCCCAGCGACTTTGTGCATGCACTGCACCTGGATCGGCAAAATCGGCTCTGGATCGGAACGCAACAGGGACTGGCCGTCTATGACGGCAGCACGTTTCGCTCCGTAGACGGATCCCTAAATGGCGTTAGCGTTGTGTCGATTGTAGAAGACGCAGAAGGGCGCCTCTGGGTGGCTGCGCAGCAAGCTGGCGTCTTTCGCCAGAGCGGAGCACGTTTTGTCAAAGTAGAAGTGCCAGGACAAACGTTCACCGATGCCCGGCTGCTGGTAGATCGTCGAGGAAACGTCTGGATCTCTGGAGACTTAGGGCTTTCGCGCTGGGACGGACGCCACTGGCGCACGTTCACCTCCAAAGACGGCATGGCAGGCAATAATCCGTACTTTTTGGCTGAAGATCGCGAAGGACGCATCTGGTTTGGCTACCGCGCAGCGCTGGGCATTACGGTCTACGATCCACAACAAAATCGTTTTCACACCTATACAACAGCCGATGGGTTGCACAATGACGCGGTCTATTCTATTGGCGTCGATCTACGCGGCAACGTTTGGATCGGTACCGCACGTGGCGTAGACCGCTTCGATGGCGAGCGGTTCATCAACTACGGTCCTCTGGAGGGCTATGCCAGCTATGAGTCGAATGCCGGCGGCTTCTGGGCTGATGCCGATGGTACGCTCTGGTTTGGCACAATGGATGGCTTGAGCCACTACAATCCGCAAGAAGACCTATGGAACGCACGCCCCCCTCGCCTACGCATTCATAGTCTAATGCTGGGTGATCGGCTTTTTTCCCCAGACTCGGTCATCCGCGTTTCCAGTCAGCACAATACGCTAAGCGCTCGCATTGCCCTGCTTTCGTTTTTTGGCACCGAGCAGATTGAACTGCGTTACCGCCTGCGGAATTTAGCGACGCAATGGAGCCTGACGTTTCAGCCGCTCGAGCGCAACCGATCCTGGCTGCGTAAGCCGCTTGATAACCAGGCCGAGTGGCGCCGACTGGAAGGACCTTCGATTTTTCTTACTAATCTGCCGGCTGGTTTTTATGTGCTTGAGGTGCAAGCCCGTAAGCCTACCTCAGACTGGTCTGCGCCCGTAGCCGCTCGCTTTGAAATCACGCCTCCCTTCTGGCAAACTTCCTGGTTTGCCGCGCTTATTGTAACCCTATTGAGCCTGCTTATTGGCGCGCTGCATCGCTACCGCATCTACCGCATCCAAGCCCAAAAAGAACAGCTCGAAACCTTGGTGGCCCAACGCACCGCTGAGCTTGAAGAACAAAAACGTCAACTGGAGGCCACTCTGGAAGACCTTCAACGCACCAAGGAAGCTTTAGAACAGGCCAATGAAGAGCTCGTCCGCGCCAGTCGCCTAAAAAGTGAATTTCTGGCCAATATGAGCCATGAAATCCGCACTCCTATGAACGGGGTACTGGGCATGACCGAACTACTCCTCGAAATGAATCTGACCAAAGAGCAACGTGAATGCGTAGAAATCATTCACCGAAGTGGCGAAACCCTCTTAATGATCCTTAACGATATTTTGGACTTCTCCAAAATTGAAGCGGGTCGACTGGAACTGGAAACGATCGATTTTAACCTGCAAGAAGCTATCGAAGATGTTATTACGCTATTTGCCCCCCGTGCAGCAGCCAAACAACTTGAATTGGTCTGTTTCGTCGAGGAGCGAGGACTGGAAGTTCAAGGCGATCCGCACCGGCTGCGCCAAATACTTTCCAATCTGATTGGAAATGCGATCAAGTTTACCGAGCACGGTGAGGTTATTGTCGAAGCCGAGTTAGAAAATCTAAGCGAACGCCGGGCATATTGGCGCATTACCGTAAAGGATACGGGCATCGGGATTCCACCAGAACGGATAGACCGGCTGTTTCAGCCGTTTTCGCAGCTCGACGGCTCTACAACACGCCGTTACGGCGGTACAGGATTGGGCTTAGCCATCTCGAAGCAGCTTGTAGAAATGATGGGAGGCACCATCAGCGTAGCAAGTGAAGTTGGCAAAGGCTCCACGTTCACCGTACGCATTCCTTTCCGCCGACCACGGCAGGCCAGGCTTAACGGCGATGAGCGCCGGGCACTATTGCAGGGCGTGCGCATCTTGATCGTCGACGACAATGAGGCCAATCGGGAGATTCTTCGCCGCCAGACCCTCAACTGGGGAATGCATCCAACTCTAGCGCGCAACGCTGCTGAAGCACTCGAACTAATGCGGGCGGCTGCGCGCCAGCACCATCCATTCGAGATCGCCCTTGTCGACATGATGATGCCTGAAATGGATGGGGTCATGCTGGCTCGGGCCATCAAGCAAGAAGCAGCACTGGCCGACACCCCCCTGGTTTTGCTCAGCTCGTACTTGTTTACGCGCCAAGATTACCACCTGATGGATGAATCGCTCTTTGCCGCCATCCTCTCGAAGCCTACCCGACAGTCTTACCTGTGCAATACCCTAGCCCAAATTCGGCAGGCTGCCCGACCTACAGCCGGGCCACCTACCTCCATAGATTCAAAAACTCCAGAACCCCAGGCTCCTTCCATCCCCATAGCGACACCGCGTCTTGGACACGTGTTGCTGGCTGAAGATAATCCGGTCAACCAAAAAGTGGCACTTTACCATTTGGAGCGTCTAGGCTACACGTGCGATGTGGTCAGCGATGGCAAACAAGCCGTCGACGCTGCTCTCCGAGGCCACTACGATGCCATCTTGATGGACGTGCACATGCCAGGCATGGACGGCTTTGAGGCCACGGCGCAAATTCGTACCTATGAAGCGCAACAAAACCGCCATACGCCCATCATTGCTATGACAGCCAACGCGCTACGGGGTGAGCGGGAGCGTTGCCTGGAAGCTGGGATGGACGACTATATCGCCAAGCCGTTCAAAAAAGATGAACTCAAAGCCGTATTGGAAAGCTGGATTCAAAAGACCAGGGCCTAATTTCGGTTCTTTTCTGTGAAACGATTGGGCAGGCCTAAACGGCTGCCCCAATGCATTCCTGTGACCATCGCTCAGGGTTCGGGGCAGACGCCAAGGTCCGCATTTTTCGGGCAGACACAATGGCCTGCCCCTACCAGGATGAACGGTTGGTGAACTACCGTCGCCTAAAGCCGACAGTTTCTTGCAGGCATGACGGCACCATCAAAATTTGGACGTGCTTGCGCGTCCAACGTCGCCTTCGGGCGACAGTCCCCTGCGCCCGTTTTCTATGGTTCGGGATGATTACTTTGAACGGCGACGGGAGCCGACCCGCCGGCCCTTGCGGGCGGCTTTTTCTTCCAGCAGCGTCACTGCTTCCTCCAGCGTAATGGTTTCGGGTGCCCGTCCTTCGGGCAGCGTGGCATTCGTGCGGCCGCATTTCACATAGGGTCCATAGCGGCCTTCCCAGACCTCAATAGAATCTCCGGTTTTGGGATGGCGTCCCAGCACACGAAGGGGGCGGCTGCGTGCTTCTTTTTCAGCCAACAGTTCCAGAGCACGCTCTAGGTCGATGGTCAATACGTCATCTTCCTCTTTAAGTGAGGCAAACGTGCGTCCATGCTGTACATAGGGGCCATAACGGCCAATACCTACCAGCACCGGCTCGCCTGATTCAGGGTGCTTGCCCAACTGCCGGGGTAGCGCCAGCAGCTCCCGCGCAAGCTCCAAGGTGACCACAGCGGGCTCCATGCCCGGTGGTAGGGTAGTCCGCTTAGGTTTACCGACTGTCTCGTCGTCCCCCAATTGCACGTAGTATCCATACGGTCCACGCCGAAGCAGCACGGGCAATCCTGTTTCAGGATCCAATCCAAGCACATGGTCCTCAATCTGCCCCCTACGCAGTATCTCTTCCAGCTTTTCACGCGTGACATCGCCAGGCGCCAGATCAGACGGTAGGGATGCTGTTACAATCTGGCCATCCAGTGGTCCTTCGACGTAAGGTCCATATTTGCCTACATGTACCACGTATGGCTCCCACTGTGGGAAGCGGATGGTCGATACTTCACGCGGGTCAACGCGCTCGAGTGCTTCGTCGATCATGCGCTCCAGCCCTTCTTGCCCCTCATAAAACTGGCGCAAGTAAGGTACCGTCTTTTGCCGACCTGCGGCAATTTCGTCGAGCGCCTCTTCCATTTTTGCTGTAAAGCCGAGATCAACCAGTTTTTGGAAATAGGCCTCCAGCAGATTGTTGGTGGCAAAGGCCATAAAAGTCGGTATAAGCTGGTTGTTACGGCGGATGGCGTAGCCGCGTTGGAGAATGGTATCAATGATGGTGGCATAGGTGCTGGGACGGCCAATACCTTCCTGCTCGAGGGTCTTAACCAGCGTGGCCTCAGTGTAGCGGGCTGGCGGTCGCGTTTCGTGTCGCTGCGGATCAAGTTGCAGGCAGCGTGGTCGATCTCCCTTTTGCAGCGGCGGTAGCGGCTGATCCCGGTCTTCCAAAGCTGCCTCCGGGTCGTCGCTTCCTTCAACGTAGGCACGGAAAAAGCCCGGAAACTCAATAGTCCGACCTGAAGCCCGAAAGCGGGCGATGGGCGGCCGGTCGCCGGCGTCAAGATGGGCGGTAAACAATCGAAGCCGCGCATCGGCCATTTGGGAGGCAATTGTACGCTTCCAGATCAGGTCGTACAAAGCGGCGTCTACCCCTTGCAGCCCCAGCTCCTCCGCCGTTTTCATCTCACGGCCGGCCGGTCGAATGGCCTCGTGCGCTTCCTGGGCGTTGCGGACGCGGCTCTGATACTGGCGCGGTTGCGGGCTCAAGTATTCCCTTCCGTAACGCTCCGCAATTGCCCGACGGCTGGCATCGATGGCTTCCTGAGAAAGATGCGTCGAGTCGGTCCGCATGTACGTAATGTAGCCTTGCTCATACAAGCGCTGCGCAATTTGCATCGTTTGTCGCGCCGAAAGGCCCAGCTTGCGGCTAGCCTCTTGCTGCAAGGTTGACGTAATAAAGGGCGGAGCAGGTGAACGGGTTACGGTACGTGCTTCTAACTCGGCCACAACCCAACTTTCGGCAGCCAATCGCTGCGCTAACGTACGTGCTTGTTCTTCATCGAGTAGGATGACATCGCGGCCGGCCACCAGTCCTTGCTTGAGCTGCCCGGTATGCTCATCAAAGTCCTTACCCCCAGCTACACGGACGCTGCCTACGTGCGTCAGTACAGCCTCAAACGTTTGGCCTTCCTGCTCCAAAAGTGCCTTCAGATCCCAGTAAGTAGCTGGGACAAATGCAATGCGTTCTTTTTCGCGCAGCACCAGTAATCGGACGGCTGCGCTTTGCACGCGTCCGGCAGAAAGCCGAGGCGCAATCTTACGCCAGAGCACCGGCGAAACCAGATAGCCCACCAGTCGATCCAGAATACGCCGTGCCTCCTGGGCTTCAACAAGGTTTAGGTCGAGCTGCCTGGGATTGCGTAGTGCCTCTTCGATAGCTTCGCGTGTGATCTCATGGAATACCATGCGCCGCACGGGCACCTTAGGCTTCAGCACCTCAACAAGATGCCAGCCGATAGATTCGCCTTCGCGGTCTTCGTCGGTAGCGATGTATAGCGCGTCAGCTTCCTTAAGGGCTTCCTTGAGCAGCTGAACGACCTTGCGTTTGTCACGGGGGATGACATAGAGAGGCTCAAAGTCACGATCAATGCGCACGCCTAGCCGTGCCCATTCTTCATGCTTTAGATTTTCAGGGATTTCAGCTGCCGAGGCGGGCAAATCCCGAATATGTCCCATGCTCGCTTCAACGCGGAAGCCATCTTTGGGGAGAAAGTTGCGGATGGTGCGCGCTTTTGTAGGGGATTCGACAACGACCAGGCGCTTCATAAACGATCGGGCTGCTTCCGTACAAAAACTGCCCAACTTACCAAGGTCGGGCGGGCAGTCTCACGCCTACCGGCAGGCAACGTTCCAACTATATCAAAAAGGGCCGGAATCTTGAGCCAGCCCTTTTGATTTATGCCACAATCGCGCTAATTGCTAAGATTCGGTCGCGACCGCCTCGCGGCTGCCGTCGCCGGCAGCCTCAACCCCTGCCGGCGGGGCATTGTAGTAGCGTCGATACTCCTCAAGCGTAAAAGCATCGACCTGAATCGCGTCCCAGCGGGCAGCTTCAGCTTCCTGAATACGATTGGCTTCCTCAGCCGTGAGGATCCCTCGTTCAACAGCTTGCAGCACCAGCCGATCTGGCCGGTCTTTCTGGAGCGCGCCGCGTTTGACGGCCGCATGAACTTTCTTGAGCAGTTCATCTTCTTGATAAGCCAGGAGGAAGGCACGCTCCAGGCGGCCAAGCGCCTCGTTAGGCTCAGCAGGCACGTACATGCCCGCAGTCATCCGTTCTCGCTGCGCGCCTGGCGTCAGCATGAGCTGCGCCACACGGTGACCGAGGGCATCCGAAGGCGGAGCGCTCAGACGATTCAGACGTGACCACCAGGCGGCCGGTCCATGCAAGAACCAGTTCAAGCCCGGTATCCGCAGGTTGTCAAAAAGGCCATCAAACGCCTGCTGCATGCGATGGAAGGCATATTGCATAGCCCACTCAAAGAACGGTCGGTCTTCTTCTCGACGGCCTTCGGCCTCAAAGCGCCGCAGGGTGGCTGTGGCCAGATACATCCAGGAGAAGATGTCCGCAAAGCGACCCGTAAGTTTTTCTTTGCGCTTGAGGTTGCCGCCCAAGGCAGCCATGGTCAGATCGGCAAGAAAAGCAAAGGAAGCCGATGCCCAGGCCAGCTTCCGGGCGTAACGTGCAGCCGGACCCGAGACACCCGTCCGCGCCAGCCATCCACGCGACAGGCTCAGCAATAGTGCCCGTGCCCCATTGCGCACAACCAGGCCAACATGTTTCCAGAAGGCATCGTCAAATGCCCGCACATCGCCTTCCTGGAGGGCTGAGATCTCTCGATAGGCGTAGGGGTGGCAGCGGATGGCACCCTGTCCGAATATCATCAGCGTGCGCGTCAGAATGTTGGCGCCTTCAACGGTGATCCCGATCGGTGCAGCAATGTAGCCGTGCGCCAGCAGGTTGCGCGGCCCACGCGAGATGCCATTACCGCCCAGAATGTCCATGCCGTCGTTGATGACCTGCCGTCCCAGCTCCGTTGTGTTGTATTTCATGATGGCTGAGACAACAGCGGGTTTAGCACCGCGATCCAAGCCTCCACACGTGTAGACGCGAGCCGCTTCGATCAGGTAGTTAAAGCCCCCGATGCGCGCCAGTGGCTCCTCAACCCCCTCAAACAAGCCTATAGGCAAGCCAAACTGCCGCCGCACGCGGGCATGTGCCGAAGCAACGCGATAGACCAGCTTCACGCCGCCTGCCGACGATGCCGGTAGCGAGATGCCCCGGCCGGCCGCCAACGATTCCATCAACATGCGCCAGCCCTTGCCTGCCCATTCTGGCCCACCAATGATTGCATCGATGGGGACTACGACGTCGTGTCCCTCTACGGGCGAATTGTAAAACGGTACGCTGAGCGGGTCGTGCCGCATGCCCAGCTTAACACCAGGGGTATTGGTAGGAATCAGCGCGCACGTAATCCCCACATCCTCCCCTTTGCCTAGCAAGTTTTCCGGGTCCCGAAGCTTAAAGGCTAAACCCAGCACGGTTGAAATAGCGGCCAGGGTGATGTAGCGTTTCTGCCAGTTCAGGCGCAGGTAAAGCTGCCCATCTTCCCCGCGAAAGACCACCCCACTGGCCTGGATAGCCCCCGCATCAGAACCGGCCCCGGGCTCGGTCAACGCAAAGGCTGGAATTTCCTCCCCACGCGCCAGACGTGGAAGGTAATAGTCGCGCTGCGCTGGAGTCCCGTAATGAATCAGTAGCTCAGCTGGCCCTAATGAATTCGGAACCATGACCGTGGTGGCTAATGGACCGCAGCGCGAAGCCAACTTTTGCACCACAGCACTATTGGCCAATGCCGAAAACCCCAACCCACCGTATTCTTTAGGAATGATAATCCCAAAGAACTTATGTTCTCGGATAAACTGCCACACCTCAGGTGGCAGGTCGCGCCGCCGCCAAACGTCCCAATCGTCAACCATTCGGCAGAGTTCTTCAACAGGACCCTCTAGAAAAGCCTGTTCCTCTTCGCTAAGCGATGGGTAGCTCGTTTCGCGGAGCAGGCGGCGGAAGTTGGGCTTACCCGCAAACAACTCCCCTTCGACCCAAACGGTACCCGCCTCGATGGCCGTTCGCTCGGTGTCGGAAATCTTCGGGAGAAAGCCCGAGGCTCGCATTATGCCCATAAGCGGCTTCGAAACGAGCGCCTGCCGCAGCGGCTTTAGGTTGAAGACAACGGCCACCACCCCAAAAACCACCCATAGCCAGAGCGGCGCACCCAGTCCGTAAAGCGCCACAGCCGTCACCAACGTCCAAAGCCCAAGTGGTGCGCCCGTGAATGCCAAGATCAGCGCCCCAGCAAACAGGCCGAGTATGATCCAGCCTGTACCTACAGGTTCTAAAAAGTAGAAAAACGGCAGGTTCATGGCGTCCTCCCTAATCAGATTCAGCGTTGCAGGTTTTCGATAATGCCCGCTGCGCCCATACCGCCGCCTACGCACATTGTACAAAGGCCATAGCGACCACCCCGCCGCCGCAACTCATAAAGCAGCGTGGCCGTCAGCTTGGCACCTGTGCAGCCCAATGGATGGCCTAACGCAATGGCTCCTCCATTGACGTTCACCTTCTCCTCATCGAGTTCAGCCTCACGGATAACCGCCAGCGCCTGAACAGCAAAAGCTTCGTTGAGCTCAATGAGGTCGATATCCTTTAGCGTTAGTCCCGTTTGCTTAAGCACCTTACGAATAGCCTCGACAGGTCCAATGCCCATGATTTCGGGCGGCACGCCGGCCAGCGCAAAACCAATAAGCCGCCCCAGGGGCTCAACCCCCAGCTCCCGCACCATGCGCTCGCTCATCACCACAGCTGCAGCGGCCCCATCTGACTTCTGCGAGGCATTCCCTGCGGTAACCGTACCATTTTGCTTAAAAACCGGCCGCAGTGCAGCCAAAGCTTCTAAGCTGGTATCGCGACGTGGGCCTTCGTCTGTGCGTAGCTCCTTATTGACGGTGCGTGTCTGCCCGTCCTCATAGACAACTTCATGCACCGGCACCGGCACAAGCTCTTCCTCAAACTTACCAGCGTCGATAGCAGCAATGGCCCGCTCATGAGAACGCAGCGCAAAACGGTCCGCCTCCTGGCGGGTAATGCCGTAGCGATCGGCCAGATTTTCAGCAGTTAGGCCCATCGACAGGTACACGTCAATGTCGCGTGCTACCAGCTCAGGATCAGGTTGGAAGAAAAAGCCGCTCATGGGGACCTGGCTCATCGACTCGGTACCGCCGGCTACAATGACATCGGCATGTCCGGCCAGGATGGCCTGCGTCGCCATGGCAATGGTCTGTAGTCCTGACGAGCAGAAGCGGTTAACGGTAGCACCCGGAACACTATCCGGAAGACCGGCTTTTTGGGCCACAATCCGACCTATATTCATTCCCTGGGGGCCTTCCGGGAAGGCACACCCCATGATCACATCGTCGACAAGCTCGGGTTCTAGGCCTTTTACGCGACGAATAGCTTCGCGCACCGCAATGGCGCCCAGCTCCTCCGGACGCACGTTGCGTAGCGTGCCTTTGTCGGCCTTACCGACCGGCGTGCGCACAATACTGACAATATAGGCTCCGTTAGCTTGCATGGCTTTTGTCCCGGCTCAGTTACGTAAAGGCTTGTTCGTTTGGAGAAGATGCAGAATGCGCTCCTGCGTCTTGGGCTGCCCTAGCAGGTGCAGGAAGACCTCACGCTCCAGGGCCAGCAGGTAGTCTTCCGAAACTTCCTGAGGATGCGTCAGATTGCCGCCTGTCATTACATAAGCCAGCTTCGAGGCCAGGTACTGGTCGTACTCGGTGATAAAGCCGCCCTTGCGGTATTGATCGACGCCGACCATCAACGCGGCATAGCCAGGTTCACCCAGCACTTTCACCCGGGTAGGCTTTGCAGGCGGCCTGTAGCCCTGTTCGGAAAGCCGGATGACTTCTTGCTTGGCGACATGGAAGCGCCGGTCTTCGTGCATCACAATGCACGCATGCGCAGGCAAAAAGCCCATTGCCTGTGCCTGCCGCGCACTGGTGGCCACCTGGGCCATAGCAACCGTCTCAAAGTATTTCCGAATCCAGGGCAGGATTTCACTCGGGTGCCCGTTAGGCGCTTGTTCGGCTGCTTTGATAGTCAACCGTGTCGTCCCGGTCCCGGCCGGAATCAATCCCACTCCCAGTTCCACCAACCCCAGATAGCTTTCAGCAGCTGCAACAGGATTAGGACACGCCATAACCATCTCGCAGCCTCCTCCCAACGCCCGCTGATGCACACACACCACCACTGGCTTGGCCGCATAGCGTACGCGCTGAATCACTTCCTGGAACTGTTCCAGATACGTCTCCAGCAGCTTGAATTCTTGCTGGGCTATGGCCATTGCCACTTCACCCAAATTAGCCCCTACTGAAAAGTGCCGTCCCTCGTTGCCAATGACCAAACCTCGCAGATTCGGGTCATTTTCCACGCGCTCGATGACCTCGAGCAGTCCTTGCATCACCCACTGGCCTAAAGCATTGGCCTTAGAGCGAAATTCGTACAACGCTACGCCATCACCCAAATCAAGCAGAGCTGCTTCTGCATTTTTCCAAAGCGTACGCTGCGCGTCGGCTTTGATTACCGTAAGCCGAAGCTCGTCTGGAGGAACAGGATCCTCTTCATAACGACCTTCGGTCGGACGATAAACCAGCACACGGCCATTTTCCTGCTTGTAGAATGCCAAAGCTCCCTGTTTGACCATAGCCATAACCCACTCGGGCAAAGCCAGGCGCATGCTATGGCAATCCTCGACAACCTGCTCAAAGCCTAAAGCATCCCAGATCTCAAATGGCCCCAGTTCCCAGCCGAATCCCCAGCGCATGGCGCGGTCAACGTCGGCCGGGTTTTCGGTGATTTCGGGAATGCGCCGGGCTGCATAGGCCAACAGGTCCAGCGTCGTTGTGCGGAAAAACATCCCCACGCGCCCTTGATCCTCATAAAGGGCACGCAGCCGCGTCCGAAGGTCTGCAATGGCCTTGAAGCGATCCAGATCACCGAGATTTAATGGACGTGCGGACTCATACTGGCCCGTAGCGGGATTAATCGACTTGATTTCGCTTCCTTCTTTCTTGTAAAACCCCGCTCCGGCTTTTTGTCCCAAGGCCCCCTGTTTTACCAGGGTCTCCAAAAGCGCTGGTGGCTTAAAAGCTTCCCGGCTTTCGTCTTCAGTGACCTTTTCGTACAGATTCCGGGCAACATCGAGCATTACGTCGAGCCCAACCAGATCAGCCGTGCGGAATGTAGCCGACTTGGGCCGCCCTACCAGCGGTCCGGTGAGCGCATCGATCTCTTCAATCGTATACTGCCCCTCCAGAAACGGGCGCATCACCCGCATCATCCCGTAAACTCCGATGCGGTTGGCAATGAAGTAAGGCACGTCGTGCGCCACCACAATGCCTTTGCCCAGATAAAAGCGGGCAAAATGGGCCACGCGGGCCAGCACTTCAGGGTCGGTGTCAGCGGTGGGGATTAGTTCGAGCAATTTGAGATAGCGCGGCGGATTAAAAAAGTGCGTTCCCAAAAAGCGACGCCGAAACGCTGCTGAACGCCCTTCAGCAATCTCGCGAATAGGCAGACCGCTCGTGTTGGTGGAAATCACGGCGTCCTCCCGCGCAACCCCTTCGACACGGGCCATCACCTGCTGCTTGACTTCCAAGCGTTCGACTACAGCCTCAATAATCCAGTCCGCTTCTCCAATGCGGTCAAAGTGTTCTTCAAAGTTGCCCAGTTTGACGCGTTGCTGGGCTTGTTCGTCGAAAAACGGATCCGGCTTTAGCGCAAGGGCCTTGCGGAATTGCTGCTCAACGATCGCATTTTTGGGGCCCTCAGGCGGCGCAATGTCGAGCAGCAAGACTTCTAGCCCTGCGTTGGCCAAATGCGCAGCAATCTGGGCCCCCATGGTCCCTGCGCCCAGCACAGCCGCTTTGCGAAAAGGCCGAAAACGCCAAGGCTGAAGGCGAGAAAGCGTTTGCAACGCAAAGGTTGTGGTTTCCATAAGCATCTAAGGGTAGGTTCAAAAGGTTGACGGCGAAGGTTCTTCTTGGGATTCCGACTCAGCATGTTCGTAAAGCGCCCGAATTTGGGCTTCATACTTCTTGTAGAGCACCGAGCGGCGCACTTTGAGTGTAGGCGTTAGCGTACCGGCCTCAATCGAAAGGTGCTCGGGTACAAGCAGAAAGCGCTTAATTTTTTCCCAGGGGTCCATGCCTGCATTGGCCCGATCGACGATTTGCTGATAAGCAGCCACGATCTTAGGCTCTCGAACCAACACCTCCAAAGGCTGATTGACATCTAAACCTAACTTCTTGGCCAACTTGCGAAGCGCTTCCTCTTCAGGGAAAATCAAGGCCGCCGTAAACTTATAGCCTGGCCCCACCACCAAAGCTTGGGCAACGAGCGGATCGGCTGAAAGACGCTGCTCAAGCGGCTGAGGCATCACGTATTTGCCTGTCGAGAGCTTAAACAGGTCTTTTTTGCGATCGGTGATCACCAGAAAGCCTTCGTCCGTGAAGTAGCCAATATCACCTGTGTGCAGCCAGCCTGCTTCGTCGATGACTTCGCTTGTGCGTTCGGGATCCTTATAGTAGCCAAGCATCACATGCGGCCCCCGCGTGAGGATTTCGCCATCCTCTGCAATTTTAACCTCAACCCCTGGGATCGGTACCCCTACCGTTCCAGCTCGGTTGAGCTCTGGGCGATTGTAGGTGATTACCGGACTGCTCTCGGTCAGGCCGTAACCTTGGAGGATCGGAATGCCAGCAGCGGCAAAGACATTCGCCAGCTCAGCCGCTAGTGCTGCTCCACCAGCAATCAGAAATCCGATACGTCCACCAAAAGCCGCCCGCCATTTGCGGTAGACGAGTCGGTCAGCTATAGCCAGTTGCAACCGATAAAGCCCGCGCGGTTCGCGACCTAGCTCGTAGCGCTGGGCTAGTGCCAAAGCCCATCGAAAAATGCGGCCCTTTAGGCCAGCCATGGTGGCTGCCCGTTCTACCAGCGCACTGTAGATCTTTTCAATTACTCGCGGCACCGTAGCGAACGTTGTAGGCCGCACCTGCAGCAATGCCTCACGCAGCGCATCCGGTGTTGTGAAGTAGACACTGGTGGCATGGTACAGATAGCCGTAAAAAAGCGTTCGAGCAAATATATGCGTCAGCGGCAAAAACGACAGGGCCACTTCTCCATCCGGACCAGGGCGGTAATGTTTAATGCCGCTAAAGGACGTAAGGGCATTGAACGAAATGTTTTCGTGGGAGAGCATCACGCCTTTAGGCTGGCCGGTAGTCCCACTGGTATAGATAATCGTTGCCAGATCGCCCGGCCGAAGCTGGGCACGCAGGTGCGCAATGGTCTCCGGCGCAGCAGCTCGAAGGCGACGTCCTTCTTCAATAAGCGCATCGAAAAGGTGCAACGGACGTCCTTCGACCTGTTTGGCTTCTAACCCAACAGCCTCGGCCACCACCACGAACTGCACATCCGGCAGATTGCCCAGCAGAGGCGCGATGCGTTCGAGCAGCTCACGGTTCGAGACAACAACTGCCCGAGCCCCGGCATGCGCAATCACATAGTGGATCGACTCCGGTGCGTGCGTCAAGTAGATCGGCACGTCCACCAAACCCGCTAGCAAACAGGCCATATCGGCCAGGCAAAACCACGTGTCGCTTTCCATAAACAAGGCTACCCGATCGCCGCGCACTAGCCCAAGCGCTTGCAATCCCAACGCCAACGCTTCGGCCTGATCGGCAAAGTCGTGCAGCGAAAGCGACCGCCACTCTCCCGGTCCTACGGGCTGGTTGAGGAAATGCGGATTATCGTAGCGTGCCCGTGCTTCGTAGAGCACATCCACCAGGGTTTTCCCGCGTACTGGAATACCAGTATCAGGAGGAGCCGTATAGATCCGACCCGTCATGGCTAAAAGCGCTTCCGTTTAATATTCATCGATCGTCCTGCAACGACAAGGCCGAAACCTGCACGCCCCGTAGCAGGGTGTGGAGGGTGGTAGCAATAAGCGCTTCAGGAGCAATACGCACATCCACCCGTCGCGCTAGCAATAGCGACACTACCCCATGCAGGGCTGCCCAAGCAGCACTGGCTGCTACACGGGCATCTGCAACCTGAAACATCCCAAGTTCCTTACCCTCCTCTAACGCTTCAATCGAAAACTCCAAACAACGCCGCGCGCGACGGTATTTTTCCCGTGGATAGCGCGCCATACGTTCTGGATGTAACGAAAACATGATCTCGTAATACTCAGGGTTTTGCAGGCCAAATTGGATATAACACCGCCAAAGCGCTTCCAAACGCGCCAGCGGATCCTCGTGCTGCATCGCTACAGTACACAAGGCTTCATAAAGCAACGCAAAGCCCTCATCAATCAGCGCATGCACCAACGCATCCTTGTTTCGAAAATAGAGATAAATCGCCGTTGGACTGCAGCCTATTGCCCGGGCAATTTTGCGCATCGACAGATGCGTATAGCCTTCCTCGAGCAAAAGCGCCCGCGCCGCATCCAAAATGCGACGTCGCAATAACCCTTCGGCGGCCATCAGGCTTGATGCTAGCTTTGGTTAACAGTGTTAAGTAAACACAAAAAGAAGCGTTTGTCAAGTTTCTTGTCGTGCGTGGCTACCCAAGTCGCCCGGCCTCAAAGCTTCCGAAGAGCAACGTTGCCCATGCCTGCTTCTAGCTGCAACGTAATCCCTCCGCCGTTTACCACCCCATGGGCTGAAGCGCTAATCCAACTGCGCTCAAGGCGCAGGTCAAAGTCGCTCGAAATGGCCCCAATGCCAGTGGAGGCTTGAAGCGTAAAAGCCGCATCTGCAGGCACATAGACGGTTACATTGCCTGCGCCAGCACGGCAGTGGCTGTTTCGAGAAGGGGGAGCAGTCCATTCTACGGTGATGTTTCCAGCTCCGGTATTCAGCTCCGCGCTGCCGTGCAACCGCCTAACCGTGATATTGCCCGCACCGGTTTCAGCCTTTAGATGGCCTTTGAGGTCATCGGTTTCCAAGTTCCCTGCGCCTGTTTTAACCACTACGTTACCCCGCAGATTGCGCAGCGATACGTTACCCGCCCCTGTTTCACTTTCCACAGTGCCTTGCAGATCACGGATCTCTACATTCCCCGCATCACTTGAAACCGACACATCGAAGCGTTGTGGCACGCGGATGCGGATGTGTACTTGGAGCGGGCTTCGGCGACGCCGCCCACGCCATCCCTCTCCATCACGGCTAAGCGCCGACGAAATCAGGATCTGATTGTCCTCCTGGCGCAGTTCGAGTCGATGATGCTGCAGCAAGCGCTGGGCTTCTTCAACGCGATCAACTTCCAGCGTACGGATCACCTCAATGTAGACCATCAATTCGGGGGTTGTAGTGATCTCCACATTGCCCCGATCCACTTCCACGCGCACTTGCCCTCCAGACCCTACTTTGAAAGCACGCTTAACTACATCAGTGATCTCTGTTGCGCCGACTTGCACTGCAGTGGCAAGCAGCAAAACGCTCCAGAAAAGTAGCGGCAAGCGCGACATGGCAGAGCTCGATGGCCTTTAGTCCTTTGGGGGTTGCCAGGTTACGCAAAAAGTTTAGCCTGAGTTACACTATGGCTTCTTTTTTACCCAGGCGTTTCCAATTGAACCTTTGGGCTAAGCCCATTTGCGTCAAAACGGACTACGTCTGGAGCGGCATCTCGCTTGCACCACGCCTTTTATCCTGTTAATCCCTTACCAGTCCATGCCATGAAGTGCGTACGCTATGGTGTGCTCATGAGCGTAAGCATATGGCTGGCCACGTTGAGCAACGGCCAACCGGTCTTTTTTACCCATTGCACCTACGACACCGGAAATAACGCTACACTCCTCATCCCCCTAACGGCAACCCTGGAACTCGACGGCTTGCCCCTAGCTCCAGGCAGCGAAGTAGCAGCGTTTACGCCCGACAGCATCTGCGCCGGCGTTGCTGTTTGGGATGGCCAGCAGCCACTTGTGCTTACGCTATGGGGTGATGATCCATGGATTACACCTGAAACCAAAGAAGGCTTCTCTCCAGGTGACACCATCCGATTAGCGGTGTGGGACAAGGCCACCCAACGTTATCTTCACGAGGCCAATGGACGCGTTACGGTACGCTATGCTTCCGGAGAGCTCCTTACCGACAACGGACGCTACTGGCCAGATGCCCTTTATCGCATTGAACAGCTGCAGATTCGTCCCATTGAAATCACCCCTGTAGCGCCAACGGCTGAATTGCCAGAAGCGTTACATTTTTCCGCGCCTTATCCTAATCCCTTTCACACCCACACCACCTTTGTTTTCGAGCTGCCCCAGGCCATGCCCGTACGGCTTATTGTGTATACCCTCACAGGCCAGGAAGTTGCTCGTTTATCGGATAAGGTTTTGCCTGCAGGAAGACACCAGCTTGTTTGGCAACCTGAGCAACTTTCTGGCGGACTTTATGTAGCGCGCCTGGAAACCCCTGTAGTGGTTGTCGTGCGATCGGTGGTCTATTTGCCTTAAGCCGAATGCACCTCAATTAGCCCCTGGGCTTCTAAGTCACGAAGCAAAGCCAGAACATCGCTGGTGCACTGCTCTGGACTGACATCGTATTCTTCAAGCAACACAGCACAGACTTCTTGAACTGTTCGGGGTTCCTGGATAAGCTCCCAGATACGCGCACCTACCGGATCCAAGCCATAGTACACGCCGTTGCGAAGGTTCAAAATGACAACCTCATCGCCTAATTTGGACGAGACCTGGTCGGAAGAGGCAACCACAACAGCAGTAAGGCTAAGCACGGTGCGCTCCATAGGCTGAAGAGGGCTACAAGAGAAAGAAGGCATAGCGGTTATTTCGGTTAAAACTACAACTTGGATAAAGCTTCAGGCAAGGAATTCGGAGTTATTTGTTGCAGTTCGCCTTCAAAATGCTGCCGCATCTGGCGTCGCCAAGAAACGGCGTAGTGGCCGTTTAAAGCCAAAAGCTGATGATGCGTGCCTTGTTCGATGACCCGTCCTTCATCCATTACATAAATCAAATCGGCACGCATGGCTGTGGTAAAGCGATGGGTAATGATCAGCGCGGTGCGGCCCCGTACCAGTTCGCCGAAGCGATCCATCCACTCTGCTTCAGTCCAGGAGTCCATGGCGCTTGTAGGCTCATCGAGTACCACAATAGGGGCCTGACGGTAGAAAGCCCGCGCAAGCGAAACCCGTTGCCACTCTCCCCCACTGAGCTCTACCCCTTCTTCGGAAAACCATTTACCCAGCAGGGTATCATAGCCTTTGGGGAGTTTGCGCACGATCTCGTCGACCATAGCCTGCCGCGCCGCCTCTTCGAGGGCTTCAAGGGTCGAGGGCTTTTTGAGATCTCCCAGAAAGATATTGCAGGCCAGGGTATCTTGATAAGGCACGGGAAACTGGAAAAGGACGGTAATGGCATCAAGCAGCTCACGCTTCTTGAACCGCCGCAGGTCAATGCCATCTAGGGTGATACGGCCTTCATCCGGATCATAAAACCGGCATAGCAACTTGATCAGCGTGCTTTTGCCTGCTCCGTTAGCTCCCACAACGGCCACCGTTTTGCCAGCCGGAATGAACAAATCAAGGGCTCTCAGTGCAGGCTGCTGGCTACCCGGGTAGCGGAACGTGACTTGCTCAAAGCGGATGCCTTCCTGAAGCCGACGGGGCACGGGAACGGGATCCGGTGGATCAGGCAGGCGGGTTGGAATCTCAAGAAACGTAAACAAATGCTCCAGAAAAAGGGTGTTGGCGTACATTTGTCCGGCACTGCCCAAAAGCGCACGCATGAGCCCTTGTCCCTGATTGAAGGCCTGGTAAAAAAGCGCTAGGTCGCCTAAAGAAGCCATCCCACGGAAGGCGCGACCGATCATCCACACCATGACCAGCGCTGTAGCGCCTAGACCGATTAAGCCGGCCCCCAGGTTCGCCAGCGTTTGCTGCCGCATCAGGCGCAGCCGACCTTCCCGCAACCGCCGACGCACTTCTTGGTAGTTTTGCCGGAAATAGTCCGCCAGGTCAAAAACCCGCACTTCTGGCGCAAAAAAGGCCATCGTCAGCATGCGATCGAAGTAGCCTGCTTTGCGTTGCTCCGACGTATGGGTCTTCCACCAGGCATGCTCCCGTTGGTGGTGTCGCACCACAACCCACAGCGCGGGCAGCGTGCTCACCAGAAGGGCCAGCGGCAACCAGACGCTGTAATGAATTAAAATAGCGGCAATGCTAATCAGCGTAACACTATTCTGTAGCAGGCTACCCAGGTTGTCCAAAAGCGAAAGCGAACGGCTGGCTGCTTCGCTATTCGCCCGCTCGAGGTGATCGTAGTAGTCAGGATTGTCGTAAAAAGCGACATCGACTGCAGCAGCTTTGGCATGAATCAGACTTTTGACATGATCCAACACCTGCTCCGCCTGCGCCGTACGAATCCACATGCTCAGCCCTTGCAGTCCCTGCGAAAGGAGCAACACAGCTCCCATAAGCCCAGCGGGCCAGACTACTGGCTCAATAGTCGCCCACGATAAGCCTGAGCCCACGGCAGCCGCCACAGCATCAACCAAATGCTTGGTTAGGTACACCGTGGCGGCCGGTAGCATTCCACTCACGAAAAGCAACAGGCCCCAAAGCAGCGTCCAACGACCGGTAGCTTGAAAAATAAGCCGCAGCGCTTGGGCCACATAGGAGGCCTTTTTCTGAAACGCCTGAACGCCCCTTGTCCACCTTAAAAATTGCCGTAGCATATTGGTAAATGCTTCCTCGCAAGCTTCAGGCAAAATAGGTTACCGGCCTCCTTTTTGCTACGTTTTGCCACGCTTAAGGCCCACTCAAGCCTCCCAGAGGAACTACAGGTGGATTAGACCCCCCATTACCAGGGTTAGGTGCAGGGGGCCAGTTTGGCGGACACCAGTTAAAGGGAATCCATGGCAGGTTCCCTAGACCCGATCCGGTAATCTCCTCCACCGCGCCAAAAGCCACCAACTGCGGACGGATCCACGGCTTTTTCGCGTACTGCATACAAACCTCCGTTTAAACACACTACGAACGGAACGTCTAAAGTCTACAAAACGCGAGTTTAAGCTTTTTAAGGATATTTTCCGCTTCTCTATGCGCTTTTGGCGCAAACCAACCCAGACTCGACCAATACAAAAAGTGTCCTACCTCCTAGCAAGGCAGGACACCTTTTGCAAAAACGCTCGACTGGCGCTTAGCTTAAAGCGGGACCACAATATCCCCTGCCCACATCATAACTCCCAGGACATTTAGGTTGAGGAGGACCTACAGGCTCAATAGCAGTCACCGCTTCCACCTTGCCATAAATGGAAAGGCTCGGCGTGCTCCATGTGCGTTTGGCCTTCATAGCAGCACCTCTTTGTTTGTTTAAAAACCTATACTCAACTTCTTTAAACTTTTGCCAGAATGCATACGTGTTCTGGTAGAGACTGCATGCGCCTTTGGCGCATGTCAGGGAAGCGGCATTAAAGCCGGCGACAATTTTTTCAGCCAAGCCTCCAAGATCAAAAGGAGATACAAGACGAAGTCGGCGTTACCGTTTTGCTCCAGAGGAAGCTGTAGCTGCTGCTTAAGCCTTTTGAGGGCGTCTGGACTAACAAAAGAGCGCAAGGGGTCAGGATTATCTACCAACGCTTCAATACGCCACCCTTCGTAGCGTAGCAACCCTTGATTAAACCCAAACCCTATATTCGACTTGCTGGCGCGCCACTGCACCTCTGGGGGCAAGACGCCTTCGAGGGCCTTACGTAAGACATAACGGGGCCAGCCGTGACGAAACTTCATTTCAAGAGGAATGCGCACGCTTAGCTCAATGAGTCGCCGATCAAAAAAGGGCATGCGCTCCTCAACGCCCAGCAGTCCGCCAAGCACATCAATAAACTCTAATGACCATTGCCATCCTCCTTGGATTAGGCTATACCAGTGAGTTTCTACATGTTGTGAATTAGTTAGCTGGTAATTTATCTTGTTGTTTTGTCGCATCCAGGCAGCCAGCCTTGGCGAAAGCATTGGGCTATCGACCTGCGTACGCCCTTTTCGACGCTGCCACCACCGAAACACAGGCTCAGGCACATGCGGCCACAGCCCATACTGACGCAGCAGCTCAAGGGCGGGCAAACCGTACTGCTGCTTGAGCCACCAAACAGCTCGAAGCAACCGAAGCCACCGATAGTGTCTGCCCCAGGTGCTAAGGGCTGGAGCTGCATACTGACGTACCAAGCCAGCAGGCTTTCGACCCAGGTGCTGCGCAAACGCCTCAGCTTCTTGGGCAAAAAGCGTCCATGCCCCTTCCTCGAAAAGCAAGGTCAGACGCTCCCAGCCATGCAAAACCACACTATCCCCATCTACCCCATTGAGCATTACCCGCACGTTATCTTGCCGGGCCAACTCAAAAAAACCCCAC